>Ga0100390_10005000_pt1 | contig 11375 bp, 5 predicted proteins | sample CryGeymeta201514_FD_81540 | JGI IMG/M metagenome (GOLD analysis project Ga0100390, IMG submission 81540) | Groundwater microbial communities from Crystal Geyser aquifers in Utah, USA - Crystal Geyser metaG 2015-14 | ecosystem: Environmental > Aquatic > Deep subsurface > Groundwater | place: USA... | reverse complement strand
ATACTTTTCTTTAACTTTGTCTAATTTTGTTCGTATAATATATTCAGTGTCAAGTTCCAATAACACAGACATTTCGATACAACATATCATTACATCAGCCAATTCTTTCTGAATTAAGGGTATTAGCTTATTATCTTTTTTGACTTCATCTAAAGTTAAATTAGACCATTGAAATATCTCAAGTAACTCAGCTGACTCTATAGAAATAGATTTTGATAAATCTGCTGGTCTCAAATTATTCCAACCTCTTTCTTCTAAAAACTGTTTTATTTCTAACTCTAATTTATTCATATAAATTTATAATTTAATTTCGTAACTATATAATAATATTTTTATTTTAAAAATACAAATATAAAACTTTAATCAAAAATTAAAAATAATACAAAGATATAAAAGTAAATTAAGCCAATTTGCCTATTGTAAATCTAGATTATTCTGTTAAAATAAATAAGTACTTTTTTAGGGTTCTATATGAATCATAATTTATTAAAATTATCAGAAATTAATTTAGATTTACCCAAACTGGATGTTAAAGGAGTATTCGGATGTGTATTTACTAAAGATTCAATGGGTAAAATACAAATTTTATTAATGAAAAGAATAGCAAAATATCCTTTAGAATATCAAGGAGTAAGAGAATTTCCAGGAGGAGGGATTGAAGATAATGAAACAATTTTTCAAGCCTTAAGAAGAGAACTTGATGAAGAAATTGGATTTTTTGGGGAATCTTTTTTGTATAAATGTCAGCTATGGAGTTATAGTATGCTAAGAGTAAGAAAAGATCCAGTTTATTTATTTTTTCTTTATATTGATAAATTAGATATAGAATTTATTATTAAAGAATTTATTATTACTGATGAAACAGATGATCCAAGATTAGTTTCTTTAGATAATTTAGTCTCACTCAATATGACTCAAACCCAGATGGAATTTTTTGTACCGATAATCAAAGATTCTTTAAGCCCATTTGATAACAAAATAGATATTTATCCAGATATAGGTTTGTATTTTTAAAAATATAAGAGATTTAGTAATTCTACTAAGTCTTTTTCTTTTTTGAAATAATGACAAATTTTTATTTTTGAGATATAATAAATATATAGGTAACTTATTATTAAATTATAAATAAATTATGAAGTTTTTGAATAAAATATTTGGAGATCCGAATCAAAAGGAATTAAATAAAATAAAGCCTTTATTAAGAGAAGTTAACCAAAAAGAAGCTGATTTTAAAGATAAATCAGATGATGAATTGAGAAAAGAAACAGCTATATTAAGAGAAAAAATTATTAATACAAAAGATGTTGATCAGTTTTTGGTAGATGGATTTGCTTTAATAAGAGAAGCTTCTAAGAGAACTTTGAGTCAAAGACATTATGGAGTTCAGTTAATAGGAGGAATAGTTTTACACCAAGGTAAAATTGCTGAGATGAGAACTGGAGAAGGTAAAACTTTAGTGGCAACTCTTCCAACTTTTTTGAATGCTCTATCTGGTAAGGGTGTGCATGTTATTACAGTAAATGATTATTTAGCTAAAAGAGATGCTGTTTGGATGGCTCAAATATATTCTTTTTTGGGTCTTTCAGTTGGAGTTATTACTGGGGAAGGATCTTTTTTGTATCAAGAATCAGATAATGAATTAGAAGATAAAGAAAGAGATGATGATGGTTCTTATAGAATTAAAAAATCATTTTTGAAACTTTGTTCAAGAAAAGAAGCATATCAAGCTGATATAACTTATGGAACTAATAATGAGTTTGGATTTGATTATTTAAGAGATAATTTAACTCAATCAAAAGAAGATATGGTTCAAAGAGGTCATAATTATGCAATTATTGATGAGGTTGATAGTATTCTGATTGATGAGGCGAGAACTCCCCTTATTATATCTCAAGCTAATGCTGAGTCTCCAAAATTGTATGAGGTGTTTGCTGGTATAGTTCCTAAGTTGGCTAAAGACACTGATTATTCTATCGATGAGAAAATGAGAAGTGTTAATATTACAGAATCGGGTATAGATAAAATAGAGAAAGCTCTTGGTATTAATAATATCTATGAAGATAAAGGTATAACCTTTGTACATCATTTGGAACAGGCATTGAGAGCTGAAGCCTTATATCAAAAAGATAGAGATTATGTTGTAAAGGAAGGAGAAGTAATAATTGTTGATCAATTTACGGGTAGAATGATGAATGGTAGAAGATATTCTGATGGATTGCATCAAGCTCTAGAAGCAAAAGAGGGTGTTATGATAAAACAAGAGTCAAGAACAATGGCATCCATTACATTCCAAAATTATTTTAGTATGTATAAGAAAATCTCAGGTATGACTGGTACTGCTATTACTAGTGCAGAAGAGTTTTATAAGGTGTATAAATTAGATGTTATTACAATACCAACTAATAAAAAGATTCAAAGAATCGATAAATCAGATTTAGTTTATAAAAATGAAAAAGCTAAATTTAATGCAATTGCAAAATTGGTAAAAGAGTTAAACCAAAAAGGACAACCTGTTCTTTTGGGAACTGTTTCTATTGAAAAAAGCGAAGCATTGGCTCAAGTTTTTGATAAGTTTAAATTGAAATATAATATTTTGAATGCTAAGAATCATGAAGCAGAGGGAAATATTATAGCTAATGCTGGTCTTAAAAATGCAATAACAATTGCTACTAATATGGCTGGAAGAGGTGTGGATATTAAATTAGGAGGAGCTGAAGCAACAGAAGAAGAGAAACAAGAGGTATTAGATTTAGGAGGATTGTATGTAATTGGAACAGAGAGACATGAAGCAAGGAGAATAGATAATCAGTTGAGAGGTAGGTCAGGAAGACAAGGAGAGCCTGGAATTACTCAATTTTTCTTATCTTTGGATGATGATGTAATGAGAATTTTTGGTGGTGATAAGATTAAAGGTTTAATGGAAAGATTTAATTTCCCAGAAGATGAACCTATAGAAAATGTTTTAATTAGTAAATCAATTGAAGGAGCTCAGACCAAAATAGAAGGATTTAACTTTGATTCTAGAAAGAGATTATTAGAGTATGATGATGTAATTAATAAACAAAGAGAAATTATTTATAAGAAAAGAAAAGATATATTGCTATTAAAGAATGATATAGAGGAACAAACTCACACTCTTTTGAAGGAGCATGTTTATAAAATAGTTTCATTCCATACAACAATTGAAAGCCCTAGAGAATGGTCTTTAACAGATATATTAGAAGATATTAATGGTCTTATTAAAATTGAGGGTAATATAATTGAAGATTTAACTTTGATAAGAGATGGTCAACATAATATGTCTTCTAAAAAGAAAAAAATCAATGAATATTTATTTTCAAAATTACAAAGTTCCTTTGATAGTAAATTTGAATCTTTAGAAGAAACTCAAAAGTTGATTTTACAAAGATCAGTTTTACTTCAAACTATAGATATGCTTTGGATGGAGAATCTAGAAATTATTGATTATCTAAAAGGAAGTATTAATCTAAGACAATATGCTCAGAGAGATCCTTTAGTTGAATACAAAAATGAAGCATTCTTATTATTTGAAAAACTTTTGAATAATATCAATACAGAATATATCAATAACTTGCTTAGAATTAAAATTGAAACTAAGTTACAACCTATGCAAGACACACAAAATTTAGCAACAAATCTAAAGTATGTAAACTCTTCTAAGTTTATTCCTAAAGTCGGGAGAAATGATTTGTGTCCTTGTGGGAGTGGTAAAAAATATAAGAAATGTCATGGTAAAATTTAATAAAATATCATTATGCAAAAATTAAGTACATATCACAAAATATTAATAGGTGTATTATTAGGTTTAACTATTGTTTTAGTTATTATTATAAACAAAAAATATAACAAATCAGAATCAATCCCAGAAAGTACTGAATTATATGAGGTTTCTGAAAATGATTCTGGACAAGCTAGTGTTGAAGTTGCTCCAGAAGAATTAAAAAAGATTAGGCTCTGGATAGAAGATAAAAATTTAGATGAATATGGAAATCTAGAAGGAACAATTTATGCAGGGGGAAATCCATTATTTGATGAGAGTACTGGAGAAACAAGACTGATTTATGATTATTTATTAGAGAATCACCCAGACAAACCTTGGCAAAATTACGGATCAGAAGATATTAATAATTCTTCAGATATGGAAGAAAGTATCTCTAATGAAAGTAATTTAGAGCAAGAACTATCTTTTTCTGAGATTACAGAATGGTCAAATTTATCAAAACCAAGTTATGATATGGAGTATCCTAAATTTGTAAATATTGAAGATAAAAATGATATTATTACACTAACTGGAGATGATAATTTTAAAATGTATATTTATAATGATATATCAAAACAGGATATTCCTACAGATTTAAACTGTGATAAAATGGATCTAATAGATAAAGATAATGCATTTATTTGCAATAATGATAGTATAAGATATAAACAAATTTATCAAAGAGTAAAGGATAGTGTAATTCCTAAATAAAATAATAAATATCCTTATTTATTATTGACTTCATAGTATTAACCTGTTATAATTATATAATTGAATGAGTGATGAGTATTTTAATTGTCTTACATAAAAATCGGAATGTTTCAAATCAGATATAATATTTTTTACTAAGTAAAATTAGCAAGAGTTCCCTCTCTTGTGTTTTGTGTATCTGATATATTGATTCTAAAAGTAAGAAACCCTTTATTTATTAAATAAATTATTCAGTAATATGGAAAATAATAGAGTTTTTCTTAAGAAAAATATAAGTATAGATTTACCTAATCTAGTTGAGCCACAATTGATATCTTATAAGTGGTTTTTAGAAAAAGGATTAAAAGAATTGTTTGAAGAATATTATCCAATAACTGATTGGAGTGGTACAGAATATAAAATTGAATTTTTAGACTATAGACTAGATGAGCCTAAGATGTCTGAAAAAGAATCTTTAATAAAAAATTCAACCTACGAATCATCACTTAGAGCAAAGTTTTTATTTATTAACAATGCTACTGGTAAAAATCATACTCATGAAGTATTTATGGGAGACATTCCTGTAATGACAGAAAGAGGAACTTTTATTATTAATGGAGTTGAAAGAGTAATAATTGCTCAAATTTTAAGATCTCCTGGAGTATTTTTTACAGAAAATATTTCTAGAGATAAAAGATATTTTGGAGCAAAATTAATTCCAAACAGAGGAGCTTGGTTAGAAATTGAAACAGATGGTGCTGGGGTAATATGGGTTAAAATTGATAGAAAAAGAAAAGTTACAATAACTTCTTTGTTAAGAGCATTTGGTTTATCTACAGATGCTGATTTGTATACAGCTTTTTCTGATGTTGATACTGGAAAAGTTAAATTCATTAGAGAGACTATAAATAAAGATGTTGCTAAAAATCAAGGGGCAGGATTTATAGAAGTTTATAGAAGAATAAGACCAGGAGATTTAGCTACAGAAGATAATGCAAAGCAGTTAATAGAGTCAATGTTCTTTGATTTTAATAGATATGATCTTGGAAAAGTTGGAAGATATAAAGTTAATCAGAGATTAGAAATTGATGTTGATAATAATAAGCAAAATAGAATTTTAAGAAAAGAAGATTTATTATTGATTATAAAGAAAATTATAGAGCTTAACAATGATCCTAATTCCATTCCTGATGATATAGATGATTTAGCAAACAGAAGAGTTAGATTGATAGGTGAGTTAGTTCAAGATAGAGCAAGAATAGGTTTTGCTAGAATGGAAAAAATTATAAAAGATAGAATGAGTACAGCTGATCCTAAAACTATCAATGCAAATTCCATTATTAATTCAAGACCTTTAGTTGCTGCTGTTCATGAATTTTTCTCCTCATCACAGTTATCTCAATACATGGATCAAATTAATACTTTAGGAGAATTAGAGCATAAGAGGAGAATATCAGCTATGGGACCAAATGGGTTGACAAGAGATAGAGCTGGATTCGAAGTAAGAGATGTTCATCCAACTCATTTTGGAAGAATCTGTCCTATTGCTACACCTGAAGGACCAAATATTGGTTTGATTGGACATTTAGCTAATTATGCTTATATTAATGAATATGGTTTTTTGGAGACTCCATTTTTGAAAGTAGTTGATGGAAGAATTACTGACGAAGTGGTTATGATGAATGCTACTGAAGAGAAAAAATATGTGATAGCAACAGCAGTATTAGATTTAGATGATAAAAATAATATTAAAAATGAAAGAGTTTTAGCAAGACAAAATACCAATATTATTCAAGTTTCTAAAAAAGAAATAGAATATGTTAATGTTTCAACAAAGCAATTGATTTCAGTTTCTACCTCATTAATTCCATTTGTAGAGCATAATGATTCAGCTAGAGCTCTTATGGGTTCTAATATGCAAAGACAAGGAGTCCCTCCAATAGTTCCTCAAACCCCTATTGTTGGTACTGGTATGGAAGCAGATGCAGCAAAATATAGTGGTCAGATGATAACAGCTCCAGAGGATGGAGTTATAATAGAAGCTGATGGTGAGCATGTTGTCTTCGAAGATAGTAAAACTAAACAAAGAAAAAAGTGGGAGTTAACGAAATTCTTAAAATCAAATGCTTATACAAGTGTTAATCAAAAAGTTAAGTGTTATCCAAATCAAATTGTAAAAAGAGGAGACTTATTAGTAGATGGTCCGTCAATGGATAATGGAGAACTTGCCTTAGGTCAAAATTTGATGGTAGGATTTATGTCTTATGAAGGAAATAATTTTGAGGATTCAATTATTATTTCAGAAAAATTAGTAAAAAAAGATGTATTTAGTTCTGTTCATATAGAAGATTTTTCTGTGGATGTGTCTGATACGAGTTTAGGAGAAGAACAAGTCACAAGAGATATACCGAATATTTCTGAAGAGAGGTTAAAAGACTTAGATATTGAAGGTATTATTAGATTGGGTGCAACTGTAACTCAAGGTGATATTTTAGTAGGTAAAATTAGTCCAAAAGGTGAGACTGATTTAACAGCAGAAGAAAGATTATTAAGAGTTATTTTTGGAGAAAAGTCTAGAGATGTAAAAGATACCTCTTTGAAATTACCTAATGGTCACAAAGGAAAAGTTATAGGAATAAAAGTCTTTTCTAGAGAAAATGGAGACAAATTACCTTCAGGAGTAATTAAAAGAATTCAAGTCAGTATAGCTCATTTAAGAAAAGTTAATGTGGGGGATAAGCTGGCAGGAAGACATGGTAACAAAGGAGTTATTTCTAGAATATTGCCAGAGGAAGATATGCCTTTCTTGCCAGATGGAAGACCTTTGGATATTTTATTAACACCTCTTGGAATTGCTTCTCGTATGAATCTAGGTCAAATATATGAAACACATTTAGGGTTAGCAGCTTCTGCATTGGGAATAACGATTGCCAGTCCTGCTTTAGATGGTCTTACAATGGAAGAAATTCAGACTTTGCTTAAAAAGGCTGATTTACCAGAGAATGGTAAAATTAAACTTACTAGTGGAAAAACAGGTGAACAATATAGTGAAACAACTACAGTTGGTATTATGTATATGATGAAATTGAATCATATGATTGAAGATAAAATGCATATGAGATCAACAGGTCCTTATTCTTTAATTACTCAACAACCATTAGGAGGAAAAGCTCAGATGGGAGGACAGAGATTAGGAGAAATGGAAGTGTGGGCATTAGAAGGTTATGGAGCAGCTTATATGTTGCAAGAAATGTTAACTGTAAAATCTGACGATATAATAGGAAGATCTAATGCATATGAATCTATAATCAAAGGTAAAAAAATACAGGCTCCACATATTCCATCCTCTTTCCATGTATTGGTAAATGAATTAAAAGGATTAGGAATAAATGTTTCACTCAAAAATGTTGTTACTAATAAGTCAATAGTAGAATAATATAATATTATATGGAAAATTATACTCCTTCTGATCAAAATAATAGTGAATCTTTATCTATGGATATTCTAGATTTCGAATCTATGAGATTAAATCTAGCATCCCCAGAAGAAATTTTATCTTGGTCTTATGCTGAACAATTAGGGAAAAATCAAGGGATTAAAAAAAATGGTGAAGTAACAAAGCCAGAGACAATTAATTATAGAACTCAAAAAGCAGAAAAAGATGGTCTTTTTTCTGAGAAAATTTTTGGTCCCGTAAAAGATTATGAATGTGCTTGTGGTAAATATAAGAAAATTAGATATAAAGGTATAGTTTGTGATAAGTGTGGTACTGAAGTAACAAAATCTTCAGTTAGAAGAGAGAGAATGGGTTATATAGAGTTGGCTGTTCCAGTTGCTCATATTTGGTTTTTAAAAAATATTCCAAGTAGAATAGCTTTAGTTATAGACCAGCCTTTGAATGAGGTTGAAAAAGTAGTTTATTATTCTAGTTATATAATAACTAGTGTTAATGAAGATTTGAAAAAAGATTATATAAAGCAGGTTGAAAATGAGTATAAGAAAAAACTAAGTACAATCACTGTTACTGGAAATGCTGATGATGACTCAGTAAATGAGCTAAAGAGATCCAAAGATGAAGGAATAAACCAATTAAATTCTCTTAGAAAATGGAATATATTATCTGAAATAGATTATAGGATAATCTCCATGAAATTTGGTGGAGTATTTGTTGCAGAAACAGGATCTGAAGTGTTAAGAAGAATTTTTTCTGAAATAGACATGACAGAATCTGTTAAAGAATTAGAAATTGAATTAGCTGATGCTGATGGTATAAAAGCTCAAAAAATTATTAAGAAGATAAGATTTTTTGGAGGAATGTTAAAAGCTAACGTAAGACCTGAGTGGATGTTCATGACTCACTTACCAGTTATACCTCCAGATTTAAGACCTATTGTAGCTTTGGATGGAAGTAGATTCGCAACTTCTGACTTAAATGATCTATATAGAAGTGTTATAAGTAGAAATAATAGATTAAAAAGATTCATTGCACAGAAGTCACCTGAAGTTATTGTTAGAAATGAAAAGAGAATGTTACAAGAAGCAGTAGATACACTGATTGATAATTCAATGAGAAGATCTAGTACTTCTAATTTATCCAGCATTGGACAAAAAAGAACATTAAAATCAATGGCAGATTTTCTAAAAGGTAAATCAGGAAGATTTAGACAAAACCTTTTGGGAAAAAGAGTTGATTATTCTGGTAGATCTGTAATTGTTGTTGGACCAAATCTAAAAATTGATGAGTGTGGTATTCCAAAGAAAATGGCTCTTGAACTATTTAAACCATTTATAATTAATCAATTAATAGAAAGAGAATTAGCACATAATATTAGAAGTGCTACCAAACTTATTGATCAAGGAATTGATGAAGTTTGGGATATCTTAGAGAAAGTAATTGAAAACAGATATGTTCTTTTGAACAGAGCTCCTACTCTACATAGATTAAGTATTCAAGCTTTCAAACCAGTATTAATTGAAGGAAAAGCAATTCAGTTAAATCCTATGGTATGTAGTCCATTTAATGCTGATTTTGATGGAGACCAAATGGCCGTACATGTTCCTTTATCAGAAGAATCATTGAAAGAAGCAGAAGAATTGATGTTATCCTCTAAGAATCTTATTAAACCCTCAGATGGAAGCCCATCTTCAGCACCATCTCAAGATATGGTACTAGGTGTATATTATGCAACTACAGGAATTGTTAGTGATAAAAAATATGTATTTGCAACTTTTGATGATGCAATAAAAGCTTATGAGCATGAAGTTATTGGGTATAGAGATTTATTTGAAGTAAGAAGAGAATCTAAAGTTAATAATGATAAGATAGAAACAACTATGGGTAGAATTTTCTTTAATGAAATTTTGCCTGAAAAAACGTCAAAACTACCTAAAACAGATCTTATCAAAACAAAAAAGATAATCGGGCAAGATACTGTGGAATCTATGCAAGCAGGGATATTTCATGGCTACATCGGGCTTGTTAATAATATTTTAGATAAAATAAGAAAGGAAACCAAAAACAAAAAGATTAAGGTTATTTTAACAGGCGGCTTTTCTAAAATTATCAGCAAATCAATAAATCAAAATGTTGATATAATACCTTCTCTCACACTTGAGGGAATAAACATTATTTGGAATGAGAATTATTGTTCATAGCTATTCTGACTATACGGGAACACTTTGAGTTGATCCTTCTTAGATTTCCAAGTATATCCAAATGAATCGAGCTTGTATCAAAAGATTCTTTAAGACCTTCATGCAACCTGTTAAAATGCGATTGTCTTAATTGCTGTTCCACTTCATCAATATGTTTCTCATGCTTGTAAACTTTTACAGAAAGCTCTTCTGAAGGTTCTGTTAAAATCAAAACCATTAAATTAAAATTCTCTCCTACCTTACGCTGAAATTCGCGCAGATCCTTCCAGCCAGAATCTGAAAAAATTCGTTTCCAAACAATCTTCTTTTTAGCAAGCATAACAAGTTCTCTTGAAATAGTATCTCCGATCTCCTCAAGATCACTTGTAATGGAAAGAAGTTTCATATGCGAACTACCCTGTTCCTCTGAAAGTTTCTCCGTAGATAATTTAGCTAAATAAAATCTTATAGCTTTATCAAGAATATCAACTTTATCATCATCAGATTGAATATCCTCTATCGCTACTTCGGTATCTTCCCCTCGTGAAAACATTCTCAAACAATTATCAAACATCTTCTGTACTATTGTAGCAATTCGCAATATCTCTCTTCTTGCTTGCGCAAAAGCTATAGCCGGAGTTTCCAATGCTGCCTTATCAAGATAAAGGGGTTTAAACTCTTCTTCTTTTTTAGAAGGAGGTTCAGGCATCAGCAAACATACAAAGCGCGAAAGAACTCCAACCAAAGGAAGCATGACAACAGCCAGCGCTACATTAAAGAAAATGTGTGTTAAAACAATTTTTCCAGCAATATTAGCATCTATTGTTGTTATAATCTTTGAAAGATACACTGACACATAATTAACAAACTGGACAATTTGACCTATGAAAGGAAACGCCAGACAAATACCAAATAATTTTGCCGTAGTGTGTGCTGCTGCTATTCTTCTTCCCTCTGTTGCAGAACCAAATGATACCATTATGGCAGTTACACAAGTACCTAAATTTGCTCCAAGCACAAGAGGAACTGCCATTTCAAAAGATATGGTTCCGGCAAATGCAAGAGCAATGGTTATACCGATCATGCCTGCTGAATGTACAGCTGCAGCAATTATCGTTGACAAAACTAAGCTTGCAAAAGGATTGTTGGAAAAATATGCAAAGACCTGAGCAGCGACTTGGCTGTCTTTTAAGGGAGCAGCAACAGATACCATAAGAAACATACCATAAAATATAAAACCGAAGTTCAATATAATCGAGCCAATGGACTT
>Ga0100390_10004992_pt1 | contig 11382 bp, 13 predicted proteins | sample CryGeymeta201514_FD_81540 | JGI IMG/M metagenome (GOLD analysis project Ga0100390, IMG submission 81540) | Groundwater microbial communities from Crystal Geyser aquifers in Utah, USA - Crystal Geyser metaG 2015-14 | ecosystem: Environmental > Aquatic > Deep subsurface > Groundwater | place... | reverse complement strand
TTTGATGTAGCGTTTTCTGACAGTGGCTCCGTAACGGGAGCCTAACCCGCGTGTCGGTCCCACCTTTTTTGTTCTCTTTCCCACGTGTGTCTCACCACTTTAGTTTCTTTCGAATTTCGTCAGCCTTTTCCATAGCCGTTTTAGCGGCTTCTAATACTTGTTTCGGTGTAAAGTATCCGCTGCCTCCCTTCTGGATTGCGCATACATTTTCGTCATCATCAATTGTCATGGTCAGCCTAGCATCCATTGTCTGCTCTTCCTCAAGCCATGGGTCAACAATAAGCTTGTCATTTATCTTCGCAAAAGTGATGGCAATCGGATGTTTCCTTACGTGGAGCGGGGTGTAACCAGGTTTTATTTTCACTTCATCTTCTTCTATCTCGTAGTTAAGCATCTTCGTGTTGAGCAGAGCAGCGAGAGCAGCTAATGCGGAGGCATCTATTAGGTTTCCATCATGGTTAAGCACGTAAACATCCACAAAAATCACAAACACTTTCTTGCCTGGTTTTATGCATAGCTTTTTGAGGTCAATTGCTTTTGATTCTCTTATTCCTCTGTCAACAACTCTGGCAAGTTCTATAGAGTCTTCTTTCGGTGGTCCAGCCTCAAAGGTTGGTGACGCTAACGGTACAAGCTCAGCGTTAACGGTTAGAACGCCTTCATTAGGCGTGTCTAAAAATGGTTTGCCTATTTCAATTTTTGTTCCAGCCATGATTTCTGTCTTTCCGAGGAGAACCCTTGCTGAACCTTCAGCCCGTTCAATTAGTCCTTGTTCAACTTTTATTTCACGATAATCTTTTAGACCTCTGCCATCCAGCCTTTTTCCCTCCGCGATTAGATCCATAATCTGCTTTTGCTTTACACGAACAATTATAGATGACATTATTCTTCAACCTCCTTAACGCTTTCATATTTGGCTTTTAACGCTTCCTTTTGCATTGTGTAGATTTTTCTGCATCCTTTAAGGGCTAGATTTACCGCTTTTTCGAACTCTTCAAACGTCAGAATTCCATCCATCTGTAGCAATGTTATTGCGTTAAGATTTGGCATTAAAGCCACAGGCACGTCAGCGCCTCCTTTTTTGTCTTCAGTGTCCATTAAATCCAGCACTATGGTGTCGTCAGCTTTTCCAGCTGCACAAGCAACGACTAGATCTCGCATTGGAATACCTGCATCTGCCAGGGCTAACGATGCTGCTGTAATGCTTGCACATCTTGTTCCTCCATCAGCCTGCAAAATCTCAACGAAAACATCTATGCCTGTCCGCGGATAGTATTCAAGGAAAATCGAGGGTTCAAGAGCTTCTCGAATGACTTTTGAAAGTTCTATGTCTCTTCTCGACGGCGCTGGTGACTTTCGTTCCTGAACAGAGAAAGGTGCCATATGATAGCGGCATCTCAAGACTGTTCGATCTGGAAGCGCCAGATGTTTGGGATGCATCTCTCTCGGACCGTATACACCAGCCAAAATTTTGTTTTTTCCCTGCTGGATGTATGCTGAGCCGTCAGCATTTGGTAAGATACCTACTTCAATTTTTATTGATCTTAATTCTTCTGGTTTTCTTCCGTCTAATCTTAAACCTTTTTTATCAATTAGCTTTTCAGGTTTTTGACTCGTTGTTTAATTCCTCCTTTTGTTTTGCTTTTTCTTTCTTAATCATCTGGGATATGCGGTCCGTTAAACCAGATGTGTGAGATTCGCACTCAATTTTGCGAAGAGCCATCATTGCCAACTGTTCATCTTTCAGGTTTTTACCAGTAATTAATATGACTCCATTCTGCCCAAGAATGATGTGGCAGCCTGTTTCCTGTTTTATCATGGACACCATTGATCCTTTTCTACCGATGACGCGGGGGATCTTTGTCGGAGTCATTTTTACAATTTGTCCACGGGTTATTTTTCCAAGTCCAGGTTCGCCAACTGTTAGTCGTGGGTCGTGCGCTCTGTCATATGCCATTATTTTTGCAATTACCAAGTCGCCTACATCAAGAACTTTGGACAACTCGTTTTCCTGCGGCCTGAACGATCTGCTTAAGACCTCTGAAGCCCTTAAAATAGCCAAATATGGCGAGTTTATGTCCAGCGTCCACCCGCTGAAACCAACTTCCACAATGGTTCCTATGACGGTGTCGCCTAATTTTGGGATGTAAAAGGCTTTGAGAGCAACAACGTTTACTTTTTTGTCTTCGTGTTGCACAAGCCCCAGTCTTGATGCATAGATTTTGTTGTTTTCCTTGTATGTGTTTTCGCCTGCAACGTATGTTCCTTCTGCAAGCAAATCTCCAGGTGCTACAAGCTGTCTTGTTTCAAAAAAGGGTGGCATAATTTACACATCCATACATTCGTGATAAACCATTTTTAGGAGAGCATTTTCGCTTCTGCTCTTCCCTTAGTTATTTCTCCGATTTTTTCTAGGAATGGACCGTATAAGCCTGCTGGCATCTCTAAGACTCCGTGCCATGAGCCGTCTCCGCGCCATTCTTCACGTTTTATTGTTCCAAATCCCTTGATTGTTCCGTAGGCTTTGGCTGCATATTCTGGTGGTATGCGGACTCCAACTGATATCTGCTCCATTTTTAATGGTAGAACACTTCGTAAGAGTTTGATTATTTCTTTTGCTTGTTCTTCTACTGGTTTAAAGGTGTCTATTGAGTAGTGGATTTGTTCCATGGCTTGTTCTACGCGTAATGGTGGGTGTGGAAGGTTTGTTCTCGGGTCGATGCATTGTCTTGATATGAAGGCTATTATTTGTTTTCTTTTGTTGTCAATCATTTTTCTGCGTTGTTCGGTTGTGAGTTGTATTGTTCCCTTTTTCAGGATTGTTTCTGCAACTTTTAGTGGTTCTGTTGTTCCGAAGGCTTTGCGCAGGGCTTCTTCTGAGGCCTTGGTGCCTTTGTTTGCGTCTGAGAATATGGTTTCAGTAGCTAGGGTTTCTGTTATTGCTGGTATTTTTCCCATGCGATATTGCAATGCTTTTTCGGGTTTTACGAGAACCTCGAAGTGCCCATTATCTTTTGTGAAACGGGCAATTGTGTATTTTTCACCCATCCCCATTTCACTTGCCTGAACCTAATTCCTTCAGGTATTCCCCAATTTTGTCGTTGCTTAGCATTTCCATTTTCTTGGTTGCTGAAGGAATAACTGCTATCTTTATTCTAGGCGGCAACTGTCTAGTTTCTAGGGCTTTTACGAGGCATTTCACTGTGAGCTTTGTGGTATCTTTAAGGCTCATTTCTTCACGGTGTTCCTCTGTCAATATTTTGATTACTGTTTCTCTTCCGGCGCCTTCTGCTCTAGCCTTGTAGCCTCGATATGTTCCGCTTGGATGTGTGCCAAACACGTGGTTTCCAGTTTTGTCTACTCCAGCGAAGATCATTGAAACTCCGAAGGGTCTCACGCCAGCATGTTGTGTGTAGAGCTGTTTTATGTCGCATACTCTTTTCGTTAATACTTCTACGTCTATTGGCTCATCGTACGTTAACTTGTTGCTTTGGGCGTATATTCGTGCATTGTCTATTAGGACTCTTGCGTCTGAGCTTAAGCCTACTATGGCTACTCCTATGTGGTTGTCAAGTTTGAAAATTTTCCAAGAAGATTCCGCTTCTTCGAGGGGGTCAACTGTCTCCTCTGCTCCTATAACTACTCCTTCACGGCATTGTATTCCCAAAATTGTTGCTCCACGGTTAACCAATTCCATTGCGTATTCAACTTGAAACAGCCGACCGTCTGGTGAGAAAACGGTTATTGCACGGTCGTACGCTCCCGGTGCTGCAAATACAGACATTAAATATCTACCTCAATGTATCTTAAACTCGCTTGCAGACTGTCATATAACAACTGAACTAAAAACCTTTTCCTATTTGTTCTGGTTTTTGGTTCAAGTCGCTGCTTTCTTTTACGGAAGATCTTGCGTCCGTCACTGTGTTCGCCTGTGACGCTCTTCTCAAGTTTTTTGCGAATGATAGTATGCTGGTGTCATGGAAAAACCTGTGAGTGGTTCAAGTAGTTGTCTTTGGCATGATAGTTGTAGTCTACGGGTATTGCATGAAATTTCAACGAATACGACTTGCCCCTCGATATTTTTTAAAAACACTATGCTCGGGAAATGGCAGCATTTGATGTAGCATCAGTTCGTAGCATGTTTCGCATCAGAAAGTCATGAAAGGGCCCGGCTAAGGAAGACATGTGCTGGAGGTTCTCTGACAGTTATGTGGAAATTGGCTTGTGTTGTTGTTGATAGGGGGAGGGGTCTACAACAACAAATCATGAAGGTTTAACAATGATGGTGACTTGCCACTCAAAAATAGGTCAACAAGGTAATTAGAATAGAATTGGAAGTAGTACAGTGCCCTAGGAAGAAGTGACTACTACTTCTGAACTCTTGGCAGTTCGTTAGTTTTGCTTGTCGCAATGAAAACTAAGCTAATCTTATGAAAGGATCAGGCCAAGCGGGAACAAAGAAAATTCTGTCGCCCAAACTCATGGTCTCGTTCCCCATTTCCTCAGTCAAAGGAACCCTCAAATGACGTTCCATCTCGTCTAAAGGCAGCTTCAACTCCTCTTTTGCAGTTTCCATTAGACCCTGTAAAAAGCTCAGAAAATCAGGTCTGCACCACCAATTATCCTCAACTAGACTGAGATTGACAAGTTTATCATTCAATCTTGTCAGCGCATTGACAAGATAAAGGCTTTTCGCAAAGACACTCGTTTGATTTTCTGCTTAATAGGAAAAATGTTTGGTGAACAACGAACGTTAACTTGTTTACCGAACTTTTGGAAGCCCTCTTACTCAAAGCTTTTTCTTCAACACAAATCGGCCATTAGACAGTCTTTAGCCAGATCCCAGTCTTCACGCGCTAGGGGCATAGAAGCAGAAGACCAATGATACCAGTCCTATGAATGGAAAAAATTATTGTTGATTACCTAGGGATAACCACAACAACAAAAGCCAACCAGACAACCGAAAGACTTCAAAGTTTTAAATGCAACATGCCAACTTTTGGTCAACTGCTTAACAACTATAAAAGAGCGTTAAGAAAGTTCGCTACCTATCATTTTCATGTAATGAAACTCTGGTTCTAGTCACAAACCCTTTATAAACAGCTTGCGACTGAACTCGCAAGGCGCTTATAAAAGACCTAGGCCAAAATGGAATTGAGATTCCGCGATACTCTGGTTCAGCTAAACACTTTCAGCCACATGTTACTTATTCCTTTTCTACATCTTGAAGAGTTCGTTATTTACCGAACTGTTCGTTATTTACCGAACATTTAAATAATCCAACACTACGAATATGCTTGTGAAATGAAATTGTCTGTAAAACTGTCGTCTCCTCAAGCTTTCCGTATAGCTAAATATTTGCTGGAAAAACCTGTTACTTATCAGCGTCAAATCCACCGAGACCTCGGAATATCAATCGGCTGGATAAACAGGGTAGTCAACTCCCTTTACGAAGCAGGCATAACAAAAAAGGGGAAATGGCGAAGAATCGAACTTGAAGACCCATACGCGCTTCTTGACCTCCTATCTTGGCAACGCCCTCTTCAACGGCTTCTTAAAGCAACCGTTCGACTTGAACTTACAGAATTAGCAAATGCTGAAAAAAATCTGAGAGAAAATTGCCTAAAAGCCCAGCTGGACTACGCCTTAACAGCATTTTCCGGTTTAAGCCGCTACCTAGCCTACTACATAACTTTTCCAACAATCCACACATACACAAACAACCCAAAACAATTAAGCCAATTACTCCCCAAAGGACGTGGCCCCATCACCACCGAAATACTCAGCCCGGATTATTCAGACATCCTAAAAAACACAAGAAACATAAGCAATTTCAACGTAGTCGACCCAATACAAGTAGTTATAGATCTCTTCTGCCTAGGCTCCGCAGGCAGAGACGCAGCCACAAAACTTTACGAGATGATAAGAAATGAACAGCAGAAAGCAACTTGAAATCCTAATAGAAGACTCTCACTCTGAACTCGTAACCCTTTTGAAATGGTTCTCCCTTTTTGGACCGATACCAACCATAATAGGCGGATGGACAGTTTACTTCTACAACTCATACTTCGGCTCGATAGACATCGACATAGTCGGCCCAGCCACCAAGGACAATTCATAGACATAATTGAACGATACGAAAGAACACATGAATACGAGTTCATACCAAAAGATCCGCTGGGACTAGATGTTACATCAAGAAAACCAGTAATCCAAAACGGCAAAGTCATAGGTCACATGGAAATTGACGCGTGCACATTCGAAGATCCCAAACCCGGCAGCTTCCACGAAGACTCATACAAGCAATTACCATATTCACTAACCGCTGAGGGCCAATATCAAAGAGAAGTCACACTAGAAGAAGACGCTATATGCTACATCCCAAGCAAACCTCTCCTGCTCCTATACAAAATAAAGGCTGCAAGAGACAGAGCCTACGATCTAAAAACCAAAGGAACAACAATTGAGCCAACAAAAGCGGAAAGACTTCGCGGAAAAATAACAAAAGACAGAGCAGACATAATTGCTCTACTGGACCCAAACCCAGGCAAATACATCATTAAAGAAACTTTTGACATAGATACTTTTTATGGCTTTGTCAAAAGATTCAAACTTGCGTTCACGCTAACGACCATAACGGAACTACCAAAATACCGTGAATCCATACAACTTTACAATCCCAATCTCAACGCGAAACAAATACAAGAATGGATTAAAACAACTGTCAAATAGATAAACACAACTTCAGTTGAAGCTTTTCTTGAAGACAAATCGGCCATTAGAAAGGTCAAAACAAGAATGTTTTGCTGTTAATGAATTGAAAGAAGTGAGAATAACAAAAGTTTTGATGTGTTTTTGCATAGGCTTGAGAAGAAAAAAGGGGAAGTGCGGAGATGTCTCCGACAACTTTACTAAAAACTTTTTCCTAGCCTCTAAGAGAATGCACTCGAAGACATCTTACCAATAAAATGAGCAACCTATCGATATGTAGCGAACGTAGAGGAAAATGTTAAGCGTCTTCAGTATGAAATTTGTAATGACATAATATTAAAGTGTCATCTGTAAATTATAGGAAGGGAAGCGTTAGAAATATGGTAACAAAAAAGAAAAGTTGGGTTGAGAAACTAGCCGACAGTAAGGGTCTACCAAAAGTAGAGAAGATTACTGACAAAATGAGCAAAAGGTGGGGTACAGGCACTGTGGTTATTCCAGCGCCAATGGAAGTCAATGAGATGATGAGAAGGTTACCTGAGGGAAAACTTATCATCATTAATGAAATTCGAGCAGCCTTAGCGAAAAAACATAAGGCAATGATTGGTTGTCCTTTAACCACTGGTATTTTTGCTTGGATTGCAGCCAACGCTGCTGAAGAGCAAAGACAAGAAGGAAAAAAAGATATTACTCCGTACTGGCGGACATTTAAGACTGGTGGAGTGATAAACCCGAAATATCCCGGTGGAGTTGAAAGGCAGAAGAAACTTTTGGAAAAAGAAGGACATAAAGTAGTTCAAAAAGGCAAAAAACATGTTGTTGTCGATTACGAAAAATCATTGGTAAAGCTTTGAGCTGTCAAGTTTGTTTCCATTGATCTATTATCCTCAAAACTCTTGGTCAAAGTCTTTTGAAAAGCAAAATTTGATGTTGACTCTCTAGTCTACATTTAATTTTTATAATGCCAATAGCTTAGCTATTGTAGAATGGTGAATCATTAAATGGGTTATCTAGCTGTTTGGAAAGTTTTGGAAGAAATGGTTACTGATTTCCGAAAAAAGGGGATAACCGTTCCAGCAGAAATGATAAGCAGTTTAAGACATGCAAAGGCTTTGATTAACGTTTTGGGGGCTGATCCAACTCGTCTGGATACCAGTCAAAAGGTGGAGGAGTATCTTCTCAGTGTAGAGTCTTATCTTGTTTCTGAGGGTCAGAAGAAGCTTGGAGAAGGATACGCTGAGAACTGGCTTAAACGGTTGAGTGAAGCTGGTAGCAAGGTCGTTGAAGAAGAGGGAAAGGAGACAAAGTTTGTTTCTGGTGTTCCGCGGGAACAGAAATGGATTCGTGTTAAACCTTCCGCTGAGTTACCCATTGAAGGGATAAAGGCATTAGCTGACGAATTATGTCTTTCGTTCAATCTGCAAAACGACGGTTGCCTGCTTGTTTACGGTGAAGACCAGCGCGTAAAGGATTTTGTCAAGAAAATGACTGCAAAATACGGTTGTAAAGCTTAGGAGTAGCATTAGAAGTTTCAATGTAATTCTAATATCGTTTCACTTTAAAACTTAGAAAGGGCGACTAGAAATGGATGATAAAATCGTTATATGTTTGGCTGGTATGCCAGGTTCGGGAAAATCCATAATTGTCAAAGTCGCAAAAGAATGTGGCTATAACGTCGTTGTTATGGGTGACATGATAAGAGAGGAAGCTGAACGAAGACGTCTAGAGCCTAATCCCGAAAATCTCGGAAAAATAATGCTTGAATTACGACAGAAAGAAGGACCAGCCGTCATAGCAAAAAGATGCATGCCAAAAATAAAACAAGCAATCCGAGACAGAGTCATAATAGATGGAATAAGGAGCCTAGACGAGATAGAAGAATTCAAAAGACATTTTCCAAAATTCAGCCTCATAGCTGTTCACTCATCTCCAGAGACAAGATTTAGACGGCTTTACCGTCGCAGGAGAAGCGATGACCCAGAAAGTTGGGGAATCTTCCGTGAAAGGGATATGAGGGAGTTAAGCGTAGGATTGGGCAACGTTATAGCTATGGCTGAATACATAATAGTAAATGAAGAAGAATTGGAGGCTCTGAAAGAGAAGATTAGGGAAATTTTGAGAAGGGTTGAGAGAAATGGATGAGGTAAATGTTTATGTGGAAGTTGAGGTTAACCCAACAGAATCGGAAGATAAGGTTAAGAGTGCTGTTGAAAACATCTTCGGTAGCATAATCGTGCAAATAAAACCTTTACGTAAAGGAAACCTTATGGTTGCTGAAGTCAAAGGGTTAGAGGTGCTTACCAAATTTTACAATTTACTTCGTAGGGAACGTATCCGTAGCGCTGCCAGAAAGGCTCTTTTTGAAGGATTGAAGGGAGATGTCATTAGTTTCTGTTTGAATAAGCAGGTTGCTTATGCGGGTCACGTATCCTTTTCTCAAGAGGTGGCGGAGTCTCCTTTGGGTCCAATAAAGGTTCGAATAGAATGTGAGAATCCACGAGAACTTATTAGTTGGCTTACCTCAAAAACAGTGTAGGATGGATGGAAATGAGTTTAGAAAAAGTTTACGAATATGTTGATGTTCATGCTGATAGTTTTGTTGAAGACCTTGTTAGGCTTGTTAAACAGCCCAGTGTTTCGGCAAAAGGTGAAGGAATAGAAGAATGTGCAATACTTGTTGAGAAAATGATGCGGGAAATAGGGCTTTCAACACGAATTATTCGAGGAGAACGGGGGCATCCTGTTGTTTACGGAGAAATCAAATCAAAAAAATCTGGTAAGACTATTCTATTTTACGACCATTACGATGTACAGCCACCCGAACCTCTTGAAAAATGGATGTGCGAACCGTTTAGTGGCAAAATAATTGATGGAAAAGTTTATGGGAGAGGAGCATCGGACAACAAAGGTAACTTTGTCTCAAGATTGAAAGCTGTTCAAACGTTATTAGAAGTCGCGGGCGATGTGCCCGTAAACATAAAGTTTTTTGTTGAAGGAGAAGAAGAAATTGGAAGTCCAAATCTTGAACCTGTAATAAAGAAGTATAGAGATCTTTTTTCTGCCGATGCAGCCATTTGGGAGTTCGGTGGAACAGATAGGCGTGGCAGACCAAATCTGTATCTGGGATTAAAAGGAGTCTTATCGGTGGAACTGAAAGCGAGCTGTGCATCTAGAGATGTTCACTCTGCAAATGCGCCTTTAATCCCGAACGCGGCTTGGCGTCTCGTTTGGGCATTAAATCTTTTAAAGGATAGGGAAAAAAACATTTTAATCAACGGCTTTTACGATAATGTTCTGTCGCCTTCTTCTGAAGAGATTGAATGTTTGAAAAGTATTCCTTTTGAAGAGGAAGAGTTTAAGAAAGAGCTGGATTTGAAGGAGTTTTTGCAGAACAAGTCTGGATTGAAAGCCCTAAAAGCATTGTTGTATCAGCCGACATGCACTATTAATGGTTTTATGTCGGGCTATACGGGTAAAGGATCTAAAACGGTTTTGCCACATGAAGCAAGTGCAAAACTTGACTTCAGATTGGTTCCAAACCAAGATCCCACTGAGATTTTCCAAAAACTCGTTAGACATTTGAAAGAGCATGGGTTTGAAGATTTAGAAGTAATTAAACATGGGTTTACTGAGCCTACTAGAACACCGATTGATGACCCGTTTGTGGAGTTGGTTGCTAAAACTGCTGAGAAAGTTTATGGTGAGAAGGCTGTGCTTTATCCTACTAGTGCAGGTTCGGGTCCAATGCATCTGTTCCGGAATTTTCTAGGTTATCCAGTTGTTTCAGCTGGTTGCAGTCATCCAGAGGCTAATACTCATGCTCCGAATGAAAACTTGGAAATTGAAAGCTATGTTAGAGGCATAAAGTTCATTGCAACTTTGATCAGTGATTTTGCCTTGTGACAGGTGTTAACTTTTTCATGAAGGCTGACGTGACTGCTAAGGGCGCGGTTCTACTGGGCAAATACGTGGCTTGTGATGCTTTTAATGAGGGTATGCCGTTAAGGGTTGTTACGCACGCTCATGCCGATCACATGACGGGTTTGTGGAAGAGCTTAAGAACATGTGAAAAAGTTTTGATGACTAAAGCCACGAAGGATTTGATTGACGTTTTGCGTGGATCACTTTTTCTGATGGGTGGTTATGTGGAGACGGTTGATTATGGTGAAACTCTTCAGTATGGGGAAGAGCGGATAACGTTTTTCAGGGCTGACCACATTTTGGGTGCGGTTCAAGTGCTTGTTGAGGATGTTGAGGGAAAGAGGATTGTTTTTACTGGAGATTTTAGGATTGATGAGACTCCTGTTTTGGATGCTGATGTCCTTGTTATGGAAGCCACTTACGGAAGTCCCTCCTGTAAGCGTTCTTTTGGGGGAAACGTGAGGAACTTGCTTGTTTCTGTGGTTGAGGAAGGGTTGAAGCATGGCACGGTTTATGTTTTTGGTTATCATGGAAAACTTCAAGAAGTGATGCAAGTTTTGCATAATGCTGAAGTGAAGGTTCCGTTTGTTGTGCCTGAACGGGTTTTTCATGTTTCTAAGGTTTGTGAAAGACATGGTATGCGTTTTGGACGTTTGATGTTGTCTAGGAAAGAGAAGCAAAAGAGTTGTTAGAAAGGAATTCATCGTGCGTAGCTTTTTATCATATGGCTTCTGGCGGCAAGGTTGGCTT
>Ga0100390_10004973_pt1 | contig 11402 bp, 9 predicted proteins | sample CryGeymeta201514_FD_81540 | JGI IMG/M metagenome (GOLD analysis project Ga0100390, IMG submission 81540) | Groundwater microbial communities from Crystal Geyser aquifers in Utah, USA - Crystal Geyser metaG 2015-14 | ecosystem: Environmental > Aquatic > Deep subsurface > Groundwater | place: USA... | reverse complement strand
TACAATCCGGTTGGTGTGCCCGTGCCCGTGAAGCACTGAGGTTATATCATAGTTACGAAGCATATTTGTAACATTAAACCAATTATCAACGTCACCATCGAGAGGGTGATGAATGTAGAAAATTATCTCCTGTCCGGGTTTAACAGATTTTAGTTTCTCTTCAAGCCAATTTAAATCTTCAACAGAAACGTGTCCTCCTCCTCCTCGCCAATAAACACCGCTGTTTATTCCTATATGAGCAGTGCCGTTGTATTCGAAGAAAAATTTATCGTCGCCCCAAAGCCCGGCAAATTTTGCGCATCCGCTTTCGCTCCATTTTGTATCGTGGTTGCCGGGAATTAAATGATATGGTACTTTAAGTTTTTTAAGAATTGATTCTGTCGTTTCGAGTTCTTCATTCCGTCCTTTTTCAGCTATATCGCCGGTTAATATTACAAATTTTATTTCTGGTCTCGTATTGATGTCGTCTACTACATTTTCCAAATCAACATCTGCGCCGGGTGATCCGATGTGAATATCGGAAAGCCATGCATATTTATATTCCTGAGCAAATGATAAGACTGAAATTAATAGAAAGAAGTAAATAGTATTTAAAAACTTTTTCATATGTTTTCCGTATTTTGATAAAAATATTTTTTAAGATAAAAAGTGTTATTATTAATAGTAAATATTTCAATTTTTTAGATTAATTAGAAGTCAAACCGATGGATAAATTTGTAATATTAAAAAAGAATGAAGATCGAAGGATTAAAGCGGGGCATCAATGGATATTCAGTAACGAAATTTTTGATTCTTCAGGAGATATTGAAAACGGTGAATTAGTAAAAACATTAGACAGCAAACACGCTATACTCGGCTGCGGCTTTTATAATAAAAATTCTTTAATAGCGATAAGATTCTTAGATAGCAAAGTTATTGAAGATTTATCCGTTCTCTTTAAGAGCCGTATTTTATATGCGTATCAATTGCGTAAACAATTGTACCCGGAAAGAAATTCTTTTCGATTATTATTTAGTGAAAGTGATTTTATTCCGGGACTGATTATTGACAAATATAATGATACGTTCGTTCTTCAAGTTCATTCGGCGGGCATTGAAAAAAATCTTAATTTAATAGTTAATATCCTTCAAGAAGAATTTAATGCGCAAAATATTATCACAAAGAACGAGGCTTATTTTAGAACGCTGGAAGGGCTTCCAGTTGACGATACAATTTTGTTAGGCGAGTTAAAGAAGGAGATAATTTTTGACGGCGCCGTTAGTTTTGAAATAAATTTTACTGAGGGGCATAAAACCGGTTTTTATTTCGACCAGAACGACAACCGGTTTTTCATTGAAAAGCTTGTAAAAGAAAAAACGGTGCTTGATGCCTTCTGTAATTCGGGTGGATTCGGGCTGCACGCAGCAAAGGCAGGAGCTGCAAAAGTTGTCTTTGTGGATTCATCATCAACCGAGATTGAATCGGCAAAACATAATTTTAACTTAAATAAATTAGAAACAGAGGCGGAGTTTATAGATGCCGATGTTTTTGATTATTTGGGTGAGTTGATAAATCAAAACAAAAAATTTGATGTTGTTATGATTGACCCGCCGGCATTTGCGAAGAGCAAAAAATCTCTTCCAGCAGCGCAGAAAGGTTACGAGAAACTTAACCGTATGGCGTTAAATATTTTGAATGTCGGCGGTTATTTAATTACTTCTTCCTGTTCATATCATCTTTCTTCGGTTGAATTTATTTCAATTATAAATACTGCGGCTGCAAAAAACGGGAAGAAGATTCAGCAGATTTATTTTAACGAGACTTCGCTCGATCATCCGAGGATACCTGCAATGCCGGAAACTTCTTACCTTAAATTTGCAGTATATAGATTAATCAATTAGAAGTTTTTGAAAAACATCTATCCAGCCGATAATTGATTATTTGGTAAAAAGATTTTAACTTCGCCCCCGAAAGATTAACCAACAAATTTATTTTCAAATAATATGAGGAGTTTTATGATTAGATATTTAGTTGCTGTACTGTTTTTATTTGTTTCATTCATGGCTGTCTGTCAGGATCAACCGGAGGCAGATATGATGAAAGCCTGGCAGGAATACATGACCCCGGGTGAAATGCATCAGATGCTTTCCAACATGGTGGGCGAATGGAATTCAGAGATAACGATGTGGATGGACCCTTCACAGGAACCTACTAAATCTACCGGAACTTCTGAAATTAAAGCTATATTCGATGGCAGATATTTTCAGGCGGAACACAAATCAACAATGATGAATATGCCGATGACCGGATACGAGTTAAGCGGCTATGACAACGCGAAGAAAAAATTCTTTTCAACCTGGATTGATAATTTTGGAACTGGCATAATGTATCTTGAAGGAAGTTATGACTCAGATTCAAAAACAATTACATATAAAGGGGTTTCAACCGATCCGTTAGGGAATGATGTTAAAGTTCGTGAAACAGTGAATTATATTGACAAAGATAATGTCTACTTCGAAATGTTCATGGAACAAAGCGGACAAGAATTTAAGTCCATGGAAATAAAATTTAAGCGAAAGTTATAATCGCATCTGGAAATTAATAATGAAGCGGCAAAAAATTCCGAACTTTTGGATTTGGCTTTTCACATTTAATAAATTTTACAATACATATTTTTTAAGCCAAAGCCGCTTCATTTTAATCTCTTTTCTGAACAAATCCACCGGAAAGTCAATCGAAGTTTTGTGATTCCCATATCCAGGATTGAATAATTCTGATTGTGTTCGTTTAATACTTCATTAATGAGCGATAAAAAAATAATCTAACCTTAACTTGACTAACCATTTTAGTTTTGCAATTTTATAGTAAATTAATACGAGTATAATTTTAATTTATGAGTTACTTTCATGAACTGTCACTCATATTTTTCTTTAAAAAAATTAATTCTATGACATCAAAAAAAGCATGGATTGTTGCCGCCGATATGGGTTTCGGACATCAGAGAGCGGTTTATCCTCTGAAAGATTTCGCGGAAGAAAAAATAATTTCGGTCGGTTCGATGGAAGCTGCTTCGAAGGCGGAAAAAAAATTATGGAAACGAACACTCGGCACATATGAATTTTTATCGAGGGTAAAGAGTATTCCTGTGATCGGCAATCCCATTTTCGGTATGCTTGACGCTTTTCTTCACATACCATCATTCTATCCGATTAGAAATTTATCACATACAACTTTCCAGGTTAATCTGTTAGAATCAAGTATCAGAAAAGGATTGTGTGCAGGGATGCTTGAAAAAGTGAGGACAAAAGAACTTCCGATAATCACTTCCTTTTTTGCTTCGGCGATCGCTGCCGATATGAATTTGCTTCACAAAATCTATTGCATTATTTGCGATGCTGATTTGAACCGTGTGTGGGTTGCTAAAAATCCTTACGAAAGCCGTATTGAATATTTAGCGCCATGCGGCAAAGTTGTTCAGAGATTGAAAAGTTACGGGGTAGCTGATGAAAGAATTCATCTTACAGGATTTCCGCTTCCAATCGAATTATTGGGGGATAAAAATCTCGCGACATTAAAAAAGGATTTAGCTCAGCGGTTATTTTATCTTGATCCGGCAGGTAAATTTTTTGCAAGACATGGTGAAAATGTAAGGCATTTCCTTGGCGAGGGAAACTGTAAGTTTAGAAGAGAAAGAAAACTTACGATAACCTATGCAGTAGGCGGCGCCGGCGCTCAAAAAGAAATTGGCGGAAAAATTGCAAAAAGTTTAAAACAAAATCTTCAGGCAAATGAAATAAAACTTAACCTCGTTGCCGGAACAAAAGAACTTGTGCGTGATTATTTTCTTGAAATAAAAGAAAAGATTAATGGAAATATTGAAGTTGTTTATTCAAATAATATCGATGAATATTTTGATGCTTTTAATAAAGTACTGAAAGAGACGGATATCCTGTGGACGAAACCGGGGGAACTTTCCTTTTATACTGCGCTTGGACTTCCTATTGTTATTACAAACGCAATTGGTTCGCAAGAAAAGTTTAATCAAAAATGGTTGTATGAAATACAGGCAGGTATCAAACAGGAGAATCCCGATTATACAGCGCAATGGCTTTTTGATTATTTGAAGCGTGGACGTTTTGCCGATGCAGCATGGAGCGGATTTTTGAAAGCAAGAAAACTCGGCACATTCAAAATTATTGAACTAGTCGAAACCGGAAAAATTGAAAGAGAAACTTCACCTGTACTAAGATGAGTGAAAAAAAAGAGAAATATATTTTCTTCTATTTAAAAACCGGAGGCGGGCATTTAGCTCCGGCAAAAGCTATCGCCGATAAAATCAAAAAAAATTATCCGACAATCGAGCCGTTACTTATTGACGGTTTCGCCGAATCACCGGGTTTCGTCCGATACATTGTGGAAGACGGTTATCGCAAACTTCAGGCGAATGCTAAATGGGTGTACGAGTTTTTATATTTAGTTAGTAAAACACGACTGACAGCAGAGTTAAATACTTTCTATCTTTTTTTCTTCACAAGAAAATTTATCGAGCGAACAATTCTAAACGAAAAACCGGCAAAAATTATTATTCTGCATTTCTTTCTAATCAAACCGGTTTACAATGTAATTCGAAAACACAAATTAAGTATACCTGTTACTACTCTTGTAACCGATCCCTTCACAGCTCACCCGATGTGGTTTCTTCAGCGAAAGCAAAATCTTGTTTTATTTAGTGAACGATTGAGAGAAAAAGTTAGGCGTAATTTCCCTGAAGAAAAACTAAATGTGTTTCCTTTCGTATTGAATGAAAAATATTCTCATCCTTTACTTGAAGAAAAAATTTTAAGTCTAAAAAAAGAATTCGGGATTGAAGGGAAAAAAGTTATTTTGATTTTAGGCGGGGGAGACGGCATTCCCAAAGGAGCCATGATTATTAAAGAAATTGTAGAAGCAAATTTGGATGCTCACCTAATCGTTGTGTGCGGAAAGAATAAAAGATTAGAAAAACAAGCCGAAGCAATAAATAAAAAATATAACGCGTCGCTTAAAATTTATGGATATATTGAATTTGTTTATGAACTGATAAACATTTCAGATATTGTTATTTCGAAATGCGGCGCTTCTACTATGATGGAAATATTACTTCTCCAAAAAGTGCCGATAATCAACAGTTATATTTGGGAGCAGGAGAAAGGGAATATTGATTTTATAATAGACAATCACCTTGGAATTTATGAACCGTCTGTTTACAAACTTGGAGCATTACTTTCGCGTTTGATTGATGATGAGAGATTTTATAATTCATATAAACAAAAAATTGCCGAATCAAATTTCAAGAATGGACTTGATGAAGTAACCGAATATTTAATTAAACTTTAAAATTATTTTTTGATTTTCTGTTTATTTTTGTCTTGATATTCTGGATAGTGAAATAAAAATTTTTATCTTTGAACATCAGTTAATATACTTTTGCGGTTTGGCAGAAGTTATTTATTTATTCAAGTTGAGTTATTTGGTTATTCAATTATTTAAACATTAAGAGGAATGTATGGCTCAAAACCCCGCGCAAACTTCAAGCGGAATTAAATCATTTCCGCGCAATTACTGGACAGTTATCGTAATGGAGTTTTTTGAAAGAGGCTCCTATTATGGTGTAATGTCAATCCTTTCTGTTTATCTTGTTTTATCCACAAATGAAGGAGGTCTCGGCTTTTCGAAAGAAAGCGTAGGCGTTATAAAAAGTACAATCCAGCCAATCCTTTACATCCTCCCGATATTTGCAGGCGCTTTTGCCGATAGATTTGGCTACCGTATTACTTTAATGTTTGCTTTTACGGTAATGAGTATTGGTTATTTCCTTACGAGTATGGCAACATCTTACGTGCTGGTTTTTTTGAGCCTTATATTTATGGTAATTGGAGCGGGAACTTTTAAACCAATTATATCCGGGACTATTGCCCGCACAACAGACGAATCAAATTCAACTCTTGGCTTCGGAATATTTTATTGGACGATCAACCTCGGAGCGTTTTTATTTCCGTTAATACTTGTCCCTTTTCTAAAAGATATTTCCTGGTCGTATATATTTGTTATGGCTGCTATAGGCACGGGCTGGCTTCTCATTCTAAATATTTTTGTTTACAAAGAACCACAACGTCCTGCAAGCGCTAAAAAAGTATTTGATGTGCTGAAAGGCGCTGTGATGGTGCTCGGTGATTTTCGCTTTATTATTATGATCGTTATCTACTCCGGCTTTTGGATACTTTATTTTCAGATGTTCGATACCGTACTCTGGTATTTAACCGATTATGTGGATATGACCCCGATGAATAATTTTGTAAATGGATTTCTCGGATTGTTCCTCTCTAATCCTTCATGGAAATTTGAAGCTGAACATGTTACTGTTATTAATGCCGGTACAATCATCGTGCTTCAAATTTTTATAAGCAACATTGTTAAAAAGACAAAGGCTTTACCCACGATGATTACCGGTATTGCAATCGGCACATTGGGAATGGCAATACTTGCAATCTCTAACCACGCCTGGATTTTTATGGCAGGTATAATCATTTTCTCTATCGGCGAAATGACTGCGCATCCTAAATTTATAAGTTATGTGGGATTAATTGCACCGGAAGATAAAAAAGCTTTGTACTTAGGCTATTCATTTTTATACGGATTTTTCGGCAGCCTTATAGGTCCGCTGCTTGGTGCAAATTTGTACGTTCACTTTGTAGATAAACTGCATCAGCCCGGCACACTGTGGTTGATCTTTAGTTTAATCGGAGTTGTAACAATTATCGGGTTGCTGTTATTCAATAAGTTTTTAGCAATCAAACCAAGGACAAGCTCTTAATCGACAAAATATTTTCAAAGCGGCTGCTTACAATAATTTCAATCCGCATTTTTACTTTAAACAAAACTATAAATAAGAGATACATAAGACCCGGTACGCCGGGTTTTTATTTTGGGAAATATTAATGAGTCTACTATAAAAAGGTTCTATTGAATAATGTCATTGCGATCCCGCATTGCGGGAGAAGCAATCTACCGAATTTAGCGCAAAATCAAAAGATTGCTTCGTCACTCCGTTCCTCGCAATGACGGGAAATACCTTTTTAGACCAGACTCATTACTCACACTCCGAATTGTCTAAAATGATGATCGAGATGAGTATAAGCTAATCTGCCCCACTGCCAGTGATCCATTTTCCCAAAAGCCGGATGTACGAAAAACTTTTTAGTTTCAAAACTTTTATCAAAATTATCAATTAAAGCAATTAGCAACTTTTTATCATTTTCAAAATTAGTGGGGGCACTTCCGCCAGCTCCTTGTTTTAATTCCTTTACGGTTTTTACTTTCCCTTTGGGTGCTTTCAGAATCGTTAAAATCAACCATTTTAAAAGTGTCGTTGTTAACAAGCTGCCAGAAAAAACAGAATGCTTTTCTCCATTTGCTAAACGTAGTTGATCAGCACAGTGACAGAGCATCTGGTTTGAATTCATTTTACCCCATTGTCCCGGTGAGTTATCTTTTAACTTTTCGAGCCTTGAAATGATTTCATCTTTACCCTTGTCGTTAAATAAGTTTTTCATTTTATCCTTTTTATTTTTGAATCAAACTTAACAAAGATTGTTTTTATAAAAAACGCCCATTAGTTTTAACTGTTTCAATGGGATTACTGTAAAATAATAATTCTGTCATTCCGAACCCGTTCTATGGGTGAGAAATCTTTCGTATTAGAAGAGATTTCTCTACGTTAGCCAACGGTTCGAAATGAAAAAGCGATATATATTTATTTTGTGAGACTCTAATAATGAAATATTAACATCATCGTATTATTTGTTTATTAAAAGTAGTAAAAGTTGAAATCTTCATGACTGAAATACGAAGTAATAACGTTAAGACGAACGTCGGTAGTATTAAGAAATTTAACATCTCTTGATTCTTCATAAGCGCCTTCTTATTTTAACTATAGTAAAGTGAACTGAAACTAAATCAAATAAAAAGTTACGGAATAAATCTAATCACAATTTAAATTTAACTTTGGAGAACAACATGGATAGACAAATTTATCAGATTCAAGTAGCGCTAAAAAATTTCAAGCCCAAAATCTGGAGAAGAATATTAGTACCGTCTAATTTATTGTTGTCTGATTTTCATAAAATAATTCAGACTTCAATGGGCTGGACAAATTCACATTTACATCAATTTATTAAAGATCAAACTTATTACACTGTGAGAATGAAAGACGATGATATGTGGGAGGATATGAACAGTGTAGATTACAAAAAAATGAAAATATTCGACTTGTTAAGTGTTGAGAAGGGAAAAATAATTTATGAATATGACTTTGGCGATGGATGGGAACATGAAATTATTTTAGAAAAAATTCTTCCGGTTGATAAGAAGTTAAAATATCCTATCTGTCTGGCGGGTAAAATGAATTGCCCTCCTGAAGACTGCGGAGGAGTATGGGGTTATGCAGAGATGATTGAAATACTTAAGCAGCCTAAACATAAGGAGTATGAAAATATTATAGAATGGTTAGGAGATGAATTAGACCCTGAATATTTTGACAAAGAAGAAGTGAATGAATACCTTCAAACAAAAGATTACGGATGTATATCTTTATTCTGATCATAAACAAATGAGCGCACTCAAAAAAAGTTTTTTTGTATTTGTCATTGTTCGTTGGCTAACTGACGATAACATCGAAAAAGACGTTGCATAACAAACAACTCAATTTAAGTAAAAATAGATTCGTCAATAGACTTTATAAATTCGTGGAATGAGCAGAAAATTTACAGATAGAAATGTTCCCATGGCAGTCATGAAGTATAAAGTCAAACCAACATAACTAAATATTTCCCTTATTATAGGAGGATGCTATGAATTTTAAAATCACATTTATCTCATTAAAATTATTATTGTTGAATTGTTTCCTGTTGTTTTTGCCGTTCTGTGAATCCTTTGCAATGCAGTCTCTGGATACTATGTGGACAAAAACTTTCGGAGGTAGTAATATTGATGTTGGATATTGTGTACAACAGACATCAGAAGGCGGATACGTCATAACTGGTTACACCCGTTCATTCGGCGCAATAAGCGGGCGAAATGTTTGGCTCATTAAAACAGATGCAGCCGGCAACGAACTTTGGAATAATACATTCGGCGGAAACAGCGACGAAGAAGGAAACTCAGTCAAACAAACTGCTGACGGCGGCTATATTATAACCGGATATACTAAATCTTTTGGCGCAGGTTCAAACGATGTTTTTTTAGTTAAGACTGACACAGTCGGAAATCAATTATGGAGTAAAACTTTTGGCGGTGCGCAGGATGAGGAAGGATATTCAGTAGTGCAAGCAAACGATGGCGGATATATTATTGCCGGCGCTACTTCTTCGTTTGGCAGCGGAGGCAGAGACGTTTGGCTAATTAAAACGGATCAATCGGGCAATCAAGTTTGGCAAAAAACTATTGGCGGTATGAGTTCGGACGGAGCGAGATGCGTTAATAAAACTATGGATGGAGGATATATAATTACTGGATGGACATTTTCACAAGGACCGGGCAACATCGGTAATGAATGGTTAGTTAAAACTGATTCACTTGGTAATCAGCAATGGAACAAAGTCTTTGGAGGCACAGATGCGGATAGAGGTTATTCCGTTCAACAAACTGCCGATGGCGGTTATATCATTACAGGTTATACAGGATCTTTTGGCGCAGGTTTGTACGATATGCTTCTTATAAAAACTGATGCATCAGGAAATCAAGTGTGGTTTAAAACTTTTGGAGGAAGCGGTAGAGATTATGGTAACTCGGTTCAACAAACCTCTGACGGCGGTTATATAATAACTGGTTATACTCTGTCTTTTGGCGCCGGCGGAGATGATGTTTGGCTTGTAAAAACAGATAGCAGCGGAACTGAAGAATGGAGCAGTACTTATGGCGGTACAAGTTCTGATGTGGGTTACGACGTTATCGAAGCAGGCGACGGTGATTATGTTATAACTGGTCATACGTTGTCTTATGGCGCAGGCGTGCATGATGTTTGGCTGATCAAAATCGGTGCGGTTGTTCCTGTTGAATTAGCAAGATTCACTGGAGAATTTGTTGATGGAAATGTTTTTTTATCCTGGATTACAGCAACTGAGACAAACAACAAAGGATTTGAAATTGAAAGAGTTAACGTAAACTATTCACAAATAATGAACTGGGAGACGATTGGATTTGTAAAAGGAAATGGAACTATCACCAAACCAAGAAGTTATTCTTTCATAGATGAAAACCTTAAGCCTGGAATTTATAACTACAGATTAAAGCAAATTGATTATTCTGGAAAATTTGAGTATTCAAATATTACTGAAGTAAATGTAGTGATCCCAAAAGAATATTTGTTAGAACAAAATTATCCCAATCCTTTTAATCCTGCGACAAAAATTTGTTATAGCATTCCTATTGTAGAGACGCACGGCAGTGTGTCGGTACAAAACGTTTTATTGAAAGTTTATGATCTGCTTGGAAGAGAAGTGGCAATTTTAGTAAACGAGCAAAAAGAACCCGGCGCATATTCAGTTGAGTTTAATGCTTCATCCCTCGCAAGCGGAACATATATCTACATTTTACAAACTGAACAACTAACTTTGCAAAAAAAAATGATTGTGATAAAATAGCAGGCATCAAGCGTAATCCTATGTATAATTTATAGCAGAATAAATGATCTTGGAGATATAAACTAAAGCGGTTAATATTTTTGCTCGATTGATAAAAACTGCCTAAAAGATTTTGCTTTGAGATAATTAATTGTTTAGCTAAGTTTCACATAACAGTTTCTATCTCTTTGGCTATATATGAGTGCGTCATGAAATCGCTATTATGTTTCTGTAATGCTCTTCTCACCCTCATCCTCATAATCAATAATTTTATCCAAACTTTCTTGCTGCAAATACATAGTCCCAATATCCATTTTGATACGGGTGATTTAAGGAATGTAGTGTTTTTCTATCGTTTGAACTCCGGTGCATTTACTGAAACTAAAAAACTTATTTTGCTGAGGTGACAGATTAATAAAAAGCAATTCTGAATGAGTAAAAAATATTTTTAACAATCTTAGAAAGAAAAGCAGAGCTATTTAAATTAAGCAATGAAACTCATTATAGACAAAAGGTGTAAAGTAAACACTTTAACAAAAGAGTAAAATAAAATGAAAAAATGTACGATTTTTATTATAGTATTGGAGAGTAACTTTTTGTTTTTTATCTCAAACGTGTCCCGCATTTGCGCATATGCGTCAACTTAATTTTATTAATAATTTGTGTAAATCATTAAAATATAATTGAATATGGTTACTAAATGCTTCTATTTTTTATATGGCACTCCTAATGGAGTGCGGTTTGTTTTGGGTTATCCAGTTCTAT
>Ga0100390_10004961_pt1 | contig 11413 bp, 11 predicted proteins | sample CryGeymeta201514_FD_81540 | JGI IMG/M metagenome (GOLD analysis project Ga0100390, IMG submission 81540) | Groundwater microbial communities from Crystal Geyser aquifers in Utah, USA - Crystal Geyser metaG 2015-14 | ecosystem: Environmental > Aquatic > Deep subsurface > Groundwater | place... | reverse complement strand
TAGAAACAGGACCGAAATTAATTAAAACCATCGGAGTGGTTTCCGGCCGGGGTACACCGGAGATGGCCGAGATTGCCGAAATGGAAACCAAAGGCGTTGAATTATATGTTTCCGGCGAAACCAACGAATGGGTTATCCACCAGATGCAAGAATCGCAGATCAATTATTTTTGCGGCGGCCACTACGCCACCGAGGTCTTTGGCATCCGGGAATTAGGAAAAATAATCAAGACTAACTTTAAAGACCAACTTGAGGTAGAATTTATCGATATCCCTAACGAAATATGATCAATAGACAGCAAACTTTAGACTATATTAATTCACGGACAAAAAATAAAAATCTGGTCAAGCACATGCTGGCAGTGGAAGCCCAGATGCGCGGACTGGCTAAATATTTTGGCGAAAATGAAGACGAGTGGGCAGTAGCCGGATTAATTCATGACGCGGATTACGATCAATGGCCGGACGAGCACCCGAAAAAACTGATCGCCTATTTAGAAGAAAAGCACGAACCGGCTTGGTTGATTGACGCCATCCGCTCCCATGCTTGGGGCTTTCACGAATTCACTCAAGAACCGAAAACCAAATTAGAATGGTCGCTTTACTGCTCGGACGAACTTTCCGGCTTAATCATCGCCTGCGCGCTCGTCCGCCCCAGTAAAAAACTGGCCGAGGTCACTTTGGAATCGATCAAAAAAAAGTGGAAGCAGACGAGTTTTGCCGCCGGCGTCCACCGCGAGCAAACCGAGCTGTGCGAGGCCAAACTAGGGATTAAGCTCGACAAGTTTATTGGTATTTGCCTTAAGTCTTTACAAAATATTAACCAGGATTTAGGGTTATAGTGATGCTCGATCTTAATTTTATCCGGGACAATCCCGACCAAATCAAACAGTCAACCAAAGATAAAGGCTTTGACCCAAAACCGGTCGATCAAGCACTGACACTCGACAAAAATCGCCGGGACATGATCGGCAAAACCGAAGCCCTGCGCGCCCGGCGCAACCAGTTGACTAAAAATAATATCGACGAGGGTAAAAAAATTAAAGCCGAGTTGAAACAACTGGAGCCGGAATTAAAAGAGACAGAAATCAAACTAAAAGAGGCCTTGTGGCAAATCCCCAATCCGGCTTCAGCCAAAGCCCCGCTCGGTAAAAATGAAAAGGACAATGTTGAGGTCAAAAAATGGGGCGAGATAAAAAAATTTGATTTTACCCCTAAAGACCATTTGGAATTGGGCAAAAATTTAGGCATTTTGGATTTTGAATCAGGGGCGAAAGTGGCCGGGTCGCAATTTTATTTTTGGTACGGCGCCGGGGCCAGATTAGAACTGGCTTTGATCCAATACGCCTTTGATGTTTTGGAAAAAGAGGGTTTTAAACCGGTAATCACCCCGGATTTGGCCAAGTCCCGGTATTACCTGGGCACCGGCTATATCCCCAAGGGCAAAGAGGCCCAAACCTATGAAATTAAAGATCAGGATTTAGGTTTGATTGCCACTGCCGAAGTAACTTTAGCCGCCAAGCACGCCGACGAAATCATTGAGGCCAAAAATCTGCCGATCAAATACATTGGTTATTCGCACTGTTTTCGGCAGGAACAGGGCGCTTACGGCAAGTATTCCAAAGGCCTCTACCGCGTCCATGAATTTACCAAGGCGGAAATGTTTATCTATTGTTTACCGGAAGAATCGGATAAATGGCATGAACATCTTTTGGCCATGGAGGAAAAAATTTATCAAGGACTGAATCTACCCTACCGGGTGTTAGAAATGTGTACCGGTGATCTAGGAGCGATGGCGGCCAGAAAATTTGACATCGAAGCCTGGATGCCCAGCCGGAACGAATACGGCGAGGTGACTTCGACTTCCAACTGCACTGATTACCAAGCCCGTAATTTAAACATTAAGTTCCGCCGGAAAGGCCTGCCTGCGCAGGCAGGCAAAACGGAATATGTTCACATGCTCAACGGCACGGCCATCGCCACTTCCCGGACGCCGCTGGCAATTTTAGAAAACTATCAGCAAAAGGATGGGTCAGTTAAAATACCGGAGGTACTGCAACCCTATGTGGGAAAAACTCAAATACTTCCTTAGGTATTACACCATTAAAGAGGGCCGGTCGCCGATTAACGGCATGTATAAAGTCGTCATGTGGCTCAACCGGCCGCGCTTGATTATCGGCAACATGGTCCAATCCGGCGGCGGGGTCCGCAAAATCTGGAATAAAGCCGTCCACACGCTTAAGGAAAAAAATATTAAGGTCAACCGGGCATTGATCATCGGCCTAGGCTGTGGCGACGCCGCTTTTGAAATCCGAAATCATTACCGCCGGGCTAAAATTACCGGTGTGGAAATCGATCCGCACGTGGTCGAAATGGCCCGGTGTTATTTTGACCTGGCTACCGTCAAAAATTTAAATATCAGCATTGCCGACGGCGCCGGTTATGTTGCCAAACTGGCCCGTGGCAAAAGAATTGCCAAATTTGACCTGATTATCGTTGACGCCTATTTAGGCAGCTCCATGCCCAGAAGTTTTCGCTCCAAAACATTTTTTAAACAACTAACCAAAATTTTAACCCATGACGGTGTGGTGATTTATAATCATCTGTTCTACGATCGGTATAAAAGCGAGGCGGAAAAATTTATTAAAGAAATGGAAACGGCCTTCGGCAAAGTCACTCTGGTGCGCGCCGAGCAAAACCTGCTAATTTTCGGCTGGTACTAAACAAATGTTTAAATGGTTATCTGGATTACTTAATTTAAATGAACGGGAAATAAAAAAAATCCGTGTTTTGGTTGAACAAATTAACCAGCGCGAGGCAGAAGTTAGCAAACTTAAAGCGGCGGATTTTAAAAAACGGAACCCGGACCTAGTCTGGTCCTTTGCCTTGGCGCGTGAAGCCAGCCGCCGCACCATAAATTTAAGACCTTTCGACGAACAGCTGATGGCCGCTATCTGTTTTCACGAGGGTAAAATCGCTGAACAAAAAACCGGAGAAGGCAAGACTTTATCGGCCGTTCCCACTTTATATTTAAACGCCCTATCCGGTAAAGGTTGCCATTTAGTCACTGTCAACGACTATCTTGCCCGGCGCGACGCCGGCTGGAACGGGCCGATCTTTGCCTATTTAGGCGTCTCGGTCGGAGTGATTGTGCACGAACAAGCCTATGTTTATGATCCCGAATTTACTGATGAATCGGCGAATGACCCGAAACTGAAACACTTAAAACCGGTTACCAGGCAAGAGGCCTATAAGGCAGACATTACTTACGGCACCAACAACGAATTCGGTTTTGATTATTTACGGGACAATATGGTGCCCCGATTGGAAGACATGGTCCAACGGGGGCACAATTTTGCGATTGTCGACGAGGTTGATTCAATTCTAATTGACGAAGCCCGAACCCCTTTAATTATTTCTGCCCCCGATACCGAACCGACGCAAAAATATTACCAATTTGCCGCCCTGGTTACCGGTTTATCCAAAGCCACCGACTTTGAATCCGACGAAAAACATAAAACCGTCAACTTAACCGAACACGGTACCAAAAAAATCGAGAAAAAACTGGGCGTGGATAATTTATACGAAAAAGATTTCGATACTCTGCACCACCTGGAACAGGCCCTGCGCGCCCGGGAGCACTTTGCCCGGGACAAAGACTACGTGGTAAAAGACGACGAAGTCATTATTGTTGATGAGTTTACCGGCCGGCTAATGTTCGGCCGCCGCTACTCGGAAGGCCTGCACCAAGCCATCGAGGCTAAAGAAAACGTGACTATCAAACAGGAGTCCAAAACCCTAGCGACGATCTCTTTTCAAAATTATTTTAGGATGTATAAAAAATTAAGCGGCATGACCGGGACGGCGGCAACCGAAGCCGAAGAGTTTAAGAAAATTTATAACCTGGACACGGTCATTATCCCCACCCATAAAAACATGGTCCGGGCGGATGCCGGAGATATGGTTTACAAAACCAGCCGGGCTAAATTTTCTGCCATTGTCAAAGAAGTGGAAGAAAAATATAAAAGCGGCCAGCCGGTCCTAATCGGCACGCCGGCTATCGATAAAAATCAGATTATTGACGAGTTTTTGAAACGCAAAAAAATCCCCCACCAAGTCTTAAACGCCAAAAATCACGAAAAAGAAGCCCAGATTATTGCCGAGGCAGGACGACTTAAAGCCGTCACCGTCGCCACCAACATGGCCGGTAGAGGAGTCGACATTATTTTGGGCGGCGACCCGCAGGAACGGGATAAACCAGTTTGGCTAAAAGAACATCAAGCTGTTGTCAAAGCCGGCGGTCTGCATGTCATCGGCCTGGAACGGCACGAATCCCGGCGGATTGACAACCAGCTGCGCGGCCGCTCCGGCCGGCAGGGAGATCCGGGTTCATCACGCTTTTATGTCTCTTTAGAAGACGATATCATGCGCATCTTCGGCGGCGAGCAGATTTCTAAATTGATGACAACTTTGAAAATGCCGGAAGACGTCCCCCTGGAACACGCGATGGTTTCCAAAGCCATCGAACAAGCCCAGGTTAAGGTAGAAAGTTTCCATTTTGATTCCCGAAAACACCTGGTGGAATATGACGACATTATGAATAAACAACGGGAGATAATTTACCAACGCCGAAAACAAACATTGGAGTCAACCAGCGGCAAAGTGGAAAAGATTTTGGAGCAGGAAGTTAATAATTTAGTCAATTTAAGTCTTAATCCCCAAACTCAATTAATCGATCATGAGGCGCTAATGAAAGAGCTGGTCATGATCATTCCCTTTGAACCCACCTCGCAAAAACAGGTTCTGGAAAAGTTAAAGCCGCTTCAAACCGGCGAGGAATTAATTCCGGAAGTCAGCGCTATTATCAGCCGGACCTATACCCAGCGAGAAAAGCAGGTGGGAGCGGCAGTGATGCGGCAAATGGAAAAATTTGTACTTTTATCGACAATTGACCGGTTGTGGATCGACCACTTGGACGCGGTTGACGACTTGCGCGAAGGTATCGGCCTGCGCGGTTACGCCCAGCGCGATCCGCTGGTCGAATACAAAGCCGAAGCCTTTACCATGTTTGAAAAATTGATTAACAGTATTAATTACGAAGTTGCCCGCAAGATTTTTAGAGTCCAGATTGTTCAGACCAATGTTCCGCCTTTGCCCGCCGAAGCCTTGGCGAAGGCCGGGCCAAAGACAACCGAGTCTAAATCCGAAACCCCAACCATTCCTGTCCCCGCTCCATCAAGCTTTGCCGCCGCCTTTGCCAAGGCCGGCTCTAACCGCCCCGTCCCGCAGCCTGCAGGGTCCAACCCTGCAGGTAAAAAAACCAAACTCGGCCGGAACGACCCCTGTTTCTGCGGCTCCGGCAAAAAATGGAAAAAGTGCCACTACCCCCAGTTAGCTAATTAGTAATAATACTCGGCTTATGCAAAAGAAAAAAAATGATTATGACGAATATTTGGCCAACTTACACTCTAAACAAATAACTTCCGAAGAAGTAATAAAAAGCGTTGTTAAAGAAGGCACTGGAAAAAATGTTATTTCAAAGAAAAAAATAATTGCTGGAGAAATTAACGAGGTGTATGAGATTAATCTAGAGGACAAAACTCAAGTTGTTTTGAGAATATCCAGAAATGGTCCGCCAGATTTCCAACAAGAAAAATGGGCCGCAGGGCAATGTAAAAAAGTTGGAGTCCCTGTTCCAGAAATAATTTTAATTAAGTATTTGAGGGTTGAAAATCAGGAATTGGCGTTTTGCTTGATGGAAAAAATTGACGGGGAACCACTGGAAAGAGGAAAGATTGATTTTGATAAGCTTCCCTTAGAACAAAGAAAAAACTATATAAATCAGGCAGGGGAAATTCTTTCAAAAATTCATTCAATCTCGGCAGAAGGATTTGGTGGAATTATTGGAGACGGGAAACCGCAATTTGAAACTTCTGATGAATTAATTTTGGATATGTTAAGTAAACGAGAAGAATACGAAAAAACGGCAAGGGAAGAAAATCTTGATATAAAACTAATTCCCAAAGCAATGAAAATAATTCAGAATTTCAAAGAGGTATATAAAAAGAAAAAGCCATGTCTAAACCACGGGGATTATGGACACAAACATTTCATGGTTAAAAACGGAAAAATCGTTGGAATTTTGGATTTTGGGAGTATAAGAAGTGATACACCGGAATATGATTTCTCTTGCTTTGACTATTGGTTTGGACATTACATTCCAATCAAATGGTTGAAAGAAGGATATCAAAACAAATCTCTTTTTAACGCTGGCTTTGAGGATTTTCTTTATTTCATTAGAATTTCAAAAGGATTGGAGATCTTTGAGTGGTATCATAAGCAGGGATACAAGGAAGCCATGGAAAATGCTAAAATAAAATTAATTAGAGATTTAAATTATTTTGAGTAGACTCTAAATTGCTCATTATTTTCTAATATCTTCTAAAATCTTCTAAAATAGACTTATGGAAGATTTATTACGCCAATTAGACGCTTTGCGGCTGGCTCTTGAACTGGTCAAGCCCTCGCCGATTGTCGAGGAAAATATCCGGCGCGAGTCGCTGTTAAAAAGCGCGCTTTACTCGGCCAAAATCGAGGGGAACCGATTATCTTATGAAGAAGTAGCCAGCGGGTTAAATGACCAAACCCGGGCAAAACTGGAAGTATTTAACCTGCTCAAGGCTCATCATTTTGTTTACTCAAAAAAATCCCCAAAAAGAATCTCACTGACACTAATAAAAAAACTCCACCAAATTACCATGGATCGGTTATTGACTGCTCCGGGGGAATCCCGTCACGAGGCCGGCGCGATTTTTAATCAAGCCGGCGTGGCCGTTTACTTTTCCCCATCGCCGGGAGAAATTGTTATTCGGCTCAAAAATTTAATTAAACAAGCCAGTTATTCAAAAAAACCAATTCCCGTTAAAGCCGCTGCCGCCCACTTCTCTTTTGAGAAAATTCATCCGTTTATTGACGGCAACGGCCGGGTTGGCCGCTTGCTGACTGCCGCCATTATGAACCAAGGCGGTTACGGCTTTAAGGGTTTAGTGTCAATAGAGGAAACGATTAATCAGCAAAAAGATCAATATTATCAAGCCTTAAGTGAAACCAAAAATACTCGCATATTAACTGAATTTTTATTAAAACTTTACGTGGCACAGGGTAAAAAAATTCTCACCCGGCTGACGCAATCAACAAGCCAAAGCCAACTTGATTTACCCTTACGCCGCCGGGAAATCTTAAACGTTGTCCGCGACCACCCCTATGCCAGTTTTGACTTTATCAGCCGCCGTTTCTTTAACGTCAACCCCAAAACCTGATTATCAAAGTCGGCGCTACCCGCGGCAGAGCCGCGAGGTAAGTCAGCTAATAAAATCTTAGCGGCCGACAAAAAGGACGGCATTTTTAAAACTCGCTTTCAAGAACAACCGTATGATTATGAAACTGATTTTTCTGATAGAAATTTCTGGCTAAATCATTATTGTAAATCGCTTCGACTTTTACCCGGCTGGCCCCCATCGCCTTCACTCTTTTCATAAAAACAGCGACCAGTTTACTGCCAACCCCCAAGTACCGGTATTTTGGTTCAACAAACATGTTATCGATCTCGGCCATTTTCGGCTTGATCCGAAAGAACCAATGGCCAACATAGCCGCAAATATAACCGATGATTTTTTTATTTTCTTGAGCAACAAAAACAATGCCATCTTTTTTGGTTATTCTTTCAGTAAAATAATCCTGCCCGATTTTCGAATATGTCCATTTAAGATTATATGTTTTAGTGAAAGCCCGCTCATATTTAAACAAGTCCAAACTTAAACCAGAAATCGCCGGTAAGTCTTTAATAGTTGCCCGACGGATTAACATTGATTACTTAAACTTATCCGGAAATTTTTGGCGTAAGAAAACCGCATTTTTGTCCCGCTCGCTGATAATCATTTTAGCTTTCTCAATCGGCCAGGCAATACTTAAATCCGGATCAAACAAAGAGATCGCCTGATCGCCGGATTTATCCCGTTCCTGGTAAAGTTTATCGACACAGTAAAGGTAATCCACCGGGGGTTTAAGCACGCAAACCGAGTTGGCAATTCCCTGACTGATATACAATGAGCCTTTTAACCCGCCATTATCCGGGCCTAATTCAAAGGTTTCCACTACCCCGAAAGTCGGCGAGTCAGGCCGGACATCAGCCAAAGCCGAAAAGGCAAAACCATTAATCACTGTCACCAATTTATTCCAGCCTTCGGCATGCATTCCCCGAACCACATTGAGAAGCGACCGAGAGTGATTGATTTGGGCGATTTTAAACGGCTGACCGGTAACCGTTTCAATTTTATGGGTATGGCCGACCTCGGCAAAAAAACCCCGCTCGTCAGCGGCAAAATTGTAAGCGAGGAAGTACAAACCATCAATCTTGGTTTTAAATACTCCGGGTTGAATTTCTAGAGCAGGAGACGGCTTAAACATCATACAATCATCCCCCAATCCAAAGTCGGCGTCAACAGGATCGGCTGTTTTTCCCCCACGATCACCATATACTCAAACATGGCCGAAAGACCGCCATCAATCGTTTTGACCGACCAGCCATCATCAGCCACTTTCACCTGGTCGCTGCCGGTGACAACTTGCGCTTCAAGGCATAAAACCAGATTTTTTTCCAAAAGCGTACCGGTTTTCTTTTCCCCGAACGCCGGAATTGCCGGCGGGTCATGAAGTGTCCGGCCGATGCTGTGACCGGTGTATTGTTTCAGCACGTCAAAACCGTTATTCTGGGCAATTGTCTGCATCCGGTTACCCAAATCGCCGGTGGTGTTGCCGGCAATGGCCAAGGGGATGGCCGCGGCGACGGCATCCCGGGCGGCCGTAACCAAAGATTTACTGGCCGGCGTAAATTGGCCAACGGCCACGGTAAAACAATGATCGGTATATAAACCCTGGTAAACCAGGCCAAAATCCACCTTGACGACGTCGCCGGCTTTAAGTTTCTCTGTTTGACTCGGAATTCCGTGCACGACTACATCATTAACCGAAATGCAGGTTGAGTATTGGTATGGATTGGCCGGATATACCCCTTTAAATGCCGGTTTCACTTGGTTTTTCCGGCATAAACTTTCGGCCAGCCGGTCAATCTCGATCGGTAAAATCCCCGGTTTAACCGCCAGCTTTAACTCTCTTAAAATTTGCGTTGATAAAGCTCCGGCGCGCTGATAGTTAACCAGATCGTGGTGATTAGTAATAATCATGCCAAACTATAGCGGCCGTTTTGATAAATCACTAATTTTTGGCCGCTTGCCAGCATGGCCGTCACCGTCCGATCGCTTGTCGAAATCATGTCGGTGTGTTCAGCTGAATCGTTGTAGCCTCTTTTGGCCCAATCAGCTTCGGTCAATTTGGCCGCCTGCCCCTTATAACAATCTTTGTAGGCCATGCCAATCGCCACATGGGTGTTGCCAAACGGACCGCCGATATTTTCGTCAAACAAAGTTTCGGCCATAATATGGCTGATGCGGGACATCCGGCTATCGGTCAGGGAAAACTCGCCCAGTTTATCGGCATTGGTAGTTTTAAGCATTTGCTGCAATAATTTATTGCCGGTTGAGGCCGAAGCCTTAATTATTTTCCCGGCTTTGAATTTAAGAATAATCCCGGAAACAATATTGCCGTAACGGTACAGCGGCTGGTTAAACTTAATCCAGCCTTCTGTCCCCCGCCAATCAGGCGAGGTGAAAATTTCAAAGCTGGGAATGTTGCGGCCCGTACCCCCTTGCCACAAACGATCGCGGCCGATTTTAAGGATTAAATCCACCTCTTTACCTTTAACCTGAACGCTTTGAATATTTAAGGCGTTAATTTTTGCCAGAATTTTTGCCTGCAAATCAAAAACTTTTTGCCAGGCTTTTATTGGCTCCGGTTTATCCAAAAAACAGGCTTTAATAATCTGTTGCCAGTAAGACTCTAAGGATAAGCCGACCAGTTGGGCTTTGGCCGGGGTGGCCCATAAGGCAATCGTCCAGGTATGCTGACCCTTTAACTCTTTGGCTACCAGCCAATCCTGGTAAGGTTTTAAGCTTTGCCGGGACAGAAGCGGTTTGGCCGGATCGATGTTTTTTAACTCAAACGGGTCAACGTCAGCAATCACCGCAATCCGGTGATCGATCAAATCCGCCTGGGCTTTGAGATATTTTGCCGGAAAAAACTTAATCTGCGCGTCGCTGGCCAGAGTGTAAAAATCTTTGGCAAATTCCGTCGGCAATAGTCTAATAATCGGCTGGGCGCCGGCTTTTAACACCGCATTTTGCAGCTCTAATGCCAGCGGCTTAGCCGCATCCTGTACCTGGCATAACACCACTTCGCCGGGTTTAACTCCCTGGCCGGAATTTAAAGCAAAGTTCACCAGCACCTGGGCGTATTTTTGCAATATTTTCTTTGAGGGTTGATAATCAGCCATATGCTGGATTTTACCACCTTATGGCTAGATTTAAAAAACTTCTAATTCTACTCGCCGCGGCAATTACCGGCAGCGGCATTCCGGTATTTTCCAAAATAGTTTTACAAACACTCAACCCGGAGGAAATGATGACCATCAGGCTTTTTGTCGCTTGGCTAGTTTTCTTACCTTGGGTGTGGAAATCTCTGCCGAAGAAATTTTCCGACTGGTTAACGATTAGCCTGGTCACTCTCCCGGCAGTCATTAATATGGTGTTATTTGCCAATGGAGTCCAATTCACTTCAGCCACCATGGCCCAATTAATCTATGCCTTCAGCCCGATCGTGGCCGCCGTCATCGTCGTTATTATCGGTCAGGAAAAATTAACCCGGGGAAAAATCAGCGGGATTGCCATCGGTTTTTTCGGCATGATGATTTTACTGGTGCCATCAATCAATCTCCAAACCGCCAACACTTTAATAGGAAACCTCAAGGGTAATGGTTTACTCTTAATCGGCATGATCTGCTGGACAATTTATACCATTGCCTCCAAACCGCTAAATAATCGGTTTGCCGCCCAAATTATTTCTTTTAATTTACTCGTCAATGGTTTTCTGGCTAATTTTATCCTGGGTGGGTTTAGAATCTTTTCCCCGGAAAAACTTGGGCAAATTCCCCTTTCAACCTGGGGGTGGATTGTCTATTTAAGCGTGGTTTGCAGTATTGGTTTTTTCTCGTTGTACCAACTGTCAATCAAGCTGACTTCGGCAGTGACCACTTCAATAATGCACTATTTAACTCCGGTATTTACTTTTATTTTGGCGGCAGGACTTTTACGGGAAAGCTTAAACTGGTTTATCGTTTTGGGAGGCGGCTTAACTATCGCCGGCGCCTACTTAACCACTACCGCGAAAAAGGCATAACGCTTTTTATTGAATGATTGACATCATTTTTATACTACGATCGTAGGTAAAAAATGATGAGCTTT
>Ga0100390_10004954_pt1 | contig 11419 bp, 9 predicted proteins | sample CryGeymeta201514_FD_81540 | JGI IMG/M metagenome (GOLD analysis project Ga0100390, IMG submission 81540) | Groundwater microbial communities from Crystal Geyser aquifers in Utah, USA - Crystal Geyser metaG 2015-14 | ecosystem: Environmental > Aquatic > Deep subsurface > Groundwater | place: USA... | reverse complement strand
TCGCCTTCAAAGTGGCCGTGAAAGCGGATCATCTTGCATTCGAGCAACGACGGGCCGCCGCCTTCACGTGCCCGTTTGATGACTTCGCCAGCGGCTTCATACACTGCAAAAAAGTCGGTGCCATCGACCGTGATGCCGGGCAGGCCAAAGCCCGAGGCGCGATCGACATAGCTGTTCACGGCGGTGGCGTAGTCGCGCGAGGTGGACTCGGCGTAGCCGTTGTTTTCCACCACAAATATCACCGGTAAATTCCACACCGCCGCCAGGTTCAGGCTCTCCAGAAAAGTGCCTTGGTTGGACGCGCCATCACCAACAAAACAAATCGCCACTTCGTTCTTTTTGCGGTATTTGGCAGCCAGCGCGGCACCGCAGACCAGCGGTGCGCCAGCGCCCAGAATGCCGTTGGCGCCCATCATGCCTTTGGACAGGTCGGCAATGTGCATCGAGCCGCCCTTGCCGTTGCCACAGCCGCCTTTGCGGCCGTAAATTTCTTTCATCATCGACACCACATCCACGCCTTTGGCGATGCAGTGGCCGTGGCCACGGTGCGTCGAGGCAATGCGGTCGCCGTCGCCGAGGTGGCTCATGATGCCCACGGCGGTGGCCTCTTCGCCGGCGTACAGGTGCACAAAGCCGGGGATGTCGCCGCGGCTGAAGTCCACGTGCAGCCGGTCCTCAAATTCGCGGATGGTTCGCATCGTGCGGTAACACGTCAGCAATTCATCCTTGCTCAACGGAAAAGGGTTGGAATCAGCCATGTTGTTGTCTCCTGTCTAGGTTTGCGGGGAAAAATGGCGGAACAGGCCCTGGTCTGCAGCAAGCTGCAGGCAGGTGGCCACGTCCACCGTGGGAAAAGCGTTCTCGCGCAGCGTGATTTGCACGCGGTCGCCAGAGCCAAAAGTGAGTTCGCGCTCGCCGTCGAGTGCCACCACGCCGGCACCTTGTGCCACCGCGAAAGCCTGGTTGGCAGGCATGGTCTGCCAGTGCGCAATGCCAACCGGGCGCACCATGCCAGGGGCAATCGGCGCCATCAGTTGCAATTTGCGCAGCGCAGGGTCGTCGCTCAAATGGATCGCCAGACCGCCGGGGGCCTGGCGGCTGACCGGTTGCAGCAGGCCGCCAATCGACGATAAGCCCAGCGCCTGCGGCTCGGCAAAGCTCAGGTAAACGGCGCTCAGGCTGTCCATCTTCCACAAAGCACGCGAGCCGATAAAGCGGTCGCGCGAGATTACCGCATCGACCAGCGCGATGTCACGGCGCTCGCCGTCGTTGATCGAAACTTCGAGCAATTTGTTGGTCACCAGCGCCTGCGCCGCGCTGAGCTGGCCAGTGGCATACAAGCCGACCGCCAGGCCGGTGATGGTGGGTTCGCGCAGTTCGGGGAATGCGTTGTTGGTGCCGGTGGACATGCCGGCCAATGGGATGTCGCGGCACTCGCGCACCACCGCGCGGTGCGTGCCGTCGCCGCCCAGTACCACGATCACTTTGACACACGCCTCGCGCATCATGCGCGCCGCTTTGAAAGTGTCGTTGACGGTGGTGGTGGGTGCCATGTCGAGGAATTCGAGTTTGGGAAAAGCATGCTGTAGCTCATGTTCACGCGCCATTGAGCGGATCAGCATGGCACTCACGCCACCGCTGTCGGGCATCATCAGCGCCCGGCCCACACCCACGCTGCCGGCGGCACCCAGCAACCGCATCAACATGCTGACGCGGTCGGTGATTTGCAGGTTACCCGCGTTGGCCACAATGCGCCGAATGTCGCGCGCCGACACCGGGTTGGCAATGATGCCAATGCAGGGTTCTTGGGTTGAAGCGGCAGTGAACATTAAGAGGTGTTGTGCAGTGGTGCTGGTTGCGAGTGACCATGCTTTGCATAGCGCGTGCCAGTCTTTTTTGCTGCGTGCTGCTTGCCCGCGCCTGGCGCTCTTTGCTAGGGGAAACGCGCTTTGGAGTCAAAAGTTCAAGCGGCAGGCACCCAGTGTCGAGGTGTCGCATTGCGACAGGTGTCGCGTGACGAGGTGCGACAGGTGTTGCATCGAACATCCACCGCAGATTACGCTGCGCTTCATCCTGGCTGCGAGCGGGACCCACCATGCGCTTAGAATCCGCAGCTCACCGGGGGTGTCCGTTGCAACACGGGCTGAGACAGTCCCCAAACCTGATCTGGATCATGCCAGCGTAGGGAGCGTGAAGGTTCGAGCTCAGCCGCTTGCCGGTTTAGCCTTTCACCCAGCGCACCTTGCGCTGGCGCATTAAAAGGCCTTGCCATGAACCGTCGTTTGTTTGCCCTTGCTGCTGCCGCGCTGGCAACTTTTTCTGTGTCAACCGTAACCCTTGCGGCCAATGAGCTGCGCGTGATGGTGCACAGCTCGTTTGCTCTGCCCAAACCCCTGCTGGCACAGTTCGAGTCGCAAAACAACATCAAGCTGGTCATCATCAAAGGCGGCGATGCCGGCGAGATGCTCAACAAGCTGATTCTGACGCGCGCCCAACCGGTGGCTGACGCGGTGTTCGGCATCGACAACACGCTGGTCGGAAAAGCGCTGGCTGCCGGTGTGCTAGAGCCCAGCTTGCCGCAAATGGCGAATGCTCCAGATGCCGATTTGGGCGCAGCGCTGGCCGCCGTGGACTATGGTTTTGTCACGCTGAATTACGACAAGGCGGCGGTCGCCAAAAGCGGCGTCGCCTTGCCAAAAACATTGCAGGAACTAGCGCTGCCCGCTTACAAGGGCTGGCTGGTTACGCCCAATCCAGCCACCAGCAGCACCGGTTATGCCTTTTTGCTAGCCACCATTTCAGGCCTGGGCGAAGAGCCCGCTTTTGCCTGGTGGGCGCAGATGCGCGGCAACGGCCTAAAAGTGGTGAAGGGCTGGAGCGAAGCCTATTACACCGACTTTGCCCGCAACAAGGGTGCCTATCCGCTGGTGGTGAGCTACGCCACCAGCCCAGCGGCCGAGGTGTTTTACAGCAAGGAAAAAATAACCGATTCGCCCACCGCCAGCCTCAATCTCAAGGGCGGCGTGTTTCGTCAGGTCGAAGGTGTGGGCCTTGTCAAGGGCGGTGGCCAGCGTGAAGCTGCTTTGAAGTTTGTCGATTTCATGCGTTCAGGCCCAGTGCAGCAAGCGCTGCAAACCGAGATGTGGATGTACCCGGCTCAACCCGGTACCGGCCGTGCCGACGTGATGCGCCACGCAGCCGAGCCCGCCGCCTTTGAAGCTCCGGCCGCACAGGTGATGGCCAGCCAAGGCGCCGCGTGGGTGGCGCGCTGGACCAAGGTGGTGCTGAAGTAGGCCCGCCTCCTTCGCAAAAGCGCAAGCGGGTTTGCCGTGGGCCTGCTGGTTGGGTTGTTTGTAGGGCCGTTTGTAGGGTCGACTTCAGTCGACCATGGCAGACTGAAGTCTGCCCCACAAAGCCCATGGTCAACGGCAATACTGAAGTGTCTTAACTGATGTTTTTTCTTCGAAACTGGGGTCGATTACAAAGCAGCCTGTGGCTCGGCCTGTTGCCGGCTGCTGCGCTGCTGCTGTTGCTGATCGCGCCCTTGGCCCGGCTGACGCTGACCGGTTTCACCGGTGAGGCCAGTTGGCCGGGTGCCGCGCCCAGCACGTGGTCGCTTTGGACGCCGTGGCAAGACGATTACCTGCGCTGGCGCGTGCTGTGGTCGCTGGCGCAGGCTGGCATCACCTGCGTGCTGGCCTTTGTGCTGGGCCTGCCGCTGGCCTGGGTGTTGGCGCGTTTCGATTTTGCCGGGCGCACGCTGGTGCTGCGCCTGTTGATGTTGCCGTTTGTGGTGCCGACGCTGGTGGCAGCCCTTGGTGTGCTGGCGCTGTGGGGGCCGCGCGGCTTGCTAAGTGGCTGGCTCGGCGTTAATTTGCAAGACACGCCCTGGCTGCTGCTGTACGGTAATTTGTTTTTTAACCTGTGCCTGGTGGTGCGTGCTGGCGTCGATGCGCTGGGCCAGGTCAACGCGCGCCAAGTGGCGGCGGCGCGCTCTTTGGGGGCCACGCCATGGCGTGCTTTTTGGCGCATCGAGTGGCCTGCCATTGCGCCGTGGCTGATGTCGAGCCTGTGCCTGGTGTTTTTATATTGCTTTGCCGGTTTCGGCCTGGCTCTGGTGCTTGGTGGCCAGCGTTTTGCCACGGTGGAGGTCGAGATTTACACCTTGGTGGCGCATGAGCTGCAACTGGGGCAGGCCAGCGTGCTGGCGCTGTGGATGCTGGGACTCACCGGCAGCGTGGCGCTGCTGTATGCGCTGCTGGAAAAACGGCTGGCCGCGCCCAACCGCGTGCAGCCGCTGGCACGCCAGCGACCACAAGGGGTGGCACAGTGGCTGGCGTTGACGGCGGCATTGGCGGTGTTGTTCGCCATTTGCGCCTTGCCGATTCTGGCGATTGTGTGGCGCGCGCTGGATGCTGGCTGGAAGGTTTGGGGCACGCTGCTGGACGCTGAAGTGACAGCTGCGCTATGGAACACACTGCGCTTCTCGACTATGGCGCTGGCGCTGGCGACGCTGTTGGGCGTGCAGCACGCGCTGGCAGCGCAGCGCTCGGTGGCGTGGCGGACAGCGGCTTTTTTACCTTTTGTGGTGTCACCGGTCACGGTGGCTTTTGGCTTGCTGCTGCTGTACCCAAGCTGGACTGCCAGTTTGCCCTTGCTGCTGGCGGCCTATGCGGTGCTGGCTTACCCGTTTGTCGCCAAGTCGATGGCTGCGGGTCTGGACAGTTTGCCGCAGCATCTGCTGCAGGCGGCGCGCACGTTGGGCGCCAGCCCGCAGCGCACCTTTTGGCGCGTCACGCTGCCGCTGTTGCGCCCGGCCTTGCGCCGCGGCATGGCGTTTGCAGCGGCTACCGCGCTAGGCGAATTTGCCGTAACCTTGTTTTTGTCGCGCCCCGAGTGGGCCACACTGACCACGCTGATCTACCGGCGCCTGGGCCATCCGGGCGCGGCCAGCCTGGACCAGGCCTTTGTGCTGGCGAGTGTATTGATGCTGCTGGCGCTGCTGGCGTTTTTGCTGATCGAGTGGCCGGTGAGTGAGGGCTATGAACGCAGGCGGCCGGCGATCGGCGCCTTACCCGTGGGAGCTTTGCACCATGCTTGAACTGCGCCACATCAGCCAGAACTATGGCGACCGTGCCTTGCTGCAAGACATCAACCTGTCGGTGGCGGCCGGTGAAATTGTGGCTTTGCTGGGACCGTCCGGCAGCGGCAAGAGCACCTTGCTGGCCATTGTGGCGGGCTTGCAGCAGCCCTTGAGTGGCAACGTCTGGTTTGACGGTCAGGAGATCACCCGGCTGCCGCCCGAGCAGCGCCGCTTTGCCCTGATGTTTCAGGACTTTGCGCTCTTTCCACACCTGTCGGTGCTGGACAACGTGGCCTTTGGCTTGATTGAGCAGCGGCTGGGCAAGTCCCAGGCACGCGCCAAAGCGCTTGACATGCTGGCGCTGTTTGGCCTGGCCGACCATGCCCGGCACAAGGTCTGGCATTTGTCGGGCGGCGAGCAGCAGCGCGTGGCGCTGGCCCGCGCGCTCATCACCCAGCCGCGCGCACTTTTGCTCGACGAGCCTTTTTCTGCACTGGACGCCGACCTGCGCGCCAGCCTGCGCGACGAATTCAAAACCTGCATTCAGGCCGCCGGCATGCCCACGCTGCTGGTCACCCACGACGAGCAGGAAGCCCGCGCCATGGCCGCGCGCGCCGTGCGCCTGGTCGATGGGCGGCTTGAGGCCTTGTGGTGAGCCAACTCAAATTCAAGGCGGGTGTGTCAATTAGAGGCATGAGTTCAATCGGATATCCAGACGCATCCGGTTCAAGGCTTCCGGCATAAACTTCTCGATGCCATGAACCACACCCCGACCCCAAGCCCGCTCGAAGCCGCGCTGGCGCTGCAGCGCCAAGCCTATTTGGCCCACCCTGTGCCGTCGCTTGCCGAGCGCAAGGCCGATTTGCGCACGCTGCAGCGCTTTGTGCGTGAGCACAAGGACGCGCTGTGTGACGCCATCAGCGCCGACTACGGCCACCGCTCGTACCATGAGACGCTGCTGGCCGAGGTGTTTCCGGTGGTGGACGGCATTGACCATGTCATCAAACACCTGCACGGTTGGATGAGGCCGCAACGCCGCGCGGTGGATTGGCGCAATTTTTTGGGCGCCAGCAACCGTGTCATCCCGCAGCCGCCGGGCGTGGTGGGTGTCATCGTGCCGTGGAACTTTCCGCTGAATCTGAGCCTGGTGCCGCTGACCTACATCTTTGCGGCGGGTAACCGCGCCATGGTCAAGATGAGCGAAAACTCGCGCCATTTGGCCGCCTATCTGATGGCGCACATGCCGGCCTACTTTTCGCCGGAAAAACTGCAGTTTTTTGACGAGACTGGCGGCATAGGCATTGCCTTTTCGCAACTCAAGTTTGACCATTTGCTGTTCACCGGCTCCGGCCAGACGGGCAGGGCGGTGATGGCAGCCGCCGCGCAAAACCTGTGCCCGGTCACGCTGGAACTGGGCGGCAAGTCGCCAGCCATTGTGTGCGACGACTTCCCGCTGCGCACGGCGGTTGAGCGCATCATGTTCGTCAAGCTGCTCAATGCGGGGCAGATATGCACCACCGTTGACCATGCCTGGCTGCCAGCCGCCAAGGTCGATGAATTTGTGCGCCTGGCGCGCAGCTTTGCCCGGCAGCGCTACCCGCAGCTTGACAGCCCGGACTACACCGCCATCATCGACCAGCGCGCGTTTGAGCGGCTGCTGCACGCGCTGCAAGACGCGCAAGACCAAGGCGCCACCGTGCTGCCGCTGCTGGACGGACCCGCCTTTGATGCAGTCACACGCAAAATTGCGCCGCACATTGTGCTGAACGCGCCGCAAAGTAGCCTGCTGATGCAGCGTGAAATTTTTGGCCCGATCCTGCCGCTGCGCAGCTACACGGCGCTGGAACAGGTGATCGACCACATCAACGCTGGGCCCCGCCCACTGGCGCTGTACCCGTTCAGCCACGATGCGGCGCAGGTGCAAAGCCTCATCGACCGGGTCATGTCCGGCGGGGTGTCGGTGAACGATGCGCTGTTTCATGTGGGCCAGCACGACCTGCCCTTTGGCGGCGTGGGCGACTCGGGCATGGGCCACTACCACAGCCGCGAAGGCTTCGAGACTTTCTCAAAAATGCGCCCGGTTTTTTACCAAACGCGGTTCAGCACGCTCAAGTTGCTGTGGCCACCCTACGGCAAGCTGGCCGACCGGGTGCTGGCTTTTTTGATTCGCTAACTGATCCGCTAACCCAGCCGCACCACCCGCCCCGGGTTCATGAGATTGAGCGGGTCCAGCGCCTGCTTGATGGCGCGCATGGTGTCTAACGCTACTGGCGATTTGTAGTGCGTTAAATGGTCCACCTTGAGGCTGCCCACACCGTGCTCGGCTGAGATTGAGCCGCCATGCGCCAGCACCGCGTCGAACACGATGGTGTTAACGTGTGCCTCTTGCTCACGCAAAAACACGGCGGCATCTTGCGCTTCGGGGGCCTGCACGTTGTAGTGCAAATTGCCGTCACCCAGGTGGCCAAAATTGACCAGCCGCACGCCGGGAATGGCTTGGGTCAGCAAGGCATCAGTGCCAGCAACAAAGGCCGCCATGCTTGACACCGGCACCGAAATGTCGTGCTTGATGTTGAGGCCTTCCTCAGCTTGCGCCAGCGGGATGCTCTCGCGGATCTGCCACAGGGTGTGCGCTTGCGTCAGGTTTTCGGCCACCACGGCATCGGTCACATAGCCGTCTTCCATGGCGGCTTCGAGCAAGCCCTCCAGCTGCGCCCGCGCATGGGTCTCAGACTCGGCATCTGCGTTTTCCAGCAGCACGCAAAAGGGCGTGTCCTGGTACAGCGGCACACGCAGATTGTCGAAGTGTTTGGCGACCAGGCTCAAGGCAAACTGGCCCATCATCTCAAAGCCGGTCAGGCTGGCGCTCAAGTGCTGGTGCGCCAGCCCCAACAATTGCACGGCGGCTTGCATTGACGGCACGGCCGCCCAGGCGGTGAGTTGCGCCTTGGGCTGTGGATAGAGCTTGAGTGTGGCGGCGGTGATGATGCCCAGCGTGCCCTCGGCGCCAATGTAGAGGTTTTTCAGGTCGTAACCAGTGTTGTCTTTGCGCAGCCCGCTCAAGCCCTGCCAGACCTCGCCCTGCGGTGTCACCACTTCGAGCCCCAGGCACAGGTCGCGTGCATTGCCAAAGCGCACCACTTGCGTGCCGCCGGCGTTGGTGCCCAGATTACCGCCAATGGTGCACGAGCCTTCGGCTGCAAGACTCAGCGGAAACCAGAAGCCTTCTGACTCGGCGCGCTCCTGCACGGTTTGCAAAATGCAGCCGGCTTCCACGGTCATCGTCAGGTTGGCGGCATCAATGCTGCGCACCGCGTTCAGGCGCTGCAGGCTCAGCACGATTTGGTGGCCCGATTCATCCGGCGTGGAGCCCACCACCAGACCTGTGTTACCGCCTTGCGGCACGATGCTCAGGCCGCTTTCAGGATGCTGCGCCAAATGGTCGGAGCAGGCTTTGACCACACGGGCCGCCTCGTCAGTGCTGGCCGGTCGTACCACGGCCAGCGCCTTGCCCGACGTGCGTTTGCGCCAGTCCTGCGTCCAGGCGCTCAGGTCGCCTTCGGTTAACACATGGGCGGCGCCGACGATGGCTTGCAGATCAAAGAGCAGTTTTTGCATGGTTGGACGCGGAGAGGGCGGTGGTGTCAAGCGCTGACTTGGCTGCTACGGCGGCGTTCTTCAGGCGCAGCCGCACATGCAGTGCGCTGGCGGTAAAAAGGGTCAGGCAAAGGAATACTTGCACCATGGCCAGGTAATTGCCAGGTGGCTTGTCGCTGTAGGCGCGTACCACGCCTTCGGTGAAATACAGCCACACCAGCAAGGTGACCCAGCGGTAGGTGTACATGCGGTTTTTCAGCAACCCCGCCAGCGGCACGCACAACGGCAATACCTTGAGCGCCAGCCAAGAGCCACCCGGGCGCAGCGGCGCCAGCAGCAGTTCCCAGGCCAGGCCCAGCACAATCAACCCCAGCAGGCTGCCCACCGCCAGGATTCGGGTCAGGGCGACGCTGCGGGAGGCCGGTAAAGTGGGGGCGTTCAGGGGAGTGTTCATGACAGTGGCATCATAGCGGCCATGAGAGCACCACCCACAGCACCGACAAACTGGCCCCAGCGCTTGGATGTCTTTTTCAACGACCTGTCAAGCTTTCCCTGGAAAAATACAGCCTACACGCTGAGCGAGCGTTTTCGTGAAGACCGTCTGGGCCTGACCGCCAGCAGCCTGACCTTTACCACCACCATTGCGCTGGTGCCGTTGGTCACCGTGGCACTGGCCATTTTTACCGCGTTTCCGATATTCGCCAAGTTCCAGGGCGTGCTACAGCAGTGGCTCATTCAAAGCCTGATTCCTCAAAACATTGCACGCCAAGTGCTGGGTTACCTGACGCAATTTGCCGGCCAGGCCAGCAAGCTCGGTGGTGCCGGCCTGGTGGTGTTGTTCATTACCGCGTTAGCGCTGATTTTGACCATCGACCGCACCTTGAATGCCATCTGGCGAGTGCGTAAGCCGCGCCGCTTCAGCCAGCGCGTGCTGGTCTATTGGGCGGTGATGACGCTCGGCCCTGTTTTACTGGCGCTGAGTTTGAGTGTGACGTCGTATGCCTTGTCTGCCTCCAAAGGTCTGGTGGGTGACTTGCCCGGTGGCGTGGAACTGCTGCTGGGCAGTCTGCAATTTGTGCTGCTGGCCTTGGGGCTGGCAGCGCTGTACCGCTTTGTGCCCAACACTTATGTGCGCTGGAGTCATGCCTGGGCCGGTGGCCTGTTTGTGTCGGTCGGGTTTGAGGCCGCTAAAAAGCTGCTGGTGATCTATCTGGGTAAAGTGCCCACCTATTCGGTGCTGTACGGCGCCTTTGCCACGCTGCCGATCCTGCTGATCTGGATTTACGTGGGCTGGGTGATTGTGCTGCTGGGCGCGGTGATTGCCGCCTATTTGCCCAGCCTGCTCAGCGGTGTGCAGCGCCGCGCCGGCGCCCAGGGCTGGCAGTTTTTGCTGGCCATTGAGGTGCTACAGCAGTTGGCGCCCATGCGCGCCAGCCCGGATAAGGGCTTGACCATGACCGACTTCGCCCAGCGGCTCAAGGTAGATGCCCTGCAACTCGAGCCCGTGATGGAGGCGCTGCTGGCGCTCGACTGGATTGGCCAATTGCAAGAAGAGCGCAGCGACGGCGAAGCGCGTTACGTGCTGCTGGCTGACCCCGACAGCACGCCGCTGCAACCCCTGTTGCACACCTTGCTGTTGCCCTACGAGCCCAGCACCCTGCATTTATGGGAAAACGGACACTGGCAGGCGTTGACGATGCGCCAGGCGCTCTGAAGCGCCCTGAATTCACCGTTGCCGAATGTTGGAAAATCAGCAGCTTTTACTGAACCCATCAAAGAACTCCCATGACAGATACGCCGCAAAAACCAGAGCTCCCCGACCACCTGTCCAGCGACCCGCGCAGCCCGCACCATGTGGCGGCCGTGTTTGCGCACGACATTGGCATCCGGCTCAATGACAAGGAACTGTTCAACGTCGAGGAATACTGCGTCAGCGAAGGCTGGGTCAAGGTGCCCGCCGGTAAAACGCGTGACCGCAAAGGCAACCCGCTGCTGATCAAGCTCAAGGGCAGGGTGGAGGCGTTTTACAAGTGAATGAATTTAAAGTGTTGGAAAACATCACAGCGCTGCTGGGTAGTGTGTGAAGGCGCATTCGCCGGTCAGTTGACGAAAGCCACCGGCGTTGTACCGAGGCCAGGAGCATGGGATGTTGCCCACAGCCCTTACCCAATGCCTTTTCTGTCAGCACATCAACCCGGCAGTGGCCAGCTGTTGCAGCAGTTGCGCCGCGCTGACATCGGCAACGCCTTACCGTTTACCGTTTGACGGACCTATACCCGAGTCAAACGCCAGTTTTTTCTCCAACGAAGCTTCTTGAAGTTGCAGGAGAAGGCCACACAAAGTGGCGCGATGTCAAAATGAAGTTGCCGGATTTGGGGCGTGCTCACAACAAGAGCGCATACTCAGTCTGTGCATGTGAATACAGTCTCAAGATGCCGACACGCATGCGCGGCGGTGGCACTGGGGCGGCGACGTAATCGAATCAACCGACTTCTGGTGTCATCATCATTGACATGAAACCGGCTTTGTCCCACCTCTACTGAAAGCTCGCCATGTCGAAAACCGAAGCCGAAACCGAAACCGAAACCGGGTCTGCAACAGCCATATCGCGTGCCTTGCCTTCTCTGCCGCTGGCCCTGCTTCCAGTGCTGCTGACGCTCGGGTTGCTGGCGTTGCAACTGTTCTACTACGGCGACTTCACGCCGCACATCCCGCTGGCCCTCGGGCTGGCCATCACGG
>Ga0100390_10004951_pt1 | contig 11423 bp, 6 predicted proteins | sample CryGeymeta201514_FD_81540 | JGI IMG/M metagenome (GOLD analysis project Ga0100390, IMG submission 81540) | Groundwater microbial communities from Crystal Geyser aquifers in Utah, USA - Crystal Geyser metaG 2015-14 | ecosystem: Environmental > Aquatic > Deep subsurface > Groundwater | place: USA... | reverse complement strand
CGCCAGCGGTGCAACCCGGGGCGGCGGCATTGGCGGCGCAGGAGCGGCCGAAGCACATGGGTGTGGTAGCCCGGGTTCACCGCGCCAGCGGTGCAACCCGGGACGGCGGCATTGGCGCGGCGTTAATGCGATCCCGGGTTTCGGCCTGCGGCCTCAACCCGGGCTACCGCCGAGAGTCTCACACACACAGCTTACAGAGCATGGATCTGCAGTCCCGCACCGTGCATCGCGCCGCTCGCGCCCGAGACCGGGCTCGTCCAGCAAACGGCTCAGCGGGTCGTGGCTGCGCACGATACAAGCTTGTTCGTCAGACGGCATCTATTTCCAGATCGGAATTTCAAGATAGCTGCTGTTATGCCAATCCACGATAAGAGGTTCTCCCGCGTCGGCGACGGATTCGTCACTGACGTCGCGACCGGTTCCATAGTTGATTTGATGATGTTGGTTCAGATTGACATCCAGTACGACCAGCAACCTGCTGCCCTTCTGAAGTTGCCGGCTTACCAGCAAGGATCGCTTGATCGGGATCGATTCCGCTCGGCCTGGCGTGAGCAACCTGCGAACCCTCATGTCGTTGGCGAAGCTCGCACGCCCGAGGTAATAGGAAAGCTGAAACAGCGTTCCGTCAGGCATGACTTCGTACAACACGGCGCCCAGGTCGAAGTCCCGCTTGTTGATGGTGACTTCCAGCGTGCCACTGAACATCCCGTTCACGGACACTGGTTCGTCGAATGGCTCGCTGATGAAGGACAGTCCGGTGGAACCGGCTTCCTTGCCCTGGATGGGGTTGGGGTAATAGTCGTTGTGCGAGGTGCTGCGGTCCGCGAGGCCCACCACCTGCTTCACGGAAGCGGGCTTGCCCGGCATCTCTTCCGCCAGCTGATAGCGGTTCCCGCCAACGGAATCGGCGCTCAGGTAAAGATTCAGCGTTTCGTTACTCATGGCGTCCAATGAAGGTGCATGCCGCCAGACGTTCGCACCCATCACTTGGTAGTTGACCCGGTCCTTGAGCAGCGCCGGTCGCTCGCCATCCCGAAGCACATGATCCAGCCACTGGAAGGTGAGTTCCTGCGTGTCGAACTGCGCCACCGGATCCAGCATGTAGCCACGGAGCTCACGGGGCTTCCGTCTCGACTGCGCGCCGAAATGGTCGTACGGGCCGATCACAAGGTAGTGTTCGGCATCCTTGTTGTACTTGTAGTGCTCGGTCAGGTAGTGCAGGGCGGAGATTTGACCATCGTCGTAGTAGCCGGTGATCGACAGCACCGGAATATCGATGTGGGCGTAGTCCTGCTGGTAAGGGATCTTGGCCTGCCAATACGCATCGTACGCCGGATGGTCCAGCCAGCGTTGAAGGAGCGGATTGGGCGTGCCATCGACCTGATCGATTTCCCGGTATGGGCGACCGCTCGCATACCAGTTTCGGTTCAGTGCGTCCCACCTTTCCGGGTCGCGGTATATAGCGTTGTCCAGCAGCTTGTTGTTGCTGACGTAAAAGCCCCAACCGTAGTTGGCATTGAGGAATACGTTGTTCCACATCGGCAGCCCAAGCCCTGGAATGGCGGCGACGTAGGCTACGATCGTCTTCAGCGCCGGATGGAGCCGCTTGGTGGCCGCCCATGCTGTGTAACCGGAATAGCTGCCGCCGTAAATGCCAACCTCGCCGTTGCTCCACGGTTGCCGGCTGATCCAGTCGATGACGGCATAGGTGTCATCCACCTCATGCTCGTAGGGTTCGATCCTGTCCGGACTCAGGCGCTTGCCCCGCGTGTCGGCCACGACACCGATATATCCGTGGGCAGCAGCTGTCTCGGCCAGCTGCCGGTTACCGGTCTCGTCCGTATAGATGGTGAAGAGAAGCACCGTCGGCAGCGGGCCCGGGGTGCTTCGCGGCCGCACGACAATGGCCGACAGCATCGCACCGTCGGGCGTGCGAATCAGGACACCGTCGGCGACGTCATACCGGCGCTCCTCTTCGGCAGCGATGAGCGCTGGCAGATAGGGCTGCGTCTGAAAATACATCTGTTGCGCGAGATAGGCCCGAATCAGCTGTATGGCATCCGCTTGCCCTATATCTTCAGGACCTGCTCGGTTCAGCGCATCGCGCAAGTTCCGGTCGTAGACGAAGCCAGGGGTTTCGAGCCAGTAGGTAACGTCCGAAGCTTCAAGGTCATTGAGTCCTGCGTAGACCTGACGGAACGCATCGCCATAGGCCTCGCCGAAGTCTTGGCCGTCGGCTAACGCCCTCGACTTGGCAGCGGCATAGATATCGAGGACGACCAGCACTGGATCAGCGCTCTCCGTGAGTGCCGAGGGGGGATCCCGCAGTGCAGCGAGCGTAGTCAGGGCGGCAGCAGGGTCTGCGGAGATCAGTTGAAGGCGCAGCAGATTACCCAGGTAGCGGTGGCGGTCACTCTCTGCGTACCCGGCGATGACTTGCCTAGCGAGTTCCGGCATGGCCACGGCAAGCCGTTCTTCGTCATCGGCCGCCACCGCCGGGAACGGAAGTGCATCGGCAACCGGCGTGGACATCCCGACAATCATTGGGACCGCAGGTGCAGCGAGCGGCGCTCTCCACGAACATCCAGCCAATGCCAGAACAAGAGCCACCATCACAAGCTTTTGAATCACCGGTTTCTCCCGATCTGCTATCCGTTGCCGTCTAACGATCAGCGTTTATCTGTCGCGCCAGCGTAGCAACGTCTACAGCGCGTCGCACGGCGCGACAGATTAACCGCGTTGGACTAAGCCGCCCGCGGGGTAGTCGCTTTGGGGATTGTAAGCGTGGTCACCGTGCGCACGCGACCGGAGGGGCGAGGCAAGGCGCTTCGCCAGCGGTGCTGCGGCACTTCGCGCCCGACGACAGCGCGTGCGTACCGTATTTTCCGCCGCGCTTTGCATGATCGTAGCGACAACAACGGACTTTCGAGCGCAGTTTCACAAAGCCGAGGACACCCATTCGGTGGTCCGAAGCATGGGGGTCCTGGCTTCAAGTCGCAATTGGCGCGGCGCGCCGGCCCAGCCAAGATCGGGCGTCCGCGCAAGGCAATTGTGCCACCACCTTCGCCAAAAAGTGCACTCTGACCCGTGTTTTCCCCGTGTTTTAGCAATGTGTGTCGACTACGACATCACGAAATGGGCTATACCGCCGCGCCAGAATGCTCTGAACATACCGCACAACGGCAACTTCGAAAATTCTATCTTTGAATTCCACCCGAAGCCACATATCATTGATGCTTTGTTCCGCACCGAACTTGTAGTGGCCAGATTCGAAGCGTAGCAACTCTTCCGAGATTGAGCGCGGCGTCAACTCGATGATTCGCTGCCCTTCCTTTTGATGCTGCTGAATCGTAGAACAGGAATAGCTGCCGTGAACTCGAACGCGCGGATTTGGATAGTTGATGTACGCCTGAATCATATTCCGTAGACCACTCCGGACCATCAGCAAGACAAGGTCGCCCAACTAGATGTAGATCCCGAATCCGGCATGTTGCACCGCATGGTTGGCATTAGCTTGCCCGGATTGGAGCATATTCCCTACGGCGCAGCAAGCAATTGGCCGTTGGCGGCGAAAGCCATTCGCGCGACGGTGCGCCAACACGGCGTTGCCTTCACGATTGCGGCACTGCCGCGCTAGCGTGCGCGATCGCCACGCGCTCCCGTACCCACCCAGCGAAAGGTCAGGTTGATGCGTGGCTCGCTCACGCGCGTGCTGCGCGGCAGGGCATGGCGGTAATTTTGCTGGGTGTCACCGGCCATGATCAGCAGGCTGCCATGCGCCAGCGGCAGGGTCTGCGAACGCGCGCCGGTTTGCTTGCGTTTGAACGCGAAGCGCCGCTCGGCGCCAAGGCTGAGCGAGGCGATCACCGGCCGCGGCCCCAGTTCCGGCTCGTCATCGGCGTGCCAGCCCATGCAATCGCGGCCATTGCGGTACAGGTTTGCCAGCACGCTGTTGAAGTGGGTCTCGGCGGCTTCCTCCACCCGCGTGCGCAGTGCGGCCAGCAACGGCGGCCACGGTTGTGGCGCAAAGCGGGTGCCCGAATAGGTATAGACCGCATCCGCATCGCCAATCCAGCAACTCAGCCGCGGGCTGTCGTGGCTGCGCCCGAACAGGCGAATGCGATGGGTTTGCCATGCGATTTCGCTGCGCAGCGCGGCCAGCAATGCGTCGGCCCGCGTGGGCGGCAACCAGTGCGCGTGGTAGCGCATCTCGGCGTCGGGTAGCGGTAGGTCGAGCCATGCCATGGTGCATGGTAGCGGCTGCTAGAATTGTCGGGTACTCAACAGGAGCCGGCCATGAGCGAACGCGAATCCATGCAATACGATGTGGTCACCGTCGGCGCCGGCCCGGCCGGGCTCGCCTTCGCCATTGCGCTCAAGCAACGCAAACCGGAACTGTCGGTGTGCGTGATCGAAAAAGCCTCCAGCATCGGCGCGCAGATTCTGTCCGGCGCGGTGATCGAGCCGGGCCCGCTTGATGAACTGCTGCCGGGCTGGCGCGACAACCCGCCTCCGATCTGCGTGCCGGCCGGCAAGGACGAGTTGTGGCTGCTCAGCAAAACCGGCGGCTGGCGGCTGCCGACGCCGCCGACGATGAGCAACCACGGCAATTTCATCGTCAGCCTGGGCGCCATGTGCGCCTGGCTGGCACCGCAGGCGGAAGCGCTGGGCGTGGAAATCTACCCCGGTTTTGCCGCCGCCGAGCCGTTCTACAACGCCGATGGCAGCGTCGGCGGCGTGCGCATCGGCGACATGGGCGTGGCCCGCGATGGTTCGCACAAGCCCAGCTACACCCAAGGCATCGACATCAAGGCCAAGGTCACGGTGCTGGCCGAAGGCGCGCGTGGGCATCTGAGCAAGCAACTGATCAAACGCTTCGATCTGGCCGCCGACAGCGATCCGCAGGGCTATTCGATTGGCATCAAGGAATTGTGGCAGTTGCCGGCCGGGCGCGCCGCGCCGGGTACCATCTTCCACAGCATCGGCTGGCCGGCCGACACCCACACCTACGGCGGCGCCTTCCTGTATCACCTCGACGGCGACCGCGTGGCGCTGGGTTATGTTTCCGGGCTCGACTACAGCGACCCGCTGTATCAGCCCTACGAAGCTTTTCAGCAGTGGAAGGCGCACCCGAAAGTGAAGGGGCTGCTGGACGGCGGCAGCATCCTTTCCGCCGGCGCGCGGGTGATCGTCACCGGTGGTTACCAGAGCCTGCCGAAACTGGAGATGCCCGGTGCGATCCTGATCGGCGACACCGCCGGCCTGCTCAACGTGCCCAAGATCAAGGGCGTGCATCAGGCGCTGCGTTCGGGCTTGCTTGCCGCCGAGCACGTGGCGCAGACGCTGAGTCCGGTCGGTTTCGACGCGCGCCTGCGCGCTTCGCCGATCATGGCCGAACTGAAAACCGTGCGTAACTTCAAGCCCGGCTTCAAGAAGGGCCTGTGGTTCGGCCTGCTCAACTCGGCCTGGGAAACGATCACCGCCGGGCTGTCGCCGTGGACGCTGCGCAACAAGGCTGACTGGAATCGCCTGCACAAGCTCGGCGACTACGCGCCGCCGATGCGCGATTACGTGGAGCGCACGCTGCCGCCGCGCGACCGTCTGGCCGGGGTGTATTTCGCCGCCACCGAGCACGACGAAGACCAGCCGATCCATTTGCAGGTGTCCGACACCTCGATCTGCGTGGATCGTTGCGCCAAAGAGTACGGCAATCCGTGCACCCGCTTCTGCCCGGCCGGGGTCTACGAAATAGTCGACGATGCGCAAGGCAAACGGCTGCAAATCAACGCCGCCAACTGCGTGCATTGCAAAACCTGCGACATCAAGGACCCGTACCAGATCATCAACTGGGTCACCCCCGAGGGCGGCGCCGGCCCGAATTATCAGAATCTGTGAGGGTGGCGCGCGTACGCGCCTTGCGCAGTGCGCGGGGTTTCACCGGCACCCTGTGCCCCGGGTTTCGGCCGCCGGCCTCAACCCGGGCTACCAGGGCGATCGCTTGGTCGTGAGATAATGCACGCATGCTCCGTATTGCCCTCGCCACTGCCGTCGCGGCGTTCACCCTCGACGAAGACATGGACCCGCTGCGGGCGGCCTGCGCGCAGGCCGGGGTAACAGCGCAACGGGTGGCCTGGAACGATCCCACCGTCAGTTGGCAACGCTTTGATGCGGTGCTGCTGCGCTCGACCTGGGACTACACCGATCAGTTGCCGGCGTTTCTGCAATGGTGCGAGCGGGTTTCGGCGCAGACGCAACTGATCAACCCGCTCGACGTGGTGCGCTGGAACACCGACAAGCGCTATCTGGGCGAACTGGCGCGCGCCGGCGTGCCGGTGATCGAAACCCATTATCTGAGCCTGGCCGATGCACCCGACGATTTCCCGGGGTTCGCCGAGTTCGTGCTCAAGCCCACGGTGGGTGCGGGTTCGCGCGGCGCGCGGCGCTTCGTTGCCGACGAGCGCGAGCAAGCCGTGGCACATGCGTCGGCGTTGCAGACGCAGGGCCACGAGGTGATGGTGCAGCCGTATCTGGCACAAGTGGACAGCGCCGGCGAAACCGCATTGCTGTATTTCGCTGGTGCATTCAGCCACGCGATCCGCAAGGGCCCGCTGTTGCCACGCGGCAGCGCGGCGACACGCGCGCTGTTTGCGCCGGAACAGATCAGCGCACGGCAACCCAGCGACGCCGAACTGGCGGTTGCCGAACGCGTGCTCGATGCCCTGCCCTTCGCGCGGCCGTTGTATGCGCGGGTCGATTTGCTGCCTTCGCCCGATGGCCCGCGCCTGCTGGAGCTGGAACTGACCGAGCCCTCGCTGTTCTTTGATACCGCCGCCGGTGCCGCACCGCGCTTTGTCGCGGCATTGTGCGACGCAATTTCAACCGACATACTGCACCGTACGGCAACGACAGGGTAAAATGATTCGGATCGTGTGATCCGGCAGCGATGCCGTTCTGTTGTGAGCCGTGGTGCTGTCGTCACCCCAGCGAAAGCGGGAGCCCCTGTTGGATGGCGCTAGCGTTGGCGTTGTAGGTCGGCTCAAGCGCCGCAGGCGGGGAGCCGACACCGTCGCAGTACACATGTCGGCTCCAGCGCTGCGCGCTTTGAGCCGACCTACGTATCCTTGATTCAGCGCCACGCGGGCTCGTGTTGGCGTTCCCCGGCAAATCCGGAACAACTTGGCAGCACGGCCCGGTGGCATCGATCACAACCCGTATTTTGTCGCACAAGGAAACCACAACCCCATGAAGATTCTGGTCGGATACAAGCGTGTGGTGGACTACAACGTCCGCATTCAGGTGAAACCCGATGGCAGCGGCGTAATCACTGATGGTGTCAAGCTCTCCGCCAATCCGTTCGATGACATCGCCTTGGAAGAAGCCCTGCGCCTGCGCGAAAAAGGCGTCGCCAGCGAGGTCGTGGTGGTGGCGATCGGCCCTGGCGATCTCACCGCGCACATCCGCAACGGCTTGGCGATGGGCGCCAATCGAGCCATCCACATTGTCACCGACCAGCCGATCGAGCCGCTGGCTGCCGCGCGCGTGCTGCACAAGCTGGCGGAAAAGGAACAACCGGGGCTGGTGCTGGTCGGCAAGCAGGCGATCGATGATGATGCCAACCAGACCGGGCAGATGCTGGCCACGCTGTGGGGCCGGCCGCAGGCCACCTTCGCCGGCAAAGTGGACGTTGCCGGCACCGTGGCCACGGTGGTGCGCGAGGTCGATGCCGGCCTGGAAACGCTGGAAGTGGACCTGCCAGCGGTGATCAGCGTCGATCTGCGGCTGAACGAGCCGCGCTTCATCAAGCTGCCCGACATCATGAAGGCCAAGAGCAAGCCGATCGAAACCATCGCCATCGCCGATCTGGGTGTGGACGTGAGCGCGCAATTGCAGATCAGCCATTACGCGCCGCCGCCCAAGCGCAGCCGCGGGGTGATGGTGAAAGACGTGACCGAACTGGTTGCCACTCTCAAGACCAAGGGCCTGCTGTAAGGGGTCCTCTGAGCAAGCCGTCACCCCAGCGGAAGCTGGGGCCATGCTGATGTTTGCAATGGATTCCGGCTTTCGCTGGAATGACGAAAACCGACTTTTTGAGAGTGCCCCAAGTGAGGCAAATGCGGCCTCACACGCGCACCCACTGAACCGAACCTGCCCGGCCCGAGCCAGCACCATTGAAAGGAACACATCATGAGCAAAGTCCTGATCGTTGCCGAACACCACGACGGCCATCTCAACGCCGCCACCGCACGCTGCGTCAGCGCGGCGCTGGCGCTGAAAGCGCAATCCATCGATGTGCTGGTGCTGTCTGACGCACCGGATGCAGTGGCCGCGCAGGCGGCGAAACTCGACGGCATCAGCCGCGTGCTGAGCATCGCCAATGCCGCCAACGCCGCGCCGATTGCGCAAGTGCTGGCGCCGCAGGTGGCCAAGGCCGCCGACGGCTACAGCCATGTGTTCGCGCCATCCACCACCTTCGGCAAGGATCTGCTGCCCTGCGTTGCGGCGCTGCTCGGGGTGGCGCAGATCAGCGATGTGATGGCGGTGGAATCCAGCCACGTGTTCCAGCGCCCGATCTATGCCGGCAACGCCATCATCACGGTGCAGGCACCGGCCGATCGCACCGTGGTTGCCACCATTCGCACCGCCTCGTGGCCGGCGGTGGCTGCGGGCGGCAACGCGCCGGTGGAACCGCTGACGGTAGCAGCCACCCTGCCCAGCCATACCCGCTACCTGGGCTTGCAGGCCGGCAGCAGCGACCGCCCCGACCTGCAAAGCGCCAGCAAGGTGATTTCCGGCGGCCGCGGCGTCGGCTCGGCGGAAAACTTCGCCATCATCTACGCTCTGGCCGACAAGATCGGCGCCGCGGTGGGCGCCTCGCGTGCCGCAGTTGATGCCGGCTATGTGCCGAACGAATTGCAGGTCGGCCAGACCGGCAAGATCATTGCCCCCGAGTTGTACGTGGCGATCGGTATTTCCGGTGCGATTCAGCACCTTACCGGGATCAAGGACGCCGGAACCATCGTCGCGATCAACAAGGATGCGGAAGCACCGATCTTTGAAATCGCCGACATCGGCCTGGTCGGCGATTTGTTCAAGATCGTGCCGGAGCTGGAACAGGCGCTGTAAACGGCTGGGCCTGCGCGGCAACGCCACCGCGTTGTCGCGCCATTCACGCAAAATCCGTCACGGTGCCCAATGGCACTTCCTCAAGCCAGAACATCCTTGGCTCGTCATGCCAGCGAAAGCTGGAATCCAGTGACTTCAAGAGGTTGAGCAAGAGCGAGGCGCTGGATGCCAGCTTTCGCTGGCATGACGACAAAGTAAGTGCCATTGGCCCCTGTGCCGCTTGCGGCAGCGGTTTGCGTTGGTATGGGGGTGGCCATTGGTCATTGGTACACGTTTGCCACCCGCCGCGCCGGCTTACACTTCGGAGTCACCCACGATGCCGCTCAGGAATCCCAAACCGATGGAACAGCCGATCTGGAGCCCCAGCGAGGAGCGTATCGAGCGCGCCAACCTGGTGCGTTTCATGCGCTTTGTGCGCGCCGAGTTGGGCGATAACGGCGACCTGAACCGGCACGCGGCGCTGTACGAGTTTTCGATCCGTCAGCCCGAGCGGTTCTGGACCCTGGTCTGGGATTTTTGCGGCATCAAGGCCAGCGGTGAACGCGAACCGGTGTTGCTCGATGCCGATCGGATGCCCGGCGCGCGCTGGTTTCCGAACGTGCGGCTGAACTTCGCACAGAACCTGCTGCGCTTCGACGACGAGCGGGTGGCACTGCTGTTTCGCGGCGAAGACGGCCGCAGCGAGCGCATCAGTTACGGCGAACTGCGGCAACGGGTGGCGGCATTGTCCGCCGCGCTGCGCGCCAGTGGCGTCGGCATGGGCGACCGGGTGGCCGGCTTCATGCCCAACATCCCGGAAACCGTGATCGCCATGCTCGCCAGCGCCACGCTGGGTGCGGTGTGGTCGTCGTGCTCGCCGGATTTCGGCGTCAATGGCGTGCTCGATCGCTTCGGCCAGATTCAGCCCAAGGTGCTGTTTACCGCCGCCAGCTACCAGTACGGCGGCAAGCACTTCGATTGCCTCGACAAGATCGCCCAGGTGGCGGCACACATCGCCAGCATCGAACGCGTGATTGTGGTGCCCTATAGCGAGCGCCCGGCCAACATCAGCGCGGTGCGTGGTGGCGTGCATCTGGCCGAGTTTGTCGCTGGCCACGCCGATGCGCCGCTGGAGTTCACCGCCACGCCGTTCAATCACCCGCTGTACATCATGTATTCCTCGGGTACCACCGGCGTGCCCAAGTGCATCGTCCATGGCGCCGGCGGCACCTTGTTGCAGCACCTCAAGGAACTGGTGCTGCACACCGACCTCAAGCGCGATGACCGCATTTTCTACTACACCACCTGCGGCTGGATGATGTGGAACTGGCTGGTGTCGAGCCTGGCGGTGGGCGCCACCGTGGTGCTGTACGACGGCAACCCGTCGTGGCCCGGCCCCAGCGCGCTGTGGGATCTGATCGACGAGTTCGGCATCAGCATCTTCGGCACCAGCGCCAAGTGGATCAGCGCGGTGGAAAAAGCCGGCGTGAAGCCGCGTGAAAGCCACAAGCTGCTATCGCTCAAGACCATCCTCTCCACCGGCTCGCCACTGGCGCCGGAGAGCTACGACTACGTCTACCGCGAGGTCAAGGGTCAGGTGATGCTGGCCTCGATCTCGGGCGGCACCGACATCGTCAGTTGTTTCGCGCTGGGCTCGCCGCTGTTGCCGGTGTATCGCGGCGAACTACAGTGCCGCGGCCTTGGCATGAAAGTGGCCGTACTCAACGACGCCGGCGAACCGGTGGTGGATGAAACCGGCGAACTGTCGTGCCTGGCGCCGTTCCCGTCGATGCCGGTCGGCTTCTGGAACGACCCCGACGGCAGCAAGTACCACGCCGCCTATTTCGAAACCCACGCCAACGTCTGGTGCCATGGCGATTACGCGCGCCTCACCGCGCACGGCGGCGTGGTGATCTACGGCCGCTCCGACGCCACCCTCAACCCCGGTGGCGTACGCATCGGCACCGCCGAAATCTACCGCCAAGTCGAGCAATTGCCGGAAGTGCTGGAAAGCCTGTGCATCGGCCAGGACTGGGACGGCGACGTGCGCGTGGTGCTGTTCGTGCGCCTGCGCGAGGGCTTGGCACTCGACGATGCCCTGCGCGATCGCATCCGCCACCAGATTCGCGCCAATACCACCCCGCGCCATGTGCCGGCCAAGATCATCCAGGTGCCCGACCTGCCGCGCACCCTCTCCGGCAAGATCGTCGAACTGGCGGTGCGCAACGTCGTCCACGGCCGCCCGGTGAAGAACACCGACGCACTGGCCAACCCACAGGCGCTGGCGCATTTTCGCGATGTGGCGGAGCTGGCGAGCGCGT
>Ga0100390_10004924_pt1 | contig 11454 bp, 10 predicted proteins | sample CryGeymeta201514_FD_81540 | JGI IMG/M metagenome (GOLD analysis project Ga0100390, IMG submission 81540) | Groundwater microbial communities from Crystal Geyser aquifers in Utah, USA - Crystal Geyser metaG 2015-14 | ecosystem: Environmental > Aquatic > Deep subsurface > Groundwater | place... | reverse complement strand
AGCCGCAGGCTTCAATGCCGCAGCAAACTTTTGTTTCGCGAACTGCAAGAGAAACCACTTCCGGAAAAACCCCGGGCAGGAATGGCCCCTGTCCATGCGGAGCGAAGCATCCAGATGGACGGCCCATGAAATACAAGCATTGTTGCGGAAAAAATGCGTGATAAAATTTATAACCAAAGCGGAGTCCATCATAGCTTTAGCGTCGGTGGACGGTAGTGGGAAGAAATATAAGAAATGTCACGGTCGCTAACGCTTCCGCTCCATTTCTTGATTCTCACGGCTACGCCGTGAAAATTAAAAAGTGCCATGGGACGTAGGAATATGGAACACTTAGCAATAATGAGAAAATCTTGGGGATTAACGGATAAGATTCTGAACGGTCAGAAAAAGATTGAGTCTCGTTGGTATTCAGTGAAATATAAGCCTTGGGATTGCATCAAAGAGAACGAAACAGTCTATTTCAAAGATTCAGGAGAGCCAGTAAAAATGAAAGCAGAAGTAAGCAAGGTTATGCAATTTGCCGATTTGACTCCAAAGAAAGTGAAAGAAATATTAGATGAGTATGGCAGAGATGATGGGATAGAAAAAGAAAAAATTCCTGAATTTTTCGAAAGATTTAAAGACAAAAGATACTGCATACTTATGTTCTTAAGGAATCCAACAGAGATTAATCCATTCGATATTAATAAAGCTGGATTTGGGGCAATGTCGGCATGGATTGCTATTGACGATATTTCTAAAATTAAGAAATAATTCCTGCGGATACGGAAATAAGTTCAAAAAGTATTACGGGAAGTAGAAAATTATGAAAATAATTTTAGGTTCACAATCTAAGGGCAGAAAGAAGATGCTTGAAGAAATGGGATATGAATTTGAAGTTATGTTAGCTGATATAGACGAAAAAGCAATTAGATTTGAAGATCCAAGAGAATTAACATTAGCTTTGGCACGGGCGAAAGCAGATGCGTTAAAGTCAAAAATTTCTGAACCCGCTATTCTTATTACTGCAGATGGGGTTGTGATATGTAATGGACAGATTCTAGAAAAACCAGAAAATGAAGAACAAGCGAAAGAGTTCTTGAGAGGATATGCTACCTTTTCGGCTGAAGTTGTGACTGCTATTGTCGTAACCAACGCCAAGACAGGGAAACAAGCAGAAGGAACAGATAGCACGAAAGTATACTTTACTCAATTTTCAGAAGAGGAAATAGATGAACTTATTCAAAAGGGAGATGTTTTTCATCTTGCTGGAGCATTTGATGTGGAAGGTCCTATATGGGGAAGTCATTTAAAGAAAATAGAAGGGACAAGAGATGGTGCAATGGGGTTGCCAAAAGACCTTACGGAAAGACTAATTCGCGAAGTTCAATAGAAAAGGTTCTTAACTTAGTTAACAGTTTTATTTATGGGAAGTAATGGATTCCTAAAATTCAGGCAAAAAATGCAAAAAGCGGCGTTACGTGAGTTTGGCAAAAATATTTATCCTTTGTGGGGGAATCAAAATGCTAAAATTGTTTCTATCAGCCAAGCTCCTTCTCTTTCGGTGATAAAATACCAAAAGCCGTTTTTTGATAAAAGCGGTCAGCGTTTGAGAAGAGAGTGGTATAAAGTTTCCGATGAAGTATTTTACAATCCAGATAATTTTTATTTTACAGCTATTGGCAAGGCGTTTCCGGGAAAAAACAAAAAAGGCGGTGATAATAAGCCTGACTATAACTGGGCTAATAGATGGCTTAAAAAGGAATTATCTTTTTTAAGTCCAAAATTATTTCTCGTTGTCGGTCGGGTAGCTGCAGAATTTTTCTTTTCAAAAAAAGATTTTACCGAATTAGTTTTTGCTGACCAAGAATTAAACGGAAAACCGGCAATAGTTCTACCCCATCCCTCGCCAGTTAATATTAAATGGTTTAAAGACCATCCTGACTTTGAAAAGAAAAGACTGCCGGTAATAAGAAAATATATTCACTTGTCCTTAAAATAGCATTTCTAATTAATAGGATCACCTTGCTAGAAAACTGCTTATGAAAATAAATCAGACCCCGAACATCCTTGTTCGAGGTCTTTTGATAGTCGTACTCTAGTCACATATATTTTATCGGGTTTTTTCTTAAACGAAACATCCAAAACCTGTACAAAAACAAAAAACTTTGTTATAGTAGACGCATGACAAAAAGAAGAAATTTCGTTACTTTATTGCTTGTCTTGTTGCTAGCTTTTTTGGCGGTGAACTTAAGTTATCCTGTGTATTTTGATAGAGCGGTTGATTTTGTTAACGCTAAATTGAATCTCCAAAACTCTAAATATAAAATTCCTCATTTTTTGGGGAAGCCTTTTAGATTAGGCTTAGATTTGCAGGGCGGTTCGCATCTCTTGTATGAAGCGGATTTATCCAGTATTGATAAAAAAAATTACAGTTCGGCAATGCAAGGTCTTCGCGATGTAATCGAGAGAAGAGTAAATCTTTTTGGAGTTCAGGAGCCTGTGGTTCAGGTTGAAGAAGCGGCCGGTCATCACAGATTGATAGTCGAGCTTGCTGGCATTAAAGACGTGACAGAGGCAATAAAAATGATTGGCCAAACTCCCTTTTTGGAATTCAGAGAACAAAGAAGCGAGGAGGAGGTAAAGCAACTGACGGAGCAATTAGGCATTAAAGAAGGCGATGAAATTCCGGCATATCTCTACGGAGAAATTTACTTTAAAAGTACCGAGTTAACGGGCAAATATTTAAAAACAGCTCAACTAGCTTTTGATCAGACGACTTCAAAACCAATAGTTTCTCTTCAGTTCAATGACGAGGGAGCGAAAATTTTTGAAGATTTAACTACGAAAAACGTTGGAAAACCCTTGGCAATTTTTATTGACGGCCTTCCAATCTCTGTTCCTGTTGTCCAAGGACCTATTTCGGGGGGTAAGGCTCAAATTACAGGTAAATTTACTCTTGAAGAGGCAAAGGAGTTGTCCAGAAACCTCAGCGCTGGGGCTTTGCCTGTTCCGATAAAACTAATTTCACAGCAAACCGTAGGCCCAATTCTTGGTAAAACTTCTTTAGAACAAAGTTTGAAAGCCGGAGTTATTGGTTTTTTGGCAATTATAATCTTTATGATTTTGTTCTACCGGCTGCCGGGGGTTTTAGCTTCTTTATCTTTGGTGATTTATGCCATTTTTGCGCTCGCCATTTTTAAACTAATTCCCGTGACGCTTACCTTGGCTGGTATTACCGGGTTTTTATTGTCAATCGGTATGGCTGTGGATGCAAATATCTTGATTTTCTCTAGGATGAAAGAAGAGATGTCGCAAGGCAAGAATTTTGGCACCTCTGTTGATGAGGGTTTTCGCAAGGCTTGGTCCTCAATTCGCGATGGTAATTTTGCCACAATCTTGGTTGGAGTAATTCTTTTTGCTCTTGGCATAGGTTTTGTTAAGGGATTTGCCTTTACTCTTATTATCGGAAACGTGATCAGTCTTTTTTCGGCAATTTTTGTGACAAAGAATTCTCTGCAACTTTTTGTGGGAACCCGATTAGAAAAAAAGAAGTGGCTGTGGGGATAATAGATAAATTATCAATTATCAATTATTAATTACCAATTACCAATTAATAGTTAACAAATTTAGAATATGAAAAATTTTCTTTTTACTTCAGAATCAGTCACAGAAGGCCATCCGGATAAGCTCTCTGACCAAATTTCAGATGCGATTCTAGATTCGATTATCAAAGAAGATAAATATTGCCGCGTGGCTTGCGAAGTAGCAGTAGGTACGGGTTATGTTATTGTTGGCGGTGAAGTTACCACCCAAACCTGGGCTGATGCGGGTAACATAGTCAGAGACGTTATTCGCAACATTGGTTATGACAAACCAGAATATGGTTTTGATTATCATACAGTAGCAGTCTTTAATGCCATTCATGGTCAGTCTCCGGATATTGCCAGAGGCGTAAGAAAAACTGGCAGCAAAAAACAAGGCGCTGGCGATCAAGGCATGATGACTGGTTTTGCTTGCAAAGAAACGCCAGAGCTAATGCCTTTGCCCATAATGCTGGCTCATAAATTGGTAATGAGGTTGGCGGAAGCTAGAAAAAAGAAAATTTTATCTTGGTTAAGACCCGATGGTAAAAGCCAAGTAACCGTTGAATATCAAAATAGCAAACCAAAAACCATTCATTCGATTGTTATTGCTGCCCAGCACAATCCAGACGTGAGTAACAAAAAAATAAGGGAGGGGATAATTGAAGAAGTTATAAAGCCGGTTTGCCAAAATTATTTAACCCCAAAAACCCAATTTTTTATAAATAATACCGGCAGATTCGTTATCGGCGGCCCGGTGGCTGACTGCGGGGCAACCGGGAGAAAAGTAATTGTTGATACTTATGGCGGTATGGCTCACGTAGGCGGAGGGGCGCTTTCCGGCAAAGACCCGACAAAAGTCGATAGGTCCGGCGCTTATATGGCCCGTTATATTGCCAAAAATATTGTGGCTGCAGGACTAGCCGAAAAATGCGAAATTCAAGTAGCCTATGTGATTGGTGGTTATAAACCTCTTTCCATAAATGTAAATACTTCCGAAACGGGCAAAATAAGCGAAGAGAAACTGATTAAGATTATTCCTCAAATTTTTGACTTGACTCCAGGCGGCATTATCCATGAACTTGATTTACTAAGGCCCATTTATAAAAAGACTGCTTGTTACGGCCACTTTGGTAGAGAAGATGCAGATTTTACTTGGGAAAAGAAAGATAAAGTAAAAGAATTATTAAGGAAGGCTTAAGCAAAATTTATGTTTTTTGATTTTCTTAAATATACCAAGGTTTATTACTTTTTATTTGGTTTATTAGTCATAGCCAGTTTGGTATCTCTATTTTCTTTTGGTTTGAACTTTGGCATAGATTTTACCGGCGGTAGCATTTTGGAAATCGATTTTTTAGAACAAAGACCAAGCAACCAAGAGATTCAAGCAAAATTGAGCGAGTTTAATTTGGGCGAATTTGTCATTCAGCCGACTGGCGAAAAAGGAGTAATTATAAGAATGAGAGAGGTGGACGAAGAAACCCACCAGCAAATAATTGCTAAAATAGGCGAGCTTGCCAAATTAGAAGAGAAGAAGTTTGAGAACATCGGGCCAACAGTGGGTAGGGAGTTAAGGCAAAAAACCATTCAGTTAATAGTCATTTCTTCAATAGTTTTACTTGTTTACATTGCCATGGCTTTTAGAAAAATTTCTTGGCCAGTTTCTGGTTGGCAATGTGGAGTAGTTTCTATCGTAGCCTTATCTTTTGATGTGCTAGCGACTATCGGTATTTTTAGTTTGCTGGGAAAATACTCTAATGTCCAATTTAATATTCCCATTGTGGCTGCCCTCTTGACTATCTTGGGCTACACCATCAATGATAAAGTAATTGTCTTAGATAGGGTGAGAGAAAACATTCTCAAAACCCATGAGATGAATTTTTATAACCTCGTTAACCAAAGCCTGAATCAGATTCTGGTTCGTTCTCTTAGCACCGGCACCTGTAGTCTGTTGATTTTGTTGGCTATATTTTTCTTTGGAGGAGAAACGCTAAAATATTTTTCTTTAGCTTTAATTATTGGTATCATCATAGGAACTTTTTCTTCTTTGTTTTTAGCCAGCCCGCTGTTGGTTAGCTGGAAGGGAGGGAAGACTTCATCTCGTGCTTAGTTGATTGGATGATTGTGGCTGACCAATAGCTTTGACTATATTTTTAATCTATGATATAAAAGTATAAGAATCTTGCCTTCGGCAAGGACCTTGTTCCTCACTGCGTTAAGAATAAACATATGCCCAAAACAAACATCAATTATTTAAAAATTTGCAAAGATTTAACCAAAGACTTGTCTCAAAGAACCAAAGAGGTGATTTCTCGCCGTTTTGGTTTTGAAACAGGGGAAAGAAAAACATTGGAGTCAATTGGAGACGAATACGGTATTACCCGAGAGCGAGTTCGTCAAATCGAAAGAGATGGTTTTTCAAGAATTGAGCCGAAGCTCAAAAATTACGAGAATGTTCTTGGGCACTTTGAGGCTGAATTGCGCACTGCCGGAGATTTAAAAAGAGAAGACCTTTTGTTTGACCAGCTCGCCGGTGGCAAGAATAACAATTGCCTTTATTTTTTATTGACCGTGACCAAACCCTTTCAAAGATTTTCAGAATCCCAAGAATTTTATCCTTTGTGGACAATAAACACAAATTCCTTAGGTTTGGCAAAAAAGGTAGTGGACGCTTTTGCCGGAAAATTTGAAGAGATAAAAAAACCTTTATCGTTCGACGAAATTTACAATCTTTATGATAAAGAAATGGCTACCTCTTTTGATAAACCTTTGAATTCTCAAGCTTTGCTTTCTTACATTGAGGCTTCCAAAAAAATTGAACCGGGATATGAAAGGTATTTTGGTTTAAAAGAATGGCCAGAAATTACTCCAAGGGGTATGAAAGATAAGGCCTATTTAGTTTTGAAAAAAGAACAAAAACCTCTACACTTTGTTGAAGTGGCAAGACTTATTGGGTGTTACTTTAATCAAGAAAAAGTTTATCCTCAAACCGTCCATAATGAGTTGATTCGTGACCCCAGGTTTGTTCTTGTCGGCAGAGGGCTTTATGCGTTGAAAGAATGGGGATACGAACCTGGCGTCGTGAAAGATGTCATATTTAAAGTTCTAAAGACAGCCGGAAAACCTTTAACCAAAGAGGAGGTTGTGCAAGCGGTTTTAAAGCAGAGACTAGTTAAAGAAAATACAGTTTTGCTTAATCTTCAGGGTAGGGGAGAATTCAAAAGAACTCCTGAGGGGAAATACACCGTAAGAAATGCATAGACGTTAAAAAGCATTTTTTGTTAATTCCTGCGCTTTGAGCGTAGAAATTAAATAGATGCCTCAAAACCCCGAAACATATAAAACTATATTAATAGTTTTCCAAGAGCTAGGTAACTTTTTTAACATAACCTGGGCAATTATTAAGGCGTGGTGGTGGCTACCAATGCCTTTTTTATTATGGCCGCGCTTCGCTTTTTATTGGCTTTGGTGGCGGCAGGAACTATGGGGGAAACAGCAAAAATTTATCTTGCTGGAAATTAAAATTCCAAGAGAAATGTTAAAACCTATTCGGGCAATGGAAACTGTTTTGACAGGTTTTTGGCAGATTTTTTCAGGGCCAAACTGGTATGAGAAATGGTGGGAGGGCCAATATCTTTTATCCTTTACTTTGGAGATTGCTTCAGTTGATGGCGAAACTCATTTTTACATGAGAGTTCCTGTAAAATCCCGTAATATTTTTGAACAGCACGTTTATTCGCAGTACCCGGAAGCAGAAATTGTTGAAGCAGATGATTACACAAAATATGTTCCCCAAGATATTCCCAATAAAGACTGGGAGATGTGGGGTACAGATTATAAATTAATGAAAGAAGTCGCTTATCCAATTAGAACCTATACTGATTTTGAGACTGAAAGAGAGATTGAAGAAGAAAAAAGAATTGATCCTATGGCTTCCCTTTTGGAAGGAATGGCAAAATTGCAACCCGGCGAACAAATATGGGTCCAAATTAGAGCCCAGCCAATTGGTCAGGAATTCGCTGATCCATTTCTTAATAAAGCGAAAGCCTTAAAAGATAAATTAGCTCGAAGACCGGAAAAAGCCCAGCCAAAACCCATGGTTACTGAAGCGTTCGATATTTTAGTTATGGGAAAAGTAGCGGAGGCGGAAAAACCTAAAGAAGAGTTAATTCCTCCGGAAATGAAGTTAACGCCTGGGGAAAAAGAAATATTAGCAGCGGTTGAGAAAAAGATGGGGAAAGTCTTATTTAATACTACTATCAGATATATCTATCTTGGAAAAAGAGACGCTTTTTTCGGCGGAAATTTAAGAATAGCAATGAGTTATTTTACTAATTTTATATCATCAAATACGAATGGTCCTGTTCCTGATGGAAATTATATCACCAAAGTTAAACAAAATTGGTATGATTGGTTTTGGTTTTTTGGTCGGAGGCTTTATTTAAGAAAAAGAAAACTTTTTAGGAATTATAAAATGAGAGTTTGGCCTGGTTACCCCAGGTGGTCTAGCGATCCAGCAAAAGTTGGGGTTTTTGTTTTAAATGCAGAAGAGTTGGCAACTGTTTATCATTTCCCGAGCAAAATGGTGGCAGCTGCCCCCTCGGTTGAAAGAGTTGAAGCCAAAAGAGGAGAGGCGCCTTTGGGACTACCAATAGAGTAACCACTAATAAATAAAAATAACTTCCAAAATTCGTGTAGACTAGAGTCTATGGACAACGAACAAATAAATTTTTTTGGAGAGACGAATTTCCGCAATATGCGGAAAAAATTCGGGATAAAGATTGATGACAGAAGAAGACATATGTATGTTATGGGTAAAACAGGTATGGGGAAAACCGTAATGTTGGAGAATATGGCTATTCAGGATATTCAAGCCGGCCGAGGTATTGGTTTTGTTGACCCTCACGGAGAGGCAGCGGAAAAACTATTAGACTACATTCCTTCAAGACGCGTTAACGACGTTGTTTATTTAAATCCGGCAGATTTGGATTATCCCATCGCTTTTAATGTAATGGAAAAAGTCGATTTGGCGCACCGACATTTGGTGGCTTCTGGTTTAATGAGTGTTTTTAAAAAAATCTGGCCCGATGTTTGGTCCGCTCGGATGGAATATATTCTAAATAATTCGATTCTAGCTTTACTTGAATATCCGGGCTCTACCTTACTGGGAGTTAACCGAATGCTAGCTGATCCCGAATACCGGAAAAAAGTAGTTGATAAAATCAGCGACCCCGTAGTGAGATCTTTTTGGCTTACAGAATTTGCTCGCTACACCCAAAGATTTGAAGTAGAAGCGACTGCCGCTATTCAAAATAAAGTCGGCCAGTTTATTTCAAACCCTCTTATCAGAAACATTATTGGGCAGCCGCAATCTTCCATAAATATGCGGGAAGTTATGGATTCAGGGAAGATAATGATTCTGAATTTATCGAAAGGAAGAATCGGCGAAGATAATTCTATGCTGCTCGGCGCCCTTTTAATTACAAAACTTCAGCTGGCTGCGATGTCAAGGGTTGATGTGCCCGAGGAACAAAGAAAAGATTTTTATTTATACGTTGATGAATTTCAAAATTTTGCTACCGATGCTTTTTGCAGTATTTTATCTGAAGCGAGGAAATATAGGCTATCTTTAATCTTGGGTAATCAATACCTCTCTCAATTAGACGAAATGGTTGCTACCGGAAGAAGCACCAAAGTGAGAGAGGCTGTTTTTGGCAATGTGGGTACAATAGTCTCTTTTAGAATAGGCGCTGAAGATGCAGAGTTTTTGGAAAAAGAATTCTCTCCTGAATTTATGGCTACAGACATTGTAAACTTGGCAAAATACAATATTTATTTAAAGTTAATGATCGATGGAATTGCCGGCCGGCCGTTTTCTGCTGAAACCCTGTCTCCTTTTCCAAAACCAGAACAGTCTAACAGAGAAAAAATTATTAAGGTTTCTCGAGAAAGATACAGTACACCTAGAAATATTGTTGAAGATAAAATCGCCCGCTGGACAGGCACATCTAGTCTTTTAAATGTTTCTATCCAAAGACCGTCAACTAGCGCAAACCCCGTTCTTTATGACGCAGTTTGTGCTCTATGTAAAAAAAATACAAAAGTGATTTTTCCCCCGGACGGCACGAGGCCGGTTTACTGCAAGTCTTGTCTTAAAAAGAAAGAAGCATCGAGGGAAAAGAAACCTTTGGAAGAGAAACCTTCAAAAAAATTTGACGAGTTGCCAACTATATCTCTTAAAGAAGCTGTTGGTATGGAACCTGTTTCATTTTCGAAAAAAGAACCGCAAAAATCCTTTAAGAGAAAAGAAGTTAATGTTGAGGAATTAAAAGAACTACTAAAAGAGTCGTTGTCAAAACCAGAAGAAAAAAAACAGTAAGAACCTGCCCTTCGGGCAGAACCTTGTTTCTCGCTAACGCTCGAAATAAGATGAAAACATTAAAGGAATTGAATTTAAAAAAGAAACGCGTGTTAGTCAGGTGTGATTTTAATGTTCCTCTTGATGAGGTAGGCTTAATTACTGACGATTCAAGAATAAAAGAAGTCTTGCCCACAATTGAATACTTGCTGAAAACAGAAGCTAAGGTTATTTTAATGAGCCATCTAGATGACCCTAAAGGAAGAGTAGTTGAAAAACTGAGGCTAAATGAAGTTCAGAAAAAATTAAGCTATTATTTAAAAATACCTGTAGCTAAAACCAGAGATTGTATTGGTAAGAAAGTTCAAGAATCAGTAATGAAAATGAAACCAGGAGAACTTCTTTTGCTGGAAAATTTAAGATTTCACAAAGAAGAAGAAGAAAATGCTATATCTTTCTCAAAAGAGCTTTCCAAATTAGGAGATATATTTATAAACGAAGCATTTGGAGTTTGTCATCGTAGTCACGCTTCAATCGTTGGGGTGCCGTCATTTTTGACTTCTGCTGCAGGTTTTTTACTGGAAAAAGAAGTAAGAGTTCTTTCAAAAGCGCTGGAAAATCCTTGGCGACCATTAGTTGTTATAATCGGTGGAGTAAAAATAGATACAAAAATTAAAACAATCGAGAAATTTCTAAAAACTGCCGATCATCTTCTTTTAGGAAGCAAACTTGCCGAGAGTATCCTTACGGTTAATGGACTACTTGTCGGTAGAGAGTTTCCCGAAAAAGAAATAACCAGCAGAATTAAAAAGATTAAATTAACGAATCCAAAGATTCATTTACCCACGGATGGATTAATGTCTTTACCGTCTTTGCAAGAAAACTATTTGAGAATTGGGGCAATCGGAACGCTAAGAAAGGAAGAGGAAATTTTTGACATTGGGCCAGAAACTGCAAGGTTATTCTCTGAAATTATTAAAACCGCTAAAATGATTATCTGGAATGGACCTGTAGGTTTTTTTGAAAAACCGCCTTTTGATAAAGGAACTAAAAAAGTAGCGGAAGCAATTTGTAAAAATTATTCGGCTTTTAAAATCGCTGGTGGCGGGGAGACCATAATGTTTTTGAAAAAATATGGCTTGATAGAAAAATTTGATCATGTTTCTATCGGCGGCGGAGCAATGCTAGCGCTATTAAGCGGAGGAAAACTGCCAGGCCTTGAGGCTCTGAAATGAGAGCATTGAATTAGTCCAAGAACCTCTGAGGGTTCTCCCGGTTTCTGATCGGGATTTTTTAACCTATTTTGTTTTCCACAGATAATTAGAAATCTTATTCTGAACGAAGTGAGGAACAAGGTTCTGCCCGAAGGACAGGTTCTTATTGCTTTTATTTTTATTTATTGGTATATTGTTAAAATTATATTTTTATGGAAATAAGAACCCGCTTCGACCAGCCAAGTTGGTTTTCGCAGAACCTTGTTTCTCACTATGCTTGAAATAAGAACCTTTCGCCTTTCGGCTCAAGAACCTTGTT
>Ga0100390_10004905_pt1 | contig 11476 bp, 10 predicted proteins | sample CryGeymeta201514_FD_81540 | JGI IMG/M metagenome (GOLD analysis project Ga0100390, IMG submission 81540) | Groundwater microbial communities from Crystal Geyser aquifers in Utah, USA - Crystal Geyser metaG 2015-14 | ecosystem: Environmental > Aquatic > Deep subsurface > Groundwater | place... | reverse complement strand
CTGGCGGCGAACGGCTCTGCCAAAGCGCCCTTCAGCGTCAGACGGACGTCGACGAAGGTGAACTGGCTGACCGACTCATCGCTGACCGACACGACCTCCACGACGAAGTAGCGCTTCGCCGCCGTCACCTTCAGCACCGCCGACACTCCGGCCGCGCCGAACTCCAGCGTCAGTCGCCTGTCGGCGAACGAGGCCTTCGCCGCCGGGTACTCCTTGCCGGCTTTGGTCACCCGCGCGAACGGGGACTTCCCCGGTTCCGCGCAGTAGTCCGTCCCGGACTGCCGGTCGGCGAACTGCAGGTTCTGTCCGTCGGCGCCCACCGCGAGCGTCGCGTAGTCGTTCTCGACAACCAGGGCGGTCTCCGGTTGGGCGAACGCCGTCTGTGCGAAGTGGAGCCCGGCGCAGAATACGGTCAGAGCAACTGTCCAGCGGGGTCGCATGTTTGGTCCACCTCGTTTGTGGGCCCCGGGGGAACTGCCTTCCGACCCGAGGGTAGCAGCGATGGCCGCAGACGGCAAGCTGCAGCCGCGAGCAACCTGAACTCGCCGTGTCACACCCGCAGCGACAGCACTTCTCGCTTGAGAATCTCGTCGATCTCCGCCGTGAACGGCGCCGGCCGGTCGTGGAAGAAGACGGAGCCGAGGGCTTCGTGGCCGCCTTCCGGCAGCATCGCGGCAGTGGGGATGTAGGCGTCGGTGTACGAGCAGTAGCCGAAGAAGAGAGTCTGCCGCTCGGGGTACAAGTCCTTCACCAGCCGACCGACTTCGGCGGTCACCTCGCCCGAGAGGGTGAAGAGCTGGAGCGAGTCTGTCAGCCGCACCTTGCCCAGGTGCATGCGGAAGCCGGTGGCGACGGAGTCGGTTCGGACCTGCTCCAACAGGTCGCGTGCCCATTGCCGCAGGATCGAGCGATTGGCAGGACGGAAGGCAGCGGGCACGGGGGACTCGGCGGGATTGGCGAGCTCGAGGAGCGCCTCTTCGGACGGCACCCTCGTCAGGTCGTAGGGGAGCTCAAACTCTTTCTCGAGGCCGTGGAGTTGGAGGTCGACAGCGCGCATGGTGGCCGACCCGACGAACGCGGCAATGTCTCCGGCCGCCGCTCGCCAGTAGCGCTCATACTCCTCCTGCCCGTCGCGCTGAGGGCAGCGCGGCATGATGCTGGCGCCTGCGCCTTGCACGAAGAACGTCAGCACGTCGTCGCCCAGTTCCTGCTTCAGCCCCCGCGATACCAGTCCCGGCCAGTCAGCACTAATGTTGAGCGTGGCCTTGGACGTGGGGTGGCAGGCATAGGAGTACAGCACCGCCTTCAACTCGTCGCCTTCGGAGAACGTAAAGACCGGCAGGTCCGGGTCGTAGTACCCGTCGGGGTTGGGCGACAGGACCACCCGCCCGCCGTTCTCCGGTTGCGGCAGCCGGCGGCTGATGCCGAAGTGCGCCTGGTGCAGGCCGTACTGCACGCGCATGGGTCGCAGGTCGGCCAGCGCTGCACTGATGCCGTCACGGATCGACTGCTCCAGGGCATTCACGTAATCGAGATTCAGTGGCCACTGCGGGTAGCAGCGCTGGAGGAACAGCGCAGGGGCCGAGTGCGTGTGCGACAGGTTGACGATCACCAGCGGGCTGCGGAGCCCATGCGTCCGCTGGCACCAGACCTTCGTCCGCCAAGCCATGTCCCGCGGGAACTTCAGCAAGTCTGCGGTGACGAGGACCAGCCGCTCACCCGCGTCGTCTTCCAGCGCAACAATGCGCAAGTACAGCGGGTCATCGGCGCCCTGGCTGGGTTCGTTCCGGCTGGGGTAGCCCGCAAGGTAGGCGCCGACGGGCGGAGTCACGTCCTTCTCGAAGAAACCTGCTCTCATGGGAGCCCTCGCTGCCTGCGTGTTGCCGCCGAGGCGGGACGCCACGTTCGCCGCGTGGCGCGCACCTCCTGCTCCGTCGAGGCGAACTCTACGGTCGCGACGGCGCCGGTTGCGTCGGCATGCCGGTGGGTTGTACGCCGCGGCAGGTACCTCGCAGAGGTGTACATGTCTCTCGAATAGGCTCGGGGCCCCGAACCTATTCGGGCACTGACTTGGCCCATCCGGTCAGTGCTGCGGAGAGTCGGCGCGGCTGTGGGGGAACCTGAGCACCCACGCATGCTCGCACGGCAACTGCTCCGGCAGCGTCACCTCGGCGTGCCCGTCCCCAGAGCGCCACGGCAGTGGGTTCGGGGCGCCGAGGAGATGGATGTCTGATCCGCGTAGCGGGACGACGCCCGGGCGGGCGAGGGGGGCAGGCGGGCGGACCTGGCCGCCATCCAGCCACAGTGCGTCGATTGGGCCGGAGGCGGTCATCAGCTCCTCGATCTGAGCGTGGACGAACCGGACGAACTGCTCCCACAGGTCGGGGTGCTGCGTCGGGTCGTAGTTGACGTTGCGGTCAGGATTGGGGAAGTCGGGCGACCAGTAGTAGGGCGAGTGCCAGTCCGACTTGGAGAAGTAGCAGCTCACGCCGAAGTCGCGGGCGCGGAAGGCGTCGAACACCCCTTTGGCGATGTTAGCGCGAGGGTCGGCGTGGAACGGGCAGTCGGGGTGGGGGACCCGGTAATCGGTCGTCTTGGTGTCGAACATGCAGAAGCCGTCGTGGTGCTTCGTCGTGAAGCAGACGTACTTCATCCCAGCGTACTCAGCCGCCTTCGCCCACTCCGCCGCGTCGAACTGCGTCGGATTAAACGTCGTGTTCAGCGCGAAGTAGTCGCGGCGGGACCGCGCCAGGTCCCTTTCGCGTTCCACCCAGGCCCGCAAGTCATCCGGTCGCGCCCACGTGTCCGCCTCGACCAGCGGCCACGACTCGATGCAGCCCCACTGGCAGTACGGTCCCCAATGCAGGAACAGACCGAACTTGAGGCCCTGGAACCACTGCAAGCGGTCAGCGAGCCATCGAGGGCGTTCTTCGGCAGCGCCATCCGCCTCGCTGCCTTGGATGATGTCGGGACGCTCTTTCGCCAATATGCTCACCTCAGCTTCTTCCACTCGTCGATCATCGCCGCCGTGCTCTCCCACGGCATGATGCTGTGAGACGAGACGCATTGGGACAATACCAAGCCGGTTCTGCCAAAGACCTCGAACACCTGCCGGACCGCCTTCCGCGTTGCCTCGGGGCCGTTCCAGAGGTGGAAGGTGCTACTGGGGCCGGTCCAGAGGCTCTTCTCGGGTGTCAACTTCCCCTGGACCTCCTGCAGATCCACGCCCGCGAAGGCGATGTCGGGGTGCATGATCGAGTCGAAGTTGAGGCTGGCGAGGTGGTCGAGGAGCGGCATGACGCCCGTGTGGACAGTGTAGGTTGTGCGCATCCCGCCGGCGTGGGCGCAGTCGACCTCGGCGCTGAACGGGAGTGAGTGGATTGAAGAACGGCGTCAGCGGCACATAGTCGACAGGCTCGCGCCGGAGGCCGGCGAGCAGACGTTCGCGGGAGGTCATGGCAGCAGTCATGTGGTGCTGTTCTCTCCTGGTCTGCGTCGAGAGTCCGCATCTTCCGCGGAGACGAGCAATCCGCCAACTAAAGGCGCCCGGACCGCGACATCGCCAGCAGCAGCCAGAGCCCCCAAATGGTCCCCACGGCGAAGCCGACCACGCCGATGGCCGGGACCCCCCACAGGAACGGCCCCATGTCCGCCTGAAGCACCAACGCCGAGCCAAGAATGAGCGCCCCGATGATGATACTGAAAGAGAGGCGGTTCATCATCAGGTGCAACTGCGCGATGGGCTTCTGCAGTTGCTCGTGCTGGACCCGCAACTGAAGGTTGCCGGTGGCCACTCTGTCCAGCGCGCCGACAAGCTGGTCCGGTAGCTTGCGCAACGCCCGGTTGAGGTCGCGCAGCCCGTGGAACAGCTCACTGGCAACTCGACTTGGGGCGATTCGCTCCGCCACGATGGCTGCCGCAATCGGCTGAGCGGCCTCGCTCATGTTGAACTCAGGGTCCAACTGGCGGCCCAGGCCGTCCAAGGTGGACACAGTCTTTGCAGCCAGGGCCAAGCCCGGGGGGAGGATGAGGTGATGGCGGAATGCCACTTGGAGCGACTCTTCGAGCATCCGTTCGGCGGGCAGGCGTTTCAGCGGCATCCCATAGTAGCGGGCCAGCATGTGCTCTACGTCGCGGCTCATCGCCGAGCGGTCCACCTCGCCCCGGGCGACGCCCATTTCCAGCAGACCGGAGGTGATCGCCTCCGCGTCTCGCCGCAGCACGGCCACGAACAGGTCGGCCAAGTGCTCGCGCACCCGCACCGGCAGCCGTCCCATGAGCCCGAAGTCGACGAACGCGAGCCGCTTGTCGGGCAGGACAGCCAGGTTGCCCGGATGGGGGTCGGCGTGGAAGAAGCCGTCGACCAGAATGCCGTGGAGGTACACCTCCGTCAGGAGTCGCATCACCTCGCCGCCGGCCAGCGGCGGCGAGGGGTGCGTTGCCAGCTCGCTGACCTTGATCCCCTCCAGGCGTTCCATGGTAAGCACCCGCGGGCCGGAGAAGTCCCACATGACGGCAGGAGCGGCCACGGCGGGCCGCCCCGCGTTCAGCTCGCCGAAGCGTTCCGCGTTCCGCCCCTCCAGCGGGTACTCCAGTTCGTCCCGGATGGCGCGCGCAAACTCCTCGAGCAGATCCTCGAAGCTGCTGATCCCGGGCACCTGCGCGTGCCGGTCCAGGAAACGCGCGATGCCCTGCAGGATCGAGAGGTCGGTCTCGATGACCTCCGCAATCTCGGGGCGCTGCACCTTGACCGCGACCAAAGTGCCGTTGCACAGCGTCGCCAAATGGACCTGACCGATGGAGGCCGCTGCAGCAGGCTCTCTGTCGAAGGAGCGGAAGTGGCGCGACAGCTCGCCGCCGAGGTCCTCCTCCACGACCGTCCGGATCTGCTCGAACGGGCAGGGCGGCACCTGGTCTTGGAGTCGCGCCAGCTCGGCGATGTACTCGGGCGGCAGCAGATCCGCGCGGGTGCTGAGCAACTGACCCAGCTTGACGAAGGTTGCGCCGAGCGACTCAAGCACCTGCCGCACTCGCCGGGGCCGCGAGGGCTTCGGAGCTTCCGCCCCCGCTCGCCTCCGCAGTCGAGGGCGGAAGAGCGACAGCCCGAGCTTGTCGATCAGGTAGCCCAGTTCATGCTTGACCAGTACATCGACGATCTGTCGGTACCGGCGAAGCTGACCGAGAACCTTGGCGGGGCGCATCACTGGTCTGTCGGCGGCGCCTCCGGTTGGCAAGGCTCCGGCTCAGCGCACGCGCAGGCGGGACACTCTTCCGGCGCACACTCCGGCTCCGGCTTCACGCCCAGCCGCTCTTCCACCGCCGCGAGTCGCTTCTCGAGGGCTGCCAACTCTGCGTGCGTGGCCACCCCGGCCTCGTGCAGCGCCTGCTGCACCCACCGGCCGACGACGCCCTTGATCTCCTTCGTCTCCTGCTCGCCGCGCTTGAGCAGCGCCTCGACGACGTTCGAGGCTTCCTGCTTCGGCACCTGCCCGCGCTTGACCAGCTCTTCGACGAACTTCTCAGCCTTCTCCTTGGTGAAGTTGATCGCGCCCATGCCTAAGTTCAAGGTCTTGGTGAGGATGTCTTCCATGCTACGCCTCCCTTTCGACTGCAGAACGCGCCACGGCACCCCCTATTGTAGCTCGGTTCCCGGGTGCGCCCCCCCGAGGTCACCCCTGCTTCAGCCGGTATGCCGCCACGTCGTCAAACAACACCGACGCCTCCTCGCCCAGCGGCCCGGAGCCGGGCATGAGCACGAAGCTGCCGGCGCCTTCGGGGACGGTGATGAAGAGGCTCAGCATCTGCCAGTCGTTGGACTCGACCAGGTCGACCTGTGGCTCCAGGTCGCGCCGCTCGTGCCAGCCGCCGCCGGGCTTCTGGAAGCGGATGCCGAACTGGCCGACGACCTCGCCTGCGGGCGCGCCGCTCTTCGCCCAGCAGGTGACGAGGTAGTGTTCACCCGGCGCGGCCCTAACGGTCTGCAGGTACGTGCCGCCGCTCCCACCGGTGAGCACTGCGGCCGCGGAACCGTCGCGGCCGACGCCGGACTGCACGCGGAAGTCAGTGTTCCCAGCGCGGCTCCACAGCGACCACCCTTTGGGTGCGCCTTTCGTCTCCCAGTCCTTTTCGGCTGCAGCGGCGTTCTCGCCGCGGTCCTCGAAGCCCGGGTTCGCGGCCAGGTTTGGCGGCTTGTTCTCCGCCACCCATAGGTAGGCATTGACGGCGTTCGCCACGTCACCTTCTGGGGCAGTCTTCGCGAAGCGCGCCTTCACCTGGGGCAGCCGCTCCGGTGCTTGGTCGGCGTACCACGCGAGGACCTTCAGCGCGCCGATTGCGCCGCCGCTCTCAACCTTGGCCACCTGTCCGGTGACCAAGTAGCCATGGCCCCCAAGGCCGCGGAGGTTCTCGCCGAGCAGATCAGGGCGGTCCATGGCAGCCGCCCAGAGCTTCTGTCGCTCTGCACTGAGACGCATAAGCTGCTCAACTTGCGACAACATGGACTCCGCTTCCCGCTCGTCCGCAACGGAATCGGCAATCAGCTTCTGTGACAGCCCGTATTCCTTGGTGGGATAGCTGGCATACAGTAGCGCTGCGCGGGCCGTGTCGATCCGCTGGGGCGCAAGATCGGTATCCGCTTCCGCGTACGCCTTGTCGAGCAGCGCCATTCCCGCGTCGCAGTCGTCCGGCGAAATGGACAGCGCTTGCCGGACGAGGTTGCGGTGTACCAGCCGTCGCGGCCCGGTCGCGGCGTGTTCCACGAACGCTCCAGCAGGCTGTAGTACTGCGCCATCGTGCCGGCCGCCTTGCCGAACGCCTTTGTGTAGAACTCGGCGAGCAGTTGGTCGATGTCCAGCGAGGCGTCCCACTGCATCTTTGCGAACGCCCAGATCATCGGCGCGGTGTGCGGCAGGAAGGTGTAGACCTCGGTGTACATGCCTTCCAGCCCCAGCGACTTGTCGAACTTGAGCTGCGCCGCCATCGCGTGCGGGTAGAGCCGCGGCGCGAACGTCCCCATGCCGTAGTAGTCATAGCGCGAGAGGTGCTTGCAGCGCTCCGCCCACTGGCGAGTCAGCTCGTGGTCGGCTTCCTTCCGCCCGTCCTGCCACCACAAGGCGCTGGTCTCGGTAATGTAGCCGAAGACGTTGTCCTCCAGCTTCGGCACCGTCTCCGGCAGCTCGCGGGCGATGGCGTAGATGAGCGTGCCGATGTACCGGTCGGGGTGGGTCTTCGCGACCTCCCGGGCGACGGCATTGACGAACTTGTAGTGCCGGTCGGAGAACTCCCGCTTCTCGTACGAATCCGCGTGCGGATCGAGCGCGCGGCAGTTGGGGCAGGAGCACAGGTGGGAGATGTCGTCCATGCCGACAGAGAAGCTGTCGACGTTCGGGTGGTCGTCGAACCACTTGCGGGCGTACTCGACAGTGAGCCGAACGACTTCGGGGTTGCTCTCGCACGGCCGCCAGTGCGCGTCGTCGGGAGCGGGAATCCAGCGCTGGCCGTTGATGAGGGGGTAGAACTCCGGGTTTGTCTTCCCGTACTTGTCCGGCGGGAACACCCGGTGCAGGTTGTTCTGGAACTGCCGCCGCGGCACGACCTCGCTCATTACGGTCTTGTTCCGCAGATTCCAGCGCTGCCAGGAGTCGACCCAGGCGTGCCCCGACCAGATTCGCGGCGACGTGTCCGGCGTCGCCACGACCTCGCGTACTTCCACCGTCAGCTCACCCGGCTTCCCCTGCGGCACGTACTCCCACGCGTCGCCCGGCGCAAACCAGCGCACGCCCAGCGATCCCTCGATGAACGAGTAGACGGCGAATGCCGCCGGCGTCGGGTACCGGCCGGCGAAGAACACGTTTCCGTCGCGCACGCGAATGGCATACGTCTCCGGGTTCAGCTTGGCGTCGGGCACGTCGGTGTCGAGCGACGGCTCGCACAGCCCGAGGTAGAGACCGGTTCCGTTGACGCGCTTGCCGTCGCGGTTCAGCGGGAGTTCGACGTCGCTGATCTTCTTGACGTACGCCTGCAGGTCGTCGGCGGCCTGGGTGAGGCGGTCGGGGGCGTTGGCTTGGAGGACGAGGGTGGCGGTGGGGCGGCCGCTATGGGCGAGAGTGACCTGCTGGGCCTGACCTGTCCCGGCCAACAACAGCCACAAGAAGGCACCACATGATGGAGGCATCTCATTGCTCCTCTCTTGGGGTCAGGTGATCCCCGCTTTGGCGTCAACGCGTGGCGCAGTACGGGTTGATTGGTCACAATGGGTGCAATCCCTTCCGGCGAGGAACCGACTGCCGATGCCCACCCAACCCTCCCGAACCCTCGAGACCTTCCCCAACCCCAACCCCGAACGCGATTACGTCATCAAGTTCGACTGCCCCGAGTTCACCAGCGTCTGCCCGAAGACGGGACAGCCGGACTTTGGGGCGATTCGGGTGGAGTACACGCCCGACGAACTGTGCCTGGAGCTGAAGGCGTTCAAGCTGTACTTGTGGTCGTATCGCGAAGCAGGGATCTTCTACGAAGCGGTAACCAACCAGATCCTCGACGACTTGGTGGCAGCCTGTCAGCCGCGCTGGATGAAGGTGACGGGGGACTTCAACGTGCGCGGCGGGATCTCGGCAGTCGTCGAGGTGGAGCACCGGAACGCGCGGTGATGGCTACAGCGTGAACCGGAAGCCCTCGATCAGCGCGCCCGGCACGCGGGCGCTGTCCGTCGACCGGGCGTCATACGTGCCCGAGTCCGGCAGGAACTCGCGCTCGCGAGTCAGTGCGAGCAGGTTGCTGCCCAGTGCTCGGTAGCCAGTTTCGTCGAATCGCATCACGTTCAGTGGCGCGACGATCTCGCCGCCCTCGACCCAGAAGGTGGCGAAGCGGGTCATCCCGGTGATCCGGCAGGCGGGCATGTCGGACCAGTTGAGATACCAAAGCTGGTTGCAGTAGACGCCTTCGCCCAGCCGCTGCAGCACCTCGTCGCGCGGGAGGTCACCCGCGGCAATGTCGAGTGAGCTGGGCGACTCGCCGTCGGAGTTGACCTCCGCTCCATACTCTCTGGCTGAACGCGGCGAGACGAGGCACGTGTCGAAGCGCCCTGCCGTGACCAGGTGGACCGAGTCCGGCTTGACGTAGCCGGCGTCGGTGAAGTTGGGGCTGAGCCCTTCCACCGTGTTCTCTTTGGCCGAGAACAACGGACTGAACGCCGCGCCTTCTTCGAGCATCTTCAGCAGGCAGGTGGTCTTGGTGCGGTGGCTCTTCAGCCCATAGCCTCCCCAGCCAAGCATGTCGGTGAACTCGGCAAAGGCCGCCGGCGCAAGGTAGAGACGGTACTCGCCGGGCGGCACCGTTTTCGCCGGCCGCCCCAGAGCACCCAACTGTTCGGCGGCTGTCGCCATCTTCGCAGCAAGCTCCGCGCCCGACCACTCGAAGCCCGCATACGCCGACTTCACCGCTTTGTCGCCCTGGGCATAGAGGCACCACTCGAAGTGGAAGCTGTGGGTCGCAAACCAGTTGCGCTGCCCGAACGAGTTGGCGAAGCCGCCGCCGCTCTCGCCCTGGGCGTGGATGCCCACCAAGTCCTTCCCCGCGCCCGCAGTCAGGATTGCGCCAACAGCGTCCTTGACTGGTGGTAGCTTGCACGCGCCCGTCTTCTCGCTGCTCCGCACCTCCTGCGCGTACAGCAGGTACGGGTCGGCCGGCACCTGGGGCAAGCGCGCGCGCAGTCCATCCAGCGATGCGCTCGCCTTCCGCAGGTTCTCCTGGCCGTCACCTGAGAGTGAGATCGTCTCGCTCACATGCTTGTCGCAGTCGATCAGCTCGAGGTCGAGGTACTGCTGCAGCACGTTGCCTGCCTGACGGAGAAGGCTGTTGTTGAACCGAACGAAGTCGCTCCGCTCGGCCGCGAAGTTGAGCAGCAGCACTTCGGCGCCCGCGCACTGAGCCACCAACTGGTCCGCCAGGCTGTAGAAGCTATCTCGCATGATGCACTGAGTCCTATCGGTCGGATCGGTCCAGTCAGTCGGCTCTCGCGCTACTCTCCCCCGAACACTTCGACGTCGCCGAACAGACACGCCGGGCTGGCGTGCCCCACGCGGATGGACTGGTTGGGTTCGCCCTTGCCGCAGTAGGGCGTGCCGAAAACGCCCACCGTGGCCTCGTTGCCGACGCCCTTCAGGCTGCGCCAGAAGGTGGCGGAGATGCCGCGGTAGTTCGGGTTCTTGACGACGTGCGTCAGCTTGCCGTTCTCGAGGAGCCGGGCGTACTCGCAGCCGAACTGGAACTTGTTGCGGCTGTCGTCGATGGACCAGCTCTTGTTGGTCTCCATGTACACCCCGCGCTCTACGGCAGCGACCAGCTCGTCGAAGGTGCTGCCGTTGGGCTCCACGTTCAGGTTTGCCATCCGGTCAATGGGCGGCCGGTTCCAACTGCACGCGCGGCTGTCGGCGACGCCCGGCAGCCCGCTCCGGGCTTGGCTGGTGACCCCGCCCAGTCCGCGAACGAGGAGTCCGTCCTTGATGACGAACTCCTTGACCGCGGGCAGCCCGTCATCGTCGTAGCCGTAGCTGGCGAACTGCTCCGGTCTCGTCGGATCGAAGGTGACGTTCAGCAAGTCGGATCCGTAGCGGTACGTACCGAACATCTCTGGTTTCACGAAGCTGGTGCCGGCGTAGTTCCGCTCGTCGCCGAGGATCCTGTCCAGCTCCAACGGGTGGCCGATGGACTCGTGGATCTGCAGCATCATCTGGTCGCTGGCCAACAGCACGTCCATCCGGCCGCTCGGGCAGTTCTCAGCCCCGAGGAGTTCCAGCGCCTCCTGGGCAATGCGCTGACTGGACGTATGGAACCCACAGTCCTCCAGCACCTCCAGCCCGCCCTGCCGGCAGTTGCCGCGCAGGCTTCCCAGGGAGCGCCCTTGCGTGTCGCTTCCCTCGTTCGCCGCTGCCTCCAGGGAAGGCGCCACGAGACTCAGTTCTTGCCGCACGCGGCCGCCGGTGGAAGTGAGGTAGACCGTCTCATGGGCGAGGTGCCAGATGCTGGCATGCCAGTCGACGATGCGATCGCTAACCTTCAGCTTCGCGCACGCCGCTTTGAGCACCTCGAACTTCTCGCCGAGAGAAGTGGAGCTCCACGGGACCCGCGCCGGCCCGACGTATTCGCCGACGGGCGCGGGCATCGTCAACGCGCCAAAGTCCGTGACGGACCGGCCCGCCGTGAGCGCTGCGTAGTCGGTCGCCTTCGCCGCAGCCCGCCGCAGCCCCTCGACCGTCAAGTCGGACGTGGCCGCGTAGCCAAGCCCGCCCTGGTGGATGACGGTGATCATCGCGCCGGCGTCGTCGGAGCAGGCCGCGGGCTCAGGCACATCTTGCCGAACGGTCAAGCTCTCGCCGACCTCGCGGACGTACCGTAGTGAGCAGAAGTCGACAGCGGGCTGGATCTGGGCGAAGCGCGATTCCAGTGTTTCGAGCATATGGCGTTCCTCGCGGCCGTG
>Ga0100390_10004895_pt1 | contig 11493 bp, 7 predicted proteins | sample CryGeymeta201514_FD_81540 | JGI IMG/M metagenome (GOLD analysis project Ga0100390, IMG submission 81540) | Groundwater microbial communities from Crystal Geyser aquifers in Utah, USA - Crystal Geyser metaG 2015-14 | ecosystem: Environmental > Aquatic > Deep subsurface > Groundwater | place: USA... | reverse complement strand
GTTCATATTACTTAAGCCCAACAAATGCTACTTCCAAAAACAACCCCGGGATTGTGTTTTTCCCCATCCCGGGGCAGTTTTGGAAATCCCGGGGTAGGGATATCCCTCGATTGGTGACAACAGGTGGCTACTACTCTAGGTCTAGTCCACTTGATTTACTCTATTATTTAAGTATGTTTCCAATGTTGGGCTGACTGTCGCCATATTATTTTCTGTTGATCTGTTCGATATCGTTGCGTAACCCATGTATCCTCCATTGGAGTTTCTTCTCCAAATTGGTAGGCAAAGATACCTGCTTGGGCGATCATGGCACCATTGTCGATACAGTAACGATGATCCATGGCACAAAGGGTACCTCCACGTTCTTGAACCATTATGGACATCATCTCCTGCAACCGCTTGTTACATCCAACGCCTCCTACAATCAACACCTGATTTTGTCCACAGTGTGCCATGGCCCGTTCAGTTGTTTCTACCAGCATAGCAAAAAGCGTTTCTTGTAGTGAGAAGCAAAGATCTGCTTTTGTAATCTTGTTGTCGTTTCCGTTCTGTCTATTGTTGCTGTTGTTGTTGTTGTTGTTGTTGTTGTCACTGTCGTTGCTTTTAACCAGTCGTGTTTTTACTAACATTTCCACGTGCGTCAAGATTCCAGAAAAAGACACGTCCATGCCTTTGACAACGTACGGCAATTCCAGAAACTGTACCCCTGGTGTTTTGGCCTCCTGTTCAATATTGTAACCTGGACTGGGATCATTCGACAATCCAATGACACGTGCAAATCGATCCAAACAATTTCCAATAGCAATATCAATGCTGTGTGTTGTGCGCGTTTTTTATTTTTGTTTGGATGAATCGTAATATAGTTAATTGGATTGATGGATGAGTTGAAATGAAATAAAATTATGAATTACAGTAAAAACATATCAATCTTTGACGTACGTTTCTCCAAAAATTCGGTATCGTTGATCTTGGTAGGCAATCACTTGTGTATTGCCCCCACTGACATACAAGACGACGGGATTACTGGCTCCCGTCGCGATTCGTCCCATTTCAATGTGTCCGACACAGTGATTAACGGCCACCAGAGGTATCTTCCATATGAGACTCAAAGTGCGAGCACAAACAGCACACGACTGTAACGGTCCGCCCATTCCCGGTCCTTTGGTAAAGGAAATGGCGTCTATTTTCTTGTGAAACTGATTTGGATCATCGTCATCATTGTTCTTGTCATCATCACTACCAAAGGCTTCGACTAAAGCACTCTTGACAACCGCCACAATATGTGCTTGATGATGCCAAGATGTTTCTCTTGGCAAGAATCCTTGACCAGTCGGCGCAATGAAGGTTTTGCGTGGATTAGCGAGAATGCGATAGGTATTATCTGCGCGACTGTACCGTAGGACACCGACGCCTACCTTGTTGGCCGATCCTTCGATACCGAGAATGGTCACGGTCGGTTTGGAATTGATGGGTAGGCTTGGCGGCAACGGTAGATTGTCTATTAAAGCAGACGCAGAACAGGGACCGTCGGTGGCTGTGGAAGCAAATATTGAGACCATATTATTATTGCTTGTTTATTCGTATGCTTGTGTTTGTTGGTCTAGCTAGTTCTGAATACTCGTATTGAGTGTTTATTACCTGGTAATGTTCAATGTTTAATGAGATGGAAGTAGTGACTAGCTAGTAGACTAGTAGTAGTATACTACTAGTAGACTAGTAGTACCAAGAATAAGTAGAGAGAACTCACCTCGAAGTTTGGACAAAACTAAGAAAGATCTTTCAAAAGAAGCTCGGGTGGACTTTGACTGTCATGAAGCAAGCCTCTTTTAGGCCTTGTTGTTACCAGGTACGTCTACCTGGTACTGGTATTCAACACGCAGGGCGATGTTTCTTCGTTGAGATCGTCACAAATCCCGTTGTTTATGGTTCCTCGTTTGAATTCCTCTCGTTTGAGTCGGTTGACAGCAATGACAGCATAGCAAACGCCGCTAAAAAATCCATCATTGATTAAAGCATCCATAAAAACCCATCCATCAATTCAGTTGCCATTGTTATTCAACATAGACTTTTATTCCTATTACTGCTTGAAAAGAAAGAAGTGTTTAGTTTTAAAAAAGTGTGAAACGCCGAATCCACCATTTGCTCACTTGATAGAGTCTTCTCTTGACATCACTTCTTTCGACGTCCATTTTGCTTACGCGAGATTGAGGCGTTCCACTCGAGGACACTCGAGTAGAAGATCGCTTTGCTTTGATCTGCTTCCGCCACTATGACGACAACAGCGGCATCTGAACATGTCGACGACGACGATTTGGATTGGGTGGATTCTCCTGAACCAATTGCCACAGCTTGGACGACGACTACCACCACTTTGCGTAGCAAGCGGACTTATGGTAACTATTCCAGTCGTCACAGCAACAAGCACAAACTAATGCAAGAGCAACAGCAGCCGACCAAGCGGACGTCCAGTTCCAGTTTTACGCTGCCAGAAGATCACTGCATAGTGGAGCACGAAACAGAAGAAGAGGAGGATAATGATGACTACAGCAACAATAATAGTCATTCGTCTTGGACCAGTAGCAACTACGAGTTTGGACGAACATCGACTTCAACAGGTTTTGGATCCGATGCAGAGGCAGCAACTGCTGCTTTGAATTTATCATCTCATGCTGTTAGCTCTACTGCAAACACAAGCAGCACAACGGAGGCATCATCGTCATTCGCGTCCTCTTCAAAAAACAGAATTCCTCCTCTTAGACCTTCCAAGAAACAACACAAACGTTCCTTGTCAATGTCCATGCCGCCCAAGATTCCTCGACCTCAACCCATTACTCGATCATCCACCAATTCTCATTCGTCGGCAACGTCGAGCATTAAGTCGGTGCTGCACGGATTCGACGAAGAGAATGCTCATCCCAACAGTGATGTCTTGAACGATATTGGTGAACGCCCATCTCCTCCTCCTTTAGGCAGGCGGAAAGTCCGAGCTCGCAGAGCCTCAACGTCTGGTAGTAATCATACCATGCCCTCATCCACAGGATTTCTCAGACGAGGCAACAGTGTTCCCGTCATTCATCCCTCGCAGAGCATGAACAATTTCATACGGTCACCTTCTCCCGTCGTGATGTCGAGGCGCAATAGTATGCCCAATCTAGATGACACAGAAGATGGACTGGCATGGTTATCCCAGCACACTGCTGCAAGTGGAGCATCAGGTGATCCGAGAGCGCCGTCACACGCTGCTTCCGTCATGATGTGTTCTCCTCCAACGGCCAGGGGTAACATACTCGGAAGATTCGATTCTGGAGACCTCACGGATACCACGACGGGAAATTCTCCTAGCGGCTTTTCCACTACATCCGTGTCGAGTCGGAAACGCGGAATGAGCGAAGAACCCAACGAGAATGATGACATGAGTGTCAGTGGGGCCTTCACGGCACCTCGTACCTCCTTAAAAAGCAACAGTGCTTCGCGGGCATGTCGGATCATGTCTCCGGGCTTTGGTGCGTCCCGACAATCGCCCACCTTTACGTCCGCCAACTTAGATTATACAGACGTCACGATTATTCAGGACAATGCCTTCAAGAGTACAGGTCGTGCCACGACATTGAGCGACAGTGACGAGGGGGGCGATTCCGATGACGATTACTCGGACGCATCGTCTATGCAACAGGAAGACGAAATCGAAAGTGATACATCTCCTTTGAAAGACTCGACTATCAAGCCCGTGAAAACAAAAGAAGATGTCATCGATACCATGCCTTCCTATCCCGATTTGAAGCACTTGACAAGGGAATTAGAAAGGCTTCAAAATCTACATAAGAAGGCGCTCAAAAAGGCGCAAGTCAAGTTCGAGAAGGAACCGCGTCTTCTTCAACAGTTTACGGATAGTTTCAACAAGCAACCGTATCAAATCAAACCACGGGAAGATTGGCCCACTGAACGCAGGGCAGCATTCCTCCGATGGGCCAGCAAAGGTCTTGGACTCACCCTTCATACCAGCCAGTCTGTCAGTTATTTACAGACGCTACCTGCCAAAGGCAATGCCTTGCACTCTCTCTTGTACTCGGCCATTGTCCATCAAAAGAGGCAAGAACTGAGTGGGGTAGCCAGGGATGTAAGCAGTCAACAGCAAAATGGGCCCTTTGTTTTGGATACATCTTCCGATGTGCGAGATAAATCCAACCGTGCCATTCAGACTTTTGCGGAAACTCATTCAGCTACTGCTGATCCCGCGTCTATGGATTTGATTGAAGGCATGAGTGCCATGTCCTTCTCTAACACGATCGCCGCCAAGAAGGAACCCGAACCTCCACTGGTGCGCATCGTGACCGTGGATCCGTCTCATCGTCCACCAGAAAGCAGCAAGCTGCAGTCATCCAAGGTGAATTTCGATGCCATGTCTCCGCTTGCGGTGGGTCGTCCTTCCATGGAAAATCAGTTTGATGTCGACTTTAACAATTTGCACATGCATGGTGCCAGTCCTAGCCCTGCATTTCATCGTCACAGTAATTGCCGACCCTCGCGGTTTCCGCGACCATCCTTTGGTAGTGTATCGACTGTAGCTTCTACTAGTGAGAGTGTCAGAATGGTCGGAGTTAATACGACCGCGAATGGCACAAGCTCCTGCATGTCGACAAGTAGTCATCAATTTGATTTTGTGGGTACTCCGATGATGACACCCTTGACGCAACACAAACAGAACTGGGGTTCCCGGCCTATACCGGGAAAGGACTGGGGTGAATCGGAGCAATGCCCAGAACGTGTTGTTACGGCCAATATTCGCAGTCTTAACGAGGCACTTGAAGAAGCTGGTCTCTATGATGCCAAGGAAGAAACCGAGTTTGACTTCAAGTCGATCCCGGAACGTCGCAGTGCCGATCTTTGTTTGGACTTGGAGGCTGAGGATAGCTGCGACGAGGAAAACACAGAAGATGAAGCAGACTACTTCGGCGATAGGGATTCGCCGATGAAGACGAAGAATAGAAGGAGCTTTTTCAATGCCCTGGAAGAGATTCCCAGTGCCGAAAAGCTTCGCCACATTCGACGACAAAACGTTTCTTTTGCGAAACATCGACGCATGTCTGTTTGTGTATCCTCGAACGCTTCAGGCATTTATGATCGGAAATCTCTTTTTGCCAAGAGCAGGCAATCCTACAATCCCGTGGCTGAAACAAAAAGTTTAGCTGAGAGCATGGAATCCTTTCATATCTCTGCCGACGACCAGGAGGCAATCGGTGTCGAGCAGCCTCTGATGGAAACATTGGTAAAGAAGAATATCTTGCCTCAAATTCTTACATACTTGGAAGGCCCTGAGCTTTTGTCCAGCGCTTCGCTTGTGTGCCAGTCGTGGGCAGATGCAGCAACTGACGCGTACGCCGAGCTCATGCTTGCATCCGTCGGTTGCGCCCAAAGCGACAACAAGAGACGTGATGACGACGACGATTCGGTTATCTCCAATGACGAATTCGACACTGACAGAGACGCGGCAGAAAATTCTGTTGCCCTCTCCATGCAACGATCATGGAATTATTTGATGACCAATTTTCCCTACGCCAGTTATCTGAGTGAAGGTGCTTTTAAACGGGTCTACAAGGTCAAGAATGCCGCCATGAATGCCCCCGAAGCGGTGTCCATCATGTACGTTGCTCGAAAGTGTACTAATTTTGCTCGGAAGTGCGCGATTTCGTATTATTTCTGTTGCCTATCGTTTTTAGTTCCTACCTTAATCCTCTTCTCTTTTTTGTTTTCTGTTTTTCTTCTTCAGGGATGTGGACAAGATTGAAGCAACTGGAAACCAATCGGTCGTTGCTACCGAACTTGCAGTTTCCATCATGCTCAGTTCCCTCTCTCGACGAGGAATATGTCCCAATTTTGTTGTGACTCGTGGCGTCTTCACTTGCCCCTTTGAGCCGCCTGCTAGTCACTGGGGAAGTGCTGACAACAAGAACCACCACGTGTTCGTGAAAAGCCCTGACGCAAAACGTAGGCCCAAGCAACCTGCATCGAAGTATCAAGGTCGCTTTCAGTACATTCGCATGGAGTTGTGTACAGAGGGCGATGCTGAAGAATTCATCAAGGACCAACCGAATGAACTTCTGAACGTGGATATGTCGCGCATTTTGCTTTTCCAAATCAGTTTTGCACTCTATGCTGCGGCTTCCAGATTCAGTTTGAAGCACTATGACTTAAAGCTTCTCAATGTCTTTCTACAAGGGGCTTCTAACGTTCCTGGTGCTGACATTTCTGCTACTGGCGACGTTGTGCTTCGCTATGGACTTGGTTCCAAGAACTTCGCCCTTAAAATGCCCGTAGAAAATGCGTTGTTGGCGAAAGTAGCAGATTACGGGACTGCATGCGTCAAAGCTGAGTCAAATGGCCGACCTCTAAGCTTGGCCCAAATTACAACTCCTGAGAATACGCCGCCTGATTTCTTAATTCTTGGAGACGCTGCGAAACAAGGACACGAGCACGATCTTTTTGGGTTGGGCCTATGTATGCTTCATCTATTTACCGGAAAAGCGCCTTACGAGGAAATTCTTGAAGACGTCCGATGTCCGCCCAACTTCAAGAAGATGCTTCAAGCAATTTGGGAAGATGTAACTGTCTTGGGATACTCAGTGGTCCGTTCCTTTGTCCTCGCGGATGTTTATATGGACGACGAGGGCAACATTACCGAGGGTGAACCCGACGACACATTCTACGACACTCTATACCGCTTTCTCGTCTTGTTTGGAATCCCCGAAAACAAGTTTCAAAAAAGACAACATGGCAAGGTCTGGAAAGCTATCAATGATTGTTTGCATTCTTCAGCTTCGAAACGTGGAAAGGATGTTGTACAATTTGCCAGAGATCAAAAACGATACTCGTTGTCTCACGGGACAAATAAGTACATCGCGCGGGCTCGGCAAAATCTAGAGAACACGGAAGGCGCCATGGAGCTGTTACGGTCCTTGGTGGAATTTGATCCTGCTCGAAGAGCCACCGCTCTTGATGTTCTTAACTCGAGATTCTTTGCTTCGCTCATTGAAGCTCCTGGTACCCGCTATCAACAATGTGATGACGTGAGGAGCTTCAAAGCCTTTGCTACTATGTAAATAAAATAAACATTACTTTTAGGTATAAGCAAGGCACCCGTTTATGGTGGAGGCTGCGGGATTCCGTTTCGCATTATGGTGTGCAGTATCAAGTATAATTCTCTAATAAACACTCGAGTAAATAAAGCGTTGGCAGCTGTCGTTTTTCTACCAGAATATTATTGACAAAGACAACCAGGACAGTTGTGCAGAGATTCATGAATGTATGCATCACAGTCTGCACAGAAGAACATTTGACAGGCTGGACACTGATAACGAATTGTATCGATTTCTGCTTCGTCGCTATTACTTTTAACAGCATTTGCGGAAGAAGCCACCTGAGCAGAATCTCCAGAGGGTCCAAAGGTTCGCAGACACGCAAAGCAATTTTTTGTTGGAGCAATGGACAGTGAAGAATCCAAGTGAACATGAAACTTTGGCAATGCAAGTGATGATGAGGACGGAGCACTCGAGCGTGATACCACTGGATTGGAAACATTGGTCGTCTCGGATGTTTGCAGGGAGACTTCTGTAAAGGGGGCAACGGGAAACAAATGGTGAAAGGACCTTGCCAAATGTGGCGACAAGACTAGTTTCAATCCACAGACGGCACAGTCCGCTGGTAATTCGGATAGTTTGGCTTGGCATTGTGGGCACGTATACGCTGTTCTTGCTAACAAGGTTGTATCTTGGGTAGCATGAACCAGTGTGGGAACTTCTGCAGATGTTCTCGTCGGAAATCCCATCTTGACCATGTCACAGGAAAAGTCTTTCGTTTCGCGCCCAGAAAAGGCTGGCGGCGGAACACATTGTCCCATCAACCAATCTCGAAAATGAGCCTTATCAAGACTGACTCCAATAACACCAGCCGTTTCTTCGGCCAGCTTTCGACAGACGTGCATCTCTGCCGACAGGGCCAACGTCGAAACTCGGACGTGGGCCACTTTTAGCCGTGGCAGTGTCTCTGTTAGCAAATAGCCAGGATCACAGGTGCTCAGTGCAGCACAAAGAACGACAATTTCTCTCGATCCGTGTCTGGGCTGATGACCTAGACTCCGTCCGGCTACCTCGATGCCGTTTTGTAAGCTAAACTCTCCTCCGCCCGCTGGTCCTTCCGATGCTGCCATTTGGGCTACGCTCTGCAGGGCCAATTTGTGAGCCTTGCTGCTGGACGAGAGCTGCGTCAAAATCTCGGCTTCTCCGTTTTTCAGCAGTACAAATCCCAAATGGGAGAGTGGATTCTGATCGTAATATTCTTGGACAAATTCTTGCAGCAGTTGAACCGTCACATCCATGCGAGTACCACCACCCGGGAAAACGGGATCTTTCACTCGCATCCAACGACTGGCATCTACTAGAACATAAACGTAACGGATCATATCTCTGACAACACGTTTATGACGCTGAGCGTAATCATTCTGTTTCAAACGCTTCCGACGACGACGTATAGCGTCGACGACGGAATCACTGCCATCTTGGACGATAATATTACCGTCGGCATCTTCTCGTACGGCATTCTTCCACGTAGCTTGAGAATCGTGTGCTTCCCAAGTGTGACTAACATCACCGTCTTGCTGCTGCTGTTTTCCATCTTTATTGTAACCAGTGGATTTTATAGCCGCCGCCGAAACAGTAGCAGGAAGTGTTGTGCTCGACATGGTTTTGTTGTTGTTGATGGAACAGGTTGTTTGGTTTGTCTTGTTGAATCCTTGTCTTTTTGCTTTACTACTCTACTGTATGCTGCGAGATAGAACAAACGGATCTGCTGGGTTTGTGAGTTGCAGGCAAAGAGAGTTTGCTAGGATAACTAGACTACGCTTGGATGTAGAGGGTATAATAATATTATTATGAAAGTTTTGATCCATCTTCCATCATGGTTCGTTCATGGTCAATAGTCGGTCTCGGCAAGTTTGGTTGAAAACGTAAAAGATAAGTAAGATGCAGTAGGATTCGAGTTACAACGAAAGAAAGTAGAACATACAAAATCTGTTACCACCAATCCTGGGACAGGAAACATCCCGGGGCTGTGACAACTACTATTTCCAGGAGGGGTTTTGGCAACCCTGGGACTGCTTGACCATTCCCTGTATATCTCAGTCGCCGCAACCACATTGAAATCGTCGCGACAGATATCCCGGTCAAGAGAATGCGATACAGAGACTATCTACCAGTCGTCTCATGGAAAAAAAAAAAAACGAAGAAAAAAACGCATTGCTTCCTGACTGTCAAGCAGCTAGCTAGCTAGATAGATAGTAGACGACACTGTAAAAACGGTCACTCAGATTGATGATGACGGGAAGGCACCACGCACCACCAGGCTAAGGCTAAAAGACTGGTTTTTCATCGTCCATTCGACGATACCATTTTTTTTTTAATTCTTTATTCCGTTCCCAGAGCGGGTCATACTTCCTGTTGGGTGTACCAGGTAAGAAGAAAGCTTGCTTGGCGACTACTACTAGCTAGTTGCAGTCGCTGTCACTTGTTTTTGTTGTTGCTTGGATTACCGTAATAGTTTCGTTCCCATGGGAACCATTCGTGAGGATATTTAGGCAATCGAAAAGAACCTTTGAAACATGTCGTTCGTTGTTGCTGTAAAAGTACCATTAATTCCTGCGTCAGTTTACGATTGTTGGTTGGTTGTTGTTGTTGTGGTGGTGGTATGAGTGCATCTGCATCTGCATCTGGTGGTGGTGGTGGTGGTGGTGGTAGTTTGTTATCTGTGTTGGTACTACTATGACTCATCATGGTAAGAATGGGAAGTCGTACTAATAATCGTAACAAAAATTCGCACCCGTAGACATCCAATACATGTTGTTGTTGTTGTTGCTGCTGTTGCTGTTGCTGTTGCTGGTTCTGAATGATCCAATACTCATATTGAGGACGTTCTTCCGGATACAGCAAGCATTTTGGTAAGGCAACTTCGAACAATTTAGCCAATCCATTGCAATATTGACGAACTTGATATTTGAATTGTTTGACAGCAGCAGCAGCAGCCGTTGCTATGGTAGTAACAGTCGTATCTGTTGCCGTGTTTGATTTATTGTTCTCGCTTTCATCCTTATTATTTCTTTGTTGCTGCTGTTGTTGTTGTTTTTCTAATGTTTTCAAAAAATCGTTGCGAGTCTTTTTTTCGTAATGTTTCAAGAATTGACGGATCGTTACAGAAGCAGGTAATGCATGAACACGACGACGGATACTACGATGAGTAGTAGACGTAGTCGTGACATTTTGATGAATGGCTTCCCATTCTTCGACTAAAATAGTTTTCAGAGTAAAGGAGAGTGTAGCAGCAATGTCATTCACTGCTACTACTTTGTTCGATCCTTTCTTGGAATTTCCGTCCGTCGTTGTTGCTGTTGTTGTTAATTGTTGTTGTTGTTGTTGCTGTTTGCGATTCTTTTTTATGAATTGTTTTTGTTTTTGTAATTCAAGTTCCTTTTGCCGCTTTACTTCTGCTTCCATCTGTTGTTGTTCATAAATGGTACGAAATTCGGGTGTATCAGGAACCAATTGAGATGCTTTTAACCATCGATCATACCGAGCATTCCAACCTTTAAAATGAACACAAAAATTCCATTGCTCGTTGTCGTTGTTGTTGTTGTTGCTTTTGTTGTTGTGTGGGTTCAAACGAACTAGTTTAATGATAGCTTCAAAATACCGTGTTGGGTGGTGCGACGGTGTGCCATTCTTTTCCATCAAAACTTCCGTCACATCGCCAGGAGTAATAGATCGCGGTTGATTCAAATACGTAACGGTAAATACCTTTTGATTCAGATGGAAGGGAGGAATCATTTGATTTTCTACTTGACGGTGTTCATCATCTTCTCCTTGTTCTTTTTGGCTCGTCTTCTGGACTGCTACTATCTTCTGCTCTTGATCATCGTCTGGTCCCATCCTGCTGCGTACCAGTATAAACAGTGGTTATAAAATTAAATACTGAGTAGTACGTCGGTAATGTACTATAGAGTCGGGGGTAAGATATCTATCTGGAGTAGCTGTCTACTAGTAATAGTTGTACTCCGTATAAAGTACTAGTAGTACTCTATTAATACTACTAATAGCTTTTTTAAAATAATGTTGTTGTTTGTGTTCGTGTTGATGGCTCGTTTGGATCAGTTTTAAGAGAAAGTGAGCGTCAGCACATCTAAATAATCCCAACCTTATTTATGTCGTGGCCTCAAACGAACAGAACAGAACCAAATATCTATCCATGTATTCTAATTGATAAAAAGCAACCAAACCAAACATCAAATCGTAAAAAGCTAGTGTGGAGACTATTAGATATTCATGGATAAATATTATGATAATAGTAGGAGCAAACTAGTGGTGTGTGTATACAGAGCAGGCTAGGCACACGACCTAATAGAGTAAGACCTAACTCCTGAGTCCTATCATAGGAGACAAGGTAAACTGCCGT
>Ga0100390_10004892_pt1 | contig 11494 bp, 8 predicted proteins | sample CryGeymeta201514_FD_81540 | JGI IMG/M metagenome (GOLD analysis project Ga0100390, IMG submission 81540) | Groundwater microbial communities from Crystal Geyser aquifers in Utah, USA - Crystal Geyser metaG 2015-14 | ecosystem: Environmental > Aquatic > Deep subsurface > Groundwater | place: USA... | reverse complement strand
CGTTCATAACCAAGGATGGTCATCAGGCTCATCATTGGTATTAGATCATTGCGATGAAAATTTCACATTGCGATGGCGAACTGGATCAGACCATACGGTTTTGTTTCAGTTTGGTTTTGAATATGAGGAAGAGCCTATTTATAGGCTTAACCTCATAGTAATAGGAGAAGAAAAAAGTGAAACATTTTATCCCACAATACGGGAGATGTTTCAAGGGGAAAGAATTCAAACGGATAAAGAAGTTATTTAAAAGTTTTTTAGGAAAGTTTTTTCTCAAAAAACCTTCCAATCTTTTTTGAGTGCATCTTCATAAAAGGTGTGCTCAAAATGAGGTTTTGTTCTTTAAAATCAACATCGCGGGAGACACTCCATTTCGGAGAATACAGAACCGTATTAATCCTCGCATTCGGTAGACACCCATTGGGATTACAGAGCCGAGAAAGGAGAAATAATGGATAGTGTAAAAAAATACAGATTTTTTCAGAAAGATCCGGATGAAATAGCCGTAGTTAACTACGGCGTACTTGGAGGTGCGTGGATTTACCACAAGAATGATTGGTTGGATGAAATGATGTTTTTAGACACATGGGATCCGGTAGTTAATGGGTGGAAAGACATTTCTCGGATAGAATCCATTCAAGCGCTTGAAAAAATTATTGGAAGAGATTTCGGAGGAGGTGATACTGAAGTTAATGTTTTATTTCAAGTAATTCCAGTTCCTGTTCAATATATTTTTAATTGGGCAAAGGAATTGGAGGAAGAAGAGCGGGAGAATTTGGAGGAGCAACCTGATATACAACCAATGACAAATGAATGTGAAATACCCCAGACGATCTTTACTCTTTATCTTGGAGAAGAAAGTATTGAGGATTCTGGAATTTTCGTTAGCGACGATTTGATTGTCATTGAGAATCTAGTTGACGGAGAAATGCCCATAGATATTTATCAAAATGGCGGATGGGCTACATATGACTTTGATGAAATTCCAGAGGATTTATACAATATCCTTGAAAATTCCAACATTAATTTCCTGCTCAATGAGTGGCATAAGGTGGGGTTGTCTTTTGACGAATTGCCAGAAGAAATAAAAGCAATTCTCAAAGGGTGTGTTCCAGAAGAGTTTTTAGAAGATTCAGAAGAATAAAGGATTAAAAGGCTTTCGGATGGCCGAATAAACGATCCGTGCATTGTGGGTAATATAGATTAACCCTCTCGTCTTGAATGCAGGTAGCTCAAGGCGGTCAACTTTCAGCGCAACATTGGCTATCACTCCTGTATAGGAAATTGGTAGAAAAATCCAGTGCACTGTGTCTGATCCTGCACCCCTTTGGGGTCATTAGGGTTTAATGGGAATAATTTCAACGCATTTTATTCCCTTCCAACTTAATTTCATAAAGAAATTTGTGGAATTAAAAAGGAAAAGATTTTTTTAATTATTAAAAAAATATATAAAAATTCACTTATCCCGCTACTTATTAAGAAGAGTAACAATATTAAGGAGGGGAAAAAAATCCCCCAACCCCCTTTAGTAAAGGGGGAATTAATATAGAGGAAAAAATAAAACCGGCGGGGACGCGCAGGGCATGGAAAGTGGTAAATATTTTCTTTATCTCTCTCCAAAGAATTCTATATAATTTATATAGGATAAAAATATTTATACTTTTCAAAAATGCTCTGCGCGTCCGTGCCGGTTTTAAACCTCACCCTAGCCCTCTCCTTATTAAAGAGAGGGATTTTTTAATAATTAGCATATTTTATATAAATTCTTTAATATTAGTAAAAATATTAAAAATTAATATAAATAACATTAGATTTCTATCAATCCATTGATACTTTTCTCTTGTATTTCTATCAATGATATGATATAATTTTAGTATGATTAAACGGGAAATATTACAAAAAATTAAACCTTGGCTGGGAAAAGAGAAGATATTGATTATTAAAGGCGCTAGGCAGGTTGGTAAAACTTATTTGCTTAATGAAATTAAGAAAGACTTGGAGAGCGCTGGCGGTAAAGTTGCCTATTTATTAGCTGATGAAATTGACAATAAGCCGATTCTTAAAAGTTCGGCCAGTTTAGAGTTGTACTTGGAACAATATTATAATTTTCCTAATGATTATATTTATTTAATGATTGATGAATTTCAAGTGATAGAAGAAGCCGGATTATTATTGAAGAATATTTTTGATAAATATAAAATGAAGATGCAACTGATTGTGAGCGGATCAAGCACTTTGGAAATTAATAAAAATTCAGTGCATTTAACCGGTCGGGCAATTAATTTTAATGTTGAACGAGTTAATTTTAAAGAATATTTTGATTATCGCGAAAAGATTAATACCTCGCGCTTGAAACTTTTAAAATTTAATGAACTTAAATTATTTTTTGAAACTTTTAGGACCAAATTGGATGTTAGTTTGGGCGAATATTTATCATACGGAGGTTATCCGGAGGTTTTGATAACCAAAAGCGCGGGAGAAAAAGAAATAGTGCTTAAATCCATTATTAAAACTTATATTGATAAAGATATTATTAATCAAATGAATATTGATAATGTTAATGGATTTAATAATTTAATTAAGATTTTAGCCGGACAAATTGGACAAATGGTAAATAATAATGAATTAGCAAATACAACCAATATTTCCATTAATACTTTAAAAAAGTATTTGGATATTTTAGTCGGTACCTATATTATTGATTTAGTAACCCCGTATTTTAAAAATATTAGAACAGAGATTTCCAAGATGCCGAAGATTTATATTTCGGATATCGGAATCCGCAATTATCTTTTACGGTCATTTATTATGGATTTGGATGGACAGGGCGGAGTGATTGAAAATTTTATCTATAATACCCTGCTCACCCAATACGCAAAAGAATATATACATTTTTACCGCACTTCTAGCGGGGCTGAAATTGATTTTGTAATGGAAGATAAAAATAATAAGTTAATGCTTTGTGAAGTTAAGTATAGAAATAAAGTAAATATACCGGTAATAATGAAAAACTTTTCCAAACGGTATAATAATACGGGAATAAAATTAATAATTACAAAAGATATATTAAGAAAGGAAAACGATATATATTTTATTCCGGCTATGATTTTGCCGTTTATTGACTTAAGCAAATAAATAGTTATTTTAGTATTTATACTTTTCAAAAATGCTCTGCGCATCCCCGCCGGTTTTTTATTAGTTATTAACATTGACAAAATTACTAATATTTGCTAAAATGTAATTATAGAATAAAAATAAAAAAAATCTAAAACACCCGCCTACGCTAAAACTTCGGCGAGGCGCGAAAATAAAAACAAAAATGGCAAATATTAATACTTCGGCTAATATTGGTTTTATTGGCTGGAAACATTACAATCAAGTTTTAAAGAAGGCAATGGAACAGGAGTTCAGCTGGTTTGGACTTTTAATAAGTTTGTCCATTGCTTTTTTTATTGTCTTATTTTCGGCTATTATTTTAAATCTGGCTTATCAATCAATAGAAACAACAAAAAATAATAAAATATTGTTTAATGATAAAATATATAAATTAGAAAGTTATGATAGGGGGCAAAAAATAAATGATTATATAAACATAGATTATATTAAGCATAATCAAAGGTCGCAATTAGATGATACTTTAAACTATAAGAGAGTATAGTATAGAATTATCCAAAGTTTATAAATGCATATTAATTATTAAAATATTCATTTATAATCTTTGGATCAACCAAGGATAACAGCTAAAACAAATATATGCTGTTGACGCTCTTTCAAATATAAAGGGGTAAAAAGGTAATTTACGATTGAAAAAACATGGGCTGTGTTGATTTGACAGCTATAAAAAGACTGCATAATTAGCACAGCTCTCCTTCCTGCTTCGCCACTCAAAAAGTGGTTGAGCGAGCATGGAGATTTTAATAACTAAAACAAAAACACCGCGGACTCAAAATGCGGTGTTTTTGTTTTTCGTAAATAATGCTAATATGGCCGTGTCGCTAATGTAAAAATTTTTCAAAAAATTATTTTTAAGATTAGCCAAATTTGACAAAAATCAAATAAAATTATTTTTGCTAATTTTAGATAAAAAAATTTAATTGGCGACAGTACCAATATGTAATTAATATTATAGTAATAAATGTATTTATTATTTATAAACGATCTTTTTAAATTTGGAGGGAAATACCATGAAAGTATTAATAATTTACGCTAAAAATACATCAGTTTTTTGGAATTTTAAGCCCTCAATAAAATATTTGGGCTTATTTGGGAAAAAATCATTAGTTGCTCCGCTTGGCCCCTTAACTGTATCGTCATTACTTCCCAAGAAGTGGGAAAGACGTTTTGTTGATCTTAATGTAAAAAAAAGACTTAAAAGGAAAGATTTATTATGGGCTGATATAATTTTTTTAAGCGCCAATGTAAGCACTCACAAGGAAAGCGTTGATAATACAATAATAATATGTAGAGAGTATGGAAAATTAATAGCAGCGGGAGGGCCCTTTTTTACGCTTCAGCCGGAAAAATATAAAGGTAAAGTAGATTATTTAATATTGGGTGAAGCAGAAATTACACTGCCTTTATTTATTAAAGATTATGAAAAAGGCGAAGCTAAATCAATTTATAAGCCCGAATCTAACCAATGGGCAGATATAACAAAAACACCGCCACCGGATTGGTCGCTTATTTATTTTAATGATTATTGTGTTATGCCTGTACAGTTTTCAAGAGGTTGTAATTTAGATTGTTATTTCTGCAATATAGGAGTGTTATGCGGCTATAAATTAAGACCAAAGAATCCAGTACAAATAGTAAATGAGGAAGAGAAACTTTATAGGTCAGGATGGCGAGGTACGGTAATGTGGGTTGATGATAATTTATCTGCAAACAAAAAAGATATACTGAAAGAGACATTAATACTCGTAGATGAATGGCAAAGAAAAAAAGGATATCCTTTTAAGCGTATTACTCAGGTTGACATAGGAGTTGCTTGCGATGAAGAATTAAAGGAGTTGTTAAAAAATGCAAATTTTAATGAACTTTTTATTGGGATAGAAACTCCATCCCAGGAAGGACTTAAAGAATGTGGAAAGAAAAAAAATTTAAGCGTAGATTTAGAAGAATCAATAAGTAAAGTGCATAAAAACGGGCAACAGTTGGTAGCCGGTGCTATTATGGGGCTTGATAGCGATCCGATAAATATTGATAAAATAATGGAAGATTTTTTTAAAAAATCAAAAATTCCAGTAATAATGCTTGGTCTTTTATGCGCTTTGCCTGAAACAAAACTTTGGTATAAACTTAAAGCAGAAGGGAGATTGATTGAAGATTTAGTTATAGACAATACAAGCGGAATTACTAATATTATTCTCAAAATGGGTATTGTTAAACTTAGAGATTTATATAAAAAAGTTTTAACTGCCCTATATATAAACAGGCGGAATTATTATCAGCGCGCGACGCGATTTATGCAGGAATGTATTCCATCAGCCAAATCAAGGGTTAGTTGGGATGATATTTTCGCTTTTATAAAAAGTATTTTTAGTATCGGTATTTTTTCTAAATCAAGCCCCTACTATTGGACTCTTTTGTTTAGAACAATATTTACAAACAGAAAAGCATTTCCCATAGCAGTAAAGCTGGCTATTCAGCATGTTCATTTATTAAAATATGCCAAAGGGGTTATTAAAACAATCTAAATATTCTATAGCCGAAGGGATAAAATTCCATTCGGCTTTTTTTACTTTTTAAATAATTAAATATATTGTATAATATATTTAAGAGCATGTACCATGCGATTTATAATAAATAAATAAATTGTTATGTGTTACATGTTTTATGTTTTGTGAATTAATATTTATGTATTTAGAAAAATTGGAAATTCAAGGTTTTAAATCTTTCGCCCATAAGAATTTATTAAAATTCCCGGGCATGCTGGATGAAACCAAAAGGGGGATAACAGCCATCGTCGGGCCTAACGGTTCGGGCAAATCAAATATTGCCGATGCTATCCGCTGGGTTTTGGGCGAACAGAGCATGAAAGTTTTACGCGGCAAAAAAAGCGAAGATATTATATTTTTCGGCTCTTCCAAACTGAATAAATTAGGCATGTCCGAGGTTTCATTATTTTTAAACAATGAAGACCATAAAGCGTCGATTGACTATACCCAGCTGGTTTTAACCAGGCGGGTATACCGCGACGGCTTGAGCGAGTATTCGCTTAATAATAGCCGGGTCAGATTGGCCGATATCCAAATGCTTTTGGCCAAGTCAAAATTCGGCCAAAAAACCTATAGCGTAATCGGGCAAGGTATGGTGGAAGGATTTTTGAATACTTCTTTAGCCGATCGTAAGGAATTTTTTGATGAAGCCACCGGCGTTAAGCAATATCAGATAAAGCGCGATGATTCATTAAATAAATTGCGCTCCAGCTATGAAAATTTAAATCAAGTGCAAATGCTACTGACGGAAATCGAACCGCGCTTAAAAAGCTTAACCAGACAGGTAAATAAGCTGAAAAAGAGAGGTGAGATAGAAAGCCAGTTGCAGGAATTACAACTTCAGTATTACGGAAAAATTTGGCATGAACTAAATGATAAATTTACGGAATTGAATAAAAGATTTTTGGAAATAGATAAGATAAAGCTGGAAAAGGATAAAAAACTGGATAATTTAAACAGAAAACTTAATCAATTGGAGGCGCAAAATAAAACTAGCGAAGAATTTTTAAAATGGCAAAATGAATTAATGAATTTGCAGAATGGAAAAGACCAGCTGACAAAGCAATTGGCTAAACTAGATGCCCAATTGGAAATAAAAATGGAAGCCAACGGCCAATTTGACTTATCATGGCTGACTGGTAAAAAGGAAGAATACGAAATTAAAATTAAAACCATAAATAAAGAAATCAATGATTCCGAAATAATTTTAAATCAAGAAACCAACAAGCAAAATGAGTATCGGAGCAAAAAAGAAGCGATAGATAAAGAGATAAATAATTTAAATAAAAATTTTTACAATTATGCGCCTAATTTAGACAAGGTTGAATCTGGCGCATTGGATAGAAAAATTAAAAATATATTAAATAAAATAGATATAATAAACAACGAAAAAAATATCAATAAAATTATAGAGATAAATATTGAAATAAAAAAAGAATTAAAATATATTTTAGAAATATTAAAAAAATATTCCGACAAAGAAAATTTGGATGAGACGCAAGATAATTTTAAAAAATTAATTACCGAGAAAGAAGAGCTTTTAATAAAAATTAATGAGCGCAATGTTTATCTATCAGCTAAGGGAGAAAGGATAAGAATGCTAAAAGAAAAAAAAGATGAATTAAGCCGCGAGTTAGGCAATATAGAAAATAAATTAAAACGGCACGGGAGTGGCTATGCCGCCGGAAGCGCTGGCAAAGATAGGGATAAATTAAAATTAAGCTTAAGTAGGATTGAAGACCAATTTATCGGATTAAAAGAAAAGATCGGCCAGCAGAGCCGGAAAGAAGGAGAGGAAAGGGCATTTTTCTTTGAATTACAGAAGAAAGTGCGAAATCTGCAAAATGAAATTAACAGCCATAATAATAATTTAAATGAAATTAAGGTAAATTCTACCAGATATGAAACAAAATTAGAGGGTTTGGAAGCCGAAATCAGGCATTCTTACGGCTCCCTTAAAAAAATTAAAGCCAATAGAATGGCCGGACAAATAAATGTTGATGAGTTATTTGCAGGAATAAATAATTTAAAAAGACAATTAGACCAGATTGGCGGCATTGATCCGGAAATAGAAAAAGAATATATGGAGACAAAAGAGCGCTTTGATTTTCTTTCCGGCCAAGTTAATGATTTAGCCTCAGCTATTTCTTCTTTGGAAAAAATAATTAAAGATTTAGACTTAATTATAAAGGAGAGATTTGACAAGGAATTTGAGCTGATCCAAGAAAAATTTGAAGAATATTTTAAAATTCTATTTGACGGCGGCAATGCTAAAGTAATAAAGGTTTTAGCCGAAGAGGAAGATGATTCGGCAATTACATCATCAGAGTTTTTAACTGGCAAAAAGGACCAGGGGCAGACCGTTGAGCAAAGTTTGGAGAAAGCGGTTGGAGAAAATAACGCAAAAGCTGATGATATAGGCATTAAAAAAATTAAATTTTTACAAAAACACAATGCTACCGGTTTGGCCGGGATTGAAATTAAAGCTACGCCTCCGGGCAAGAAAATAAAAAATATTTCCATGCTTTCCGGAGGAGAAAGGGCTTTAACTGCCATTGCTTTAATTTGTGCTATTATTAGCGCTAATCCTTCGCCATTTGTGGTATTGGACGAAGTAGACGCGGCGCTTGACGAAGCTAATTCCGAGCGGCTGGCAAGGATTTTAGAAGATCTTTCCCATAAGACTCAATTTATCGTTATTACCCATAATCGGGCCACGATGCGCCGCGCTAATATTTTATACGGAGTAACCATGCAGGACAACGGCATATCAAAGTTAATATCCATCAAGCTGGATGAAGCAGGAGAGAAAGAAGAAGTAAGAAGCAAATGGTTATAATTTATCTAACTTTGTCATTACTGGCTTTGACCCGCATACTGCCGTCCCGTTTCGCCATAGCTTTAGCGATATGTATTTAATCCATTAGTGTTATATTAATTACAGTCCCCATCACCCGCTATGATTTTTTATTAAAGATTTGAGGGAAGTATGGTAAAATTAAGGCATGAAGAAATATATTATATATGTAATTATTATATTTATTATTTTGATTGTATTTTTTTTATGGTATGTAAATAGAGATATTGAAGGCCTAGAAGTAAAAAACGATAATAAGGATTCAGAAGAAATAGATACAATTAATTGGCAGACTTACAGCAACGAAGAATATAAATTTGAATTATTGTACCCAGATTATTTATCAGAAATAATAAATAATAGTAATCAATTCCACGCAAAATCAGATAAATATGATTGGTTTGATGTTGAAATTATTAACTCGCCACTGAATGGATATAAATATATAAATCAATCAGGCTCTTTTGTCTTTCAATATGATTCAAACTCTAAAAAATGGGTTTCAATTCCAGCTGATATCCCAGAAGGTTTAGCACCTAAAAAATATCAAAATAATAATTTTTTAATATATTATGTTATGATCGCTGACGGTGGCGGGCAAGGAGAAACCGCATATATAGAAAGTCCGTCAAATGATTTTATTATAAAAATGCAATTAAGCAGAAATATCACCGCAGAGCATTATAGTAATAAAGACGAGTTTTTTAAAATATTAGATGATTTTAATTTTTATTAAATATTAAAAAATTTTTTAAAATAAATAATTGGAAATAAATTATTTATGAATAAAAAAATAATTAAAAGTTTTATTATAATCTTTATAATAATATTTATTATATTTATTTTCTCAACTATAATATATTATATTATTATAAAAGATGAAAATAGATATTACGGCATAATAACCATGGAATACTGTGGAGAAATAGGAGGTAATCTATTTGAGCAGGAAAAAGGATGTCCGCAAGGCAAAAGAGAAATAGCTGAAATTAATTATCATAAATATAATATATGGACAGCGTTTATCTGCTGTAAATAATTTATTATAAAAAATAATAAACATAATCCTATTTTTTTGGATTTTCCTCCATATTAACGGGATAAAAGAGAGTTGGTATTTATATCAGCTCTATTTTTTATTTACCAAAATGACACAATAAGGTAAAATGTTGATATTAGTCATCTGAAATAAATTATTAATAATTTTGAATGTGCGGATAAAAACGAGATTCTTCATTACGCTTCGCTTCATTCAGAATGACAAAAAAGAAAAATGAGTTCAAAAATATTATCTGCCGCCGTAGTTGGCTTGGAAGCGGAAATAGTGGAGGTGGAAGCGGATACTTCCAGCGGCCCTTTGGGCACTTTTACCATCGTGGGTTTGCCCGACATAGCCGTGCAGGAATCAAAAGAAAGAGTAAGGAGCGCTATAAAAAATTCTGGATTTAATTTTCCTAAATTAAAAACTACTATAAATCTGGCGCCGGCCGATTTAAAAAAGCAGGGACCCAGCTATGATCTGCCGATTGCCGTCAGCATACTTGCGACCACTTACAAAATAAACATTATTACTTCAACCGAGAATATGTTGTTTGTGGGCGAATTAGCCTTAAACGGACGTTTGCGGTCGGTTAATGGAATCTTGTCCATAGCTTTGGCCGCTAAAAATAAAGGCATCAAAACACTATTCGTTCCGGCGGTTAATGCCAAGGAAGCAAAATTAGTGGAGAATTTGGAAGTTATCGGCGTAAATAATTTAGTTGAATTAACCGAGCATTTGACAGGCAGAAAATTAATTGAGCCGGCCAAAGCAAATAAATTTAATTTTAGCAATAAAAAGATACTTTTGGATATGGCCCATATTAAAGGTCAGGAGCACGTAAAAAGAGCCCTAGAAATTACCGCCGCCGGCTCTCATAATATCCTTATGAGCGGACCGCCAGGATCAGGCAAAACTTTATTAGCCCGCACTATTCCTTCCATACTGCCTGATTTAACCTTAGAAGAAGCCCTTGAATTGACAAAAATATATAGCGTGGCCAATGAATTGCCCGCTGACGAAGCTTTAATGACCAGCCGGCCTTTCCGGTCGCCTCATCATACCGCTTCCGGAGTATCCTTGGTGGGAGGCGGCACCTGGCCGAAACCGGGAGAAATATCATTAGCCCATCGGGGAATATTATTTTTAGATGAATTTGCGGAATTTCCGCGCCAAGTTTTAGAAAATTTGCGCCAGCCCATGGAAGACGGGTTGATTAATATCAGCCGGGCCGCCGGCAGTTTATGCTTTCCGGCTAAATTTGTTTTAGCCGCTTCTATGAATCCCTGCCCTTGCGGTTTCAACAGCGATAAAGAAAAAAATTGCCTTTGTTCGCCGTCGCAGCTGATTAATTATAATAAAAAGATATCCGGACCGATAATCGACCGGATAGATTTATTCGTTGAAGTACCGAGGATTAATTTTGATAAATTAATTTCCAATTTGCCCAGCGAGCCGTCAAAAGCCGTAAAAGCCAGAGTGGAAAAAGCCAGAGCTATCCAAAAAGAGAGATTTAAAGATACTGCTTTTATAACGAATTCGGAAATGACTTCGGAAGCGGTTAAGCAATTTTGCGAGCTTAATAATGAATCAAAAAATATTCTTCGCCAAGCTGTAACCCAAATGCATTTATCAGCTCGCGGTTATTTTCGCATTATTAAAGTTGCCCGCACTATTGCCGATTTAATGAATGAAAAAATAATTTTACCGGTTCATTTAGCTGAAGCCCTGCAATATAGGCATAAGGAAAATTAGAAGTGAATAAGTTCAGACACATATTGGACTGCGAAGCAGGCCAATATGCAAACAATTTACACGCTTAGAGGGCTAAAGGGTTTTAATCGATTGTATAATTATGCGTATAAACATACGCATATGATT
>Ga0100390_10004886_pt1 | contig 11500 bp, 14 predicted proteins | sample CryGeymeta201514_FD_81540 | JGI IMG/M metagenome (GOLD analysis project Ga0100390, IMG submission 81540) | Groundwater microbial communities from Crystal Geyser aquifers in Utah, USA - Crystal Geyser metaG 2015-14 | ecosystem: Environmental > Aquatic > Deep subsurface > Groundwater | place... | reverse complement strand
AGACAGAAGTCGTGCCTCACGAAGGTAGGACACGATTGGTGTATGCTTGGTTTTGTTGCTCGAGACTTTCCCCAATGTTTGTTTCCCATTTCTGACATGAACCCGTATTCCCCGAACTAGGACCGTGCCCTTTCAATTGGAAGGAATGCTCCAAAGTTGTCACCACGGTTCATTTTGGCCACAATGATCAATTGGATCCTGGTATTGCCCAATACGAAATTCTAAAATACGCCGCGAAAACCAATGTTTCGTCGTATCCTTTTGAATTGGGCTATGTCGGTAAGGTGCCGCTTCGACTGGATTATTTTATTACATTAGCAGGTGCACCCGACAGCTTTGAACTTGATAAAGTGCAACGAGCATATTACGGAATTCACATGGCACGGTTCTTGGCAGATGTTACGGGCGAGGAAATTCTTGCTGCTGATTTGGCGCCCGCCAAACGGAATGTTCCACCTCCCAGTAAGAGCAATGTTTTCGGGAACAACAATGTGCGTCGGGACTTGCAACAATCTGCTACAAGTACGTCGGCCAAAATACACACATCCATTTACGGTGCCTATCCTGCCTGGCCCGAACCGCAACATTCCGATTCCATACGAGGAGTCGACAGTATTGGGACAGCAGAAATCTTGCAGATTGCCTTTGATAATAATAGCACAGTTCTGGTGGACTACTTTACCGAAGGTTTGATCCGACCTGGTCCTATTCACGAAGATAACAGGGAAAGCTTTTTTTCTGCTATTGCAGGAATGGATGCTGAATTAGACGAGAGTAGCTTGTGGTTTCCAACCTCTGCACCAACAGCAATGCCTACCATGGACCCTGACGCCGAACCCGAGGTTTGGGGTATGCCACAATCGACGGTCAAGATTCTTTCCATCTTGATGCTGATAATTGGCAGTCTCTGTTTGGTTGTGAATATTTATTGGGAACTTCAACATCGAAAAGAAGAAAAGGAAAAGCTGAAACGGAATGCTCGTGCAGCCCAACGCAAGGTCGATAAACTCCGAGCCGAGCATTATCGTAGGATTGCTCTAAAAAAGAGAAATATTCAGAATGGTCGCAGTCTTGAAAGAGCTACTAGTGATGATGACGACAGTATGTTGGAACCAATGATCAGTTGATTATTGACAGACTCTCTCAAATCAATCAGCCCATGGAGAATTGAATTGAATTGTTTTTCCCCCCTCTCCTTTCCATTTTGTCATAGAGGTTTTTATAACCTAAATTATATACATTATATGATACTACTAGACTACTTTTTTGTACTCCTAACAACAGAAGTATTTTTTTCTTCATCATTGAGAGATTCTTCTACTACTACAGCACTAGATTTCTCCCTTCCATTCGTAGGCAGTAAGATGATGGGATGTCATTCCCTCTAATAAGTCCAATGTAGGACTCGCTTCCTTTTCAATGTACTTGGCATTAAAAGATATCATGTAGCATGTCACACGATCGGTAAAGACAGGATTCTCTACGACGTATCCACCATTGATGATACTTTCCAAGTACTGTAAAATATCATTCGCTTCAATGATATTTCCTTCCAGTTGTAGTTCTTTGGTAACAATGATTTTGGAATCCTTTTGTTGTTGTTGTTGTTGTGGTTGTGGTCGTGTGAATTGCAAATCAGGATGATCTTGTCGTCGAATAGGAAAAATAACAATTTCTAATGTATACGGAAAAACATTGTGCAAGTGTTCCATCATGTCGTAATAGTATTGAGCCATACCAGGCAGTAATGGAATGACCACTACCAAGGTAATGGAACCCTCGAAACGATCCCACGACAATGTTTTGCCATTCGGTAGTGGTGTTGATAATTCGTAAATGTCGTCAGGATCACTGGTCACAACACCGGATGGTGGTGATCCCGAAACTTTCAATCCTGAGGAACAAGTAACAGGACACTGATAATATGTTACAGCATCCAATGTACATTGATTCTTACGTTCTTCACAATCTTCTCGCGAATCGTGATCCCATGTAAAGGTAGCAGATACAGGAGTCAAAATGTTGTTGTGAAACACCATGGACAGTAGCAGTAGCAACAACAATAAAGACGATAATGATGATGATGGGATTGGGAAATCGTTGTCAACACGACAAGTCCTCTTTTTTGTGGTTCGTAATCTACTAGTTGTCGAATGTGTGGAATGCATGTTGGTGGTGTTGTTTGTTGTTTGTTGTTACTGTTAGGTTTATAGAGCTGGAGATGTTTGGAATTTCGTAGCTACGAGAAAAAGAGTTTGCGGTTGTTTACTACTACTACTCCAGTAGTAAATAATGATTTCAATAGTTGTTTTGCCTTGTTTGTGTTTTTGTCTTGCTCTCTTGCTTGTTCGTTAAGTTGTGTGTGTTTTGTGCAAAGTCTGTGTGTGTGTTTGGTGCATGCGAACGACCAGCAGGACGCTTTTCGGGGATAGATAGATCTATCGATTGTTTGCACCGTTTATGTTCCACCCGATCAGACAAAAAGGAAATTGGCATCATGATGTATGTGTGTGCGTGCATATGACAATCTACGTATGACTACTACTACAGTAGACTGCCTGTACTTGTTAGCTGTACTAGAGTAGCTAGTAGTAGGGCCTACTACTACTACTAGTAGTAGTATCATACTACCACTTGTTGCTCCTCTCTCAACCCTGCTGTGGTCGTTCACATCATATCCTCCCGCGACATACGGTATAAAAACCTCTTAACCAAGGTCAAAAAGCATTGCAGCACAACTCGCTCTGCATAATATCCTACAAAAAAAATTACGATTCCTTTCTACTGTTTTATTATCATCTTGTTTCCGAGATTAAGCAATTGAGAGAAGAAAACAAACAGACAAACAGACAAACAAGCAAGAACAAAGTAGATACAACATCTAGTACACAGTACACAGTGCACTGAGCGAATACGATGATTCGAGGAGGAGAAACTGATCCTTTAGTAGTGATCCACAATAAAAACAAGAACAACAACAATATAAACGATCATAGCGGCAATGCACGCACAGCAGCAGCATCAGCCACCACCACCACCACCAACAACAATGACATGAATGATGAATCGGATGGAAAACGCAAAAAGACAAAACGACGCATGTTTACCGTGTTTTGCGGATCCTTGCGGTTTTACTTACCATCCAAACAAACAATGGAATCCTTTATCAAACCAGGACAGCGCGTCGATGCCTGGTGTGGATTGGCACAATATTGTGTGGAATATTTTATTTACTTATTGGGACCACTGTTGATACTACTGGCATCTTCGATCATCGCCCTGTTGGTGTACTCGTATTTTACCATCTTTGTGGACATGTTACATCACTATTACAAAGATGTTTGGTACGGACCGTACATTATATTTTCTCAAACGTGTTTCGTCATGTTCTTGTTGGTGAATGTTACCACCAATTATGCACTCTGTGTCGTGACGTCCAATATCAAGGGAACATCGTACGATACAGTTATGCGAGAAATGGCACTGGCCACCGGATTTCAATATCCCGAAACACCACAAGAAGTCGAACAGTTTCGTCAAGATTACGAAGATCGGATGGTATTGCGGATGCAATGTCGACGACAGCGAGCCATTGAAGCCGCTAATCGACAAATCGATGACATGAACAATAACAACAATATCAACAATATCAACAATCACAATAACAACAATGTGACACAACGCAAAAATGTCAATCAAACTACCACGACGACAGAATCAACAGTAGGACCAGGACCAGTAACAGTGCCAGTGCCAACTCCAGTGCCAGTCGAGCCGTCACTACGACCATGGATGATGATGGGACCACTCGAATGGGGATTTTGTAATCGTACAAATCAACCAAAGCCTCCGAGAGCACATTATTGTCACGTATCCAAAGGATTGGTCTTTTGTTTAGATCATTATTGTCCTTGGATGTTCAGTAAGTCCACACACACACAAAAAAGTATACCTGCTTTGCCTTTTTTTGTTCTTTGACGTAGGAAGCTTGTGTGTGGTTCCCGCGCGTGTTTTTTTTAATAAATTCTAACACCGTACATTTTTCGGTTTGGATACAGACACGGTGGGATACTTTAATTACAGATACTTTGTCAATTTTCTCATGTACGCCTGCTTGTCCATGCTATACGGAGCAATTGTGGCATTGAAACCTTTTCTTATGCTGTCAAAACGCAAGTATCGCGAGCAATACCGAATATATAAGCAACATTTGAAAACATCCAATTCTCCCATCTTACCACCGCGCCTGGAACCATTTCTGCCCTATCCACACGAAAAAATGTACGTCACATTGACCTTCATGCTGTGCCTGGCGGTAGGCATTGCCGTGGCAATGCTCTGCTTTTTTCATATCTACTTGACGTTGACGGGCCAAACTACCATTGAATTCCACGGCAATTACACCAATTCGAGACGAGCCAAACGACTTGGTAAGAAGTGGAAAAATCCGTACGATTTGGGGAAACGGCGTAATTTTCAGCAGGTCTATGGGGACCGGTATGGACCTCTGCTTGCTATTATGCTTCCCTCGGCTCGCGAACCTTCTTTTCTCCCCATCCCCTTGCCCGGAGATCAAGGCAAGCGAGCAACGTACGCATCGGGAGAAACCAAGGCTCACAACAAGGGTGACTCTGTGGTGTGATGTGTGCAACGGTGTTTCTCGGCTCAACACGATTTTGATTTGGCTGTATCATTGGATGCTTTGGTTGGTTGGTTGGTTGGTTGCAAGGAAGATCATAAACGTTGGAGCAACGAGACTAGGAATCAAGCAGTGAGCAATATAGGCATTTGACTCCAATGCTGCATTAAATTCATGCAGCAAAGGTATGTACCTCAGTCCAGCAATAGTCGGCAACATTACAATATAGCAAGTCTGAGCCACAACGCTGTATATTAGTAGCAGGAGTGACTCGAGTAGCCTTTTAAATATCGAAATCCAAAAATTCACCAGGAAACAAACTACATTAAGGCTTTAATTTATATCGAATGAGAAGATGCGACAACGTTGCAAACATGCATGACACTTTCCGGTCCACACATGTCCTTAGTCAGAAGAGCTACGTTCGCTAGGACTTGTTCCCTCAGGCCTGTGTTGATTCCTACTACCCATAGTCCCTCATAGAATGCAAAGAGGGGAGCAATGGTCAAGGCTTGCCCGAAAGAATCCAGCAAGGCAGGTTTGCCGTGTTCAAAGTGGGCATGCGCCCAGATCTGACAGACCCAACTTGCAATGTGCAAAACTAGAGACCAGCGAAACAGCTTCCCCGTTCCCGCCCAGGATGAATGTTTGCTCTCTTTCTGATCCTGTTCTTTCAGTTTGAGAGCAGAGCCATACATGACGATATTCATGATGGGCAGATACAAAGCTCCTCCGATCGGATCAATCTTCAAGTAGAGCCAACTGTACAGGATGCACCATAGTGTCACGTGGTTCAAATTGTGCTTGGGTAGCAAGGGCAATTTGATTTCGATGGGAGCCAACTCGGCATGGACAAACATAATGCAGAGAGTCCATACCAACGTAGGGACAAAGATAAAGTGAACAAGCTGGTTGGCAGGATGACTGTGGTACATCCAGTAGAAGGAGAGTTCGTCCTGCACATTTTGGAGTTGCAAAGCATTCCTTGTGATGAGTACCATCAAGGTAAAGGAGATCACGTGTAGAGTGGCAAGGCCCAACGTCATGGTTCGGAGCGGCGGCTTTTTGTTGTTGTTTTCCTTCATCATGCCTGATTACTGTCGTTTATTGCTTTTGGTTTATGAGTCGCACAAATGCGTCAAGGCTCGGAGGTGGTAGTATCAGTAGTAGATGTTTCTTGAAAGTTGCTGCCTTCGAATCTAAAATCTAAAGTCAGTTCTTCAGTTGTTTCGGTTTTGCCAGCTTTGATGTCAAATAAATAATAATAAAGGTCAATCGTGCCCATCAAGGATCTATGAGATCTTGTTTGCGTCCAAGTTTAGGATTGAAATCAAATCGGTCCACAAAAAGAGATTCATCGGCTGCTATCCACGACACGTAGTCCATGCTTTTTAGTATGCTTTTGGCCGAGTGTGAATCCAGCTCTGCCACTCGACGCAACAATTTTTCGAGCGAAGCAGTTCTACGCCCCATCTAGCTGGGAGCCTTTTGTATTATTTCTTTTGATCTGTTGATGTGACGGAAGATTGTGACTTTCGGTAGAGTGTGGCGGTTGAGACATGAGACTCTCGCTCAACTTTTAGATGGATAACCACAAAATAAGAAGCATGCGTTGCTGTACTGCAGTACGAAAAGATGAGAATCGGGGAATTTATTTAGTATTTTCATTATATAACCTTGTCCTCTTTTTTGCTGTCATGAGTTGAAACGCTCGTCGAATCATCCATTTTTTCTCCTTGTCCAAAGACCAGGACTGGCTTACAACACCCCTGTAGTTTGTGCCTTCATGTCAACCACCAGTACAAAAGCATTGCTTGCTCCTCCCAAGGTTCGATTGCACATGAATCGACTGCATCTCGTCCATTGGCAACTAATTCTCCGTCCACCCTACTAGAGCCGTTCATTTTCTATTTATTTATTTTAGCTTAATATCAATCACAGTCCCTGATAGCATTCGCTGTTGGGTATTGTCAAACTTTTGCATGACCACATCTCTGTAGGACGGATCGAAGGGTTCGTCTTGTTTGGCACCGTTCCTGGGTGGTCCGTTGACCATGGCATCGGCGTAGGCTTTGACAAACTCTGATTTTTCAAAAAATGATTTTGTTGAAACACCCATGGCATTCAATTGTTTCTTGAGATCGCCCACCTTCATGGCGTTGGCTTTCTCGAGTTCCTGTCGTAATCGATCGGACCGAGAGGCTGTTTCATCCGATTTGGATGACGACGACGACGACTTGGAATCAGAGGCACTTTTGCCATCATTCCGATTCGTACCAGGTTCCGTACTAGTAGCTTTGGCTCTGTTTTGCGTCTTTCCGTTGTTGATGGGAGTCTTGCCTTCCGCCCGGGCTTGTTCGAGAGCTTTGATAAATTCCTTCTTTTCCAAAAAGGATCGAGTGGAGATGCCGTAACTTTCCAATTCTTGTCGAATGTCTCCCACTTTCATGCTACCAATATCTGGAAGTGCACTCAATTCCGTAGTGGTGGAATAGGATCGTGCGCTTGTCACGTGTTGACGTCGCTGTTGCGGCGTGTTGGGCAGATTGTCGTTGTTGTTGTTGTTGGGTTGTACTAGTACGTGATAGTAGGCTGCTCTTCTCTGTCGAAGACAAGAAGGTCCAGCTGCGGTAAATGCATGAATCACCTGTTTTGTGAGAGACAGTAACACCAGTGCCCAGGATATTAAAAGGGATTTCTGAATCCTCATCTTAATTCTTCTTTCTATTGTTTGGGTGTGTGTATTGATTTATTTTGTGAATTTGCTAGTTCAGGAGTTCAGGTGGTGAAATGCGACTGGTACGTTTCAGATTGACAGATTGACGAAATACGAAAGAGCTAGTGTATCAGTAGGGTCTATTCAAATCGTTGATGCTGAAGAGATGGGATAGAAATCACAGACAGAAGCTTAAGATATTAGTACGGAGTAGCAACTGCTGCTGACAACTCGAATACGATTCGTTTCGATGTTCGTTGTGTAATGATGCAGTTCGTATGATTATAAGCAAGTACCGGATTCAATGCAACTATTACTAGTAGTCTACTACTAGTAGTAGTAGTAGTCGTACTACGCTACTAGACTACTAGTAGTAGTAGTCGACTAGAGTAGAGTACTAGCTTTCCAGATCTATCTGTTTGTGCGACCTGATAGTCTAACTGATGGGTTCATCATGAGATCTTTTTGAGTGGTTGCTGGCGAACTTGAAGTGATTTAAGGTTAACGATACATAATTTGGATTTTTTTAAGTCGTGCGCGTGACTGAGATCTTTTCCTTCTTTTTTCCCAAAAACAACTCTCCAAATCCAGGAATAGAATTTACAGCTATCAGATCAAAAGTGAGCTCCTACCAGTACTCGGAGTACTAGCTAGCTAGCCTAGTCTACCGGAGTACTCTACATAATAGCTCATCAGAGAGAAACTGGAAAACTCCAAACTTCTTTGACTCTGTTCTAGTCTTTCTCCAGCATGTCAGCTCAACTACACCAACCAACAAGCACTACCAATAATATCGACACCAGAAGCAGCAATAGCAGCAGCAGCAGCAGCAGCAGCAGCAACGCCACAGGAAGGAAAAGCAGGATCTTGTTCGGCTCTTGTAACAGCCACCATCACAAACAAGTCTTGTGGAATTCAATCCTATCACGGAATGCCACAGCGTTTGTGTGGGGTGGCGATAGCATTTATGCAGATGACTACGTCAAGGAAGCAACGCCCGAAATTATTACCAATATGTACCACAAGCAGAAGCAGCATCCAGGATACAAACGGCTATTGGATACCAAAATTCCTATCCTCGGTGTTCTTGACGATCACGACTATGGAGTGGACAACGGAGATAAAACATACCGTTATCGACAGGAAAGTGGAGTAGCGTTAGCCTGTGATTTTTTAGATCTAAAAGGAAGTGCCATTTGCGATCGTGCCCAGAAGGGACTAGGCGTGTACGGAGTCAAAGTTGTGGACTTTGATCGTCCCGAGGGACAAGAGCTTATGACGGATAGGGAGGCAGGATTGGATCCGGATGTCACAGCACTGGATGCGAATGCGAAGCCAACCTTACTGTCCGAAAAATCGGTTGCCATTTTTCTGCTGGATGTGAGGTCCAACAAAACGCCCTATACGAAGAAGGGAATGTTCGAAAAGGCCGAGTATGATGGCGACTTTCTCGGCAAAGATCAATGGGATTGGCTCGAGCAGGCACTTGCTCGTTCCACAGCTTCTGTCAACATTATCGTTCAGGGTCTACAGCTGCACGCGGATCGACAAGGGCCAGTAGAAACGTGGAGCCGATTTCCTTCGTCACAGCATCGACTGTACCAACTGCTATTGAAACCAAATGTTCGAGCTCCCATTGTGGTGAGCGGTGATGTTCATCATGCACAATTGTTGCGCCAGGATTGTCAGTTTGTGGAGACCAATAAAGAAATGCGACACACTGAGCCAACCAGAACGTTATTGGAAGTCACGACCAGTGGCATGACACACTCGTGGGGGTCTGAAATCTGCGCTAGGCCACACCAACTCTTCCTCTGTCGCATGTCATACATCAAGTGGACAGCCGGCAAGGCTATGCAATTTGCTCAATGGATCAACGGAGCCAAAGTTTGGACGGAGTTGATCGATTTATCCCTACCAGATGCGGCCTTGCATAGGACAGAAGAAGGAGGAAGACCAGGAATGCAGTTTTCTCTGGATCGTAATTATGCCGAATTTGAATTTGATTGGGATGCCCGAGCTGTGATTGTTCGAATTCTCGGCCAAGAAGTGGGAGGACTGCCATTGTTGAGTAGTCAATGGTCCTTTGATAGCCTGTCTGGAAAGGTTCCGCACGTCCAGCCAGCATTGGTCAAATATAATGATTATATGGACGCCTACGAAGAATTGTTTCGGTTGGGTGGATTTGATAACACTACCCACAACGGGCAGTGGATCTGCAGAAATTACAGAGGCACTCCTAGCCCTGCTTTTAGATTGATTGGGGTCGTATTACCCGTAGTATTTGGACTTTCTATGGCGTTTGCCCCGTTTGCCATATCTCTTGTTGGGCTTCTTTGGCTTTTCAAAAGGATATTTCGACCAGTTCCCCCTAAAGCAAAGCAAGCGTGACTTGTCACATACCTTCCGATGAACAACGTCACCACTTGATGGCATAGGTCTTGGTCCCCAATGAATTGCGACGATACCGGCCCTTCTTTGTGAGGACTGGCACGACGATTAAGTTTTGCCTGGCTCTGGCTCGACGACGTTCCCAATAGCAAAACAATGTCATCCATCCGCTTGAAAATGTCGCAACGAGCCACGGCAACATAAGTACTGCTGACACGCTGTCGACAAGTGCAATACTAACAAAGAGAAACGATGTCGCTACGAAGCCAAGGGCGATCAAAAAGCTTCCTAGGCCAACTCTTCGCTCTTCCATCAAGACTCGATGCCATTCGTCCATGAGAGCATGCTGGAAAAGAAATTGTCGCATGATAAGGTTTCTGGAGTGAGGATATATGCTGGAGGAAGTCGCCATGGCTTTGGCGACCGCAATATTTCGCAGTATATTAAAGGGTGGAAATGTTGATGGAAATAGCAGAGGTTCCGGTGTGAATGGTTTGTTCCAACATCTAGCATTATCCCGCCGTGACGTTGCAATCGCTGTCAAGTATCGATCGGGGTCTTTCATCCACTGCAACAACGAACTGATTGGCTTGACATACATCGACAATTGTTTTCGTTTTTTAAGAGGCATTCCCACGGCACTTTTGCTGACTTTGATTTTCAGAGGACCCCGAGTAGCCAACTAGTATATACATTTATTTTTCAATGGATTTTTTGTTAGCTAAAGTCATATTACGATTGTAGGCTTTTATAATCATCACCATACCAACAGTTACTTACCAACACGGCCCCAATGTTTCCGATACCGATAACACTCAAAATCCACAGCAAACCACACCACCAATGACAGGCCGTGGTTCCGCCAATAACGCACGGTGCTGAACCCAGGGATAACCAATGGTCTTCCATGAAGTATCCCAGCTGCAGAAGAATGAACAGGTTCAGCAAGCATCTGCACATTGATCGTGTGACGGCTGGTCCTTGATATTCTCTCCAATATTCGCGTTCAATGCGATCGTATGTTGTTCGCAAATATCGTCCCATCATGTAATCGCTGATCAATTCTCCCACTTGTGCCAAAACGCGACGGGCGAAAATCATTGGCCCCAAAAGTTTGAGAGTGCCCGCAAAGGCTGCCAAAAAGGAACTGGTGGCCAGATAAACGATCTGCATTAGCCGAACGGCGGCAAATGGATCGATGGATACGGTAATGCTTTCTGAAATTTCTGCTGGATCGTTCGGTTTGATCTGTTGGAGTATCCGTCGTGGATTGTTCAAGGCGGGAGAAGGATGTCGCGATAGGTCCACTGCAATTCGTCCCTTCTTTTTGTGAAACCTAAATAACGACGGTCGAACTTGTTTCGTTTCTTTGAAAAGACGCTTTTTATCATTTAAATTGTCATCCTTCGAGGTCATCATGAGCCCTTCATCCCACAAATATGAGTAAGAATTATCATTGCTGCTCGGTCGAAGTCCTCGATCTAAATCAAACAGAGACATGTTATCTGAAGCGAGGACAGTCGAAACCTTGCCCAATACCAATGCCGCTACCAGTGCCAGTAGGCGCGTCATATCAGCGTGTCTATTCTTCGGGGGGCGGGGGGAGATATATGATAGAGCCGAGAGAGATAGTGTGAGAGGAGGGAAAGGTGCTGCTGCACTGTTTTTTACAGTATTAATTTTTTGTGAACGACTGCTACTGCCGTGCTTTATCGGAGGGAGTTTGTTTGTGTGACATTTTCAGGGTCTGAGTT
>Ga0100390_10004875_pt1 | contig 11510 bp, 9 predicted proteins | sample CryGeymeta201514_FD_81540 | JGI IMG/M metagenome (GOLD analysis project Ga0100390, IMG submission 81540) | Groundwater microbial communities from Crystal Geyser aquifers in Utah, USA - Crystal Geyser metaG 2015-14 | ecosystem: Environmental > Aquatic > Deep subsurface > Groundwater | place: USA... | reverse complement strand
TGTCTTCACGCCAAGCTCCACCAATGGATTTTTCGTTGATTGCAGGAATTTTCTTTGTGACAAATACAGTAGCCTACAACTCCTTCGTTGGAATTGTTGTTGTTGCCCCCTTCCCTTGTTTTCTTCCCGTCCTCGATGGTTCCGCGTACAATCCAAGAGCTTACCACCGTTACTACAATATCATCAGTAGCAGTCGCTTCTTCTTTTCTTTCGCACGCAATCATCATATTTTCCCACATAGTAGTACTATCGATCATTGGTTCAATTGTTAGGATGGACGTAAAGAAGGACGACATGTAGCAATCGGTTGGAAAATGAGTATTGTTCTGATTGCTAGTAGAATTCGTAGACACGCACACCAGTGGTCGTTCCTTTAGAAAATTCAGTGTATCCATCAAAATGGCCAAAAATTGCGATATTTGCATTGCCGATTCGTACGGATGATGATGATGATGATGATGATGATGATTGGCGTGCGTTGCGGTTCTGTCTTCGTCAAGAACGGGAGGAGAGAAAACAAGACCATCTACGTCGTCAATCAAAATGGCCCGAAAGGGTTGTTCGTGAAGTGGTTTTCCTTGCATCGATAGTAACAAGTGGAGACAATCCCGAAAGGATACAAAATGATGGACTTGAATTTTGCGTAAAATGTGGGGATTCCAACAATTATCTTCTTCCTCCAGTTCCTGTGGAGTGCGGTTTGATTTGGTAAATTGTTGCAATTTCTCTTGGAATGACGTGCGGGTGTCATTGCTTGTCGTCCCACCACCAACACCGCGACGACGACGACGACGACAACGATAACAAAAAAGGGGAAAGGATTCGGATTGTGATTCGGGTCGTAGAATGGCAACGGGTTGACAAATACACGATGATCGAGGAGGCGGAGCAGTAGCAGCAGCAGCACGACATTTGCAGGGCGCAGACAAAGCCATTTCCACGGCCAAATCCATCAACAAACTAGACCGATCCGATTCCTGAGGACCTTGGAGTAGAATACAGGGCGGTGGTGATGGTGAGTGGTGGTTTTGGTTGCTATGATTTGATACTGTTCCAACAGTAGTTTGTTGTTGGTGGTGATGTTGTGTAGAACTGTTGGTGATAGAGGCCAAGGCAGTGGACAACAAGCTGTACTGAGATGGTGGTGGTGGTTGTGTCGGACAATTTTGTTCACCACCAACACCATTTCCTTTCTGCAAAGCAATATGGTTTTCGTGTTGGGATCGACTCTCATCATTAGTTCCGTCATTGTCAACTAGTAGACTTTTTGGTTTTGAAAAGGAAATGTATTGATCAAAAAGAAAAGCGTTGAGGGCACGGAAACATTACGACAAAAAAAAAACGACAAACGCAAACATTATTCATTCATGCCGACCAACCAAGCAACAAGGCTTTATGTAGAACAAGAAACTCTCCTTCGAATCCATTCAAAAGTGGCAAAACAAGATGTATTAGAAAAAGACATGAAAAACTTACGATCGTTCTTCGTTAATAATTATCGTTCCATTATCACAATCACCAACAATTGTAATACCGTCAGAAACTCTTGCCAAAGACATTCTTTTTTGTTGTTCAGAGTTCAGACTGTTGTTTTGCTGCGTTCTGTAATAATACTGTACTCTAGATAGTCGAACTTGGTGCTTTTGAACAGAGGGCGAAAAAGAAAAAATGCTGTACTTGAATCAGCTGTTTCTGTTTTCTCTCGCACCGTCTTTAAGGTCCTACTGCAGCCAAAAAAAAAGTATAGAGAGAAGAAGGGTTTTATTATTTACTCGACGTTGGTGTTGAAGTGATGAATGCATTAAAAACAAGCATGGAACAGAACTATCACAGCAATCCAAAAACACGAAACATGATGCTACGAAAAAGAAAAAGAAAAAGAAGAAGAAATAATAATAATAATGTGGAAGAAAGATTTCATTGACGGACAAAGGCAAGACGTTCATGACTGGGTCTCAATCAATCTGCCAGGTGGAACCAAACTTCTTTTTGCCGTCGTCAGTTTTTAATATTATAACCCGAGGGATCATGTTGTGTGTTGTGTATCCACGGAATATCATCATCACCTTTTTGTTAGTCTACTCTGTTGGTTTGATTGCTTTTGACGAAGAGAGAGAGAGAGAGAGAGAGAGAGAGATTAGTTTGTCGACACATCACAACAACAATCTATAAGCGATTGATGATTGATTGCATCTCCAGAAGAACCATGATGAAATACCTTGTTGTAGTCTTTCTTGGCTTATTGGCCGTCAGTGGTAGGTTGAGTTTTATCTGTGGGAAATACTCTAGTTTATTGAGAGATTTTGGATCTTGTTGTCAATGATGTTGTGATTTGTGATATGTGATCATTCTCTCAAAATTATCGTTATTGTGCTTTATTTGTTTTCTTTCTGTCAATTTTTAGTAGTAGAGGCATTTTCGGTCAGCAGAAGTTCAGCTCTAAAGACATCCGGGTACGTACGATATTCCATATTAACATTATTATCTGCTGGGGTTTTTGTATCGAAGAGATGCGCCCACACTCGTGTGAGCACTATTTGGAAGGTATGATTCAACTATTCAACTTACGCGTCTTCAAATCCTTTTTTTCCCCTTTCAGACTTTCCATGTACAGGCCATACATGATGCCCGAAGAGGTGAGCAGGTTTTGCATTCGTTGCGATAGGTATCATCAAGGATCAAGGTGCTTCGAAATGACATTATGATTTATGATATCTGACTATTTATTTTTATGTTGAATCTCCTCTTTTTCTATTTGTCCCTGCCCTACACGACAACGTCTGATATTTTTTTCTACAAACACCATACAATACGATAAACAACTGTCGACTACAATCAACTCCAGAATCCTGATGAGAAACCCGACAAGCCAGCACCTAAACCTCCACGTCCACCACCGCTTCCCACTGTCGACGGAGCCAACGGTGGTCAGCTTGATGTTGTGTCCCGATTGCTCAAAGATCGCATCTTGTTGCTGGGAACAGATGTCAACGATGAAATGGCAAATGTTTTGGTAGCACAGCTATTGTATTTGGCCAACGAGGACCCCAATAAGGATATTACTTTGTACATTAACAGTCCTGGTGGAAGTGTCAGTGCTGGATTAGCAATCTACGACACGATGCAATTCATTCCCTGTGATGTCCAGACGGTCTGCTTTGGAATGGCCGCCAGTATGGGAGCCTTTTTGTTGGGAGCCGGAACACCTGGAAAGCGCAAGTCTTTGCCCAATGCTCGTATCATGATCCATCAACCGTTGGGAGGAGCCCAAGGACAAGCTGCCGATATCGAAATTCAAGCCAAAGAAATCTTGTTCACCAAGGCTTCCTTGAACCAATTCATGGCTGACTATTGTGATCAACCCATTGAAAAGATTGCAGCTGATACCGATCGTGATTTCTTCATGACCCCATACGAGGCGCTTGATTATGGTTTGATCGATGAGGTCATCAAGACCAAAACCAGTCATATTCCTCTTCCACCCATGCCCAGTTTGAGAAGTTAAAACGACTGCCTGCATTGTACACGGTAGAATGGCGAGGCGCTAGCAGTTGTATTATTATATGAGAGTACAGCAATTCAATGGGAATTGTCAATTTGGACTAATAACTGGCAAGACAGATGAATGTTTGCACGATTCGCATTGCCTAAGTACATGTATATTCCTCTGTTACGCGCACAACATAGTTTTTTTACTATTTTTCTTTTCCCGCAAGTAGTCTCGTCATTGCGTAGGATACAGGACCACCAACTACGTGAGTTGTCCTGTTGGGGTACCCATTGTAGTCAGCTCCACAACTTCTGTAAAATCATAGTCAAAGTATAGGAACATGGACTCCAGGTACATGATAACGATCAGAATATCGCACGCCTTCAAAATGGTACGGAACAATTTACTTCCTGGTCATTTTCCTTTTTGATGACTGCGTATCGCGTCAATTGACTGAACACAAGCAAAATGAGAATATTTGGTTTATTTTATCAAATTATTTGCCTGTCACAAACGGCTCCTGTAATCTCGCCTACTATAAGTACGAAAAAGTCTATTACACTATGGCTTTCGCTTCGCGGTGCTTGCGTGTTAGATATTTTTTCAGTTTAGTATTTTCTTTTCAAGTTTGAAACTCTCCTTTCCTGTGCGTCCTGTCAGCCATGTGCTTCACTAGACGTACTTTCTTGCTCTTTTCATAAAAAATAATTCTTTGCGAAACGCTCGCTTTTAAAATCACAGCCAAACAATTTCTTTCAAAAAATGATGGCAAACTTCAATGCACCCTACCGTCCCAACAACCCCGTAGGAGAAAGCTTGTTCCTTTCCTATTCACCTCCGAAGCAAACCAACTCGGAAACGTCCTCGTTGACCTCGGGCACCGAAGAAACGTGCTCATCCTTGTCCGATCAAGATTTAGGTTCCGTCGTCGACGCGAAGATCGAAGATAATCGTGATGTCAGTGTAAGCCCTTCTCCGGAGGAGTACCACACCATTGTCCTCAGCCCTCTCATTCGCAGTAAGTCTATGGTCGCCGTGATTCCTCCCGTACTCAAGCCTATTCTACGCGTTCCACCCTCCGTTCAAATCCCCCAGACGACGGTAGTCAATCTTTCTCCTATTCGTCACCCAGACAAATCAACCAAAACCATTCTTGGCCGTCGAATCGCTACCCTGCCAATTGTTCGCCGAGGCTCAAAGCAAGGCGACGATGTCTCATCCATGCCGTCATTTCGCAACAAAGAGACCATCTCGCCCACTCTCAACAAGAACTTGCCCAAGCCTCTTTCCTTGAAAGCGTCCACGACCAGTAAATACACTCCATTAGGTTTTGGTCCTTTCCGTCCGGTTCACGGTCCCGGATTCTGCCAACCGACATTCATGTTCAAGTCGCCTGATGGCGATGACGATAAAATTAAGCCAGCGCCTATCATTTTTGGCGGCGGTGACTGTTACAACATCGATGGTAAGATGGACGATAGATCTCTTGTCAGCAACTTTACGAACGCTCCGACTCCTTGCAATAACCCAAGCAACAAAAGCAACCAGTATCGGGCTTCCACTCCAGTCCCTCCCACTGCAGCACTTCCCACTCCAGTCAAAGTTGACCTTGCCACTGCTCCAACTCCAGCTCGTCTCTACGCTCAAAGTCTTTTGATCCACCAGTCGCAACAAGAGCAGCAGACTGGCGTGACCGCGGAACAGCAAGGTGGCGCCACTGCCATTCCCCAAGCTTGGTTGGATCTGTATCACAGTCGCCCCTCCATTACGGGAGATCGCAGTAGCACTTTTACCTGGATGCGTCAAGTACTGGCTATGCGCAAGACGAGCGACGTAGATAGTGACCAAGAATCTGACGTTGTGTCCATTCTCTCTCCTGGTGTCAGCAATTTCTTGCCCTGATTCGTTGTTTCGGTAAAGTACCAAATGCAGTAAATGCAACAATACTCACCTTATCGATCATGCGAAAGTCCACAATAGTTAATCCACTAATTTTACTAAAAAACCCAAATTGATTTGAATATAACTAGTACAGCTATAAGGCGCACAAAAGATGCTGATTTCGTCCCACCTGACAAAACAAAGATTCATGCTACGTTTTCTTCTCAAATTGTACGGGCGCTGTACGTGGTCCACTGCGAATTTCACTACCTCCTTCTGCTCCAGCAAATCCCTTATCGGCTTGAAACTTGGTGGTAGCACCTTCTTTGAGCTTGTCGAATTGTTCGTCCGCATTGTGTTCCGTTTCACCCCGTGTTGGGCGATAGATACTCGAACCACTGACACCGCCAGTTCTATCAAACAAGGGCTTACTGTAAGTATTGTATTCATCTTCTGCTCCAAATCCACTGTCCATTCCAGCCGATTGGCTGTACAATCGCGAATCAACGTCCCCGCCCAGAGCGCCCGTTCCTTGATGCACACCCAAAGCGATCTGCTCGGAAACATCTCGCTCCTCTTCGAACTTTTGTTTCTTCTGCGCTTCCATTCGCATTTCCTTTTCACGTTCTCGTTTGCGTTCCATACGCAGCCGTTCTCGTTGCGCGGCGGCCACTTCATCATCTGTAGGAACGGTATTGGGTTTGCCGCCACCAGCAGTATTACCACCGTGGTCGTTGGCGTTGTCATCCAAATCCGATTCATCATCCTCATCACCAACTTTCTTGGGAGCTGCTGTTGTAGCAGTCGATACTCCACTACGCTCCAACCGCGCTTGATTGGCTAATTGTCGCAACTCTTCTTCGCGTCGTTCCTTTTCTTGAAGTGCCAATTTCTTTTGAACTTGGGCTCGCAATCGTACTTCTTGGCGAGCCTGTCGCTCCGCCACGTAAAGACTTTCACTGAGAGTCGCAAAATCAGGATTGATGGTATTCTCTCGCAATCCACGCCCATCCGCCGCCAATCGCTTATCCAAAGGAATGGTGTATCCGCGCGTATTTTTCCAATTAGAAATACAGGCCGGAATGTTCCAAGCTTCCTTTTCTTCCTTGGTAAGTTTGGTGGGAGGAGCATGCAAGACCGGCACAGGATCTTCCGCGGGTCCCCTTGGCGCTTGAATATGCTTGTGTTTTGGAGGCATCATCGGATCGACTTGTTTGGGTACCATTTGAATAACCCGCTGTGCCGCGGCAGGATTATAGCCAGGAGCATCCGGACGAGGCGTGTACTTGATAAATTGTGTCTTTGCTTCCTGGTTTTGCGATGTAGCGGCGTTGATCATAGCTGTTCCCGATGGTTTATCCAAGGCTGTGTGTTTCGATAACAGCATGTTGAAAGCGGACTGGGTTTTGGCAGTAGTGGCAGCCTCTTCTTCTTCTGTCGGCAAGGCAATGTCCTCTTCCTTGGCCTCTTTAGCTGCCAAATCTTCATATCGCGAATAAACAGTTTTGTCAGCGTTGGTGCCTCCCTTAACAATTGCGTCGTAGCTGACTTCACCGTCCTTGTCGATTTCGATATTCACAATGGCCTTGCTGGTGGTCTGAGCTCCGGCGGCGCCACTGGTGGTACTCTTTTTCAAGTGCGGATTGCCCATGTGACGGGGATACTGAGCCACGTGAATCTCTGGATAGGCACCCCCATCTTCGAAGTCGTGAAGAGAACGAGGAACAAACAGCTTCGGGCCTCTTCGTCGTTCTTCAGGGGTTTTACTGGCTGCTTCTCGGGCGGCACGGCAGCGTTCAGGATAGGAAGGAACCTTTTTCGTTTGCTGTGAAATTTGTTTTTGTTGTGCTGTAGTACTGATAACTGTTTTTTTCTTAATCTGTTGCTCCTGGTGAGCCGGTTGTGGCGCATTCCGGGGCGGAGGTAAGGTTAAGGCGGGTGCCATAGTGTTTGGTGCTTTCGTTAATGCGTTGCTGCTCCAATGTATGTATGTTATTATGTTGTTACCATCTGCCAGATGTGGTTTTTGTCTTGATGTTGTTTATTATTTTTGTAGTTGTTGTTGGTCACGATTGAGCGCGAAGGACGGCGGACAGACTAGACTTATTCACGCGTACTTGCTCCAAATATTGCGATCTATTCCAAACTACAGCCAGCAGTGGTACCCGGTACTTAACTCAGTACTACTACTACTAGTCTACTACCACCACCAGGTAGTACCAGGTAGAGTCTACTATTGTATCTTTTTTTCAATTTCGGCCGACCAAACTAGTCTGGCCAGTGGTTACTATTAATACATAGTACTGTAGAAGCTATCTATAGTAAGAGACAAATGCACCGCTACACCTGCTGCCAATTGACATCTCACATGGCAGCCAAGCTCTTTATCAACAGGAGACAAGGTATGACATTGATATTCTCGTCGCGATGCCCCCAAGTTCGCTGCCATCCCGGAGTGGTAGCCAGTAGTACAGCATGGTGGCTCTGACTGCTACTGGTACAAATAAAATAGCTAGCTACGTGGTAACATACCATATTCATCAAGTACAGAAATGAGAATTTTTTATAGGCTTTTTGTCTAATGAAACGAGAAAGATTCAAACCTTGCACTGCCAGGCTGTCGCAGCAACCTACCATACAAAATTCGATGGATAGAAGGCCGTTGAACCTTCGCTACTACTAGCTAGCTAGTAGTAGTAGTGAGACAAAAAGCGCACGAAAGTGCCGAAATTTTGTATTGGATTTAAGTCACCTTTTTTTCTTTTGAAGCTGTATCACAGCTCCGTTGGTATTTTTTAAGGATTCAAAGGTGGTCCCCTTAAATGACTATGGAATATCAAGATGATTTCGAATTAACTCATAATAGCCTAATGACTTGTTCTGAAATGACCGTTGTTGACGTTTTGCTGAAATTGCGCTGTGCGAGCAGCGGTGCCAAATTTTGCCTATGATTATCCAGCAAGATCAAAGAGGCCAAGCATGGTGCAGATCGTATTATTTTTTATCACGGGCACGAACGAATCTTCTTCGTTGTTTTATTATCTACCGACCGCACATGCGAATGCATTCGCATCTTTCCGAGAAAAGATATTATCTTCGTTTTATCTGAGCCAACAAATAACTATACATATCCAAACTAACACAACCAAATCCTGTCGATATTCATCGGATAATAATAACACAGCCCTCATCATTGTTTCATTCGTGACTTCACTCATACCTTCGTATTTTTATCCGTTCGTGCATTGCTGGAGTAGCCGCATGCCACACACACACACACACGCACACACACACACCCTACGCACCAAACGTCAATATTAATTTTTATTCCCGCACCCCGAGATGAACTCTGAACTTTACTCTTCCGAATATAACATATCCATGACGATGTTGGAGATTGAAGATAACAGCAGTCAAGATCTCTCTCGCTATTCCAGTGCTCAAGAACCTTCCAATGATTTTGTCCTTGGTTCGTGGCAGATGGCGCAAGGTTCGGGAAACGATTTGGACGATGAGGATGACGATGCATTGATGATGTTAGATCATTTCATTAGTATTGTTGACGAAACTCCTTTGACTCCACCCGCGGGAAGACTCTCCCTGGAAGAAGCCCTCGAAGATACTTTGGCCGCTGCTGTGGATAGCGGGGATGATGATGAGGATTCGTTCTTCACCACCCACAGCTTTGGAGAAACTGCCAACCAAGTTACTAGCTTCTTGCCAGCAGAACAACGCTATCAAGCGACTTTGGATAAACTGGCCGAGTCGATGAAGCGATCTCAAGAAACCCGCAAGTCCTTACGCATGAAAACCGCCGAAACAATGGAGTACAGCCGCTGGGGTACTATTTCCGGCACCCTTTCCTCCATTGAAAAATCCTCCATGGAAATTCAAAAGTACCTCAAGACCAAAAAAAGCCCCACGCAACAAGTCCTCTAAAGAACAAATGAGGGCGAAGTTATGTTGCAGCGGGGTTAATAGAAAGTAGCTTGCAAGAGAATTCATGGCTCCTGCGGCTTCCCTTTGTTATTCATTTCATCCGATCCTCCTCCTCAAAATCCTGAATATCTTCTCTGCATCCCATAAACTATTCAAGCAAAATCGCGACACCTTTCTCCATTCTACAAATGTTTCCGCTCTTCACTTCTCACACTCCCTCAACACCAATTGTGCACACATTTCTATTCCAAAACATTTCCGAACTGTAATGCAAAATCTCTCTTTTCCCCGAGCACACCATGGTCTATAACTCGAGCAAGAATCACTCTTGATCTATTCATTTTGACCAGACTTGGCATGCTTCCTGTATTCCTCATTAATCTAATATTCTAAATTTCCCGAAACAAACACATTCGTATTTGTTGTCATGCCATCTCGAATGAAGTTTGAAATAGTCGCTGCTTTTCAGATCAAATGTATATCATGCAAGATGCAAAAACAGAAAACAATTGTTTTTTTTTCCTTTCTTAATATCTCTTGCAAGCACAAACGGCAGATAATGGCGGAAGAGAAATTTTCTGAAAGTGCAGACTGCCTCTCAAAAAGGAAAAAGAAGCTCCAATAGCAAATGCATCGCTTCCTCGCCTGCATTCACCATCGAACAAGTGAAGCTTCGTCTTTTTCTCTTTGATCGAAAGTCATAGGTTGATTGTTAGGTTCAGAAAATGATGATTCAGCGCAAGATCTTTGAGAGATGCCGACGTAACCGAGGACATTTACTTGCGTTCCTTTTTTCCTCGTTCTGCAAAGATACTCGAAGTAGGCAATGTCTTCCAAAACCCAGAGTTACTTTGATCGAGAACATCATTGCTCTTAAAACATAATGGTATCGCCACCAGCGATTCCGGCTTGTTGTGCACGGCAAAAAGGGTGTCAACTTTCGGATTGCTGCATTTCCCCTTCAGTCGCCAACGTCACTTTGGCAAGCTGACATGAAAGGAGATATAAAGTAGAAACGATCAAGTGCAACGTGCCAGCATGGCATCCATAATCAATAGCTAGCATCAGCTGGGAGGTGCTTCAAATTTGAGCTGGACCGTTCATTTTTCCATTTCGACGCAATAGAGGACTCGCTGTGGTTGGCGAAAGAGCATCACTCCTCGAATCCCAGCATCTTCTCTTCAGCAGCTAACATCGTTTGGCAAGCTGAAAACAAGATGTGAAGTAAAAAAGACTTAGCGCAATGTGCACACATGGTTTAGACGACTATTGGATTCTCCTCAGGGCAACAGCTTGCTGTTCATCGCTTCTGCCAGAGGCAACAACTCCTCATGATGGCTGCTTTGTTCTTTAGTCCTTCAAAAGATGCCAGATTCCAAATCAAGGCTGCTAGGAGACCTGAAAAGTTCAAACCTGCCCTGCAACTGTTGAAGGCAAGCATACTAACGTAGCAATAAGCTGTTGTAGTCGTGAGTATCTAGAGCATCAATACTGCTTTGAAACACGAATTGCCGTGTAATTTCGAAGGCTCTTGACGTATCCTTACAATGTTGTGAAAGCACCAAGGATCATTCGTTCTCGAAACATTGATTGAGAACCTGGCTGATAGTTTTGTCCTGCCAGTCAAGAGATGAGTCTCAAGCTGCTCTCTTTGGAACTCAATCTGATAAACAACAAAAGTCCACCCATTCAGTGAATTTGGAAGTGATGTTTTGATTCTACATTATTTCCTCATCAGTCATCAAGACTCAAGACACTCAAGCAAACCAACCAACTCACAGCTTAGCAATCAACAAGATCACCTGAGTATAGTTGTGAGGAGTAAAATGGAGCCAGGACCTCCAGTATTCTCGCTACAAAATCGTCCAAGCTCTTCAGCATTCCCAGTGTCATAACGGTACAACTGTGTCCGTCAAGAGTCAATGGCAATTGCAATGGCAATGGCAATGGCTTTATTTGCTGGCAACTGAAAGCTAAAGTTGTCATTGGAAAGAACAGCCTTCGCAAGAATTGGTCGTTCTCTCCTTGCAAAGAATGGCAGTAAGTCACAGTTGACATCCAGATACAATCTCACCAGATGTACAGAGTAATGCTTCATGTTCGCCGTTCGTCCATGCATTGATCAGACCGACAAAGTCTACTGCAGCACGCAGCACGACGCACTCTACGACCTACGACAACGTACTCGCACAGCCTACGT
>Ga0100390_10004865_pt1 | contig 11529 bp, 13 predicted proteins | sample CryGeymeta201514_FD_81540 | JGI IMG/M metagenome (GOLD analysis project Ga0100390, IMG submission 81540) | Groundwater microbial communities from Crystal Geyser aquifers in Utah, USA - Crystal Geyser metaG 2015-14 | ecosystem: Environmental > Aquatic > Deep subsurface > Groundwater | place... | reverse complement strand
GCTGCGAAACCCGTAGCGGCGTGCTTCAGCCGCCGTTCGTTCGTGCCACGCCCTACCCGGCGATGCGACGGCTGAAGCGCGCTACTACGTAAAAAAACAAAGTAGCAGCACCGCTGCGCAACCCCGTAGCGGCGTGCTTCAGCCGCCGTTCGTTCATGCCACGCCCTACCCGGCGATGCGACGGCTGAAGCGCGCCACTACGTAAAAAAACAAAGTAGCAGCACCGCTGCGAAACCCGTAGCGGCGTGCTTCAGCCGCCGTTCGTTCATGCCACGCCCTACCCGGCGATGTGACGGCTGAAGCACGCCACTACGTAAAAAAACAAGTAGCAGCACCGCTGCGCAACCCCGTAGCGGCGTGCTTCAGCCGCCGTTCATTCATGCCACGCCCTACCCGGCGATATGGCGGTTGAAGCGCGCCACTAAGTAAAAAAATATATTGTCGCCATGCCGCCCGTTATTTGCCCTAATCGAAGTCATGAACCCCACCTCCCACATCTCCCGCCGTCACTTCATCAGCAGCACCGGCAAGACCGCTGCCGCAGCCGCGCTCGTCGGCAGTATCGCTCCCTCCATCCTGCGGGGCGCCGAACCAGCCTCGGCCAGCAACCCGGTCAAGGTCGCTCAGATCGGTGTCGGCACCCGCGGCATGAACCTGATCCGAGCAGCTGGCAGCAAGCCCTCCTGCCGGGTCGTAGCCGTCTGCGATGTCTATCAGCCCCACCTGCAACGCGGCCTCGAGCTCTGCAATAACCCGGAGGCCAAGGCCTACACGGATTACCAGGAGATGCTCAACGACCCGCAGATCAAAGCCGTCATCATCGTCACACCCGACCACTGGCACGAAAAGATGCTGCTCGACTGCGTCGCCGCCGGTAAGGATGTTTACTGCGAAAAGGGCTGGACCACCTCGGTCGCCGCGGCCAAACGCATGCGCAAAGCGGTCAAGGATGCCAAGGCCATCATGCAGCTCGGTCACCAGGGCCGCCAGCTCGCGGCCGCCGATGTCGCCCACGATTTGATCGCCTCGGGCGAAATCGGCCCGGTCACGCTGGTCAATACCGGCCGCTTCTTCAACGGCACCCAGGAAGCACCACCCTGGCGCTGGTATGGCCACTACTCCGTCAAGCAGCCCGAACTGACACCCGGTGAGGTCATCAAGCTGCTGGACTGGGAAAAGTGGCTCGGCGACGCCCCCAGTATCGATTTCAACGACCGCCACTTCTGGCACTGGCGCTGCTACTGGCCCTACGGCACCGGCCAGTGCGGGGATCTGCTCTCACATGAATTGGATCACGTGCAGACTGTGCTGCGCTACGGCATCCCCGACAGCTGCACCACCAACGCCTATAACTGCCACTGGAAGGACGACCGCGAGGTGCCCGACACCTGGACCAGTTCCTACGTGTTTGAGGACAACGACTGCGTTGTCACCTTCGAGGGCAGCATGAACTCCATCCGCTCCCAGACTCCGGAATACATCGGCCGCGACGGGCGCGTCATCTTCAATGCCATCGGGCAAAACGCCAATATCTTTGAGGTCTTCGGCGACAAAAAGGCCTACCAAATCTCCCGCCGCCCTCAACCGCAGCCCAAGCAACTCTTTGTGCCCGGAAAAGAGCACCGCCGCCCCGACCATATGGACGATTTCTTCAACTGCGTGCGCACCCGCGAGCAACCCCGCTGCAACGAAGACGAAGCCTTTATCGAGACCGCCGTCCTGATGATGTCGATGGAAGCCTACCGGCAGAAACGACAGGTCCGCTGGGATCGGGTGAAGGAAGAGATTGTTTGAGTGGACCGTAGCGGCGTGCTTCAGCCGCCGTTCGTTCGTGCCACGCCCTACACTGCGATGTGGCGGCTGAAGCGCGCCACTACGTAAAAAAACAAAGTAGCAAGATCGGTCGCAACCCGTAGCGGCGTGCTTCAGCCGCCGTTCGTTCGTGCCACGCCCTACCCGGCGATGCCCCTTCTGAAGCGCGCCACTAAGTAAAAAAACAAAGTAGCAGCACCGCTGCGAAACCCGTAGCGGCGTGCTTCATCCGCCGTTCGTTCGTGCCACGCCCTACCCGGCAATGTGACGGCTGAAGCACGCCACTACGTAAAAAAACAAAGTAGCAGCACCGCTGCGAAACCCGTAGCGGCGTGCTTCAGCCGCCGTTCATTCATGCCACGCCCTACACTGCGATGCGGCGGCTGAAGCACGCCACTACGTAAAAAAACAAGTAGCAGCACCGCTGCGAAACCCGTAGCGGCGTGCTTCAGCCGCCGTTCATTCATGCCACGCCCTACCCGGCGATGCGACGGCTGAAGCGCACCACTAAGTAAAAAACAAAGTAGCAGCACCGCTGCGAAACCCGTAGCGGCGTGCTTCAGCCGCCGCCCGTTCATGCCACGCCCTACCCTGCGATGTGGTGGCTGAAGCACGCCACTACGTAAAAAAACAAAGTAGCAAGATCGGTCGCAACCCGTAGCGGTGTGCTTCAGCCGCCGTTCGTTCATGCCACGCCCTACACTGCGATGTGGCGGCTGAAGCACGCCACTACGTAAAAAAACAAAGTAGCAGCACCGCTGCGCAACCCCGTAGCGGCGTGCTTCAGCCGCCGTTCGTTCGTGCCACGCTCTACCCGGCGATGTGACGGCTAAAGCGCCACTAAGTAAAAAACAAAGTAGCAGCACCGCTGCGCAACCCGTAGCGGCGTGCTTCAGCCGCCGTTCGTTCGTGCCACGCTCTACACTGCGATGTGGCGGCTGAAGCACGCCACTACGTAAAAAAACAAGTAGCAGCACCGCTGCGCAACCCCGTAGCGGCGTGCTTCAGCCGCCGTTCGTTCGCGCCACGCCCTACACTGCGATGTGACGGCTGAAGCGCGCCACTAGGATCGACAGGCAGGGCATGTTCAACTCCACGGCAATCGCTCTACGCTGCTCAAATATTCACAAAATAAAGGTGCCCGCAAAAGGACAAGCTACTTGCGTAAAAAAAAATGTATTCAAGGGGATTTCTGAAAATATACTTAGGAGTTAGTGGTATATTCCAAAACCCTGTCACATACAAACAATCAACCTATCCAAAAAATCCAAATCATATGAAAAACCTCAAATTACTCATTGTTGCCAGCACACTCGCTGGATTAGCAGTCAGCACACATGGTAAAACTATCGTCGTTCCTGTGAATGCGGTGTCGGGACATAATATTAAAGATAACTATGGCGGTGGAATCCAAGACACAATCAATGGATCCGGGATGAATGGCTATGACTGGCAAAATGGTGATAGTAATTCATTTGTAGCCGCGCCTGAAACCTGGCCTGCCGGAGAAGGGCTGCCATCCACCTGGACTTCGACCAGTTTACAATATCGTGATGAGTGGCAAGCGCAGGGCGTTTTGGATACAGCCACTTCTTTAAATGGCAAGCTGGGATGGATCGTTTTCGATCTTGGCAGCGTGGTGAGTAGTCTGGATGAGCTCTACCTCTGGAATGTTGTTGAAAGCACAGGGCGAGGCACGCAGGCCTTTAATGTACATTATGCATCTTCTGGCATTACAGCCTTACCTGCCGGAAGTACGGGAGTTGGTGCTGCTGATGACTACGATTTTACGGACACAGCATGGTCCAAGTTGAATGCCACGACTTTGACGCTGACCCAAGCCACAAAAAGCAGTGGTCTGCCGGCTCATGGCATCGTCGATCTCGGGGGCATTAGTGCTCAATACATTGCAGTAGAAATCATGAGCAACTATGGAGATGCAAGCAAAGTCGGCCTGGCCGAAGTGGGTATCACTGCCGTCCCCGAGCCCTCCACCTTCGCTTTGATCGGCCTTGCAGGCCTGGCGCTCCTAATCCGCCGTCGCCGCTAAGCGCTATTCGAGATCCTTTTCAAAAGCCGCGTCCCATTCCGGGACGCGGCTTTTTTGGCTATTGTAGGCGAGAGGGTTGACCCACCTGGGCTGAGCTTGCCTGTAGTGAGCTTAGGGCCTGGAAGAGAATAAGTGTGGCAATATGGCGTCGGGGATTTTGTTCTCTGGCCAGGCGCGACGATGGAGCATATTGAAATCTGTGATAGAGGAGCAACGCCGACAGCGGGCAAAAGAACCCGTCAGATTGTTACAATTATTTGCTGACAGGCCCTAGGAAAGACACAGTTCTCAAGCATCCGCCTGAAAGCTGCCATTGTAGCCGGGGCGATACAAACGCAGCTTCAGGTGCCGGGACATGACCTCGAAGTGCGGATCCACGGAATAGACGCGCAGGTTTTTATTCAGAGCGAGCGTGGCGATGAGCACATCGTTCCACGGGAGAGTGGCCCCTGCGCTCCGAAGCTTGGCGTAAGTGGTGGCTGCTTCGCGCCAGATTTTTTGGTCGTTATTCACGTAAGGCAGGATATCGAAACGGCTTTGAATACGGGCCCGCTCATGCGACCGGGCGCCTCCGAGAAATTCCATTTCCACAGGTCCACAAAGTGTTGCCTCGAGCACTTCAATCAGGGCTTTCATCGCCAGCTTGACCACCAGATCGCCGTCCCGGCGAAAAAACTCAATCCACGCACTGGTATCCACAATCACCATCTGGCTCAGCGGTGCAACTGTTCGATCTGCTCGTTCGTCAGAGGATAATCCTCGAAGGCACCTTCCATCACCTGCGCCGCAAATTCCCTGGCCATCTCGCGCCGTAAATACTCGCTGGCCGCCTTGGCCACAGCCGGACCTTTCTTGGACATGCCGGTTGCCCGCATCACCTGGCGCAAAGTTTGTTCGTCCATTTCAACACTGAATTTCATAAATGAAAAGTCTTCTAATATCTGATTTAGTCAATTTATTTTTCAGACTATTCGCAAATGGGGACAACTCAAACGTTACGCGCCGCAGACGTAGTGGCAAAAAAGCGACGGCTCCGCTAGTGGAGCTTCAAATAAATTTTTTCATTCATGTAGAGAACTTGCGAGAGCAAGGTCTTTCGGCAGGCCAAGGACCTTCCGAATCGACGGCACTCTCGTGCCATCGCTACGATCTAAATTTTTGAAAAAAACTTATTTGAAGGAATACTAGTTCGTCTTATTCTCCAAGATAAACACGGTCCTGCCATGGGCATCCATCAGGTCTCCGATCAAGAGTAGATGCGTGCCTTCGCCTTTTGGCCCGTCATTGAGACCGCCCCTCATAATGCCACTGGGATGCTACCGCCAGAAACGGATAGTCCGCTGAGATGCGGAGGAGGAAGAGATTGTTTGAGTGTGTCGGACGAGCAGTCTGATTAATGCAGTCTGAAACTATTGCTAGTAAACGATTTTTCAAAATGCCGTGTCCTGATTTGGGACGCGGCATTTTTTTGCTAAAGTCGTAGCGGCGAGCTTCAGCCACCGTTCCGTTCGCCAGCGCGTCTTGCATGCGAGATGGTGGCTAAAGCACACCACTACGATTGCTCAGTCTTTATTGCACACTTTCACCTTCACTTTCCCTCTCACTCGGCACAAAGTGCCGTCATGCCCGATTATAGAACTGTGCAGGAACTCAAATCGATTTCTCCCGAAATAGCCGCGCCCTTCCGCGGCATCTACATCCTGAAACGCAAGGAGACGCGCACCGCCAAAAACGGCAACCCCTTCCTTAAAGTCGAGCTCGGGGACGCACACGGCAGTTTCAACGCCAACGCCTTTGGGGACTCACCGGTTTTTGAGGCACTCGATCCGGCCGCAGAAGGCTGTATCGTGCGGGTCAGCGGCAAAACGGAGCATTTCAACGACCTGTTTTCGCCCAAGCTGCAAGCGGCGGAAGTCATCGATGCCGCTGAAGCGGAGGCCGAGGGCATGCTCCGTCAGCTGGTCGAAGTGCCGCCGGAACCGGCAGCAGAACTCTGGGCCGATCTGGTCGAGGGAATTGCCGCCATCGGGCACCCGCAACTGCGCGACACCGTGCAGCGTGTGATCGACGAGACGGAGCAAAGCTTCCGCACCGCGCCAGCCGCGATCAGCATGCACCACGCCTACCGCCATGGACTGCTGGAGCATACCGTCCACATGCTGCGCAACTGCCGCGCCCTGCTGCCGCTCTACCCGCAGGTCGATCCCGATCTGGCCATCGCCGGAGTCATTGTGCATGACATCGGCAAACTGGAGGAATACGAGGGCGAATTCTCCGCCAAGACCAGCCGCACCGGTACCCTGCAGGGCCACGTCGTGCTGGGCTTCCGCATCGTGCGCAAAGCCGCCCTGCAGTCGCATCTCAATGCCGATCTGACCGAGCGGCTGGAGCACATCGTCCTGAGCCATCAGGGCGAACTGGCCTGGGGAGCTGCCGCCATGGCCGCCACCCCCGAAGCGGTCTTCGTCTCGATGATTGACAACCTCGATGCCAAAATGGGCATGGTGCAGCGTGCCCTGCGCAACGCCGGCGAAGGTGATGAGTTCTCGGAGAAACTGCTCGGCCTGCAAACCCGCCTGCTGCTGACGCCGCCGGACAAATCCGCAGCACCCGCCTGATCCTAATCCGCCTGGTGCGGGTGCACCCGAACTCGATACACTTTGACCACAACTGCCACAACGTCCACCAGCCCGGGCCAGCTCATTCTGATCGCTACCCCGATCGGCAACCTGGGTGATTGCTCCGACCGTGCCCGCGCACACTTGGCTGCCGCAAACTGCATCGCCTGCGAAGATACCCGCATGACCGGCGCACTGCTGGCCAAACTTGCAATCGGACAAAAACCCGGCCTCATTTCCTACCGGGAAGACAATGAGAAACACATGGCGATCGAGCTGGCCAACCGGATTGAGGCAGGCGAGCACATCGCACTGGTCTCCGATGCCGGCATGCCGGCCATCAGCGACCCCGGCTTTCGCCTTACCCGCGAGTGCCGACGCCGCGGGCTGGCGGTGACCTGTGCCCCCGGAGCCACCGCCTGCACCACCGCACTGGCCTTGTCGGGGCTACCCAGCGACGGTTTTTTGTTCGCCGGCTTCCTGCCGCCCAAGTCAGCCACGCGTAAGCGTTTCTTCGAGAAGTATCTGGATTTTGAATACACCATCGTGCTCTATGAATCCTGCCACCGCATCCTCAAGTTCCTCGACGATCTGGTCGCAGTGCTGGGAGAACAGCGTTGTATCTGCGTTGCCCGCGAGCTGACCAAGCTACACGAAACCGTCTTTACCGGGCCGTCAGCTGAGGTCAGCGCACGGGTGCGGCAAGCCAGTCAAAAAGGGGAATTTGTGGTCTGTATCGCCAAGCATGGCTACCAACTGTAGCCCATCATCGACCGCCACTCCGGCTCACCCCGCGCTGAAGCCACGACCGGACGCCCTTGTGCTGAAAGCACTCCGGACCAAAGGCCGGGGTTTTAACCCCGGTGAAAATCGAGAAAAAAATATCCGCGTCCTGCAGGGACGCCGCATGGGGGGCAGTGCCAGACGGCGCGATCCGGCGTCCCGGCAGGACGCAATTCATGTGGTGATGAACCGGTTTCCCAGGGTTCAAACCCTGGGATTTGGTTCGTAGCCCTTTCAGGGCATGCGGCTCACCCCGCGCTGAAGCCACGACCGGACGCCCCTGTGCTGAAAGCACTCCGGACCAAGGAACCGATCCGCTTCGAGGACGCTGCATAAGAACTGCGGATCCGTGAGCCGACTTGCTCACACTCCGGCGCCGACGAGTTTTAGAGCCCATCCTCGCCGGAGCATGAACAAGTCTAAAGCATGAAACGATTCATCGAAGCCATCCAAGACGCTAAACCCGCCTTAATCGGCACCGGCGGCACCGCCATCCTCGACGGTGTCAACGCCGCCGTCGGTATCCTGGTAGGCTTGGCAACCCTCGTTTATCTGGTGATCCGGATACGCAAGGAGATCAAAAAGTGAATCACGCTCCTTCATTCTAATGCATTGTAAGCGTAAAACGGTTGCCAATCGGTTGCCAAAACGGCTTCATCAGCCTGCCTTTTACTGTTTTCTGCTTCACGCTAATACCAACAAAAAATCCCGCAATCTGTTAAGGATGCGGGATTTAAATGGGTGCAGGGCTAGGATTTGAACCTAGGACCTTCAGGTTATGAGCCTGACGAGCTACCGGGCTGCTCCACCCTGCAATAATTAAAAACAGCAGATAGAGCTGCTTTTTTGGTGCGATGTAAAGGCTTAATTTGAGTTTTTTTTAAATTTAAAAATCGCCGCTGTCGTCGGCTGAACTGAGCTGATAGCGCTGGCTGACTCCGTAGCAGCGGGGATACCTGCGACAGATGGCACGCAGAGCCGCGTGCAGTTGTTTGGAGCAAAAGCTTCGATCACTAAAAGCCAGCACACGGTTTTCGTATCCGTCAATTTGATACATGATCCGGTGCAGCAGGCGAAGCTTAAGCGCGGCATGGGTAAATAGCGGCAGATACCGGATCTGATCCGGCTCGATGGTGTTGAGCACCAGCATCCCGCCGGGGCGCAGCAACTGCACCAACCTGCTGAACCACTCGACATCCAGCGGGGCACAACGCACCGGGAGGCCCGCTTCCTCGCCGTAAAGGTCGTCTATGATCAGGTCGAAGACTGGCTCTGTTCCGGCATCATACACCCATTCAACGGCATCGGCGGCCACCAGCTGACAAGCTGCGGGGCATTCGAAAAAACCCTGGGCGATCGAGAGATGCATGGGATCCCACTCGACGCCGACCAGCCGTTTGAGTCCGGCCAGATCGCAGAGTTGGCGCGCCACGGCACCGGCACCGAAGCCGAGCATCAGGCCATCCTGCAGGCTGGCCGGCGGGCGGTGCAGAGCAGGCAGGGTAATCAGATCCCAGACCGAACCCGACAGCGGGCGATCCGGATTCCACTGCGAGTGGTGCACACCGTTGCGGTAGAGCCGCAAACTCGCGCCAGCCGACCGCACTTCGTAGCGGTTGCCGTCCTCCTCATAGCTCCATAAGAGTGCCATCGGCTTAACTTGTGCGTTCGGATTTCCGGCGCACCATGTCATGCGCTTCCGACGGTACCCAGTTGATCCAGTCGTCGTTGCCCTCTTCTATCATTTTCAGGATTTTCCGGCTGGTTTTAGCCAACAAGCCGGGATCACCGATACCGATCGGCAGGATGCGCTGGTTTTGCAAGAGGTGTTGGTAGAAGTGTTCCCAGCTGGCGGGAGCTTTGAAGTTTTCGGCGGTGACCAGTTCCATGCTGCGGGTATTGTGCCAGGGATACACAAAGAGCTGCACCCGGTTTTTAAACAAGCGTCCAAAAGACTCCAGAATCCCGCCGGGCAGATCCTGCGACCATTTCTCCTTAAACAGTTCATTCAGCAGGCCGATGCTGAGGATGATGGCGATCGGCTCAGCCGTGTAGCGGCTGAGGTAGGTCGCGATACGGTGAAACTCCGCGCTGCGGCTGATCAACACCGTTTTGCCCAGTGCCTGCAGGGCATCCGCGCGGTCAATAAAGTCTTCATGATCGACCGCACCGCCATCACGCAGGAGGTTATTGGTGCTGATTTCACAGATCTCCAGCGCCCGGTCACGTTGTTCCTGTTCCATCACATGGGAGAAGACCAGCCGCGACTGTTGGATCATATCCAGGTGCAGTTTCAACACCGGGTTGAAGCTACCGCGCAACAGCAGGATAGGACGTTTGTAAAGGGCATCGGCCGCCTGAATGACCTCTCCCTGTGCATTAAACATGGCGGCATTGGCGAGGCCACTCTGCACCAGTTGCAGGGCGCACAGTCGGTTATCCACATAGCGGAAGCCTTCGCCGGTAAAGCGCAGCATATCAACTTCGATACTCTCTTTTGAAAGGCCATCGGCCAGCGAGTTCACAAAATCCTCCAAACTATCCCGATGGTAAAATGCGGCATAGATTAGATTGACCCCCACCACGCCCAGTGCCTCCATCTGATCGGCGTTGCTTTCATCCAGCAGCCGCACATGCAGCACAATATCACAGGGGGGAGTTTCCGGCTTGAGTTGCAGGCGGATCCCGAGCCAGCCGTGGCACTCCCCGGTGTCCTGGTAGCCGCGGGCGCGCACGGTATTACAGAAAGAAAAGAATGAGGTCTGCCGACCGCGCTGCGGCCCGAGGCGTTGCTCGAGAATATTATACTCATGTTCCAGCATGGCGCTGAGGCGTGCCTCGGAAACATAGCGCCGGGCTTTGCCATAAAGCGCATCGCTCATGGTCATATCGTAAGCGGAAATGGTCTTGGCCACTGTGCCCGCACTGCCGGAGACACGAAAAAACCAGTTGGCGGTCTCCTGCCCCGCCCCGATCTCGGCAAAGACGCCATAGCGCTTCGGGTCGAGATTGACTGCCAATGCTTTCTCGTAGGTGCTGAGTATCTTTCTTGCCGCCATACTGATTGAACTAGTCCTGCCGGAAACGAAAGCAATACCTGAAAACAAAACCCGGACCGGGCGGGTCGAGATCGTGCGGACGATTGCTCGACCGCACTCCTACAGACCCGTGCGAGCGCGATTAACGCACACGGTTCCTCAGATCATGGGTTCGCTGGTGATATTCTTATAGCTGTGAACGATCCTGGGCGGACTCAGCGGGTAGTTGACCAGTAGGATACCGATACCGCGCTTTTCGCCGCCGTCTTCGGGAATATAGACCCGTTTGACTGGTGGGGCGCGGTAACTGCCGTCCTTGGCTCTTCGAAGCAAGTCCTTCAACCGCTGTGCTTTACCCTTTTCATATTCGGCATAACTCTGGCCGTCCACTCCGCACGCGCCGCTTTTGCGCACACGTGCGCTGGCCTCCCAGAGCCAGTGCTCGTCCATTTTCGGGTGCAGCACCGTAACCGCTTCGTGCGGATACTTCTTTGCTGTGTTCGCTATGCTCAGCTGTTTCGTGGATACGCTTCTCATGTCTCTGTTGTCCATGCGTAGTTCCCAGACCGAGCGTCCATGATCCGACCTCCGCCTTGGCTACTCCACGGGTCCCTCGGGTGGGTTCCCCGCTTTTCAAGCGCTACTATGCAGAGGCTAAGACTGCCTTCCGTTCATCTCGGTGGCTCGGTCTCCCTTGCCATTCGATACCTTGGTTGGCCGTGCCTTTTCAACACCACCGCGGGCACGGTCCCCACTGTGGCTATGGACGTTGTTGAACCGGTTTCGCCCACTCCGGTAGTTGCCAAGGAAACGGGAGGCTCTATCGGCAGGCTTCACCGCTCGCTGTCTACGCTTCGTGCCAACCTCTCGATTGACGACACAAGACTCGCTTGCCGTGGCTGGTCAGGCCTTCGGCGCGGGAGTGGTTACCCGCCGGGTTTGAACTGAGATTTTCTGTCGCTGGTTTCTGTGTCTTCCTTTCTGTTCTTGTTGGTTTATGTTTCGTTCCAGCGACATCCCAACTCAACGAGCTTGGATGGCACCATGCAATGTTAAGTGCGGGGCAACTTGGCCTAAACAAGGTAGCGCAGGTGCGTCCCCGCACCGCAGGCATGGCCTAAACAAGGTAGCGCAGGTGCGTCCCCGCACCGCAGGCATGGCCTAAACAAGGTAGTGCAGGTGCGTCCCCGCACCGCAGGAATAACAAGGTAGCGCAGGTGCGTCCCCG
>Ga0100390_10004857_pt1 | contig 11533 bp, 9 predicted proteins | sample CryGeymeta201514_FD_81540 | JGI IMG/M metagenome (GOLD analysis project Ga0100390, IMG submission 81540) | Groundwater microbial communities from Crystal Geyser aquifers in Utah, USA - Crystal Geyser metaG 2015-14 | ecosystem: Environmental > Aquatic > Deep subsurface > Groundwater | place: USA... | reverse complement strand
TCGCCGCCCGTTCTACCGGCCAGGCTTTCGGCGTGGCCGGCGGCGGCGAAACCATTGAGGCCTTAAAAATGACCAAGATGGAAGATTATCTTGACTGGATTTCCACCGGCGGCGGCGCCATGTTGGCCTTTTTGGGCGGGGAGAAGTTGCCCGGACTTAAAGGCATTGTGAAAAATTAATTTTTAATATTTAATTTTATGATTCCCAACAAAGTCGTGACAATTTTTATCGGCATTTTTTTAACCCTGGGGTCAATTTATCTGGCGCTACTTTCCTGGAACGCGGTTAAGGAGCATGACTATATCGGCATCAGCCCGAAACAGGCTCATTCCATCAGCATACTGGGCGAAGGCAAGGTGACCGGCACACCTGACGTGGCCAATATTCAGTTGGGCTATTCGGTGAAAAAAAAGACCGTAGCGGCGGCGCAGAAAGATAATACGGACAAAATGAACGCCATGACTCTAAAACTGAAAAAAGATTTTAAGCTTGACGCCAAAGACATTCAAACCGCCAATTATTATATTTCGCCGCAGTACGATTGGGCTAACAATAAGCAGACTTTGCGCGGTTATTTGGTGAGCCAGAATTTAGACGTTAAAGTGAGAAACATGGACATGGTCAGTAAAATTATTGAAGCCGCCGGCGCTATCGGTTTAAATCAGGTGGGCAATTTGGTTTTCGCCATTGACGACCCGGAAAAATTAAGAGAGCAAGCCCGCGCCAAAGCTTTAGAGCAGGCCAAACAGAAGGCCGAGACCTTGGCTAACGTGGTCGGAGTAAAGCTGGGTAAAGTCATTTTTTTCAGCGAATCGTCAACCAGCGATCAACCCGTGCCGTATTATGCTAAAAGGGCTCTGGGTATTGGCGGCGGCGGCGGAGCGGCTCCGGCGGTCGAGGCCGGCAGCAATGAAATAATGATAATTGCTACGGTGGAATATGAGATATTATAAAAAATTAATTTGTCATTGCGAGCGACTGAAAGGAGCGAAGCAATCTCAGGTTTATCGCGACTAGCCAGAGATTGCTTCGTCGCTGACGCTCCTCGCAATGACAAAAATGCGTATGTCTAAAAAACATTTAGGTTTTACTTTAATTGAACTTTTAGTGGTAATTAGTATTATCGGTTTTTTGGCGACCGCTTCTATGGTGATGTTTAATAGCGTTAGAATGAAAGCCAGGGATGCTAGAAGAGTGGCTGATTTAAAACAAATTCAAACCGCCTTAGAAATGTTTTATGATCAACAAGGTAGGTATCCGGTAAATTCTGGAGGATCATGTTGGGATTTATGCAGTGCAACATCCCATATGCAATATTTTAAGAATTGTCTGGAGCAAGGCGCAAACTGTGGGTTCACGACAACCAATTTTCAGCCTGTAATGGCAAAAGTTCCGTCTGACCCATTGGATAATCCTAGCGTAAATCAGGGTTTTAACTTTCATTATTTTACAGGATGGGAAGGAAGAGGCCCCGAATGTTATATTTTAGGAGCGCACTTGGAAACAAACCATCAGGTTTTAAATAACGACGCCGACGGAGACGGAAGAAACCCTGGCGACAATCTTTGCGCCGATCCTGAATATTGTATAAAAGTAAATTGGCCCTGTTCGTAACTTTCTAAATTTTATGTCAGAAAAACAAAAAATTCAAAAACTAAAAGATTATTTTGCCAAATCGCTTAGTGAAAAAGATATATGCCTAAAATTAAAAATATAATTGCCCGGGAGATTTTGGATTCGCGGGGCAATCCGACCGTAGAAACCTGCATTTTTTTGGATGATGGGGGGCGGGCAAAAGCCAGCGTGCCTTCGGGCGCGTCCACGGGTGTTCATGAAGCCGTGGAACTGCGCGACGGCGATTTTAAAAGATTTGGCGGGCTGGGCGTTTTAAACGCGGTGAAAAATGTGGAGAAGAAAATTGCGCCTGAATTAGTTGGCCTGGAAATAACCGATCAGGCGAAGATTGATGATTTGATGATAAAATTGGACGGCACGGAAAGTAAAAGCAAATTAGGCGCTAATGCTATTTTGTCAGTATCATTAGCTTGCGCTCGCGCTGGCGCCTTGGCCTCTGGATTAGAGCTGTATGAATACATAAATAAAAGTTACAAGTTACGAGTTATGAGTTATGAGCTTCCGACTCCTTGTTTTAATATTTTTAATGGCGGCAAGCATGCCGATACCAATTTGGATTTTCAGGAGTTTATGATTATACCACTCACCCCCACCCCCAACCCCTCCCCCGCTCGTCCCTCACAGGAGAGGGGGGTAGAAAGAAGAGATTTTGCTGAAAAAGTTAGAATAGGGGCGGAAATTTTTCATACTCTTGGCGATGTGTTAAAGCAAGCCGGTTTTGACACAGATGTTGGCAACGAGGGTGGCTATGCGCCTGATATTGTCTCCAGTATCCAAGCAATTGAACTAATTATGGCGGCAGCGGCTAAAGCCGGTTACCAGGGAGGAAAAGATTTTGCTTTGGGCATAGATGTGGGTTCGTCCCAGCTTTATAATAAAGCCGATGGTAAATATATTTTTAAATTAGATAAAGCTTATTTTACCAGCACAAGTTTAGTCGGGCTTTATCAGGAGTGGTTAAAAAAATACCCGATTATTTATTTGGAAGATGGTTTAGCTGAAGATGACTGGCCGGGCTGGCATGATTTAACCAAGGAACTTGGCCAGGAAATGCTGATAGTCGGCGATGACCTTTTTGCTACCAATGCCAAACGTTTGCGCCAAGGTTTTAAAGAACAAGTAGCTAACGCTATTCTTATTAAGCCCAATCAAGTAGGGACTTTAACCGAGACAATCAATTGCGTTAAGTTAGCGCGGCAGCATAATTATAAAATTATTGTTTCGCATCGCAGCGGCGAGACTAATGATGATTTTATTGCTGATTTAGCCGTGGCTGTCAGGGCTGATTATATTAAAGCCGGCTCGCTGTCTCGCGGCGAAAGATTAGCGAAGTATAATAGGCTGATGGAGATTGAGGATTTGTTAATGACAAATAAGAAATGAAAATAGGGCCAATTCTGACTCAAAATTAAAAAAGCAAAAAAGATTTAATCGCCAAAAACTGACTTTTTCGATTTTGAGTAAATATTTACTTAATTTTGAGTAAATGACAGTACTTACGCACTTTGATATTTTAACTAATATTAAAGAAAAAGAAATAATAGCTTTTAAAATCTGTATTTCCCACAAATCTACCCCGCAATACTGCGGGGTGGGGTAATAACGACTAAATATACTAATTCGTTTTAATGTTAGCTAAATTATTTAGCTGCGTAAGTCGTGTAAATGATACAATATCTGTATGCTGGATTTAATTAGCAAATCTAAAATTAAACAAAAAATCCTGCGGCTGTTTTTTGCTCAAACAGACAAAGAATATTATTTAAGTGAAATCGCGCAAAAAATTCAAGGCTCTATTGGCAACACCCAACGTGAATTAGAAAAAATGTCTAAGGCAGGAATTTTAAACTCTTTTAAAAAGGCCAATTTAAGGTTTTATTCTTTGAATAAAGCCAACCCCATTTATCAGCAACTAAAAGATATCGTTCATAAAACAATTGGCATAGAAACAGAAATTAAAGGAGTAATTAAAAAAATGCCAGGGGTAAAATTCGCTCTGATTTTTGGCTCGTATGCTAAAAAGGGGGACTTTTCTGCTGCTTCGGATATTGATTTAATGATTATTGGAGAAGTTGAAGAAAGTCAATTAAGCATAAAGATTAAAAAAATTGAAAAAGAAATTGACAGAGAAATAAATTATCATCTTTATTCAGAAAAAGATTTTAGCCAAAAATTCAAAAAGAATTCTTTTTTACAAAATATTACAAAAAACTGTATTTTATTAACAGAAAATAAAAATGAATTTGAGAAACTACTTAAAAAACTTAGTTAAGCGAGGATTTTTAAAAAAAGAGGAAATCGGTATAGATCAAATTAGGGCTTTGCTTTCGGGCGCTTCTAAAAATATTTTATCTGCCCAAAAGAATTTAGAAATTGATGAAGAAACTTGTTACACTATGGCTTACAATTCTATGATTAAGGTAGCCCGCGCCCTATTGTTTCTGCAAGGACTTAGGCCTGATGATGGACAACAGCACAAGACAACCGTTGATGTTGCCGGGAAAATTTTAGGGGCGGAATTTAAGAATTTAATTAATCAATTTGATAATATGAGAAAGAAAAGAAATGTATTTACTTATGATCCTTTGGCGCCGTTGAGTTATGAAGAAACAAAAAATGCCACGGAAACAGCAAAATCTTTTTATAACAAAGTTCAGAAATTTCTAGAAAAAATTAATCCTCAAAAGAAATTGTTTTAATTTCAAAAAAATTAAATAATTTTTTGAAAATTGAAAATTGAAAATTTTCAATTTTATGCTTAAACAAAAAAAATCAAATAAATCAGTAAAAAATATTCTGCCGATGATTTTGGTAATTCTTGATGGTTGGGGATTAGCTAAGCCCAGCCGCGGCAATGCTACTACCTTGGCTAAAACGCCAACTATTAATGGTTTAACAAGGAGATATCCTAATACCAGACTTTTTGCTCATGGCAAGTATGTTGGTTTGCCGCCTTTGCAATCAGGCAATAGTGAGGCTGGCCATATGAATATCGGCGCTGGCAGGATCATTGAACAGGATGCGGTTAAAATTTCTAAGAGCATTAATGACGGAACTTTTTTTAAAAATCCGGCTTTTATGGAGGCGCTTAAGCATATTAAGATTAACCAAGGCAAACTCCATCTTATGGGTATGATTTCTAATGGTATGAGCGCTCATAGCGACCCCGACCATTTATTGGCCTTATTAAGCTTAATTAAGAACCGCGGCCTTAAAGAAGTATACCTGCATTTATTTACTGATGGCCGTGATTCGCCTAGATATGCTTCTTTAAAGTTAGTTCAAGAGATTAGCAGAGCATTTAAAAACGGCGAAGTTATAGCTACTATTATTGGTAGGTTTTATGCCATGGATCGCAAGAAAAAATGGGAACGCACGAAAAAGACTTATGATGCCTTGGTTAACAGTAGAGGCAAGACGGCTTATAGCGCTGAAGCCGCTATTACCGAAAGTTATAATCGCGGTGAAAATGACGAGTTTATTGAGCCATATATTATAACTGCCAATGGCAAACCAACCCCGCGAATTAGCAAGGGTGATAGTGTTATCCTTTTTAATTTAAGGTCTGATCGCGCTCGGCAATTAGCCAAGGTATTTGTCCAAAAAGATTTTTGTGAAATAAACAAAGCTTATTTTGTTAGAAAAAAATTGTTAAAAAATTTATGTTTTGTGGCGATGACTGACTTTGGGCCGGATTTGGATAGTATCTTAACTGCTTATCCCAGCGCTGACTTAAAGGAAACTTTACCCATGATTTTAGCTGATGTACGGCAGTTATATATTGCGGAAACTGAAAAGTACGCTCATGTAACTTATTTTTTTAACGGCGGTTATGCCAGTCCAGTAGCTGGCGAGGCCAGAATGGTTGTGCCGTCGCCGGATGTCAAATCTTATGACGCGACACCGGCGATGAGCTCAGCAAAATTAACCAAAGAGGTAGTTAGTAACCTCACCCATAACCCTCTCCTTAGTAAGGAGAGGGAAAACTGGAAATATGATTTTACTGTGTTAAATTATGCCGCGCCAGATATGCTAGGCCATACCGGCAATTTATCTGCCGCTATCACCTGTTGCCAGCAAGTTGATAGTTTTCTGGGTAAGGTTGTTAAAGCTTACTTAAAAGTTGGCGGAACAGTTTTGGTGACAGCCGACCATGGCAATATTGAAGAGATGGTTAATTTAAAAACCGGGGAAATTAACACCGAACATTCAACTAATCAAGTGCCTTTTATTTTAGTAAATGATTTAATAAAAAATAAGGTTAAATTTAGGCCAGATGGAGTTTTGGGCGATATCGCGCCAACGATTTTAGAATTGTTGGAAATTAGGCAGCCAAAAGAGATGAAAGGAAAAAGTTTGATTAAATAAGATTAATATTGATCACTAAAAACAACAAGCAAAAGATTAGAAATTTAAATATTCAAAGCAATTCATTAATTCCTAATTTCCAATTACCAATTTCTAATAAAATAATTAATGTCAAAATTTAAAATAATTTAAAAGTAATTTTATCTATTTTTGTGATTTTTGAATTTTATGTTTTTGTTATTTTTTATCATTTTAATTTTTAGTTTTTATTAGAAATTAGAAATTAGGAATTAGAAATTTTTATTAAATTTATTATGGATAATAAGAAACAATCAGCCAGGCCGAAACCGGTTGTGCTAATGGTATTGGACGGCTGGGGCATTGCCCAGCCCTATAGTGGTAATGCGATTAGCCAGGCTAATACCCCAAACATTAATGAATATATTTCTGGTTATCCGGCGATGACTTTGCGGGCATCAGGCGAGGCGGTTGGTTTGCCTTGGGGTAAGGCAGGCAATAGCGAAGTCGGCCATCTTAATTTAGGTCTAGGCAGGATAATTTATCAGGATTTGCCGCGCCTTAATAAAGCTATCGCTGATAACAGTTTTTATCAGAATCAAGTATTACTTACTGCGATAAAGCATGTTAAAAAAAATAAATCAAAGCTCCATTTATTGGGCTTAATATCCAATGGCGGAGTGCACTCTTCAATTGAGCATTTAGAAGCTTTAATAGTTTTAGCCAAAGCCCAAGGCGTGGCTCGCCTTTATGTTCAAGCGATTTTGGATGGCCGGGACACGCCTTATAATAGCGGCCTTGATTTTATTAAACAAATTAGGAAGAGTTTAGCGGCTAGCGGCCTAGGCGAAATAGCTACTTTAGTTGGCCGTTTTTATGCCATGGACAGGGATAACCGTTGGGATAGAATTGCTAAAGCCTATGCAGCAATGGTTTTAGGTAAAGGCAATATTAGCCAGTCAGCTGAAGCAGCAGTAAAAGAAAGCTACGCCAAAAAAATTTTTGATGAAGAGTTTGCGCCTACGATAATTAGTAAAAATAATCAGCCTGTCGGATTGGTTGAGGATGGAGATGCGGTAATCTTTTTTAATTTTCGCCCTGATCGCACCCGGCAGCTTACCAAAGCTTTTGTTTTGCCTAGTTTTGATAAATTTAAGCGGGAGAAGTATTTAAAAAATTTGTTGTTTATTTGTTTTACCGAATACGAAAAAGCTTTGCCAGTAGAAGTTGCTTTTTTACCAGAGATTATTGAACCGACTTTAGGCGAAGTAATTTCGCGCGCTGACCTTAAGCAATTAAGGATTGCCGAGACAGAAAAATATGCTCATGCAACTTATTTTTTTAATGGAGGTTGCGAGGCTGCCAGCCAAGGCGAAGAGCATATTTTAGTGCCCTCGCCGCAAGTTGCCAGCTATGACCTAAAACCAGAGATGTCGGCCGCTGAAGTTACTGAAAAGTTGCTTACGGCAATTGATAGTGAAAAATATGATTTTATTTTAGTCAATTTTGCTAATGCCGATATGGTGGGCCATACTGGCAATCTTAAAGCAGCCATCAAAGCAGTTGAGTTTGTTGATAAATGCGTTGGCAAAATAGTCAAGCAGGTTTTAGCCAAAGGGGGCTTAATTTTTATTACCGCTGACCATGGTAATGCCGAGTCAATGTTTAATATGCAAACAGGCATGATCGATAAGGAACATACCAGCAACCCCGTGCCTTTTATTGTCATAGGCAGAGAATATCAAGGTAGAAGTTTAAGCAAGCAGGAAGCGCCCAGCAATGATTTAAGTCTAGTCCAACCCCAAGGCATCTTGTCTGATGTTGCTCCGACTATTTTAAATGTGATGAATATTGATAAGCCTCAAGAGATGACTGGCAGAAGCCTGGTTTAGCTGTTAATGGTTTAGAATATGGATATTTTTTTAAAACACAAAAAAATTTTCGCTTTAACCTTTTTTTTAATTATTGGTTTAGCAATTTACGGCAACTCGTTTGATAATCAATTATTTTGGGATGACGACGATAATATAATTAATAATGTTTATATTAAAGATTGGCGATATTTGCCTAATTTTTTTACTGAAAGTTTAATTTCCGGCGCTGGCCAAGTTTCTAATTATTGGCGGCCGTTGCTTTTAATGTCTTTCGCTATTGATTACCGCTTGTGGGGCCTGGCGCCTTTTGGTTTTCATTTAACTAATGTTTTACTCCACCTTATTGCCGCTTGGCTGATTTTTTTATTATTGAATAAATTAATAAGAATAGCCGAGCCGGAGTTAGCGCAATCCGAGCCGGTTAATCTTGGCCGCTGGTTTATGGATAAATCAATCTGGCTGCCATTTTTAGTAAGCTTACTATTTTTAATTCACTCCGTCCAAACCGAAGCCATAACTTATGTAGCCGGCCGGGCCGATCCTTTATCTTCAGTTTTTTGTTTATTGGCAATTTATTATTATGTTTTATATAAGCAGAGCAATCACCTTTGGCAATATGGCGCGTCTTTAGTTTTTTTCCTTTTCGGTCTCTTAACCAAGGAACAAGTGATTTTATTGCCGCTGCTTTTAATTTTGGTGGAGGTAGTTTTTTTCAGCAAAACTTTAGATAAAAAAGTTATTATTAAAGCGCTAAAATTAAGTTTGCCCTTTTTAGTTGTGGCTGCCGCCTATTTTACTTTAAGAATAACCATTCTTAATTTTAATGATATTTTGCATGGCTTTACTTATGATGCCGTTTATAGCAATAGTGTCTGGTTGCGCTTGTTAACTTTTTGTTCGGTCATGCTCGGCTACTTTAAGCTGCTGTTTATTCCCGCTAATCTCCAGATGGCCAGAGAGGTGGCTATGGTAAATTCTTTTTTTAGCTGGCCGGTTATTGTTTTTATTTTATTAATGGCTTTAATTTTTTGGCTGGGCTTAAAAACTTGGGCCAAGGATAGATTAATCGCTTTCGGCTTGTTATGGTTTTTTATAATATTACTGCCGCGAACTAATATTTTACAAATTAACCGGCCAATGTACGAGCATTGGCTTTATCTGCCCCTGATGGGTTTTTGGCTGGCCTTAATTTGTTTGGCCGCTTTGTTTTATAAAAAAATTAAAAATAATAATCCAGCCTTTGGACGAAAATTATTTTATGCCGGCTTAGCTTTAATAACGGTTTATATTTTGTTTTTAGGCTTTTTAACGATTAAGCGCAATCAAGACTGGCAAAATCCTATTATTTTTTATAAAAAAAATTTAGCCTATACGCCGAATAGTTTTATCCAGCATAATAATTTAGGCATGGCTTACGCCGCCGCCGGACGGTTGGCGGATTCTGTGGCTGAATATCAAACAGCTATTAAAATTCAAGACATTTATCCGCAAGCGCATTATAATTTGGCCAATAGCTTGCGGGATTTAGGCAGATTGGATGAAGCTCTAGCCGAGTATGAAAAAGCAATTTTAATTAGTCCGTCTTTTCAAGCGCCTTATAATAATTTATTGGCCATTTATCTGTCGCAGAACGATCGGGCTAAAGCTGAAGATGTTTTAGAGAGGGCTAAAAGGGAATTTGACGAATTCAATTATTATTATATCGCCGGAGCAGTTTATTATAATTTTGGCGATTATGACCAGGCAATTAAGCTCTGGCGGCAAGCGCTTGAACTCAACCAGGATAATTTGCAGCTAAGACTTATGATTGATCAGGCCAGGCAAAAGAAAAATTTAAAATAATTTACAGAACTTACGCATTACCTATTACTAACTAATATTAACTATAATTCATTAATTAGCGTTTACCAACTGTAATCACCCATAAATTTACCCCGCAATACTGCGGGGTGGGGAAATAAAGGTTTTACCAGCAAATTACATTTAATATTAGCTAAAATTGTTTAGGTGCGTAAGTACTGTAATTTATATATTTTATTATTATGATCAAACGTTTATTCAATGGCGAAATAAACAGTATAACCGTGGCTGCTTTTCTAGTGGCCGGCTCCTCTTTAGTTAGCCGGCTATTAGGTATTTTTCGCGACCGTATTTTAGCCGGCGAATTTGGCGCCGGCGATACACTGGATATTTATTATGCTGCTTTTCGTCTGCCTGATTTAGTTTTTAATTTATTGGTTTTAGGCGCCCTGTCCGCTGGTTTTATTCCGATTTTTACCGGCTTGATAAAAAATCCCTTAGCTAGAATTAAAGGAGCAATAGCCGGCAGCCAATATGAGGCAGCTTGGCTGCTAGCCAGCAATATTTTGAATATCTTAGCCATAGGGTTAATCATCCTTTGCGGCGTTGGGATAATTTTTGCTCCCTATTTAATGAAGTTAATTACGCCTGGTTTTACTGCGGATAAATTAGTTTTAACTTCCAGTTTGACCAGAATTATGTTTTTGTCCCCGATATTTTTAGGCATCTCCGGCATTTTTGGCGGGATTTTGCAATCATTTAAACGTTTTTTTGTTTATTCTTTGTCGCCAATTTTGTATAACATCGGCATCATTATTGGTGCGTTATTTCTCGTGCCCATTTGGGGGATTTATGGCTTGGCCTGGGGCGTGGTGCTGGGCGCTTTGGCTCATCTCTTGGTGCAGTTGCCGACAACTATTAATTTAGGGTTTAGATATCATTTTAAATTTAATTGGCGCAACAGCGAGGTCAGAAAAATTGGCGCTATGATGGTCCCGCGGACAATGAGTTTAGCAATTTCACAAATTAATTTATTGGTGATTACAATAATTGCTTCAACTTTAGCTAGCGGCTCCTTGTCGGTTTTTAACTTTGCCAATAATTTACAATCATTCCCGGTCGGCATCTTTGGCATTTCTTTTGCCGTGGCTGCTTTTCCGGCTTTGTCAGCCGTGGCTTTTGATAAAAAGAATTTAATCAAAAATATTTCTTTGACAGTGCGTCAGATTTTATTTTTTATTGTGCCGGCTACCGTCCTCCTGCTTACTTTGCGCGCTCAAATAATCCGTGTTATTTTAGGCACCGGCCAATTTGATTGGCAGGATACGGTTTTAACTATTAATACTTTGGGCTTTTTTACTCTGTCGCTTTTTGCCCAATCATTAATTCCTCTGTTAGTAAGAATTTTTTACGCCCGCCATAACAGTACCACCCCTTTTATTATTGGCTTGGCAGCCGCGGCAATAAATGTCTTTTTAGCGTTTTGGCTGTCAAGCCGTCTGGGCGTAGCTGGCTTGGCTTTGGCTTTTTCTATCGCTAATATTATTAATTTAATAATTCTTTGGTTGGCGCTTCATTGGGAGATCGGCTGGCTTGACGAATTAAGAATATTAGCTTCCACCATAAAATTTTCCGCTGCTGCCATGGCGGCTGGCATAGCCATTCAGGGCATGAAATTAATCATCTGGCCCTATATTGATATGACTAAATTTTGGGGTGTTTTAACTCAAGGCGCGGCGGCTGGATTAGTTGGTATATTTGTCTACTTGGCGGTTTGTTATCTTCTGGGCAGTGAAGAGCTTGGTAATTTTTGGGCAGCCATCAAACGGCGATTGCCTTGGATTAAAGTGGAAACTCAAGATCAAGGTGAAGCGCGCGGCATCTAGATAATTAAGAAT
>Ga0100390_10004852_pt1 | contig 11543 bp, 8 predicted proteins | sample CryGeymeta201514_FD_81540 | JGI IMG/M metagenome (GOLD analysis project Ga0100390, IMG submission 81540) | Groundwater microbial communities from Crystal Geyser aquifers in Utah, USA - Crystal Geyser metaG 2015-14 | ecosystem: Environmental > Aquatic > Deep subsurface > Groundwater | place: USA... | reverse complement strand
GCTGATTACCCAATGGGCCAATGAAATCTAGCTTGCTTGCTTGCTTGCGTATAGCCGGTATAGCCGGTGCATGACGTCAGAAGCCAGGGTTGCAGCTTTTTTCGAGCAGTATAAAAGGAAGAATAATACATTATTGATGTCACAAAGTGTGGCAGGACTATTCTAGTACATCCATACAGGTACCGGAATCGCAATCACGGACAGAAAACTACGAATTAGCAACTTTTATGACATTATGTGATTGCCAAGCTATGAGAATCGCATGACCTGTGGATGTTGGGAATATGCACTCATTGTAGCGATCCAGACCTAACTTCAATCCGTCCGTCCGCGACGGAGATTGCATAATTTTCAAAGCATGCAGTAGCCGCAGCAGGATCCATACGTGTGGATGTGGCAGAGATATACCAGTGCCAGGAGGCAACGTTGAATTTTTCAAGAACCTTCTAAATCCGAAGCCTTCCTGCAGAGCCGTTGGGAGAATACAACGGAATCTCTCTTTCTTTTCCTTCAGGTCATCCATTTGAGAACAAAGAAACAAGAGAAGGTTTAACCGAGTCGATCCAGACCTATGAGCTCGGCTTTGCCGACAAGGGCGAACACTCTTCCATCTGTCAGACATTCTTGAAGCTGGATGGCAGCCATACATTTATGACTGTTATCAGTGCTCGCCTGGAATTTCTTCGTATCCACGCTGAAAATCGCAAAACCGTTCAAGAGCATATTTCCCAGCAATGCACAGACAGACCAGCATGACCACAAATATTATGGTAAACCAGTTGAAGACGCTCTTTTGAACTTTAATTTGGCGCCGAGACTCGGATAGATCCGCGCATCTTAAGCTCCAAGAGCAATATCCAGACATGCAGTCCGCGTCCGCGTTGCATCTGGCATCCATGGGAAGCAAAGCCTCACATATTCGTCGTGGATTGACACCCTTGCAGCGTCCCGAGCGACAATCCTCGTTCGAAAAGCAACCACAGTTTTCGTCCATTAGCTGTCCTGGGCCGGTACAACGGAATGCAAGACACTTGCCACTCTTGCAATCAGAATTCTCAGCACACGGCTGGCAGGAACCTGATGTTGGAGTGCATTCTCCGTTGTTACAGTTGTTGTAGTCACAGTCCTGATCCTCGTTGCATTCGTTTGCCGTGCATCGTGTTCTACTCAGGCCATTCTCCCCCTTACATTTACCGCTTGCGCATTCGGCATCTATGGAGCACAAGGATCCATTACAAAATCCATCGGTAGGAATGGGCTTGCTAATGTATTTCTTTTTCGACCCTTTCAGCGGAGCACTCCTTTCTTCTTTGACCTTTCCATCGGCTTTTTGCAATTCAGACAGTGTCGTGTTGGTACTGTGCTTCATTAAGGTGACAATTCGATCAATATATCCTCCCATAGTGCTGTCGGTGGCATTGTGATTTGTTTTCATAAAATGCGATTTAAATGTGCCGTCAGTCGGTTCAAGGTTGGTGTGATTGTCCAAACCCAAATACGCCACACCTTTTGTGTCGTCTCCCAACACAAGAAAGTGACCCCAGCATTCAGTACCCCTTCCCGGTGTAAAGGGAACCGGATCGTACGTGATACTACTACTACCACCCAATTGATGAGAAGTTCTGCTGTTAACCCATCGGTACCATCTTTCGGTGGCAATAAAAGGACAACCCGGGGCCAATGTTGGTGGTTGACCGTAGGTAAAAACGTAGGGATTTAAATCGGCAAGAATAATGGCAGCAATAGTAGCAACGGCACCACCTTGTGAATGACCAGTCAAAATAATGCATTCGTCTGGATTGATACAATCCATAGAGCAGCGACGAATTGCTTTTTCAAAGTCTTGATAGTAATTGGTATAATAGGCATCGTAGAATTCTGTTCGCACCGTACAGCAAACCGCCGGCCTGTCATTATCGTTGTTGTTGTTGTTGTCGTGTGCGCTGTTATCATTGTCGTTCTCAAGAACGCGATCACTTCCACATATTTCAGAACTAAGCAAGGCCGATGTTTGACTCCAATTGTTCGGTGTTACTAATGTGGCACCACGAAATACTCCGTAACAGTACCCATCTTTCTTGGTCACCAAAGTTTGAAAGGGTTCTGATATGATCATTGTGTGACAATTTCAGTGATTACGATTTGAAAAAAAGACAAGGTTAGATTTGGATACTGAAAAAAAACACGGATTGACCGATTGACAGATTGACCCCCCTTGGGGTATACAAAATTAATGTTAAACAGTTTTACCATCGATAAATGATTTCATCATATCAAATCCATCTACTGAAGGATTCGATTCGTACGCCAGTAGTGACAATTCGGCTGCCGTTAGTGTCAGCTTCATGGACTTTTGATCCAGTACAACTTCGACATTGCTGTTGCTGTTGCCGTTGTTGTTGCTGCTGCTGCTGCTTGTGGTAGCAGTTGCCAGTAGTACGAGAAGGACGAAGAAAAAATAATGATTTTGTAATGGTAGAACACTGTTCCTGGACGAGGACAGATTCAACATCATCATGATGATAATAGTCGTACGATAATAGTCGTATGATAATAGTCGTATTAGCACAGCAGCAGCAGCAGCAGCTTTTGCCTGAAGACTGCTCGAGTACGGGAAACAGGAAATCACAAACAAAAATAATGAACAAGAAATAATGAGAAGAACGCGCAAAAAATAATAAATCCAAGAACCTTCCAAAAAAAAAGATGATTCACAAAATCTCGTTTGACGGAAAGACGTTGATCAACCACCTTGTTTCGTCCATTATTATTAATTTTTTCTTCTGAATCTCTTTGGTAACAAGATTCAAGCAACTCTCATCTCATCATCATACGAGTACCATACGAATGCTGATTTTGAGTACCGGAGCTGTACACGAGTACGAATACGAACACGAGTGCGAGTAACTACTCCTTATTACAGTATTTTTTAGTACTGGTAGTGGTAGTAAAGAAGCAAACAGCGGCTACTAAACAAACCACGAGTACTGCCTAGCTAGCTAGTATGCTACCGTAGCAAGTACTCATCTCTTCCAAAACAATAAAAATAAAATAAATTATTCTGCTTCCGTAACTCTCTTAGACTGTAACTGCAACATACAATACTGCACTAAAATAACGCAAGCAGTAGATCCCCTACGGTTCAAGTGGCGAGCACACGTTTGTTGTTGCTACTACAAGCTAGACACCAGACGCGTCTTTTGTGTGTGAATAAAAAAGGAATAGTGCAAATAATTACTTCATCCCAACAATTCATCCCATCAATTCATCCATCGCAATCAATCAACAACAAAATGAAATGCATGGCTCCACCATCGCCCTCTTCCTCTCAGGCGGAGAATGTGGCTCGTCAAGTTGAAGCTTCTACTTCAAACATGATGTCTCACCACAATAACAATGACAACAACAACAACTACAATGGCACAACAACAATGACTTCCTCGCCAGAACCAACAGCAACTTTCAACAGCAACAACAACAACAACAACACGACAATCGATGCACCTGTACCCATCATCAGTCAAGATTCGGCTCTCAAACGTCTTGGACGACGTTTACGATTTCGATCACGTCGTGCTTTGAGTGCACCACCAGGATTGTGCAGTCGACGACGATTATTACAACAAGGGCGAGGACGGCAACAGCAACAACAACAACAACAAGGTGGAGGAACACGATCATCATCGTCCAGTCCCAGCAATAAGAACAACAATAAACGCAGAAAAAATAAGAATATCATGCTCCAAGAACATTATCGTCTCGATCAATCAGACGACAAACAACCGGTGGTGCTGCCAGGATTGCCTTCGCAGAGTGATAATTGGGCCCGTGATTTGCACGATTTTTTCAATCTCATTTGTTTGGTACCCGTCGTAGCGACCAATGCCATGAATTGGAATTGGGACTTACTGTTGCACCACTTTCACAACTTCAACAACAATTATTATATTGACAATCATCATCATCATCACCACCATCATATTCATCAACAACAACAACAGCAACCAGCCTTTTACAATACCATGGCAGATGCTTGGACGGGTGATTACTTTAATGCCTTTTTCTATTCGACGGTGGCATACTTTGTAACAGATTTATTGTGGATGGTAGTAGCACCACACTGTGTTCGAAGTCCCATGGTCATTGTGCAACACCACACGGCGACGTTGTTGTATATTTGTATCCCCTACCAAATGCCACACGTTCATTGGCTCATGGGAGCATGTATGTGCGTGGAAGTCAATACGTGGCTCCTTATTGCAAGACGAGTGTTTAACAAACAAGGATTTCCACCATGGACCATTGTCGATATGAGCTTTCTGAGCATTCGCATTAAAATGATTTCCATTCTCTTTTACGTTACGTGGATCGCCATCCGGTGTTTGTTATATCCCTACCTGATGGTACCTATTTGGACGTTGTATCAGGAACATACCAAACAAGTCGGTACTCACTGGAACTTGCTCCTCGTGTGCTTTCCTTTGCACGGTATTTTTTGCGCTCTCAATCTCAAGTGGACGTACGATTTACTCATGTCCAAAGTACGGTACTGGAGGCGCATCAGAAGTGGAGGAGCAGGAGCAGGAGAAGAAGACAATGCCAAAGATAAGGGTTTGTAGGTGGAAGAAGAACGAATCTGTGTGAGGAAGAAAGACAACAGATTCTCTGCGAGAGTCTGTATTGATGGTGATACAAGAAATAAAAAATAATGTCTTCCAAAAAATCCATCTGCAATGATGATTGAAAAAAATCTTGCAGAAAACCAACGCTTTATGAATGTTTTACAGCGTTCCACACATGATGTTACCGTGCTATATATTTTTGCCTTTGGACGTGCAGTAAGTTCTTGCTGCAGCAGTAGCAGCGATGGGAAAGAAACAACAACAATACCAAAAACATGGATCACGAATTATTGTCAATCAACCTGTACTACTACCTGGTAGTACTCGTATTGCTTACTGTTCAGTCTGCTATTCTTCTTTGAAAGTTGTACAACAATACATTTATATTGAAAAAAGAATCAAAGTATACTAACAAACTACAGTAACTACTTGTTGTACTAGTTCACAGGCATGGACTGCATGCAGAACTAATTCACATCTCAAGAAGTGCAGCTTACCCCTACTTCTACTTAGTAGCTCGCTAAATTAGACGTTCAATTTTTTTACTTGTAGCTCGCCAGTATTATCGATAGGTTAGAATATTCATTGCAGTAACTTTTTGTGCTTGCATAAGTATGGTTAACTACTAGTAGAGGCTGCCTACCTATTCGCCGAGGTCTATTAGAGTACGAGTGGTAGCTACTGCTAGCTAGTAGAGGAGTAGAACAAAATACTAAATAGACCTACTCTACTACCATACTTAATGTTGTATGACACCATTAGCGGTAAAACTTGAATATGAAATTCCCACCCGGAGCGATCACTGGAATATCCGCCACCCGGACATTCGACGCTTGTAAGTTCAAACAGCGCGCACACACGATCAACCCTATTAAATGCATGATTTGAACGCCAAAATGAGCGGGTGTGCGGCCTGGCGTGGTGCAAAAATTCTTTCGAGATTCAAGACCAGCCAAGTGGAATTGTGTACTGCTTTCTACTGGGCACAGCATCAATCCCAAAAAGAAAAAATCAACGATCAAAAATCAAACAAAACCATTCCTTTCACTGCATAATACCGGTAACACGAGGCAGTGTTGGTCCAAAAGCACGATAGCGATACGCACTGTTGCTCAGGATACATTGTTGTCATTTTCTCACTTGTTTTGTTCTACGATACATAGAAAATATAACACCATGGACGGCACTAAGACAGAAGAGGCCGGAAAGCCCACAAAGGAAGAACCCAAGGTTGTCGATGAAGCCACCAACGAAGCCACTGCGGCCGTTAAAAAAGACGACACGACTACCACCGCCGCCAGCACCACCACCACCACCACCACCAGTACTACCGTCGCCCCTGCAACTGGTACAGCCACTGGTGCGGCTTCGGCTGCCGCTACTACTACGACTGCGACTACTCCTACTCTCCCGCCAATGCCACCCATTGTTCTCAAGGACATTAATGGCAAGATTGTCAAGCCCGACAACGAACGCAAGGAAATTCCCAAACGCAAAGGAGAAGTTCTCAAGCGTCCACAGGATGCTTCTACTGTCGTTACGCGCAACGGAAAAACGTGGGATCAAATGTTTGATGTCCTCGTCGAGTACAAGGCCAAGAACGACGGCAGTACGCAGGTTCCCGATCGGTACAAGACAGATGATGGTGTCTGTCTAGGGTTGTGGGTTCGCAATCAGCGTCGTCGCAAGGAATCGCTCACGGAAGATCAGCGTTCAAGATTGACGGAATTGGGAATCGATTGGCAAACTCAAAACGAACGCTTCGATAATGTTTGGCACGAACGGTACGCCAAACTGACCGAATATCGCGTCGAACATGGAGATTGCCGTGTCCCGTACACGTACAAACCCGATCCTGCCTTGGCCAAGTGGGTTTCTCAACAGGTACGCCCGTTTGTGATGTTATTTATATATTATCATATGTTTGGTTGTGTGTGTGTGTGCTGTCTATATTTTGGTGAAGCAACAAAATCTTACCGTCACTTTCTTCTCGTTTTTTTTTTGGTCATTCGTGTTCAATTCACTTAATAAAAAACACCACATAGAGAGCCCAACAAGCCCAAGGACGATTGGCCCCGGAGCGCAAGGCGAAACTTGATGCTATCGACTTTAGCTGGAAACTCAATACTGTAAAGAATCGCAACACCAAAACGGAAGACAAAAAATGGCAGCGTCAATTTGAAAAGCTTCAGGCTTACAAAAAGGTCCATGGACATTGTAAGGTTCCCGATCGTTACAGGGAAGACAAGCCATTGGGTACCTGGGTCAAGAAGCAGGTACGTTTGTGTTCACAAGTAGTATTCTTTGTGCACTATAGTTTGTAGTCTTGGCATTATTACGAGTATTGGTTATTTATAGGAATTTACTTATTACCGGCCGACTTGTTGTTTACACTTCCAATCGCCCGCCACCTGAAAAAAAACAGCGTCTTGCCAATGCCTGTGGTCAGCTCAAGGAAGATCGCAAAAAGATGCTGGACGAGCTCGGCTTTGTTTGGCGCATTACCGACAAGACAGACAGTGCTAAGTGGGAGGGTATGTTCCAACAGCTCAAGAAATTCCAAGACGACCACGGAACCTGTCATGTTTCTCGCACCGTCGCCGATACGGACTTGAAGCCTTTGGCTCGTTGGGTCAAGACGCAGCGAGCCTTGTACAAGTCGGGAAAAATCTTGAAGGATCGCGAGGCAAAATTGAATTCCATCAATTTTGTTTGGGATGGGACTCAGCTTCCGATCAAGCGCAAGCGCCGTCGCACCAGTGATGAAGGTATTGATGATGCCACTACCGCTGCAGCCAAGGCCATGGCGGCGGCGGCGGTATCTCCTGTCGTTGTGCCACAAAAGGCAAAGGCAATGCCAGCTTTGGCACCACCTACGGTGACAGTAGCAGCGTCACCAGTAGTGACAGCAGCTGCCAAGAAGGTGGAAGCCCCCGAAGCCAAGGTTGTTGATAAGGCTGTTGTCACTCAGGCTGAACCAGAATCTGCCGATAAAGCTGATACTGCCACCGCTGACAACGCAGAAGGTGCCGAGACACCTGGTCGTCGCAGCAAGCGTTCCAAGATTCCCACCCAGTCACCGAAAGTCGAAGAAATCAAAGAAGAGACCGGGGGAGCCAACAAGCGAACCAAGAAGGATCCTACCGTGTTTGTCTAGTTGAGAAAAACAAGGGAGTGAGTGATGGCGTCATACTTGTTCGATTTGATTTTAGTTGATTCGAAGTTTGGCAGGAACAGTAATTACTGGGAACGCTGTCATTATTTTTGTTCTACAGTGAGAATGAGGAAAAATGTGCCAAATGTCTTTTGTCCAGTGAATCGGGCGACGATGAGTAATTGTATTTTGTTGAAGCGAAAAATGGTGCATTAAAAGATTTTTCCGACAGGACTTGACCGATTGCGCACGCTACAGTAGATGACACATACTTGAACGTAGTTTGACTTTGTGTAATTCGCGTAATAATAGTATCAACGGTGAATCGACTATGCAAGTTTATGAATTCTAAACAATGTGAATAAGGTAGTATCATCTCATGCTGCTCGGCTTAAACGTAGAACTCCAGCTTCCGTTCTGGCCGTCGCCGTGTGAGAAAAGATACCAGTGATGTGTCTTGCCCTGCGGTCTTCCTTCGTCTTGGGATACGCAGCAGCTTCATCAGCCTTTCCCATCCGCCGAGCAAAGACTTTGGCATTCAAGCAAAAGACAAGAGACACTTCTCTCAATTGCTGTGCCTTTTGGTCTGCTGGTAGTCCTTTGAGATGGGCCTGAGTCTGCCCCAAGAGTACAGCTCGGATGGCATTCAACCGCTCTTCCTTACGCTCTTTGTAATGAGGTTTGCTTGTAAATCGCTCTATACCCCGTTGATTGGAATGCCTGACAAATTCGTTCAGACTCTTTTGGACGTTCTCTTTAGGATCGCTGAACGACCCGTCGATAAGTTTGTCGTAACCGTCTTTTCTGCCTTGTTTGCCGTCTTCTCTAGCAGCCTTTCGTGTCATTTCATAAACGGATGGATCCTCCCATAAAACATCTGTAGAGCGACTAGGGAAGACATATCGTTGATCATTGTCATGAAAGGTTACTGTCTTCTTGGAGTGCTGCAGCATGTTGGAAATGTTGCTGAATTCTTTATGTATTTAAGTTTGAAGTTTCAAGTGCCGGCAATTTTTGTGCCTTTCATCGTTTTTGTGAGATTTGTGGATCAGCTCGATCTACGTTTAGAAGCGCCACCTCATCATACAAGCAGTCTTTTTGTGCTGAAAAAAAATCACAGGCAACAAATAATAATAATAGCCAGAGTAAATTGAAGATCAGAGGCGCGTTTAAAGGGTTGCTTCTTTCAATTTATTTTCGTCTTTTTAAGTTCGTTCACTCTTAAATAGGAGGTCATTAATGACTTCGACATTTTTTATGAGAAAAAGATTAGTCAGGCGACACGTCAGGAATTCTTTTCGCTTTATTTGAATTCTTTAAATCTGTCTCTGACATTCTTCTGAATCTTCAGTTACTACTATTGTAGCGGTCGTACTACCAGGTACTGTACCTGGTACAGTAGTAATTTTGGAGCCTAGCAGTACGGTACTACCTAATACAGTAGTACCACCAGGTAGCACTAGTAGTAGGTTGTAGTAACAGTACCTGGTAGCTAGTATTACCAGTACCAGTACCAGTAACTACTACTCTATTAGAGTACTAGTATCACTGATAAAAAATACCAGGTAAATGGAAAACTTTCGGAAACTCCGAACGGTACTTACTGATGATGGTAGTTCAGTGCAATTGGCAACTTTCTGTAGTGTCACCACCAGTCCTCTGGTGGCACAGTACAGTACTGGTATCAAGTTGCCGAGTTCTCGCAATCATTCGGAGTTTCAGATCATCTACTTCTGGTAGTAGTAAATAGAACGTGTGTTTCATTCAAACTCTGCCTTTTGCCGCGGCAATTGTAACATCTAAAAAGCAAAGCGACTAGGCAGCTTTGGAATTCGTTGCAAGAAAAGGCAATGAAAGGTGGGGTGAAGCGCATGCATATTGAAAGGACCATCCTATTCTCGGCTTATTCTCAACTCATTCTCTGCATTATTGGCACAGTCAGGTAGAAGTTCCAACACGTGCATTGGCGCGTCGCTAGAAGCTTCAAAACTTGTCTCGAGAACTTAATTGTTGCCAAATATCTAGAATTTACCAGGGCACCAAGATCCGTGGAACTGATAAGTAATGTGGCTGTCGAGGCTTAGCAAGGCCAATTGCCTCATGGAGCTGGCATCCAATATACAGATATCTGATCGGTGTTCGTCGGAACGATAAATCTGAGATAAAATGTACCCATCATCTTCTTTCTCGGCATTTGCTTTCGGAATAAAGATAGGGTTCCCCGCGAAGGACGTTGCGCCAAAGGAAACTACATTGCTGTGGTTCTCCCCCTTTTCCAGGTCCACTTTTTGGAGACTGTCCAGCCATCCAGAGTCTTCGGTGCGGGTATTAGTCCAGACATATCGTTTGCGATATCCAATAGCAGTATTCACATCAGGTAATTCGCACAGTTCGGTGCTGGGTGCCACCTGGCGACTATAAATAATTTTCTGAGAGACCACATTAGCTCTGTATTCCATTATTAGACATATTGGTAGCCTGGAATGCGTGTACAAGTTTTTAAAACCAGATTCGAGCTGGCCGCGTGATTCGGGAGGTTCATGAACCAAGGTTCGAAACGTAAGAAAATTGGAATCTTCTGAATCTTCGAATGCGTCTATAGTATGATACGTCGATAGTAGAGGGAGCGGTATCTTAGCCACGCATTCCATGGAATCTTTGGAAAATATCAACGCTACTGCTTGTGGCAATGTCTCATCGGGTGCCCATTCGAGCTTCTGACCCAGCGGATCGCCTCCAAGTACACTCGATAACAAGCTTATCGAAGGGCACTTGTAGGGTTGAACAATCAGTGTAAGGTAACTTTCGGAAAGAAAGCTGTCATGTATAAACGTGACAGACGACTCGCCTGGAAGTTCTGTCTTGTGTTGTTTCAAGAGCTCTCCCGTTTCGGAGAGCTTTACAACGTTCACTAGTGTCCCTGCGACCGGGTCCAGTACTACACCATGATTGTACACGTCTCCAGTGACGGGATCCTTCTTGTAGTGAGCCGAGAAAAAAGATGATACAGTTTCGTCCTTCTCAGAATTAGAAAAGGGCTTGGCCACGTCAATGGTGTTAAGGGTATTCGGGTCGAGTTCCACTGGATCGCCACCTTCGGCCACGGCAAATAATCGTTTGGGCATTTTGTTGTCTTTGCCATTGAGAAAAAGTACATTGGTATTGGACGGATTGGTAGGAATAGCAAATATGTTTTCCCAACAATTTCCTCGTCCACGTTTTGTCCATGCACCTGCAGTAGCCATGGGAACACTGCCAGTGGTTTGTGGTATTTTTTGTTGAGCTACAAATCGTTCCGTTTCGACGTACTTGGCCATGAAGGTCGCCTTTTGAGTTTGCCCATCGATGCAGAGCCGGGACACCACACCATCCGAATCAAACCAGTGTCCATATTGAGTGTCACCGATACGGATCCGACCCGGTCCGTTCCGACATAACATTCCCTGAAGATCTGACGGGATTTGTCCTTCGATTATTTTGGCTTCGTGTAATGGAATACCCTCCACTGGAATGGGCTCGAGACCTCCTCTCCAGGGTTCCTCTTGGATGCGAGAGAGAAATTTATCAGAAGGAGGATCGGAGAGACTTTTAACTCTGTCCAGATCACTCCAAAAGGGTAACAAGGAAGACGATGAAGATCCTTGGCTTGAAATGATGGTTGCAGCAGGTAAGGGGTAAATATTATTATTTTATGTTAAATTGTGAACCTAGTTTTGGTAAAATGAACCTGTTCCACATTATGAGCGATCCATAAGTCTTTTAGCGAG
>Ga0100390_10004845_pt1 | contig 11550 bp, 10 predicted proteins | sample CryGeymeta201514_FD_81540 | JGI IMG/M metagenome (GOLD analysis project Ga0100390, IMG submission 81540) | Groundwater microbial communities from Crystal Geyser aquifers in Utah, USA - Crystal Geyser metaG 2015-14 | ecosystem: Environmental > Aquatic > Deep subsurface > Groundwater | place... | reverse complement strand
TATCGTTCGTGTTTTTTTTTAATGATAAAACGTCGCCTGTGTTGTTGTTTGTTGTTTGTTGTTTGTTGTTTGTGTTGTGTTGTTGGTGTTCATGTAGTAATAATAGTAGACTACTACCTACTACTACTCAAGTATTAATTAGTCCAGCAATAGAGTAGAGTAGTTGTGTGTTGGGCCTTCGCATCTTGCGATATTCGGTTTTGATTCGTTCGTCTATCGCCTTAATCTGCAGATACAGTAGTCTAGTAGTCTCTAGCTAGCTACTCTAGGAGTAGTAGCTACCAAGATAAGATATTGGTCTTAGTCATTGTGCGTCTAGAGGAATTTGCCTCTTTTAACGCACACTGATACCTAACAAAAAACTGCAAGGATCTTATTTGTGACCTACTACTACTGTACTTTTAGTAGTCTACTAGCTAGTACCGGTAGTCTAGTAGTAGCTAGTAGTACTGCGAGTGGTGTACTACTGGTAATAATAATGAGTTAACAAGCTACAGTACCGTACTGAGTACTCTACCTACTACTACTACTAGTAGTAGTAGTACCAGGTAGTGTACTAGTTCTACCAATATTACTGTGATAGTTCAAGTCCCGTGTATTCGAGTGCTTCTTGTTCGTTGGCGCAAAATATTCTGAAACTTCCATGCAAGCAAAGGAAGGCATTATTATTTTATTATTATTATTGTCTACTACTACTAGTCTACTACTACTACTAGACTAGTAGTAGTCTAGTCTACTACTCGTACTAGACTAGCTAGTACTCGTACCAGTACAGCACTCTGAAAAAAATTACGGTACCAGGTAGTCGACTACTTGCAAACATTTCCGTTGTGCACTTTTTTACACAAGCAAATACCTTTATAGTATTTTGGCACGTCGGAAGGAAAAAAACGAGCGCTGCAGTGTAGTATTACTCCCTAGTACTACGAAGCTTCCAGGAAGTAGTAGTAGTCGTACCAAGAAGCAACAACATCGTACCACCTGGTACCTGGTACTATTTATTTAGAATAGTAGCTACCTGGTACTACTACTACTAGCTAGTAGTAGCTACTAGAGACTAGACCTGCTACTCTAGCTAGTAGACTACTGGTATGGTAGTATGCTACTTCTCCTGCACCTACTAGCTAGCTAGTAGTCTTCTACCAGCAGTAGAAGCAACCCCAGCACCTCTACCGAACCAATCGTGTGTAACTTATTTATTAGAACTTGGATTGATGAGAGGGAAAATCTCATATTTTAAAGGACCTCGGTGTGAGAAAATATTTATTATGATGAGTGTGTGTAGTCGAGTCTAATCTTTAAGAAAATAAACTATGAGAGAAAGAAAAATAATATGAAAGATAGTCTTGAACTACAGATTACTATTATTATTACTTCTTGAAAGAGCGATCCGTTTTTACATTCAGTAAAGCGCGTATTAGTATACTGCCCTGATATCTCATATAAATAATTACTAGACCTAGTAGTAGTATAAATTATAAATGTACCACCGCCAAAACAAACGTTCGACTCCTCTTTTGCTCTGGATAGGTTGCAGTGTGGCTCTGTTCCGTCAAACGAGTGGAACGATCGATCACAACAACTACAGTCCTGCCAATGGATATTTTGTGTGTCCCAAATCGGGCATGATTTGCACCGTTGTTGGTTGTGCCACTGCCGATGATAATGATAATGATGATGTTGGAGGAGGAGGAGGATGCAGCATTGTAACCAACGGTTTTGAAAAACAAAGCTCTGTAGTATCCACGGATAGTAGTGTACAAACGTACACATCTACAGTTCCGTATGCCAACTTGTCCATTACGACAATATCTAACAACGATACAGTAACAGATACAATAGCCACAGAGATTGCTTGCGATGCTGCGTGTGACTGTCAATTGGTAGTTGCTGGTTTGGAGGCATGCACTGTTGCCACGGTCACAACCACCACCACCACCAGTGTCAATGGTATTGATAGTGCAACAGCAACTGGGAACCTGGCAGGTGGCGGCGATGGTATCGTCATTGTCAACGGTCAGGGAGGAGATGAAAGTGTAGAATTACAATGGCTAATAATTGGGCTATTTGCTGGTCTGGCAGCTTTGGTAGCGTCTATGCTTCTGGGCTTTGTGTGGTACCGGAAACAGAACAAAAAATGCAGTGATGAAAACTTTGACAGCAGTTCAAAAACGAATAAAGATAGCATAATCTAAAAAGTGCAGTACTGTATCTTTATTCTACCTCCCGCATTACTCTTGATGAATACTCACTGGAATAGCAAGCACCTACTACTAACTACTACTCAGTAATACCTTTGTGGTAGGAAAACAAAAAGAATGCAATTCTTTTGTTTGCGAAGCTGCTACCAACACTGTGAACGTACAAAAAATGGATGCTCATGCTCTCTTCTAAATTATCACAGGTCCAAAGGTCTACTATACCGAATACTCTCTCTCTCTCTCTCCTACTGTACTAACGACGACGCTTCTTGGGGCGTGGCTGCTCGCATGCTCCACATTTGGCCTTACGGTTGCTGTTGACAAGAGTGCAAGTTTGACATGTCCAGCTGTTAGGGTTCGTCGGTTCGGTATTCTCCTTGTCCTCGGGAGAAGAGTCGGCAGTAACTGCTGCCATCACTTCGTCGTCATCTTGAGTGGCAATCTCGGCCTCGAGGACATTTGAAGAAGTAGCCGACTGAATTTCCACTTCATGATTGTTTTCGTCATCATCATCATCATCATCATCATCATCGTCTTCGTCGTCCGATATTTCAGACTCTTCTGTGGTAGCAACTTGCGCATCCACTTCCGATGCAGCCATTTCTTGTTCGTCATCACCATCATCATCACTGTCCGATTTCTCGCTGGTATCGTCCCCGTCCTCGTTGCTGCTGCTGCTTTCAGCATCTTCCGCCTTGATGTCGAGGGCGCAGCCACCGGCTTCTTCCTTACCAGAATCTTCCTTTGATTCATTCTTGACGTTGCAATCTTCATCAGACTCATCTTCCTCGTCGTCCGCTTCTTCTTCTTCTTCCAATTCATCAATCGCTTGGAGTTCCAGCAATGCTTGCTGTTCTTCTTCCTGTTGTTGACGCTCCTGAATCAGACTCCAAGTCACTTCCAATCCAAACACGAAAGATACAATATCGTCGTAGCCTTGCATTGCGGCACGAAACACTGGGTCGTCAACAGTCTGGGTCGAGTGATGGTGAGACCAACTTCTCATGTCCTCTTCTTCAGGCATGCCAATCTGCTCTTCGTAATTGTCGCCGCGTTTGCTGGCAGCAGCGCTGCTGATGATTTCATGGTCCGCCTTGTTGGTGTCGTGGGCATCACCATCATCCGACTTGAGGCGAGCCAGCTGATGGGTCAACTCTGTCCATTCTGATTGCCACCAGGTGCGAAGCTGACAGGCCGCCTCGGCAACAGGAGTCGGAGGATCCCAAACTTTCAAACAATTATTGATTACACGGTAAACATCCTTCGAAAATGCCGAAACACTGTTGTAGGTTGCCACGACTGGGATTTTCTTGGGTCTTTTGGTCGACTTTTCTCCAACCGCAGCAATCGATTGTTCTGGAACTTGTTCACTGTCTTCATTTTCTTCCTTTTTGGATTGCTGTAACTCCAACGACTGGTTGAGTTTCTTTTGAATGGTGCCGAGATCCATGGGTTGCTTCACAAGGCTTTCGTAATCCTCTTTTGTTGTGTTATACTTTGTAGCGTCCATCGGGACTAAAAAGTCAACAGCAGTCTCCTCCTTCACCATACGGTCTAGCAACGCCTTGCAAAGCTCAAGCTTTTTGGGCAGTACCTTCGCCTCTTCCATTTCGGCCGTGTCGTGAATGATTTCACAGCGCGTGCACCTTAATTTGTCGTGTGTGTCGGAAGGTGTACCAGTTCGGAGCTTGAACAAGTTGCGCAGATCTTTGGTCGATAATGCATTGACCTGTTCTTTGTCGTCAACGACTGACTGGAGACCCTCCTTAGATAACTGCCGCTGAAAAATCTTTTCTTCAACTGTTCCTGTTGCCATGAACCGGTAAGTGAAGCACCGCTTTTTCTGGCCATCGCGCCAGCATCGAGCCGCGGCTTGTTTGTCAACAGCTGGGTTCCAATCTGTGTTGAACGAGTAATCGGGTGCAATCCAGCCAACAAAAAGTGTAAGACAAGATGCAACAAAACCAAAACAAATTTGACAAGATAATCGAAAAATGCTGGATAGAAGAGCTGAAATGCAAGGACATACCTGGATCAAACAAGACGAGGCGATTACCTCCAATCAAGTTGAGGCCACATCCACCAGCTTTACTAGACAAGAGGAAGGCGATCAGAGTACTAGTTGGATCGTTGAATTCTTCCACCATCTTCTGACGCTTCTTCATACCAACGCTTCCATCCAATCGACAAAATCGCCAAGAGTTTTCCCGACACATTCTGCCAATCAAATCCAGGGTTTGCGTATAATTGGAAACAATCACAATTTTGTCGGCGCCATTACGTGGTTTTCGCATCTCCTTCATGAGGCGGTACAAGACAAACATCTTGCCACTCCATTCTGGATAGACAGGAGCATTCCGCCCTCCACCGCCACCGTCCGGCAGATACTTGGCAAGTCCACTTGCTCCGGGAGTATCCGCGGTTTCCTTGTCGCCATCATCTGTATACTTGATTTTCTTGGATGTCGCACGGCGGCTCCCGTTCATGGACGTACCCGTGTCATCGTCGTTGACAACAAGGGATGGGTGGTTGCAAAGTTTCATAAGCGTTTGAATACTTCCGAGGCAATTGACTTGTTTTCCATCCTGAATGTGTTGCAATTCCTTGGCTTCCACGAGATGTTGATACATTTGCTGTTGCGTAGGCGTCAGGTTGCAGCAGACGACCTGAACAAGTTTGGGAGGCAAGTGTTGGGCGTTCAAGGTATTGACACGTCGCAAAATAAAGTCATTGACGGTAGAACTCATTTCTACTTGAAGCTCGACCATCTTTTTCTTTTCGGCGTCGGAAGCACCCGGTTCTCGTCCCCGAAGGATGGGAGCTAGCATGTACTTGCGAAAATCTTCCAAACTTCCCAAGACGCCCGCATTGGTAAAGTCTACCATTGCAAAGAATTCCAGTAAGTCTGTCGTGCAATGTGTGTGTGCGTGTGTGTGTGTGTGTTGAGTCGGACGAGAAGGGTAGAATTGTTTTCCAAAAATGTGAGATCAATGCAAAATGCACGCAAAAAGACGCGCGTGGACAAATGCCATGTAGAGTTCGTTCGATACAGCAACCACACTATCCATTCATTTATTTATATGAATAATGGAGAACGTACCATTTTGCATGGGCGTTCCTGTCAACAAGACGCGGCGCTTAACGGGAAGTGAATCCAGGGCCCGTGACGTTTGATTTTCTCGATTTTTCAATCGATGAGCTTCGTCGCAGACCAGCAAATCGCAACAATCTTTGACTTTGTTCAATCGTTTGACGTGACCCCGGATGCACTCGTAGGAAGCAATCAAGACATTGAACAGTTTGGTCTTGACGAAACAATCCAAATTTTTTTCTACCGTTGCACGATCCGCTTCTGCAATGGCTAGGGTCTTGACAACTGCAAAGCAAAGAGAAAGGTTCGATTGGCTTTTGTAAGATTTGGACATATAATACAAAAGAAAAACCAATGTGCAAACAATAGAAAAAGGCAGAGAACAAGCTGTGCCAAAAAACAACAATTCTCGCTCTCTCTTACCACCGGGTCCTAACCATTTGACAAATTCGTTCTCCCAGTTCTTGACGAGACTGCACGGACAGGCCACAATGACACGTTTGGCAGTGGGGGCACCATCGACTGTAATACCTGTCTTGAGCAAGGTATAAATGAGGCACACACTCTGTAATGTTTTTCCCAATCCCATATCATCTTTTGTTAAGAAAGACCAAGAGAGAGAAAGAGTGGACCGTTTGTTGGTTGTGAGTGGATATGTAAGAATCATTCATACACACAGTAGTAGCTAGCAGCAAAATGGTGGCGGCGGTATTTTACTGCACTGTCTCTTGAAACACAAACACATACATAGACACAAACACAAAAAGACGTCGCACCTGCCAAAATGCATCCATATCCCTTAAAGTCCTTGAGTCCCATGACGCATTCGTACATGAATTTGACTCCCTCCCGCTGATGAGGTCGCAACCATTTGGCCAGTAGTGGTGGTACGAATACATCGTGTTTGCTGTAATGTTGATGAGGTGCCGGTTTGAGTACTCGTACCATTTCTTCCACGCCAAATTCATCTTCCACTTTTTCCATGACACTGTAATGATAATATAATAATAGTAGTTATTTTGTGAACGTATGTATGTACGTATATCGTATATGCAATGACACGACGCAGCATTTGTTTTAGTTAGAGAAAAACGACATTTTTCTTCATTACAATTCCTGCAAACAGAAGCAAAAACTATCAAAAAAGAAGCAACAACAACAAAAAACAAGCGTACCTGGTGGGTGGCAATCCTTTGGCTTGTCCTCCTTGATGAGGACTTTGCCAAACACGCAATGGTTCAAAAGGACGATCAGGTTCTTTTGTTGTTGTTGTGTCTTCATCATCACTATCGTCACTATCACTGTTATTATTATTATTATTATTATTGTCGTCGGATGATGATGACGTTAGCTTGTACGCTAATCCACGTCCTGCACGTGCTAATAATTTTGCCATTCCATCCATCCGTCGTTTCGGTCCAAGACTCGAACAACGCAATGCATGATCACTGTCCTTGTTGTATGCCCGTCGTTTCAAACTAGGACGTTGAAATTTCTTGTACAGTTTGGAAGAAGATGACGATGACGATGACGACATGGTAGTCGTATTCGGACACGACAAACCAGTCATGAGAGGAGCTCGTTGTACGACAATGATTTTGACACTCGGACGAAAGAGACGTGATGTTGTTGTGCTGGTACAAGTAGTCGTTTTGATATGTTTTGTACCTGTCGAACTGCAATCATCATGGTCCTGGCCGTTACCATTGTTGTTGCTGTTATTGTTGCTGCTGCTGATGGTCGTGCGACGGCGGCGGTACATTGTTTGTTTTGTTGGTCGTATATAATTGTCAATAATTGATGCTGGAATGAAAAATGAAATAATAACAATAATAATAAGAATGAAGACCTTTTCTTATTTTTGCTCCCTTCTTCACGTTGATTGATCTTGTTTACTAGACTACAGTAGTATTAGTTGTTACAATGTTGATGACGATACTCAATGATGGTAAGAGTATTCTAGTAAATAAAAAATGGTTGTTGTGATGATGGCGTCAGAGGTGGTCTGTTGGTTGTCTAACTCTGTTGAACGTTGAAAGAAGCAGGAAATGCGGAAATGCTGCCGAAGAATTGCTTGCTGCCACTAGTAGTAGTACTGTAGTCTACTAGTAGTACTAGTAGAGGATTGTTCAGTACTACGTACGGTAGTCTAGTACTACTCTACTTGCAAGCAAGCTTTATGAGTAACAACAACGCAGTAGAAAACTTGCGTTTCAAAATTGGCGCGAAGTATTGGACGAAAATGTTAGTTCTAGTGTGCGAACCAAAATCAGTATTAATGTTATTAGTGTTCAAGCTAATTGTGAACACTACCAGTACTATAAAGAATATAGTAAACTGTTGTAGTCTAGCTAGTCTACTACTACTCTAGCTACTAGGTCTACTATGGAAATCTTTTGGATCTTCCGTTCATCTAATTTTAAAACTCGGGCAGGAAGTTTGTCGGCTCTTCGCGTGTCATCATATTTTGATGATGATCTTCTTGCCCTTTCCGCCATACAGTAGTCTACTAGACTACTAGGAGTAGTAGTAATAGTAGCTACTCAGTAGCTAGCTAGCTAGTACCTGGTACTGGTTACCAGGTACTACTAGTCTAGTACCTTGTAGACTACTGATAAAAAAAACAGCCAGCTGGTGATGGATCTTTCTTTTCTTTCTCCAAAACAACAACTAAAATACGAACAACAATCACATCATAATATATTCCTTCCTTTGTCCTTTGTTCTATTAAAAGCTAAGAAGGTGAGTACTTTAGTATTGGATTAGTGAGTTATACTCTAGCTATCTATTACTAGGAGTAGTATTGAGTAGTATTGCACTATAGTAAGAGTGGATTCAGTTATAATAATAATAATAATATTATTACAAGGGTCAAGGTAGCTACTTCTACAGGCAACAGCAGACGCAGGCAGACCAGCAGCAGTAGTCTAGCCATTATTATTACCTGGTATTATTTATTTATATAATACTAAAATAGCAACAACAGCAATAACAACAACAATAACAATAACAAAAAATAATGGCATCTCAAATGCTATTTCGTTTAACCAGTGCTGGTGTTAATGCTGGTACTGGTACAGGTACGGGTGCCAAACGTTCGTTTACTTCTCGACTAGCTACAGCTGTCACTCGGAATCGAAATCAACAGCAACAATACAAATATTTCAGCAGCACTGCCTTACAAGAGCAAGATGAAGAAGAAAAAAGGAATATTAATAATAAAAGTCATGAATCGGAATCCTTTTTGTCCGGTACATCATCGCTGTATGCCGAACAAATGTACGAACACTATTTGGAACATCCGGAAACGATTCATCCAAGTTGGAGAAAATATTTTGAAAATTTAGAACAAGGCATTGCCTACAACGAAGCAGATTACGATAAACCAACAGCTGAAGCATCCAGTGTCAAACGAGCACAATCAGGAGTACGTAATTTTTTTTTTTTTTTTTTTTTTGTTTTTTGTTTTTTTTTTTTTTTTTTTTTTTTTTTTTATATTTTTAAAAAAAAGCCTTTTTTTTTTTTTTTTTTTTTTTTTTTTTTTTTTTTTTTCTTTTTTTTTTTTTAAATAATCAATCAAAAAAAGGCCCTAATAATTTCTGGTCTGATTGGACCTTTCGCTTGCTCAAACTCTTTTTTTTTTTTAACTTTTATTAGGATTCTGCTCCGTCCGATTCATTGGGTGTTTCCCATTTAATTCGGGCCTACCAAGTCAATGGTCATCTCGGTGCTCAGTTGGATCCACTCGGCATTCACAACAAGGAATGTTTTCCATGGCGACCATCCAATCTTGCAGATCTGTCCGAGACTGGTGGATGGCCACCAGAATTGACGCTCGAATATCACGGCTTTACCGAAGCCGATCTCGACCGCAAGCTACTTTTCAAGGGACGCGGAAGCGGTGGAAACAAGGGATACCTGGAGGAACTGTCCAGTGCTCCCGATAAGGTCACGCTTCGTGGAATTTTGGAGGAATTGCGTCGAACGTACTGCGGTACCATGGGCGTTGAGTACATGCACATTGGATATCAAGATCAAATGAACTGGTTGCGCCAACGGATCGAGAATCCCAAATTTTTGCAGTACGACAAGGAGAAGAAACAGCACATTTACGAACGCCTGTGCTTTGCGGATACCTTTGAAACCTTCTTGGCGCACAAGTTCAATACCACGAAGCGATTCGGATTGGACGGTGGAGAGGCCATCATTCCGGCAATGAAGGATGCCATCGATCGTGCTTCCGAATTGGGGGCCCATTCCTTCGTCATCGGTATGCCTCACCGCGGACGCCTGAACATCCTCGCCAACGTAATGAGAAAACCCATGCCCCTCATTTTTAGCGAATTTCAAGGTACGCATTACGACATTGAAGACCATACCAAGGGTGGCGATGAATGGGGTATGAGTGGAGATGTCAAGTATCATCTTGGATCGTCCATGGACCGAACCTATCCGGACGGACGAACGATTCATTTGTCGTTGGTAGCCAATCCTTCACATTTGGAATGCGTCAATCCTTTGGTGGTTGGAAAGGCCCGCGCCAAGCAGTACTATTCCGGAGATCGTCCCGAGGATATGCAAAACGTTGTTCCTGTACTGTTGCACGGAGATGCTGCTTTCGCCGGACAAGGTGTGGTGTACGAAACGATGCAACTGGCCAAGGTGGAAGACTTTTCGGTTGGTGGTACCATTCACGTTATTGTCAATAATCAAATTGGGTTTACTACCAATCCAAAGAACTCGCGTTCGACTCCCTACTGTTCCGATCTTGGAAAGGCTTTCAACTGCCCAATCTTTCATTGCAACGGTGATGATCCCCTCGCTGTCAGTACGGCCCTCGAAACTGCAGTTGAATATCGTCACGAGTGGGGAAATGATGTCATTATTGATATGATCTGCTACCGTCGTAATGGGCACAACGAATTGGACCAGCCAGCATTTACTCAGCCACTGCTGTACAAAGAAATTAGTAAACATCCTACCACTCTGCAGGTTTACGAAAAGCGATTGCTGGACGAAGGAACCTTGACCAAAGAGGAATGCGACGAAATCAAACAGTTTACATTGGAATCCTATGAACAGGATCTAGAGGCCAGTAAGACGTACAAGAAATCCAAAACTGACTGGTTGAGTTCCAAATGGGATGGTTTCAAAGGTCCCGGCCAGCTCAGTCGTATCAGAGAAACGGGTGTTGACACGGAAATCCTCCGAAATATTGGTGTGGCGGCAGGAACCATTCCCAAAGATTTCAAGCTGCACCGTCAAATGGCAAAGGTATGCTGTGTGATGCGAATTATAATTTTATTGATTTATTGTAGCAAAGGTGTGTTCGTCGTGTCCTTTTGCAATGCCTCTGACTTACCGAAAATATTACACCACGGACACACACCCTCCTACCCCACCCATTCTACTAGATTTTCAAAGCACGCGTGGAAATGACTGAAGCTGGTGAAGGAATCGACTGGGGAACAGCCGAAGCCATGGCATTCGGTTCCCTCATGCTCGAGGGGAATCATGTTCGACTTACTGGTCAAGACGTCCAGCGTGGAACCTTTAGTCACCGGCATGCTGTCGTGAAAGACCAGAACACCGAGGAAGAATACACACCATTGAACCATATTGCCAAAAGAATGGACCCGTCAGCTCCCATGGAAGAACTGCGAAGGTCAGACACACAAGCTGGATTGATTGTTCGTAATTCCATTCTCTCAGAATTTGCCGTACTCGGTTTCGAGCTTGGTTATAGTCTGGAGAATCCCAATGCCCTTGTACTGTGGGAAGCACAGTTTGGTGATTTTGTCAACGGTGCCCAAATCATGATCGATCAATTCATCTCGTCGGGAGAAGACAAGTGGATGCGACAGAGTGGTCTCGTCATGCTTTTGCCTCATGGATATGATGGACAAGGAGCAGAGCATTCATCGTGTCGACCAGAACGGTTCTTGCAGCAGGTGGACGAGGATCCGCACCATATTCCAATGATGAACCGAGATGAGCGGAAACAGATTCAACAGTGCAACTGGCAGGTTGTGAATTGTACAACACCTGCCAATTACTTCCATTGCCTGCGACGACAAATCCATCGCGACTTCCGCAAGCCTCTGGTAGTCCTGTCTCCCAAGAATTTGTTGCGGCACAGGCGCTGCGTTTCGTCCCTCGAAGACATGGGTCCCGGGAAGACTTTTAAGCGTGTTTTTGACGAAACAGATCCAGAGATTCAGAACAATCCGGAGGGCGTCAAGGTATGTGTTTGTGTAT
>Ga0100390_10004836_pt1 | contig 11558 bp, 11 predicted proteins | sample CryGeymeta201514_FD_81540 | JGI IMG/M metagenome (GOLD analysis project Ga0100390, IMG submission 81540) | Groundwater microbial communities from Crystal Geyser aquifers in Utah, USA - Crystal Geyser metaG 2015-14 | ecosystem: Environmental > Aquatic > Deep subsurface > Groundwater | place... | reverse complement strand
CAACGAGGATATGTACCTCGGCGGCGGCCTGCAGTGGCGCGAGCAGGACCGGCTAGCCATGGGCGATCGGCCAATGGTCGAGCTTAACCATATCCTGCCGGCGGTCAACACCGCCACGGGCCTGCAGCTGCACTCCCGGGTGGATATGCAGTTTCTCCCGGCAGGCGGCCAGGCGGACCAGCAGTCGGCAACGGTAATGAGCAAGGTGGTCGGGCAGATCTGCAACCAGATCGACTACCACTGGGCGGAGAGCCAGGCTTATGAGGACGGGCTGATCCAGCAACGCGGTTATCTTGATTTCAGGATGGATTTCGCCGGCAACATGAAGGGCTCCATCGAGCTCGAGATCCTCGACCCGATGGACGTCAAGCCGGACCCGGACGCCAGGTCATACGACCCGAAATATTGGAATGATGTCATCATCGATCGCTGGATGACCTATGACGATATCGCCGAGAGATACTCGGCAGAGCTGGCCGATCAGGTCGAGCAGCAGGCGGACGCCTATTACGGTATGGACGACAGCTTCCTTGGCCGGCCACACTTTAACGAAGACTCCGACGGCACCGGCTTTGACGGCTGGGTGACCCAGGACGGCGATGACCGCTCGACGCGGTTGTACCTTGTCATAGATCGCCAGCACCGCCGCGTCTCGCGGGGCAAGGTCTTTGTTGCCTGGACCGGCGAGGTGACGCCGCTTGATCTGATGGATGAGGCGGACATTGCCCGTTCCCTGGACGGCGGTATCGAAACCATTATGAACTACCGACGCATCATGTGGACCGTCACCTGCGGCGCGGTGGTGCTGCACAACGACTGGTCGCCCTATAAGACCTACACCACGGTACCGTACTTCCCCTATTTTCGGAGAGGACGCACCCGGGGCATGGTCGACAACCTGACCAGCCCCCAGGAGCTGGAGAACAAGAGCATCACCAATTATCTGGAGATCCTCGGCAGCACCAGCAACTCCGGCTGGGACGTGCCCGAAGGCGTCATGATCAACATGGAACCGGAGGACCTGGAAAAGAACGGCTCGAAGAATGGCCTGGTCATCGTTTCCAAGGTCAATCCCGCCGGGCTCAAGCCGACACGTCGGGCGCCGAACCCGATGCCTCTTGGTACCGATAAACTTATTGATCGGGCCGAGTTCGCCATCAAAACCATTTCTGGGATGAGTGACGCGCTGCAGGGCCAGCATGGCAACGAGGTCTCCGGCAAGGCAATCCAGTCCAAGCAGTATATGGGCCAGACGCAGATGGGCCGACCGCTGGACAACCTGGCATTCACCAGGCGGCTTGCGGCAAAGAAGATCGTCGAGTTGGTGCAGCAGTTCTACACCGAGGAGCAGGTTATCCGCATCATGGATATGGACACCAACAAGGTCAAGGAGGAGCTGGTCATCAACCAGGTCACCGTCGACGGCATCCTCAACGACGTGACCATCGGTACCTATGACGTGGTCATCTCCGAGACGCCGACCCATGCAACATTCGAGAACGGCCAGTTTGATCAGCTGATGGCCATGCGCGAGTCCGGGGTGCAGATCCCCGACGCCCATGTCATCGGCGCATCAAGCTACGCCAAGAAACACGAACTGCTCGAGGAGATTGAGGCGGTCAGTGCGGCACAGACCGAGGATCCGATGACCCAGGCAGAGACCGACGAGAAGGTAGCCAGCGCCGAGCTCAAACGGGCTCAGGCGAGGAAGGCGATGGCCGATGCGGTCAATACCTCGGTCGAATCGAAATACAGTGCGGTGCAGACGGCAGGCGTCATCGCCGCCCAGCCGACCACCGCACCGCTTGCCGATGTGCTGCTGCGTTCCAGCGGCGACATAGATATGGATAAGCCACCGCTCCTGCCGGAATACCCGATGGATGGCCAGGAGGTTTTCCGTGAGGAAGGCCAGCGCCCGACCGAGTTCCCGGCAGGCGCGGCAGCTGATTTCCCCACCAACACCAACCCATTAACCCCGGTACCGCCACCGGATCCACCGTCCCCACTTGTCGGCGTACAGCAGGGGATAGAGACTAAGGTTATTGACTGATAACAGGAGAGACGCATTGATCAACGAGGGATTCATCGACGGCGACGCAACCATTGAAAACAACTTCACCCACCACGTTCCTGGCGAGGGTGACGCCGAACGTTACGAGGCGATCAGGGACCAGGGCAAGGAATTTGCCTACCTGCTCCTCGACATCGCACCAGCCTCGGTAGAGCGGGGCAACGCCATACGAAAAATCGAAGAAGCGGTCTTTTGGGCCAACGCGGCCGTGGCCAGAAACTGATCAGCAACTGACAACCTAGATAAGGATATTAAACCATGCCGGTGGATAACGATAATTTGATAGCAGAAGAAGAGATGTTCGTCATGAGTTTTGACACTCTCAAGGGCGAGGTGCCCGAAGACGTGGCCATGGCCCGTGGCGATATGCCCGACGAGGCCGACCTGGAAAAACCGGTCGAGCTGATCCTCGATGAGGACAAGCCGGAAGAGGAAGAAGATGTCCAGGTGGAACCGGAACCGGAGAAGAAAGAGGATCCGGCGGCCGTGGAGCAGGAGGAGGAACCCGCCGCTGAACAGGCTGCGGAGGAGATCGTGGTGGAAGCCGAGCCGGAGAAGACCACACCGGTCAACGTACCCTATGGCCGATTTTCCGAAAAAGTCGTCGAAATCAACTACCTCAAGCAAAAGATCGCCGACCTCGAGGCCGCCCAGAATTCGCCGCACGTGGCGCAGGACGGCACCCAGGCCCCGGCCTTTGATATCAAGGCAAAGTACCAGCAGTACGCCGATCTGGTCGCCGATGGCGAGACCAAGGAGGCGGCGCAGGTTATGTTCGAGATCGATCAATATAAGGAGCAGCAGTCAGAGCTGCGCATCCTGAAAGGTATCGAGACAAGCAAGGACGTAGCTATCGCCCAGGATGTCGTCGACGATATCCTGCAGTCGCACGGGGAATGGTTTGCCAATCAGCGCAACAACCAGGCCTTTAACCGGGCCAAGATGGCCTATATGCGTGAAGACGGCATGTCGTTGTCCCAGGCCCTGACCGAGGCACGAGAGGTGTTTTTTGGCGAACGGATCAAGGCAACGGCGCCAACCGCACCAGCGATCGATGCCGGCAAGGAAAAGATCGCCGAACTGAAGGCGGCGCAGCAGAAGAAGGCTATCGAGACCAAGGCCAATGCGGCCAAGCAACCGATGTCCATGAACGTCGGGCGGAGCAACCGTGACAAGACGGCCGACCCGGCCGCCAACGCCCTGGCTATTCCAGAGGCGGAGTACAAAAGCATGTCGCTGAAACAGAAGCGACAGAACAGGGGCGATTTCGTTTAACCCCCGACAGGAGGGATGGCGGGCTTAGATAGCCGCCATGCCTGTAGCACGACCAATCGTGGCGCGTCGTTAAAGGCTCCAACGTTACAGCCCCCAGCAAGCGTTATTGCTGATCCAGGTCACCACACGACCGTTAATAGTGCGGAAAAACAATCATATGCACACGTTTTTCTAACCATTAATTGGAGATCACAATGAACGCTACAAACTTTGCGGCACTTACTTCCGAACAAAAAACCTATTGGATGCGCGAGGTCTGGACCTATATGCGCTCCGAGTCCTTCGTCGCCAAACTGCTCGGTACCGGCACCAACAGCTGTATCCAGCACATCAAGGCCCTGACCAAGACCGAGAAGGGGACCCGGGCGATTATGCAGCTGGTTGCCGACCTCAGAAAGCGCGGCGTTGCCAATGACAACGAGCGGGAAGGGAAAGAAGAGGCACTGCAGAACTACGACATCGACATCAACATGGGCCTCATCTCTCATCAGGTGAAGAATAAAGGTAAGCTGTCTGACCAGAATTCGGTCATCAACTTTCGCGAGACCGCCAATGACCGGCTAAAATATTGGTTGGCAGAGGCTATCGACACCATGGCATTTCTAACCCTGTCCGGTATCAGCTACAACTACAACCTCGACGGATCCACCTACTCCGTGGAGGAAGACGAGGAAAACCCCTGGAGCGAGTTGTCCTTTGCCGAAGATGTCACTGCGCCGTCAGCCGGCCGCCATTTCTATTTCAATGGCACCGACCTCATCGACGGCGACACGGCGGCGATCACCTCCGCCTGCACGCCGAAATACGGCATGCTTGTTGACCTCAAGGCATATGCTCGTACCAGCCACATGAAACCACTGCGTATCGGCGGCAAGGACAACTATATCTACCTTTGTGATCCTCGCGTGCTTGCCGGATTAAAGAAAGACGGTGATTTTCTCTCTGCTGTCGTTCAGGCAGGCGCGCGCGGAAAAGACAACCCCTTCTTCTCCGGGGCCACCTTTACCGTCGACGGCCTGATCATCATGGAGCACGAGAAGTGCTTTAATACCAAGGGCGCAGCAGCCTCCGCCAAATGGGGATCCGATGGCAACGTCGACGGTACCCGTTCGCTGTTCCTTGGCGCCCAGGCGCTCGGTATGGTCGATGTCGGCGCACCGGACTGGATCGAGAAGACCTTCAACTACGGGGCTGTCCAGGGTATTTCCACCGACAAGTTTATCGGATTCCGTAAGCCGCGATTTGACAACCAGTACACGAAAAATGCCGACGAGGACTTCGGCGTGGCCTGTGTCGATTTGTTTCTGAAGTAGACAGTCTTTTTTTTGATGGCGGCTACCCCTGACCGGATGGCCGCCATGTAACGATACGCAGCACCCTATCAATCACAAAGGAGCACACCATGTCCGCAAGTTTAAAAGTACGATCCGAGGGGATACAGTCCCCCATTTACCGCGTTGCCAAGTTTGATTTTACCGATTTCCCAGGCACCGATTTTGTCCCGGTCTTCGATATCCCCGGCGACGCAATCCCCACCGGCGGTTTCCTGGTTATCGACACCGTGTTCGGCGCAGGTCAGACTCTGGCGGTCGGTATAGCAACCGACACCGACGCCTACCTGACCGCGACCACCGCAGCGGCTGCGGCCAAGACCGCGCTCAATGCCACATTTTTAAACGGTGGCAAACCACTCGGCAGTCGCAAGACCGTTGGGTTGACCGCCTCGGCCGCGCTCACGCTCGGTAAGGGCTACCTGGTCCTCGAATATGTCTGTGTTAATCGCAGCCAGGGTACCCAGGGCTAAACAGGCTGTAACCAGGCTGTAACCAGGCTGTAATAAATCAACACGGGTGGACAGGATATCGCCCCTGCCCACCTGACTCATCATTTTGGAGGAAACAATGCCGGAACAATATAAAACAAAAAAAGGCCAGGATCCCGTTCGCCTGGCATCAACGTCTGGACACGTCATCATCATTGGAGGCGACTGGCGCGAGGTGCCGCCGGCCCTTGAGCTTGAGGCGTCCCGGGCCGGCCTGCTGTCAAAGACCATCTTCAATATGGCTCTCGAGGAGGCCAAGGCGGAGCTGGCCGGGGACGCTGAAGAGGTTGTCCGACCTGGCCCCGCGATTAAGGCCGACGAACCGGATGTCGATACGCTGATCAAGACAGAGGCGGCCGGTGTTACCACCGAGGATGCCGCGCAGCAGAAATCCATCAACATCATGAAGGCGATCAGCGAGGTGCTCACCCTGAGTGAAGCAGGCAAAGAGAAAACCCCCGGCGGCAAGAAGTTGGTCAATTCCGGCAACGGCCGACCATTGGTCGATGCGGTCAGTGAGCTGGCCGGGTTTAAGGTTTCCGTCGTCGATATCGAAGAGGCGCTGAAGTGAACGGAGAGCAGCTGGTCGATGACATCGTCGACATTGTTGTCGATACCACCTACGGCCGCGACTGGATCACTGACCGTCTCAACATCGGCATGAACGAGATCGTCGGCACCGTCCTGTTGCCCGGCCTGTCCGGAGGATTTGCCGTGGTCAGTACCGTGGTTGGCGATTACCAGGCGGATATGCCGGCCGATTTCCACCGTGAACTGTACACAGCCACGGTGGGCGGTTATTCCGTGGCTGTGCTGCCCAACCTTGGCGTCATGCGTGATCGTGGATTTACCATCGATGCCGCGTCCACCGGGCCGGTGAGCTGTGTCTGTGTTGATGGTGGCGGCAAGCTGGTTTATCAGGATACACCGGGATTGGCAACGGAGATCAAGTTGCGCTACTACCGCAAACCGGCGCTCCTTGACGACGACCCATCAAGCTTTACTGATGGCGTGGCCGGCAACCAGCGGGCTTCCGGACAGCTTGACCGGGCATTGGTCAGTTATGTTTGTGCGGAGATTTTCTCCCGGATAGAGCAGGATCGAGAATCACCGAAGCGCAACACTCAATATCACGAGGAACGTTACGGTAAGGCAATCTCCGAACTGCTACGCATTACGGGATCTCAACGACCGAGGGCTGTTCCTACTGTTTGTAAGGTGAGTTGGCCATGAAAATCGGACCATGGCCGAGAGGCATGGATAACCGCCGGGCGGACCACGACCTGAACTCCATGGACGCGGGGATGCCGCTGGCGGTGCGCAATGCCGTCAATGTGGACTTCTCGGCCAACGGCAAGGTCAGGCGACGCAAGGGTTCGACCCCTGTTTATGTCGGCATCGGCACCAGTCACGGATTTTCCTGTCCTGCCGGCTGTTTCTTTGCCGAGGGCGGCATGCTAAAGCGGTTCAATAGCGATAACTCATCAACGCCCTTATGCGCACTGGCCGGATCGCGAATTACCTACCATTATCTGCATGGGGTTGTCTATCTCTCCGATGGTTTGGCGGCGAAAAAGATTGTCGACGGTGTGGTCGGCAATTGGGGCATGGCGGTTCCCGGCGACGTGACGCTGCACGGTATACCCGGCGACTACTCAGCAGGTGTTTATCTCGGCGCTGTTTCTTTTGTCGATGCCGCAGGGGTCGAGTCAGGTGCATCACGGATAGCCACTGTTTCTCTTGATGCCAACTGCGGAGTGGTTTTCTCCAACCTGCCGGCCACCACCGACCCGCAGGCACTGTTTCTCCGGCTGTACCTCAGTACACCCAACGGAGCGGAACTGTACCATATCGCCGATGTGGCCATCGGGACTCCATCTTACGCGATCAACACCGGGCGATACGACGATGGCAATATCCTTGACCTGGCCCATGTTTATCCACCGCCTGCCGGGGACATCATCCGCAGCTACAAGGGCAGAATGTACGTCGCGTCAGGACCGTATGTCTCTTACTCAGACCCCTTTGAACCGGACCATTTCCGGGTGGACAACACCCTGCAGTTCCCGGGTGATGTGCAGGTCATGGAGCCGGTTGAAAACGGGATCTTTTTTGCAACGGACAAGAACACTTTCTTTTATGGCGGGGTGCCGGACGACGGTTTTCAGGTTGCCGATGCTCTCCCCTATGGTGCGATCTTTGGTACCGGCGTCACTTTGCCGGACCAGGAGGGCGTCATGTGGCAATCACATCGAGGTTTAATCATGGGAGCAAATGACGGATCGGTAAAAAACCTGCAGGAAGAAAACGTTGCAACAGAATCCGGTACGTCCGGGGCGATGCTCGTTCGTCGGCAGGATGGAATCAAACAGGCCATTGCGGTCATTAACAACCCACAGGCTTCCAGCCTGTCGGCAAGCAGCTTTATTGAAGCAGAAATTATAAGGAGGTCTTAAATGACCAGCAAAATCGGATTTATCTACACCCTGGAACATATCGGCGCAGATGGCAATTTGATCTCCAGGGAAGAAGTCGAGAACATTATCCCGACTGTCGGCCTGGATTATATCATTGGCTCGGCATTTAAAGGGGCCTCACAGTTTTCAGCGTACTACCTGGGACTTTATGGAGCAAATTATGTTCCAGTGGCCAGCGACACCATGACGACTCTCATAGCGGCCTGCAGCGAATTACAAAGTTATACCGGCACAACGCGCGCAGCTATCGCGTTCCCTGCTGTTACATCTGGTACTATTGTCACTTCGGCTGCGCCAAATGAGTTTGCTTTTGCTGCTGCCGAGACAATCCGTGGCGCATTCATTAGTTCTAGCCCAACCTGGGGTGGCGTAGCCGGTCTGCTGGTAAGCGCCGTATTGTTCCCGTCTCCAAAGGTCATGGCTGCTGGGGATATTCTACGGGTTCCTGTTGGTTTTAGTTTAACTTCGGCATAAGAGGAAATACGATGAGCTTTAGCAATTATGCAGAAAATGCCGCTTTGAATTGGTTGTTTACAGGGTCAGTTGTAACTAGACCAACAGCTTGGTATGTAGCGGTTCATACGGCTGATCCGACTGAAGATGGAACCGTGGGTGAGCTAACCGCAGCAAATGACTCTGGATTTGTTCGTAAATCTGTAACTTTTGCTGACGCGGCATCTGGGAACGCCCTATCTAGTGCTATCGTAGCTTGGACGCCTACAACTGGATCTTTTGATATTACCCATGTTTCTGTATGGGACGCTATAACTGGAGGCAATTGCCTTATTTATGGAGCGCTGGTTATTCCACGGACGACGACTAACGCTACTCCATTTGCTATTAACACCGGTGATCTTATCGCCGCTCTCGATTAAAGGGGAACCATATGTTTAAAATAAGCACAGGAATGCAGGATGCCCTTTTACTGGCCCTGGCTTCGCAACTGAATGGCACCATGGTGATGAACATCTACAGTGGCGCTGTTCCGGCAACTGCCGACGCTGATCTTGGAAGCGCTGTTTTGCTGCGAACGGTATCGGTAGACAGTACGGGGACAGGTATGAGTTTTGAGGCCACTACGTCTGGCGGCATGCTAGTTAAATCCACCTCAGAAATATGGGCCGGCCAAAATGTAGCAACGGGGACCGCATCGTTTTATCGTATCATGAATATCGGTGATACGGGCGTCGCAACCACAACGGCCCCCAGGTTACAAGGCTCAGTTGGTCTGCTGAACGCCGATCTTATTCTTGGTAATGTTGGTCTGGTAGCAGGTGTAACTGATCCAGCTATAGGTATCTTTATGGTAGGCTTACCAACGGAGTAAATTTATGAGTGTTATTGCTATTACTGCTCATTATAATCTTCCTTTTGTTGCGCTATGGGAAATAGAAGGAACGGAAGTGACCCGACTTCCTGATTTACTTGGTAGGGATAATATCCAGGCCGACGCAACACTTACGCATAATGGAAAGTATTTATATGTTAACGACCCTATTGTAAAAGTATATGAACGGGAGGCCAATGGATTCAGCTTACTAAGTTATACTCCAGGATTTCCTATTCGAGGGGGCTCAAAATTTAGTCCTAGTGGTAAATTTCTGGCTGGTCTCCTTCATTATACCGAATCTCCCTGGGTAAAAATTTATAATGTTAACGAATATACGTTAACCGAAGCGCCCGCTTTATCGGTAGCCCCACTCAGACCACCAACGGGAATTGCTTTTACAAATGACGATAGTCGTTTAGTTCTTGGCTTTCAGAGCGCTGAACCGTTTCTTTCAATTTACGCGGGTACTGGAGATGCGTTTACGACGGTAGATAATTATTCACCCGCCGTAACCGATTGGGTACTGAGTATTAGTATAAATCAAGATAATACTATGATCGCGCTTGGTTTGTATTATGGGTCGCCTAGTTTGGTTGTTTATGAGCTTAATGGTGGCCTATATGAAAAAAGGCCAAATTTACCCGAAGCGCCAACTAAGTCTATAACAGGCGTTGCCTTTAGTCCGGACGGTAGGTATTTAGTTGCTTGTTGGGAGTATGCGCTACCCAATTTAGCGATATACGAATTTGATGGCGCTTCTTTTATTAAATTATCCGGTCCACCTGATTTACCAGTGACAAATTTTCTTCGAGTTTCATGGAGTATATCAGGAGAGTACCTAGCAATAGAAACTACAGATCATTATATTATTCTCTATCATGTTGATGGAGGGGTTTTTACAAAATTATTGGTCCCCGCTGAGTTACGGGGTTCTATACAATTTTCTGAGTCGCCCGAGGTAGCCCTATTTTGGACCAATTTTAAAGACCAAAGAGAAATATGATAACCTTTGACGGCGACCGCAGTCTTAAGCGCAAATGGTTTGCTAAGAAGCAAATCCGGGTTATCAAGGATATTGATGTTCCTGGTAAAGCGGTCAAGTGGGAGGGATTCACTTTTACTGCCTGGCAGCAAGGAGATTTAGACGGCGGTCGGGTTACTGCGCCCATGGGGGCTGTTGTATGCTTTAGCCAAGGGTCGCCAACGGAGGATGGCTCTCCGCTTATTAATAAAATTTCTGTAGCTGTTTCTGAGGTCTATTATGGTCCTTTCATATCCGTTGTAGAGCCCTACTCGGTATACTATGCGGCTAATGGCGATGAACCCTATATTAAGCGATTCAATTCTCCTGACGAGAGTACATTTATTGCCGATGGAAATAGCACTTATGTTTTTAGACCATTTTCCGCTTTTTCGCCGTATTATTTAGAAGCATCAATGGGATTGTACGCGTATACGCCAGAATCTGTGTACTTACGTGATTTGCCTGGCGCTCCCAGTGTTATGCCATACGGAACAGGAGAATGTTTCTGGCTGACTTTGAATGATAATATATTTATTGATTTAAACAATAATGGGGCTGCTGATTTTCCTAAATATACCTTAGATCATTCGCTATGGGCGTACGCATCGAATGGCCAGCATATTAATAAGCGAAAAACAGTTTCTTTACAAGTTGGTGGTGGAACGCCAATGGCTAGTATGCCGATTAGGTGGCAGATTGCGCAGTATTTAGATCACCAGTGGATATCAGTTCATAACTTTGGAAGTTACGATGTAACTGAGCTTCCTAATATGCAAAAAATATGCGTAACAAACTTAGGTCCTCCTACACAACCAGTACAACGTATTCTATTAGAAGATATTTTGACTTCTGATATGCCATATGAGTTAAGACAAATTTTATTAGATAGTAGTGGGTATATTTCATGTGCCCCATTGGGCCAGTATACTTTTGGGGAGCACGAGAATGTAGAAGGTGAGGACGTACTTGTTCAAACAATTGTTCATGGAGTTAACGCGGCTAACATGGGCTACGCCATGACATTTGATAGCCCATCAAAAGAGTATTTTAATGCGCACAGAGAAGAAGGCCATTGGCAGTTGTTTTACGTATTTTATAGAGGAGGTAGAGCTTACAATATTAGTTCGTTGCAGTTTATTGAACTTTTAGATGAGCTGGCAGACAGCGAAATACTACGCCCAGACAACCCAGTAGAGCCAATTTATTATGAAAATGCATATCGCATGCTAGATCAGTTATTTTGTCTCCCTAATCATAAATTTAGTAACCCGTATGATTCTATAATGTTTCATGCGCACGACGGTAACGTATACACTTGGACAAGAAAATACGGCGCGGTTAAGTTTACGCCAACTGGCTTATTTAGAGTAACTGTTATAGTACCACGCGATGTTTCAGAAATAACAGGAGTTCGTCCTGAAATAACTCATGGCGGGGACGGCCTATATTTGTGCGTTTGTAATAAAGTACAGGATCGTATTTTAAGTGTGCACTATGGAAGTCCATTTGGTGGATGGACCAAATTACCGGGCCCCCCAGATGGTTATGCTATAGCGCAT
>Ga0100390_10004835_pt1 | contig 11559 bp, 11 predicted proteins | sample CryGeymeta201514_FD_81540 | JGI IMG/M metagenome (GOLD analysis project Ga0100390, IMG submission 81540) | Groundwater microbial communities from Crystal Geyser aquifers in Utah, USA - Crystal Geyser metaG 2015-14 | ecosystem: Environmental > Aquatic > Deep subsurface > Groundwater | place... | reverse complement strand
TCTGTGCGCTCGCTTAGCCGAAGAATAATAGTCTTACTGTTCGACTCCTTCGGTTTCCCTCTCCTTGCAGGAGAGGCCAGGTGAGGTCCTGTAGATGGCAACCTGAAGGTTGCCGCTACTTTTTACTTTTTACTTTTAACTTATTTTTAGCCAGAAGCCAACAGCCAGATGCCAGTTGCTAATTTTACTTTTGACTTATTTTCCCATTGATATCTTTTCAAATCCACTTTCCCACCACCAACCCTGACCTCTTCGACTTTTAGTCTTCCAGCTTGAATTAGAATCCCCCCGCCACCGAAATTTTCTGCCAGCCTTCCGTCTTGGCGAACTACTCTGTGACACGGCGTCCTGCGCCAATCCGGATTGCGATGCAAAGCGTTCCCCACGGCCCGTGCGGCTTTCGGCTTGCCCATCAGCGCTGCGACTTGACCATAGGTTGCCACCCTGCCCTTGGGTATTTTCTGAACAATCGAGTATACTTTTGCAGCAAATGTCTGCTGTGGCATATTTTAACCTTTGAATTTCATTACTCTCCTCTCCTTTCAGGAGAGGGTTAGCCTGCCTGCCGGCGAGGCAGGGGTGAGGTCTCCAGAGTTTTTCTTGACCTCATCCTCGCCTGCCGATTCGGCGGGCTCCCCTTCTCCTCAAAGAAGAAGGGGGGGGTTCTTTTTTCCATGGCTCTGTAGCGGAAACCTTTAGGTTTCCATTTCCCCGGATCATGGCGGACTAAAGTCCGCCGCTACGGAGTCTTCCTCCTTCATTTCTGGCTCTCTTTGTGTCATTCCCGACCTTTTTTCCCTCTCCTTTTAGGAGAGGGCTAGGTGAGGTCTCCAGAGTTTTTCTTGACCTCATCCTCGCCCGCCGAGTCGGCGGGTCCTCAGGATGACACCGGTTTTATTAATTTTCAATTGCCAATCTTGTTGCCAGAAGCTAGCAGCCATTTTAACTTTTTACTTTTGACCTTTGAGTTTACTCCCGCACCACCTCAAATGAGTAATATTCTTGTTCACCATCCGTAAAGCTTACCTCAACTTTTCCTACCCCAGCGAAAGGCGGCCCTTTATGGCACCAGGTGATAAAATCCTCCAGGTCCTTTTTCTTCCCCTCGGCCATAATTTCCACGCTTCCATCCCCGCGGTTTTTCACCCAGCCGGTAATGCCGACCTCTCTGGCCGCCAAAACCGCATAAGAACGAAAGGAAACTCCCTGCACTCTGCCGGTGGCGATGATATGAGCTTTACTTACAATCATGAGGATAAATTGAAGATTTAATCATGCTTGACTTGGGATTCCAACCAATCAAAGTAGCCCAGTTTGCGCAAAACCGCATCCAGAGTTTCTTCGCGCGAGTGGGAATAGGTGTCAATCACAATGTCGTAAAATTTGGGGTTCCAAAAGTCGGCTGTCTGGTAAAGACTTGACCACTTTTGCAGACTTTCTTTTTCCCGGGTTTTGATCTGGTTTTTAGCCTCTTCTACGGTTATATTATCGCGGTTGACCAACCGATCAATGCGCACTGATTCGTCACTGCAGACAAGCAAAACCTTTAAAACATCTTTGATGTTCTCGGCCATGAAGCCCGACAGCCAGCCTTCGATGATTTGTTCTTTCCCACACTCAAGGCTGGATTTACATAGATATAAATCCTTTTTCCGCTCGAATTCGTCAGATTGCGACGCGGCAAGCTCTAACGGAATGTTATTCTGTGCCGCGAATTCTCTGGTTAACTGTCCTAAGTTCTTATGTTCCCACCCCAATTTTTCTTTCAAGAAAGCCGCCAAGGTTGAGGTTCCGGTGCAGATCAAGCCGGAAATGGTGATGTTTTGATAATGTAAGTTTTTTCCTGGTACTTTTTTGGCCATTTTAAGTTTTGACGTTTCTATTTAAATTATGGCGATTCTTACGTCCGCCGCTACAAAATACTAGGTTTAAATCCGTAGGTACAAACCATGGCGGACTAAAGTCCGCCGCTACGAAACCTCATCCAAAATCTATCACCGTAGCGGAAACCTTTAGTACAAACTTGAGCGAGAGAAACCTTTGGCTTGCGCCAAAGGTTTTAAGGTTTCCATGTTCTATGCCGTAGCGGAAACCTTTAGGTTTCCATTCTCCCAAACCATGGCGAACTAAAGTTCGCCGCTACAAAATCCTATCCACCATCCACACCATGGCGATTCTAACCTTTCACCGCTACAAAATCCTATCTACCACCGTAGCGGAAACCTTACGGATTAGCGCTTGGGCTTGACTCCTCCACAGCGCTCTCAGTCGCTTCCGGATTATAATTGCCCGTTTCCTCCTGTCCTGAAGTATCTGACGGCTGGGTTGTCTGTGTCTCTTGGGTTGAGGTATCGGTAATACCCGCCTCTTTCTTCCAGTCCGCCAGCTCCTGGCTGGCTTTGGTATAATCCGCGCTCGTCTGGTCAATAAGTCCCAAAGCTTGAGTTAAACGCGTTACTGCACTATTCACGTCGTTTTGCGCCTTCAGGGTATAAGCCAAGTTATAATAAGCATTGGCATAATCAGGTTTGACTCGGGTGGCGTCTACAAACAAGGTTTTGGCATCTTCGTAGTTTTTAGCCTGAAAATATATTCCCCCCAGATCAACTTTGATGAGAGGATTTAAAGGATCCAGTTGAATGGACTGCAAAAACGCATCGGCTGACCACTGCTCTGCATTTTGCACTACCCCGATCATGCTGCGGTAGATTTGACCGCGCAATTCCCAATTGACAGCGGAGTTAGGATTGGTCTGTTGAGTGATCACCTGTGATTCCCGAATGGCCTGGCTTAAAAGCGTCTGTACCTGAGTTTTACCCGTATCATCCAGGTTCGTCTGAGAAGCCAGGGAGTTGGCCAAAAGCAGATTCACCTGGGCATAATCGCGGTGATACAAATCCGAATTCGGATTACGCTTGATAGCTTCCAAAAGCAGGTTATAGGTATCGGCTCCTTTATTTTCCAATTTGGCAAACTGAGCCTGCTGATAATAATAATCAGCAATGGTTACTTTCACAAAGAAAAATTCACCAAACAGGAAAAGCAAGCCTGCCAAGCTGGCGATTACGTAAATCGGAACTTTGCCGGAAACCACAATTTCTTCCTCTTTGCTCAAACTGATCGAAACTGCCAGCAAGAGAAAGAAGAAAAACAAGAGAGGCAAAGAAAAAGGAATCAAAAAGGTTGTCAAAGCTAAGGCTAGGACATAAAAACCGCCCAAGATCGGGTTTTGCGAAAAGGGAAATTTACGAATCGCAATCAAAAGTAGAAGCACCAAAAGGGCTAAACCTAAAAATCCGCCTAAAGTCGTAATCTGGAAAAACAGGCTTCCGGCGCTATCGAAACGATAGGTCCAGTTGTCGGTGCTGTTAATTCCGATCGGTTTATAGAGGGTAAAGGCCAATTCATAGTTTCCCGGCCCCATTCCAAAAAGGGGCTTTCTTTTCAAGGTTTCCATGCCGATTTCCCAAGAGTGGCCTAACGACAAGACTGGAATTTTGCTGACCTTGATTTTCAAAACATCGTTATAGAAAGAACGCATAGCCGGATTAGTGACTAAAAAGACGGCGCAGGCGGCCACAATTACGGCGATTAAGAGATTCTTTTTGCCTTTAACCGAACCTAAAATTCTGCTCAATAAAAAGAAGCTCAAAGGCGCTAAAACGTAAATCAAGGGATTGAGATACAGGAAGGAAAAAAGGTTGCGGCCGGAAAAAGGAATGTAGAGCAAAAAGTAAATACAGAAAAGGATAACTCCCAAACTCAAGGTTGACTTTTTCAGACTCAACTTTCGCTCAAAAAGGCTTTTCAGTCCAAAACTTAGAAGGATCAAGAAAAAGATAATCGGCAAAAGATAGGGAATTGCAAAGGACGCGTTTTTGAGAGAACCCATGTTTTGCAGATTGAAAGGAAAAAGCAAGAGGACATTGCCGCCGACAAACAGAAAGGCCAAAACTTTGAGTACGGTCTTTAATGCTTTAATCAGAACCGGCCTGGGATCAGAAGACTTGACGCTCAATTCTTCGCCGACCGATTGTGTACCAGGCATCTGCCCTTCCGTGGGCATCTTTTCTGCTGCAACTTCCTCGCCGAGAGAACTCTCTTTCTCGAACATAATCTCTTCTTTCCGCGGCCGCCCCCGGCCTCTTTTTTGGGCTTCTCTTTCCTGCTCCTGGACCTTCTGCTCCCAAAAGCTTTCTTTCTCTTCTTTGTCGCTTTGGTCCAAAAGCGATTTCAGGCGCTTGAAAACCATGATTCCTCCTTTTTAGCTTGCTTAAGATGTGTAGCAATTGAACCATCTTAACATATGTTTTTTAATTATACCCAAATTACTTCATTTTGCAAAAATTTCTTAAAGAAGTAGGTTGTAATTTGGGGAATACTCAACTTCTTTTATTGGCAATTTAATTAAGGTTGAGTATATGAAAGCCGTATTTTTTGTATCAAAAACCGTCAGTAAATTATTGTTCGATCCGCCAGATGAACGGAGAGAACTACCGCTTTTCTCAAATGTACTTCTCCATGCCCCGCCGACTCGGAGGGTTAGTCGAAGAATAAGAACTTACTGTTCGACCAAACGAGTCTCCCGCGAGCGCGTGGAGAACTACCTCAATTTTGACCCTTCGACTTTACTCAGGGTAAGCTTTTTACTTTTAACTTTTAACTTTTTACTTTTAACTTATTTTTGGCCTTCTCTTCTATTTAACGTCTTTATAATTAAAAAGATATCCATGATTGACCCGATTCTTAATTTTTCCAGTTGTACTGCTCCATACCCCGCCGAATCGGCGGGCTCTCCTTCTCCTCAAAGAAGAAGAAGGGGGGTTCTTTTTTCCATGGCTCTGTAGCGGAAACCTTTAGGTTTCCATTTCCCCGGATCATGGCGAACTAAAGTTTCCATTTCCCCGGATCATGGCTTTAGGTTTCCATTTCCCCGGATCATGGCTTTAGGTTTCCATTTCCCCGGATCATGGCGAACTAAAGTTCGCCGCTACGGAGTCTTCCTCCTTCATTTCTGGCTCTCTTTTTGTCATTCCCGACCTTTTTATTGTCATTCCCGCCTGAAATGGGAATCTATCCCATTTCTTCTTCTGGATTCCCGCTTTCGCGGGAATGACAGTGGCGGACCTGTCATCCTGAGGAGTCCCCGCCGAATCCCTGCCTCGCCGGCAGGCGGGGGCGGGGGACGTGAGGATCCCGTGGGGTAAGGGAATAGCCCACCGGATCCCGCCGATCCGGCGGGTTAGTCGAAGAATAATATTCTTACCGTTCGAGAGTAGAACATCGCTCTTTATTGTTCGACCAAGCGCAGCGCGTGGAGAACCACCGCTTTTCCTGAATGTGCTTCTCCATGTGTCGCCTAAACAGCGACTTAGTCGAAGAATAATACTGTTTATTCTATTTTTGAAACTTACTTCTTTTTTCATTTTAACCTTTGACTTTCTTAAGATGTTCTTCCCTTTTGTCATTCCTGACTCTCTTTTTGCCATTCCTGGCTTGACCAGGAATCCCGTCCGTTTTACCTCATTCCCCACGGGATCCCCCTAAAACCTCTCATTGACTTTTTGTCTCGTTCTTGGTATATTTACTTTGCCTGTAGGCTTCGGCCTCAGTCGACCATCAGATCTGAATGAGTCGACAGCAGGCATTTTTTATTCTAATCACACTCAAGATCCCCGGTAAAATTGACATACCTTCTTCCTTTATCCCTCTTTTTATTCGTTATCCAATTCGGAATAATGCTCCAGAAAAAATGCTTTCCCCCGCCTATCTTCTTGACTATAACCTTGACTTTCCACTCATCAACAATGGCTATAAACCCCAAATATTGAACCTTCTTCTTTCTTCTAACCTTTTTACCGTACTCTTTGACCTCCATTGTGCTTGTATATGAATCCTTCTCCTGTATTGTGGTAGTAAGACCCAGCAATTTCGGAGCTTTTGACAAAAGCCTGAATCTGAAAAGTTGGGTTTTCTCATCCCGCTTAACATATTGATTCTTATATATAAGGTGCCTGAAGCCGTTGCTGTTAAAAACAACCTCGGTCTTTAAATACGGGCAATGGACCTTTCCGATTTCTTTGTATTTCTTGTATGCTTTGTCCTTTTCATTATTGTAATTTTTGGTTTCCATATATTTTTACTTATCCCCATTCTCTCCCACTCCCGGTGTGGGAAAATCTCGATTCTGGCTTAGCCCAGAATGACGGCAGGTGTCATTCCCGACCTGATCGGGCCTGCCCGCCGAATCCGCCAACTGGCGGAGAAGGAGGGAATCCCGTCCGTTCTACCACGTTTTCTTTTTCCCATGGCTCTGTAGCGGAAACCTTTAGGTTTCCATTTTCTCGGATCATGGCGATTCTTGCGTCCGCCGCTACGGAGTCTTCCTCCTTCATTCCTGGCTCTCTTTTTGTCATTCCCGACCTTTTTTCCCTCTCCTCATAGAAGAGGCTAGGTGAGGTCTTTTTACTTTTTACTCTGACTCTTTAGTTGTACTTCTCCATGCGCTCCTCGCCGAATCGGCGAGTAGCTTAGTCGAAGAATAATCTTATTGTTCGATCCGCCAGCCGACCGAGAGAACTACCTTGCTTTTAACTTTTAACTTTCTACTTTTGACTTTTGACTTACTTTTTAGCCCGCAACTCGTTACCCATAACCCGCTACTATTCCTCCCCCCCTTACCCCCCATTTCGACAATGGACATATTCCACGCCTTCAGTTTTCCGCGTCGCAATAACCTTTGGCAAATTTGGCTATCTTGTTGTGGCTGATTTTATCCATCTTTTTTCACTTCCCATTGCCCATTTTTGCTCAAACTTGTTATTCCTTGTCTTGACGCCATTTATTATTGTCCTTCCCAACCTTTTTTCCGTTATCCCCGGCTCTCTTTTTGTCATTCCCGACCTGATCGGGCCTGCCCGCCGAATCCGCCAGCCGGCGGAGAAAGAGAGAATCAATAGTTATTTCTTCGTTTCTACTTTTGACTTTTTACTTTTAATCTTTGACCTTTTTTATGTATATAGTTTCCCGCTTTCGCTGGAATGACAGTGGCGTCTTTTACAAGTTTTACAAGGCCTCCCCTTGAAACCCTTGCAGACTTGCAGACTTACCTTTTTTACGGTTTCTGAATTTCGGCAAATTTCTGCCAGGAACGCAGAAGATGCATAATTTTCCAGCGAACCGTCAGATACTTCCTGGCCTGCCTTTCAAAAAACTCAAGTTCTACTTTGTGGTTGGCCAAGTCGCGGTACTGCTCCAGGTAAACCACGGCGCAATTACACTGCAGCATCGCCTCATCCAAAAGCCTTAACGCCTGCGCGAGTTCACTAAACCGCAGCGAATGAGCCCGGGCAATCTGGCCCGGAAGCGCCAAAACGCATTCCAATAGGTTGCGCCTGATTTTGCCTTTCAGTTCAGTTATAAGCTCATCTTCTTCTACAGCCAGCGGCGCTTTTGACTGCGACTCTGTGACTGCTTCTGTTGTTTTGGCGGCCATATCCTCTCTACAGCGGTTAAAAATTTCCGCGGCGCCATTGACCACCGTTTGATAGACTTCCAGATCCTGAAAACTTTTGATCGGACGTTTAGGCGAGTATTTTTGATAATTCATTCTTATAGAGGTTTCTCCTCTAAATAAAAGAGGAGAAACCTCTTGAACCTCTCATATTGAAGTTGGGTATATGCTCTCAATTTTCTGTTTATTCTGGTTGATGTTATACACTCCCTCCCAAGTGTACACTTTTCTTTTGCGGCGGCCCTTTTTAGGTTTATGCAGAACATGCAAAGGATAAAACTCAAAATAGTCTTGTTCGTCAAACCAGGCGCATTTAAACTCAAAGAGACGCAAACCGGTAAGTCGGCTCAAGGCCATGGCGTAAAGCGTTAACTGATCTATAGGTTGTTCTTTGGCGGCCTTGGGTTTGTAGTCCAAAATGTGGATCTGGCCGTTTCTGATCTGCAGGATATCAATGTGGCCTGTTATTAATTTCGGCAGAGATCCAACATCGACAATATCAGCCTCCGCAATGGGTACGTCGGCTTTCGGCAGGGATCCGTTTGCAACTGCGGATAAATTCGGCAACGGATTAATAGTATTCGTCATTCTGGCAATCCGCCGACTGGCGGAGCGTCCAGAATCCGTTTTAGATTCTGGAGTCGTCTCCGGCTCCTCCCCAGAATGACGGCTAACCGGGTTCTTTTTATCGTAAATCTCAAACCCCAATTGCGTCTTCATATGCAGCAAATCATCGCGGGTAATATACACCGGCACCTCAGTGGCAATGGTGACCGAATCGTTATACAGCATAAACTTTTGCAGAGCTTCGTGCCGCAGTTTGCGTTCAGCAACCGACTGCAGTACAAAAGTGCACAGCAGGTTGGCAAAATTCTGCTTGCCGCGCACCACCATCTGAGTTCTGGAAAAAGTCAAGGGCGCTTCCGAGGCTCTCAAGCCTTCTGCCTGTCCGCTTCTGGCGGAAAAGTATTGATGCGGACACTCGGAAGGCACCAGCTCCAAAAATTCCCGCAAAGGGTCAAAACGGTAATGCCGCACATCCTCCCACATAATGAGCCGGCATTTAGCCCTATGAAAGCGAAAGCGGAAAAGCTGGCGGTGGGCCAAAGTGGCGGTTACAACCATCTCGGAAGGCGTATATTTGCGTCCGGCAAACTCGCGGTAGCGGGAAAAGCGGCAGATGGGTTCAAATTCTTTTACCCATTTGGCCAAAGTGGCAGGCTTTAAAGTCATTTTGATTTTTTCCGCCCGCTCTTTTAGCAAAGAACAGGTTTGGCTTGGCGAATAACCTAAATTATAAAGACTCAAGGCGTCTAAAATCACTTCCAAGGGATAGTGCTTGCCGCTGGTTAAAACATTCTGGGTGAAAGTTTTACCGCAGGCTGTACATTGATAAAGCTGAATCCGCTCCTGTTGTTTTTGCCTGAAGCCTCTTTTGACAAATTGCGGCGAATGGCAGGCGGGACAGGCCAGTGAATCAAAGGCGGGTTTCTCATGACTTGGAGTGGTGATAATCTTACCTGCCTGCGCTGCGGCAGGCAGGCGGCTTTGAGAAAATTGGGGCTCGTTTTGTGTAATTGCGGCAATTTTCTCTCTGATCAATTTTATAAATTCCGACATAAGAATCTTCTTTCCCGGATTTCTTCTACAGAGATTTTAGAGGTTTTTCTTCTTTCAGGAGGAGAGACCTCTTATTAAAATTGTTTGACAACTCATTTTTATCTGTGTTGCCATTGCCTGGTATGAAAAAATCGTCTTTGAAGTCTAAATCTCGAGTTGTTTCTCTCCCAAAAATTTTTGAAACCCTTGACAAATCCACCCCTTTTTGTTATAAAAGACTCAATCGCGCCCCGCCAAAATTTATTTTGAGCGGGGATTATTTTTTAAAATTCCCCCAAATAACTCAACCGAGTCTTAAACAATCCCGTTTTTATTCCCCAAACTTCTCTCCCCAGATGACCTTTCTCATAAATCACCAACACCTGTTTTTTAAGCTTAATCAGATATTCGTAAAGCGGAGCAAAATCTCCGTCGCCACTCAAAAAGATAAAACTGGAATAACCCTCTTCTAAATATTTGTAAACCGCCATACAAATTTCAATATCAAAATCACATTTCCTTTTTTCAATTACCGTGTCGGCCACTTTGCCCACAATAATATATTTAACCGGCTTGGTGGTCAGCCTAAAACCAATCTTTTCGATTTCTTTTAAAAAACTTTTTGACTTTTTATGGCTGTCTTGACCATAGTAAAAGTTGGGCGAATTAATTTCCGGGTAGCCTTTTAGGTATTCAAAAAGTTTTTTTGGATCAACGCCTCTTTTTAAGGAAGACGTCCAACCATAAACATTCGCCCAATCGATAAAAACTGCCGTTTGGCCCTTGAGTTTTAGAATTTGCGGTTTGGCTTTCTTTTTCATCTTTTTCCTTATTTGATATACATTTTACCACATTGCCAGCCAATAGACTTTTTCTTCCTTTTGCGGGGCGTCTCCTACCTTGATCGTAAATCCATCTTTGGTTATATCTTCAACCCAAATCGTCGTTTTGTAAGACGGTGTCACATTGACCACCACCGGAGCAGTATCCCACATAATCCCGCATTCGGCAACCACTTTCCCTTCTAAAATCTCTCCCATTTTACACTCAGTGGCACTCTTGCCTTGTGAATTTTGAATTTTAAACTCGGTAACCCCAGCGCCAAGGATCAATATATTCCTAAAATTGCTGTTTCCTGCAATTACCCCTTCACTAATTTTCAAATTCCCATCTTTATCAATGGCCACTTTGCCGGACATAATCTCCAGCTCACCCAAACTGTCCGACTGCAACTGGAGTGGACCGGCGGTGGTTTGGAGGCTTCCCTTTTCCCCATCGATAACCACCAATCCTGCCGTAATACTTTTACCCACCGCCAGTTCCGTCAAAGTGGTTTTGCCTTTAACATTGAGATTTTCATTCAACACCAGGTTTTTGTCTAAAATCAGGTCTCCTTGGGGAGAGAGGGAAAAGTTTTGAGCCAAAGTAGCAGACTGACTGGTTTCGTTTTGTAAATCAGCTAGTTTGTTGATGACTGCTTCGAGGTTACCTACCAGTTCCCCAACCCGTGAGGAAAGAAGTTGGCGGTCGGTAATCTCACGAGTTAGGATGGTGGCTATCTCACGAGTTTGAGAAAAAAGGGCACTTAGATCAAAATTCGTGAGATTGGCAGAGGCTAATTTCAACTGCTCAATCTGCTGCTGTTGCTCCTTGATTGCCTCCACCAAAAGTACAGGCAATTTCTCGTAGTGGATGCTAAAATATTCGGTGCCATCACTGCCAGTAAACGAATAGGTGGCTTCGTTGAGACCTAATTTGATAAGATCCTGCGCCATAAAACCCAAACGCTTTTTGGCTCCGTCAGGCTCATCCAAGGCATTGTAGAGATATCCTGTAAGCCCCTGTACGACCGTCAGAGCTTGTGAACTGGAAAGAGAGGTAAGATTCTTCTTAAGTCGGATGTCGGAGGTTAGCAGAGCAATATCTCCAGTAGCATCATCGCGGTACAAGGCGGTGTCCCCGGTGACCGGGAAAGTACTCGCGCGAATAGTTCCCGCTACATCTAATTTTACTTGGGGACTTGTCGTCCCGATGCCGACGTTGCCAGCATTTGTTATCACTAACCCTGTCCCTGTTGCACCACTAATGTTTCCAGCAAAACTAGTGTTAAGACTATCTGCCCCAATGACCCCGAGCCTCGCCAGAGGCGAAGTCGTCCCGATGCCGACGTTGCCGCTTATATATGTATTATGCGCCACGATGCCGTTGGCAACGAAATTATGCGTGCCTTCTACTTCAATATCATAGACTTGTTCTTCGCCTACATATTCGATGCTTTTGACCTTATCCCACACTACATATAGCTCACAGCTCACAGCTGACGGCTTACAGGAAGAAGCAGCGATGTGATTGCCAGGCTGAAGATAGATTACTTTTGTCCAGACATCTGTAACTTCGTTTGACAAATCATGCGCCTCCTTGTTATAATCTTCGCTATGAACAACATT
>Ga0100390_10004829_pt1 | contig 11566 bp, 8 predicted proteins | sample CryGeymeta201514_FD_81540 | JGI IMG/M metagenome (GOLD analysis project Ga0100390, IMG submission 81540) | Groundwater microbial communities from Crystal Geyser aquifers in Utah, USA - Crystal Geyser metaG 2015-14 | ecosystem: Environmental > Aquatic > Deep subsurface > Groundwater | place: USA... | reverse complement strand
GTTTTTTATTTCCTCGGTTGTTGCTGGTTCGGCATTGTCCGGAGATGTTTCTTCCGCCGCATTTTTTATGGTAATTGATATAGGGGTACTGATAACAATAAATTTATCATCCGTAGTGGTGGCTTTGGCTGTTATATTATAGGCGCCGCCTTTTAAAAGAGAGACATTCCAGCTGTATTGCCAAATATTATTATTGTTATTGGCTAAATTTTGATTTATCACATTGCCATTTTGAGACAATATAAATCGCAACTCTTTAATCGGAGCGTTGCTTTTTGCACTGGCTTCAATCAAGCCGCTAGTAATTTCTTCCTTATCAGCCGGACTGATTATTTCCAGGGTTGGTTTTTGCTGTTCATTGTTTGCTATTTTACCGGGGATTGGGGACGCGGTATCCGCGGTTATTGATGTTAGACCGGTGTTTTGAGCATAGATAGCTATCGCCGGCGCGAATAAAAAAACCGTTTGGTAAAAAATCATTATTACGGCCATTAAATTTTTATAATGTTTATTGAATTTCATAATTTTATTTTATTAATTTAATTATTTACTTTTAATATTATACCACATTAACCTTTGCCCTGTAAATTCATTTATTCGGCTGGTTAATAAAAAAAATAAAGGGCGGATTTCCGCCCTTATTTTTTTACGCAAATTATGCTATATTAATTGTATATTAGATGATAAAAATATCCGCTCTAGGTAATTTAAGAGGCAAGGCCACTAGCTTAAGTGGCCTTGCCTCCAGAATTAAAAATTATTTCTATGAATAACAAAACACTTAAAAACAGCCAAGGGTTTACGCTCATAGAGATGATGGTGGCGGTGTCTATCTTCTCCATCGTCATCTTGGCCGCCACCGGCATCTTGAATTACGTCCTTAAAGGCCAGGTGGCTTCGGTCGCTTCCCAGAACGTGCAGGAGAGCATGCGCTATGCCCTGGAAGTGATGTCCAAGGAAATAAGAACGGCGCCGGAGGTAGGTAGTGGTTGTTCATTTCTTTTTTCGCCCGTTAAAATAGTTTATAATATTTCACCTGGGTTTGAATCAGATTATTTATATTTTATTAATAAAAAGAATGAGTGTATACTTTATAATTTAGATAATAACAGAATAATGATATCACGTGATTTAAATAAAAATAATTCTCTTGATGCAAATGAATTTGCTTATATCACGCCTGACGCAATAGAGGTGACTGATTTAAAATTCAAGGTTTTGGATGATGCCATTGACGCTTTTCATACGGTCCAGCCCTTGGTGGTGATGAGCATGGATGTTAAATCAAAAAATACTTTTGTTAAAGATAAGAAAGTCAGGATAGAGACAGCCATTTCCTCGCGGTTTTATCGGTAGCGGTTTTTTCCGTCATTCTGAACGAAGCGAAGCGGTGTGAAGAATCCCGTGGCTATTTATCATTCCCATCTTTCCCCTGTCATTCCCGTTTTTCTTCTGTCATTCCCGCGAAAGCGGGAATCCAGGAGATAGCGGAACGAAAGTTGCTTTCTATGCTTGTTATTTAATGCCAGCATAATTACAGATTTACCCTAGATTCCCGATAGCCTTCGGCTTCGGGAATGACAGAAGTTGGGCGCGGCATTCATAGTGTCGCGTTTAATTAATTAAAAAAAAGACCCCCGAAGAAAGAAATCTTCGGGGGTGAATGAGTACGCAGGGTTTACCTGCTTCTCCGGCCCAGAGCGATGAGACCGATAAGGCCAGTGCCGATCAGGAACAGGGAAGTCGGTTCAGGAACGCTACCAGGGGGGATGTAATAAGGATTGTTTCTGGCCGGCCAGACATAATATTTTGTAGGAAGTGGCATCTTTTGTTGGGCCCCATTTGAAAAATGGAATGTGAATGGTGCGCCGTCTATATCCTTAGTACCTGACCAATAGCCGTTTAACTGGATATTGCCAAACCATGGCGTGGGCGGTACTGGTTGACCAGCGGTTCCGTTCAGATCATTATAAAACAAACAATTCATTTCACCGTCGGTAATGTTGAAGCCAACCCTTAGATCAGAAGTGACGGGCAAACGCCAGTTGTCATAACCATCATACTTGATGGTATTAAGATAATTGGCGAAGCCCATGGCCCCGTCCCAGGTTAAGCCTCCGCCAGTAGCATAGCCCAAAGTTTCGGCCAGATTGCCGTCAGAAACGAAACAGGCCGGGTTGTCATAAAAGCAGATCTGCGTGGCGCCGGCCGGGACCGAGAACAAGAAAACAAAAAAACAAACACAAACTGAAAAAATCTTTTTCATGGCTCTTCCCTCCTATAAATAAGGTTTAAAATGGAAAATCCCAATACACTTGTATAATAAATTTTTAAACGAACAAAAAAAAAATTAATAGTGGCTATATTATATACTAAATATAAAAATATGTCAAGGGCTGGCAACAATTCAAGATTCAAGCGAATGCAGGGATATAATATATTTTACCCCATGGGATTTGATGATAATGGACTGCCTACGGAGCGTTTTGTGGAGAAGAAGTATAAAATTGATAAGGCAAAAATCAGTAGAAAGGAATTTATTAACCTCTGTATTAAAGAAACCAGAAAGGGTGCTGAAAATTATCGTCGCATCTGGAAATGTTTAGGAATTGGAGTGGACTGGTCACTGGAGTACAATACCATTGGTAAATTACCACAGCGAATTGCCCAGAGGTCATTTATTGACCTTTACAACAAAGGGCTAATTTACCGGGAAAAATCACCAACCTTTTGGTGCGCTAAGTGTCGGACAGCTTTGGCCCAGGCTGACCTGGAGGACAAAGAAGAAGATTCCAAAATGTATTATATTAAATTCTCAGTTTCTGGGAAAGAAGCGGTAGTAGCTACCACTAGACCGGAAATGATTCCAGCTTGCGTTGCACTTTATGTTAATCCGGATGACAGTCGGTTCCGTGAATTAATTAATACAAAAGCACGAACACCGATATTCAATCAAGAAGTCCCGATATTATCCTCTACTGCGGTTCAGCCGGAAAAAGGCACCGGTATTATAATGGTTTGTACTTGGGGCGACGTTGAAGATATTGACAAATGGAAAGCCGATAAGCTTGAAACAAAAATATTAATCGATCAAGCTGGTTGTTTAACCGAAATAGGTGGAGAATACGCCGGTCTTAAACTTTCAGAAGCAAGAAAGGCTATCGTTCAAAAACTAAAAAGTAGCGGATTATTAGTAAGGGAAGAAAAAATAATGCATGTGCAAAACGTGCACGAACGTTGTGGAACCACAGTTGAATTCACCGCATCCAAGCAATGGTTTATTAAGGTGCTTGATTTTAAGGACAGACTTTTAAAGAATGGAGAAGAAATAAACTGGTATCCTGGGTTTATGAAAGAGCGTTATAATCATTGGGTGAAAGGGCTTAAGTGGGATTGGTGTATTTCTCGGGATCGTTATTATGGCGTTCCTTTTCCGCTATGGGTATGTGAAGATTGCGGTGCGATTATTCTGCCCCAGGACAAAGATTTGCCCGTAGATCCGCGTGGAGAAAAGCCGAATTGCCAAAAGTGTGCGTGCGGTAGTACTTCGTTTATTGGCGAAAAGCAAGTAATGGATACATGGATGACTTCTTCGCTCTCACCCTTGATAAATGGAAAATGGCTTGAAGCTGATTCGCTTATGAAAAAGATTTATCCAATGAGCGTGCGAGCACAAGCTTTTGAGATTATCCGGACCTGGCTTTTTTACACGATGGTTAAATCCATGCACCATTTGGACACTGTGCCTTGGAAATCGGTAATGATATCTGGTTGGGGTCTAGATCAACGTGGTAAAAAAATGAGTAAGAGCAAAGGCAACATTATTCCAATTGATAATGTCTTAAAACAATACTCAGCTGATGCTATCAGATGGTGGTCAACCGGAGCCGGCCTGGGTCAAAATCTAAAATATTTTGAAGATGACCTTAGGGGTGGCAAGAAGATAATAAATAAGCTTTGGAATGTTGCCCGGTTCGTTGAACCAGTAATACAAGGCAACCAGCCTGAAAGTTTATCCAGGGTTGTTAATTTTTCCGACCGATGGATTCTAGCTGAACTACAGGAGACGGTTCGTGGCTGTACTGAAGCATTGGAAAATTACGATTTTAACCAGGCAAGGATCATATTGGAAAAGTTTTTTTGGCTAAAATACTGCGATACCTACTTGGAGTTATGTAAAGAAAGGACCTGGAATCCTGGAAAATACAAGGACGAGCAGATAGAGTCTCTCAAAATTACGCTTCAATTCTCAATGGAAAATCTGCTGAAATTATTCGCGCCGATTCTGCCATTTATTACTGAGGAGATTTATCATATATTATTTGAACAAAGCAATGATAAGTCTATCCACACAAGCGGGTGGCCGAAAGTAATTAAAAAATACCAAAATGAAGAATTGGCGAGCCTTGGTCCGGTGTTTTTAGAAATTATTAACAAGATAAGACATTTCAAATCAAACCATACCGAGTCGTTTCGATCGGAAATTTGCTCTTTATCGTTATTAACAGACAACCAACTTTTAAGAGAGTCATTAAATGATCTGCTGGGATTGGCTAACGCCAGAACTGGTTATATTAATAAGGAAATTGCCAGTGGCGAAATTTACAGTTTTAAAGGAGGAAAAATAATTTTAAAGAATTAGCATTTAATACCAAGTCGGTTGGGCGCTAAAGCCTAACCGACTTTTTTAATACAACAAAAAACCACTCTCGGAGAATGTGAATGGTTCATCTATTAAAAGAACTTCTGGCCCATAAACCAATGCACGCATAATTAAAACTCGCTGTTTTATTCCTCCTAACAACTGATGCGGAAACATTTCGCTACAACCTTCAAGACCAATTATATTATCAAAAAAAGGGTCTATGCAATGACTGTAGCGATGACTGTGGAGGATCGTGTGAATCCCCCAGTAGAAAGCTTAAGAAGTGAGTAAAAACATCTTCTTCGCGCCCCTGTATGAAAACATACAGGGGCTTTTATTATTATTAAATTATTGCTACTATGATAGTATAAATAATAAAAATTAGCCTATGAAAATTAACATTTTTTTATTTGAGGTTAAAAAGGATATTTCTGAAAAAAATAGAAGATTGTTTAAAAGAATAGTGTTTAAACATGCAAAAATTGCAGCTAAAAAATTAAACATAGATTTGATAAATATAGTTATTTATCCTAAGCGTGATTTAACTATCCCCAAAGTTGGCTCAGGTGGATTTGCTCCCAATAGCGAGTGGATAAGATTGGCAATCGACCCATTTCGCAAAGAAGAAGATATTGAATATATAATAAAAAATATTATTCCATTAAGCGTTTATCATGAAATGAATCATGTAGCCAGGTGGAGTAAGCCTGGTTATGGGAGTTCTTTATTGGACGCTATAATTTCAGAAGGCTTAGCGATTGTTTTTGCTGAAGAAAATTGGGATTTATTTAAAGCTCCTTGGGCAAAATATGAGCAAGGAGAAATAAAAAAATATTTTGAATTTTTAAATAAAAGAAACAAAGATCAAGACAAAAATTATAATCATGCCGAGTGGTTCTTCGGCAAAGGTAAGCCGAATTGGTTGGGATATAAACTCGGATCATTTATAATTCGTGTTGTTAAAAATAAAAATCCAAATATTAATTTATTGGAATTAGTGCATATGGACTCAAAGAAAATTATAAAGTTGAGTGATATGAATATAATTATACACTAATAAGTAAATTACCACAGCTTACGCCATGTGGCACTAGACTATATACGCTACGCGTACAAATTTTTGGAAAAATTTGTACCGGCTACATCTACGGGCTTACGCCCATAGATTTACGTAAGTTTATTAAAACCGCCAAAAGTGTGTATCTAAAACATGGCAACAATTTGAGAAAAGGCAGGAATATTAGTTTTGGACATTCAAATCCGATGTCCAAAACTAAGATAAAATATGTTTATAATTAGCAACAATTTAAGAAAAAAGGCGGAAATATTGATAAAAAATCACAATGGAGTGGCTTTATTAATGACCATGTTGATAATGGCGTCATTTTTGGTAGTGGTCTTAATGGCTGCTGATATTATAACATCCGGCATTACCATGGCTAAGACCCAGACCTTTTCCACTCGCGCTTTTTTCGCGGCCGAAGCCGGCGCGGAAAGGGCGCTGTGGGAAGTGAGAAAAAATAATTTTGCTTTTGAACGTGCCGATGCCACTCCGTGCGTTGCCCCTTCGGACTATATTGAATTTATTACCAACGCACCCGCTGTTTGCAATGCGGCTTTACAAGAATACATTTTATCAAACAATGCCAAGTATAGCGTTATCTATTATACTTCCGGATCGTCGACAACTTTCCAGTCCATCGGCGATTTCAGCGATACCCGCCGAGTCGTGGAGGTCAGTTTTTAAATTTTAAATTGAATTATGAAGCATGAATTATGCTTTAATAATTACTTTACCCCCACACCTTAAATGTCCCGCGTTCTTGGCGCAGGGTTGTCGCTTGCCGCAGGGTATAACGCCCTGCGGTCAAGGGGTGGGGGTTTACTCCAATGAATATTGTTTTTGGCTTCACCTTTGATATAGATATAAATTTTAAAAACAATAAAAAAAGGGAGGTAGTAATAAAACTACACTCCCGTTGTAAGCATTGGCAGGAAGGGAAGGATTTTAACCTTCAACCCTGTTTTTGGAGAACAGGCACTCTGCTAACTTGTTTATTTTACTTTTTCCCCAACGACAAATACTTTTTCGCCTTTTTTAATTAACCTTGGATGCGAAACAGACAATAAAATGCCTTTAAAAGGTGAAAATATTTTTATTTTTTCATTGGTTTCTAAAGCCAACATAAACCCGATTAAATCATTTTTTTGCACATTTGACATTATATTTTTTTCTGGAAAAAAATAACCTTCTGCTATGCTTCTAAACATTTGTCTCTCAAAATGTTCTATTTCAGTTTTTGTTATTTTTCTTTTGGCAATAGGAATAATTCCCATTTCGGCAAAGATATTTAGAAAACCGTGTAAAAATTTTTGTATATTTTTTCCAGAAAGGAAGTAATTTGGTGGCAGTTCTATGCCAAACGCCGGCAAATTATTTGTGATAGCTAATGAGCAAATTGACCCAGCTTTACCTATCTCTGTTTTCTTACTGTCTAGATTCCATATAATTTCCGGCTGGAAAAGATTTAATAATTTTTCCGACACCTCTCTTATTTCTTGGCCACCTTCTGATAATAGAACCCCCACAATTGGCGAAATTTGGTTTGGAAACGTATGTATATCTATAATAAGATTATGAGTCATGGCTATTTCGGCAATTAATTTGGCAATCATAGTTGTGTGTGTTTTATTTCCCAGATTACCAAATTCTCTATTTAGGTCTTTGTTATCAATTGGGTTAAGCCTTGATTTAATAGCAATGGCTTCAGTATTGGCGATAGGAATTAAAGTTATTGTTCCCGAGATTTTTAAATGATTTAATTTATCCATTAACAGTGATAATACAAGAGGACCGCTGTCCTCATCTCCGTGAATACCGCTAATAATAAAAATGCGGGGTGTTCCATTTCCATATTGAATAACCGGAATTTTTAAAGTTCTATTTAAAGACAAAGAAAACTTTTTCATATACCCTCCTTTGATTCAATTTTAATGTTCAAAATTATCTTACTTTGAAATAATTTTATTAATTGTTGCGCGGGTTTTTAATTTTGCAAATTTTGATAACTTTCCGTCCGTCATAAAACCACATAAATATTTATTTCTATCAGTTTTTTTTAACCCTTTATAAGTAATTATCCTTTTACCTCCTTTATTTTTTATATATATCTCAATCACCCTCATAATAAAATCATGAGTGACAAATAATATTTTCTTATTTCTTATTTTTAATATTTTTTTAAATATTTTATTTATACGATTATAGGATACGGTATTTACTGGTTCACAAGTTTTATCATCAATTTTCGCCATCGCTTTCAATACATTATTGTTAAGGTATTTGGGATTAAAATTTTTATTTTTTGGATAAATTTTATCTAAATTAAAATATATTTCCTTAAGTTCATAAATAATTTTGATATCAATTTCTTTTTTTAGCTTTTGATGTATAAATTGTTTAATCAATTTAGATGTTTCTAGACAACGTTTTGAAGAGCTTGTATAAATTATATCCAATTTATCAAACGGAATTATTTTTGAAATTTTTTTAATTAGTTTTATTGTATAAATTTTATCTATCGGGGGATTTAATTTTTCTATTGCTAAATCAGCCAAAATTTGAAAGGGCATTTTATTATGACTTTTATAAGGTAATAATAATTTTCCATGACGAATAAAAAATAAAGAATAATCTTTTTGCATATATGTTTAATTTAAGCGCCTAACGCACCATTTTGCGCGAGATGCCGAAAATGATAAATTTATTTTAATTTTTCCCACCTTTTAAATTAATTGATGTTATTATTTAAAAATTAAGAAAAAATAGGGTGGAAATGAAATTTTGGTATTCCACCCTTTTGATTTTATTTTAAAATTTCTACATATCCCTGAGGACCGTTTACTCGAACTCGCATTCCCGTTTTAAGGATTTGAGTAGCGCGTGAAACATTCAAAACAGCGGCCATTCCTACTTCCCTAGTATAAATAGCAGCATGAGCTAGTAATCCTCCGACTTCTGTTATTAATCCGCCCTTGGAGCCAATCACAGAAAGAAGTGGTGTCCATGCCGGATCAGTAGTTATTGTAACAAGTATGCCGCCTGGCCTAAGAGAAGAAATTGCCCCTTGATTATTGAGATCAGTAATAACAATAACTTCTCCTTCAGTGGTAGAATTAGTCACACCGATACCATAAAGTATGGATGAGTCAAGAGTTGGAGGCCTTCCTACAGCATCCAATTCTGAACTCCATACAACAGTAGGAATGTATAAAGATTTGTTCTCATTCCACTTCCTACGGCGCTCCTCTGCAAGCTGACGCATATTCTCATTATCACAACTACCAAGTAGAAATACCTCGGTTGGGTCAAGGTGAAAAATTAACCCATCTTCCCAGCCAAGCTTTTTATTAATAGTTAGAGAAATTGTGCGCAATATATCATAACCCCTAAGAAATTCAAACTTAGCAACTTCTCTTAAAGGAAGATATCTTCTGGCGATATTAATTTCTCTTTCAAGTTCACCACGAAGCTCAGCCGCGTCATTCAAAAGTCGTTCGATTAGAACACTACTTCTCTTAATACTTGCCATAAGTTCTTCGTATGGATCTCCACTAATCTTTTGAGCAAGCTCGGCTATTATTTTCGGCTGCTCATGATAACGAGGAATAGAAATCTCAAGCTCATGAATACCAAGGTGTCCGAACTCAGATAGCACATCTTTGATTGAAATGGCTTTATCTCTAAACTGAGAAAGGCGGACACTGAATGCAAGATTGGGATTAAGATTAAGCGGAATGCCACTGGTAATGGTGTTTAGAAATTCCCCGCCCTGCTCTCCAAACATTTTTTTCAGTAGATTGCGTAACCGAGCAAAGACAAAAAATTCTATACGAGCCGCCTGGACAAACATCACGCATGCTTCAATTCTTAAAAGGTCAGCAACTTCTTTGTAGCACCTTGCCATCATTTGCAAATCACTTAATAAGTGAGCTTCAGCGTACAGTGCCATGGATTTTCTCCACCGAGGAATAAATTCATCTCGACAGTATTTATCCATGCCATCCTCAATAGTGGATAAGTTACTAAAGAATTTTTGGTACAAACCATAGTATTTTTCACCAAGCTCGATGCCAAATAAACCCTCGAGAAACTCCCTTTCTGGGGTTTGTTGATAGAGAACAATCTCAGGATAGTTTGCCAATTTTTCTTCTTGTTTTATCTTGGCAAGATAAAATTCGATTATTTTAGTATAATCACCAAGAGCAATACCCTTGATTCGAAAGGTCATAGCATCGTGAACGATGCTACACCGTGGTTGACCACCAATAAGTGTGAAGAGCCCTGCATTCAACTCTGATCCGATTTCATAGCCCATCTCGTTTCGTCCAACTTTAATTGCACCATCCTCATGAGCAAAGCAATACGTGAATATCCCAAAAGCCATCTGACATGGATGAGGAGTAAGAATTTCAGCAATATTCTGATCGCTCAGTACATCTTCTCCAAATGAAATTCCCAGTCCATCAAGACGGACAGATTCAGCCTCAATTAAATTTTTTGCTTCCTGTATTGAAGTTGCCCTAATCCCGTCGATATTGAAATTAGACACTGTCGTAATGGTACGACTCTGATTGATAAAAATATTTTTCGTACCCCTTTCTACTGCCCATTCAATATCCTGATGAGAACTAAACAAGCCAATAGCTGCTCTTCCGTAAAAAACAATTTCTGCAAGCTGACTGTCGGAAAGAGAAATTTCATTCCGATTTCCGTCAACTTTTAACAAATTTCCCGTCTCAAGATTTATGTGGAATCTCACTGGTTTACACAATCCGCTTACAAGAGCCTCTCCTACTCCAGCAATCGCCTCCACAACAGCCTCAGAAGATTTGTTGATAGGACTCGTTGTAAATAAAACACCGGCAGTTTCGGCATCCACCATTTCTTGAACAATAAGTGCAAGCGGAGGAATTTCTACCTTGTGAACTTTTGCATAGGCTCGCACAGTTTTACTGTGCTGAGCTTGAATGCACTCAGTAATGATCTTTTCAAGATCATTTTTACTAACAAAAAGACGGGTAGTAAACTGACCTGCCCACGAAAGATGTCCATCCTCGCCAACAGCGGAACTTCTTACAGCGACTCCGTGACGGCCAAAGTTAAGAAAAGAAAGGATATCATTAAGAACATCCCTTGGTACAGAGCCGCCCTTCAGGATTGAGACAACAGTATCCGTACTGATAACAATAAATTCCTTAACAGGAAACTTAGCCATTTGAAGCTTGTATAATCTTTTTGCTTTTCCACCAACAACTTTCTCGTCAATTTTGCCACTTGAAAAATTTCTCACAATTTTCATGATTTTTCTCCTTTTCTCTCTTTTGTATAAAATCAATATTTTTAAAGAACGAATTTAACAACTTAACATAAATTGTCTGAGAAGTCAATATAAAAACCCCTCATCTTTTCGCCCAAATAAAAAATATTTGGATGAAAGGACAAGAGGTCATCTCGTGGTACCACCTTTCTTTCGGAAACAAAAAACTGACGCGGATGTGCCAGTATTTATTCCCACTTATCGACTCAAGACCCCTCCAACACTTCTCCCTATTAAGGGGAGAAATTAAGAGTGCGACATCGATTATTCTATGGTTACGGAGAAAGCCGGGCTTCCACTTGAGCAGAAGCCACCTCAGCGTGCCCAATCCCGATTTTACATCGGGACACGCTTCTTTGGTTTTAGAATTGTTAAGGTAATATTATGTTATCATAAGCTAAAAAAACTGTCAATAGGTTGTACAAGATTGTAAAGGCTATTTAGAAATGTCATACCATTGGGCAAAGTAGAAATGTCATACTTGCCTAATTTATCTATTTGGCAGCCGTTAAAATCGGCTGTTTTTTATTGATTAAAAACT
>Ga0100390_10004827_pt1 | contig 11568 bp, 10 predicted proteins | sample CryGeymeta201514_FD_81540 | JGI IMG/M metagenome (GOLD analysis project Ga0100390, IMG submission 81540) | Groundwater microbial communities from Crystal Geyser aquifers in Utah, USA - Crystal Geyser metaG 2015-14 | ecosystem: Environmental > Aquatic > Deep subsurface > Groundwater | place... | reverse complement strand
TTTAGAATACACACTGTTTACTGTTTCTAAAGCATGATGAGGACATTGCATTTTAAAAGTCAGTTGCATTGTAGAAAGGCAAGCTCTCTCATTTTTTTCAAAATATCGCCCAAAACGGCTAATCTTCGTATCTTAGTGCCGCAAAAAAAGGACTAAATGTTTATTCAGGACGACAAGCTACAATTAAGGGCTGCAGAGCCGTCAGATGCATCATTGATCTATCACTGGGAAAATGATATGCAGATCTGGCGCGTAAGTGATACCATTATGCCCTACTCTCTTTTTCAGATTGAGCAGTTCCTGATGAATAACAACGACTTATACAGCCAGAAGCAGCTACGGATGATGATCGACCTCAAAGATAGCAAGCAATCAACCGGCTGTATTGATCTTTACGATTTCGATCCCTTTCATGAGCGCATCGGTATCGGAATTTTACTGACGGAAGCATTCAGAGGAAAAAATATTGCCCTCAATGCCCTTCAACTATCCGAAAAATATGTATTTGGGATATTGCACCTGAATCAGATTTACTGTTTGATCGGTGAAGACAATCTTCCCAGCATCAAAATTTTTGAAAGAGCCGGCTACGTCCAGTGTGGCTTTCGCAAGGCATGGCTCAAGACACCCAAAGGTTTTATTGGACAATATGAATTTCAAAAAATAAACCCTGACCGCAGGTTTCAATTTATAGCAAAATGAGTTATTACTACAGTAAATATGGAGGAAGCCGGATACGCAAAAAAAGTAAATGGCGAAAAGTACTTTTCACTTTTCTATCAATTTTAATTTTTATTGGTATCGTCGTTGGCTACTTGCTTTATCAGGTTATTTTCAGCCCAAATGTATGGGTACAAAAGCAGGAAACCGCTGTTTACATACCATCGGAAGCCAATTACCAAACTGTATTGGATACACTTTACAACAAGGGCATCATTATTCACCGGAATAATTTTGAATGGCTGGCAAAACACAAGCAATATCCCGAACTTGTAAAACCAGGACGCTACCTGGTTCAAGACGGGATGAGCAATAACGAATTGATCAATCTGCTGCGATCAGGAGCTCAAAGCCCTGTGATGGTTACCTTTAATAATGTGAGAACTCCACAGCAGCTGGCCGGAAAAATTGCCCGACAGATTGAAGCTGATTCGCTGTCCCTGGTCAAATTGATGGAAGACACTTCCTACATTGCTCAAATGGATTTTAGTCCTCATACCCTACCAGCCCTCTTTATTCCAAACAGTTACGAGTTTTATTGGACAACAGATGCCTCCGAATTTATGTCGCGTATGTTTCAGGAATACAACCGTTATTGGAACGAAACCCGCAAAGAAAAAGCTGCAGCTATACCGCTGAGCCCCATTGAAGTAGCAACGCTGGCAGCCATCGTTGAACGCGAAACCATTATGAACGACGAAAAAGCAACCATTGCAGGTGTTTACCTCAACCGCTTGAAGTCGGGCTGGCGCTTGCAGGCAGATCCCACACTGGTATTTGCTACCGGCGATTTTGAAATCAGAAGAGTTTTGGATGTCCATAAGCTTATCGACTCACCTTACAACACTTATAAATATGGAGGTTTGCCACCCGGACCAATCACCATTCCTTCGCCAGAGTCGCTTGATGCAGTTTTGAATTACGAGGATCATCGCTATTATTTTTTCTGTGCCAAGGATGATTTATCTGGTTATCATGCTTTTGCAGCTACCAACAGGGAGCATGAGCGCAATGCAAGAAATTACAGACAAGCCCTCGACAGGCTTAGTATTAAAAAATAAGTTATGAAAGTTTTTAAGGCCTATGATATTCGCGGAGAGTGGGTAACAGACTGGAATGCCGAGCTGGCCTATAAGATTGGTTTTCACCTTCCGAAAGTGCTTAATGTGAGTCATTTTTTAGTTGGCCGCGACTGCAGACTTTCGAGCGATGCAGTGTTTAAAGCACTCAGCAAAGGAATTACCGATGCCGGAGCTAATATTTCAGATGCCGGCTTCACCACTACACCTTTAATCTATTGGGCTACTGCCCGGTATGATTTTCCTGCATCGGTAATGATTACAGCTTCGCATAATCCTAAAAGCCACAATGGCCTGAAAGTTTCTGCAAGGAATGCTTTGCCAGTGGGTTATGATAACGGACTGAATCAAGTGGAGAAAAAAGTTTTGGAGGAAAAAATTCAACCCACTGAAAATAAAGGTATTATTCAAAATGTCGAACTCAATCCGGCTTACCTGAAATTTTTAAAAGAATACCTGAGTCCACTGGAAGACCTTCGTATTGCCATCGACTGCAGCAATGGCATGGCCAGTCTGTTTATCAAAGACCTGCTGAGTGCAGAAGCTTTTTATATCAACGACATTGCCGATGGACGATTTCCGGGTCATGATCCCAATCCGCTGAAACCTTCCAATCAGGAGCAAATCAAAGGCATGGTAATCAATCGCCACTGCGATATCGGGCTCATTTTTGATGGTGATGCCGACCGGGTGATATTTATTGATGAAAATGGAAAGTTTATCTCACCCGATTTGATTATCGCCTTGATGGGGCATTATTTCTTTGAGCAAAAAGGACAAATCGGAAAAGTGTTGCAAGATATTCGCAGCTCCAAAGCCATTGCTGAGTACCTGGATCAGTTTGGCACTCAGGTTGAAACATGGCGCGTTGGGAGAGCTTACGGCGCGGCCAAATTGCGCGAAATAAACGGACTGTATGGCGGAGAACTTGCCGGGCACTATTATTTCCGCGATTTTTATTATTCTGACAGTGCCCTGCTCGCTGCACTGATCGTGCTGGATCTGCTTGCCCGATTCAAAAAAGCCGGTTTCACACTTTCTAAGCTGATAAAAAATATCAGCAGCTATCACAATTCAGGAGAAATCAATTTTAAAATCGAGAATAAGGCAGCAGCTATCAAAGCAGTTTGCGATTGGTTCGAAAAACAAGAAACTCCCGTCAAGAAAATGGATTTTGACGGAAACCGGCTCGAATTTTCTGATTGGTGGTTCAATATCCGTCCATCAAATACAGAGCCTTACCTGCGTTTTATCGCCGAGGCCAAGAACGCAGGTAAGCTGGAAAAAGTGATTACACAAACTAAGCATATCATTGATGCACTTAGCTAAATCGTTCACAATTGCCTGCCTGTTGTCGCTTTTTTGCCTACAAAACCTAAAAGCACAAGACAGTATTGCACGACAGGAAAACATTAACAATAAACGTCTTAAAGCTCTCAGCTACACTATTGCCGGTGGATATGCCGTGAGCATGACCGGACTTTATTTTTTATGGTACGATGGCTATCCTCAAAGTAATTTTCACTTTTTCAACGACAACAACGAATGGCTCAAAATGGATAAAATTGGCCATGCTACCACAGCCTATCAGGTAGGCAGATACGGTTATGATGCCTTTCGCTGGACAGGAATGCCCGAAAAAAGAGCCATATGGATCGGCGGTTCATTGGGCTTTGCCTTTTTGATGACGGTAGAGATATTTGATGGTTTTTCGGCAGAATGGGGAGCTTCAACAGGCGATTTGGTTGCCAATACAGCAGGAACAACTTTGTTTATCGGCCAACAGCTTTTGTGGAAAGAGCAACGCATCACTTTGAAATATTCATACCATGCTACTAAATACCGGCAATACCGGCCTGATTTGCTGGGAGCCAATGGATTTCAGGCCCTATTGAAAGATTATAACGGACAAACATACTGGCTTTCAGTTAATCCCAAGTCCTTTCTTCCGGATGAATCACGCTTCCCCGACTGGCTCGACATTGCCCTGGGCTACAGCGCCGAAGGCATGACAGGCGCAGCAGAAAATCAAACCTTTTACCAGGGCAAGTCCATTCCTTCTTTCACCCGACGACCCGTTTACCTCATCAGCCCTGATATCAACCTCCGCAAAATTAAAACACGACACAAAGGATTAAGATTTGTGCTAACGGCACTCAGTTTCATCAAAGTACCCTTACCCGCCCTTTCGTACGACAAAACAGATAAAATGAAATTTCACTGGCTTTATTTCTAATGATAATCAAATAGCTTTTTGCGTTAGCATTGGCGTTGGCATTGGCGTTGGCTTGTTTTTACACAAAACAGACTTTCAACTTCCAGACTTTCGACTTCCAGACCTTCAGACCAAAGAAAACCCGCCAAGTCTGCTGACCCTCCGAGATTAAATCGTTAATGGATTAAGCTAATTTTTTAGCCAACTGAATATTAAGAAGGAGTTTAACTTCATCGCTAACAACTGCGCCACCCGCCTCGGTTACGGCATTCCAATTAAGGCCAAATGCTTTACGGCTAAGCTTACCCATCAATTCAAAACCGGCTTTGGTATTGCCATAGGGATCAACCATTATGCCTCCATGTTCCACATCAAGCGATATGGTTTTTGTTACACCACGCATTGTCAACTTTCCATTTAGTTTATAGGTCGCATCACCAGTCTTTTCAAAACTTTCTGATTCAAAACTGATTTTCGGAAAATTTGCTACATCAAAAAAATCTGCTGATTTGAGGTGGTTATCGCGATCAGGATTATTGGTATCAACACTGTCCACATCGGCATCAAAACTGATTTTTGCCTGTGTAAAATCACCGGATTCGGTTTCGAGCTGACCGCTAAACTTGCCAAAGCTACCGGTAACGGTTGAGATAACAAGATGCTTCACTTTAAATTGCACTTCTGAATGTGCAGGATCGATAGTCCAGGTACTCATAGGATATTCGTTTAAAATAAATTTTGAATTAATTTCTGACAGTTATATGTAACCTTTTGAATAACAAGACAAGTCTCAAATACGTTCAATCGGGTACTGTTAATTTTTTCAAAATACCTATTTTCGCCAAAAATAATGCGATGACAAAACTGATGCGTTTTTTTCCCTTCCTGCTGATAGTCCTTTTATCTTGTAGCCCTAATCCGCGTAAAACGCTGGAAATAATAGAACAAGGTCGGTTACTAATCAACAAGGCTGATTACAAAGGTGCTGTAGAAGCATTTAGCCGGGCGATTGATTACGACAAAGATTCATACGAAGCCTATTTCCTGCGTGCGTCGGCAAAATTCAATATGGGGAAGCCCAAGGAAGCCGTTGAAGATTTCCTGAAAGCCACGGAAATAAAAATTGATTATGCCGATGCCTGGTTCAATCTGGGGCAAATTATGGAAATAGAGCAAGATATGGAAATGGCCTGCTACTATTACAATAAAGCCAAAGAATTTGGCCGTCACCATATGGGCGACTACCTCCGCAACTGCCCTTAAAAGAACTGGATGAACCAAAAACCAGTAATATTATGGGATTGGAATGGCACCCTGCTCAACGATGTGGCATGTTGTGTGAAGGCCATGAATCTGCTTTTGAAAGTCAGGAATCTCCCATTGCTCAACAAGGCAACTTATCGCGAAGTGTTTGATTTCCCGGTGCGATTATATTACGAAAAACTTGGTTTCGATTTTCAGCAGGAAGATTTTGAGGTGACTGCCCATCAGTTTATGGACCATTACAATGAATTGGTTTTGGAAGTTAAAATCTTCACTGATGCCACTCCCCTGCTCCGCCAATTACAGCAAAAAGGTTTCCGACAGTTTATCCTTTCGGCCATGGAGCAAAATTTACTGGATAAGCTAACAGAAAAGCATGGAATTCGTACATTTTTTGAAGGTATCCATGGCATCAATAACCACCTGGCAGCAGGAAAACTCGAAACAGCCCAAAAACTTTTCAGCAGCCTCAACACCTCTCCCAACAACTGCCTGCTGATTGGCGACAGCCTGCATGATGCCGAAGTGGCAGCAGAACTGGATATTCCAGTGTTGCTGTTTAGTCAGGGGCATTTTAGCAAGATCAGATTGGAAAAATCCTGCAAAGCCATTGCCATTGATTACCAGGCAATATACGCCTTTATCGAAAAAAGATATAGATTGTGAAGGATGGTTGTTGGCTTTAGCTTTTGGCTTTTGGCCGTTTGCTGCTGCAAAATAAAGATTTTCACTGCTCATTCTTTGTTAAAACAGAATTACTAACTTAGCGCGATTCTTAACCAAACCACCACTGTCGAATGATCGGAGTTTATTCTTCTTTACCTTTCGTTCTGCACTATGCTGATGATTCTGATCATCTTAACCCTTCAATCCATCGCAATGAAAATGCTGCTCTCAAAAGAAACACTGATCAGGTCGAGTCTAGTGTTATGGCTATTTGTATCACAGGCCACCCTGCTTTTCCAATGCCTGAATCATCCGTTGCATGCTAAAAATCAAGATTCACTGCGCATCATATCGCTTATAGACTCAGGAGCCAAATTAAAATTTCAAAATCCCGATTCTGCAGCCTGGTATTATCAGAAAGCTGAAACACTGCTGGAACAGGCGGCAAGCTTTGATTCACAAACACAAATATTACTAAAAGCAATTTTATTAAAAAACGAAGGTGTGTTGCAGTCGGTACTAAGCAATAACGAGCTGGCCATTCAAAGACTGCATCAAAGTTTAGCCCTTTTTGATGAGGTTTCAGCGCTAGCTGGCAAAGCATCAGCCTTGACAAATCTTGGCGTAGCCTATTATTACCAGGGAACCAATGATAGTGCCTTCCCTTATTTTAAGCTTGCGGCAGACACTTATCTTTTATTAGGGGATACAAACAGTTACTTCGAAAATTTGAGCCGTATTGCTGTGATCTACCACTACACTTCAGCCTACGACAGTGCCTTACATTATAACAGAATACTGGTTAACAGAAACAAAAATAGCAGCAAAGCTTCAGAGCTAGAATACCTGGCAATGGCCTATAACAATATGGGCATCAGCTTTCAAAGTTTGGGATTACTCGATTCAGCATCAATTTATTATCACAAAGCCATTAAAATATTTGAACCCATGGAAGATGAAATGATAATTTCATCACTTTTATCAAATCTTGGGGATGTTTTTACACTGAAAAAAGAAAACCTTACTGCACTAAGCTATTACAAACAATCCCTGGCAATTATTTCAAAATATCCTCAAAAACCTGACATCACCAAGTCATTGCTATCGATTGGAGAAACCTACACTAAACTAAATCAGGCAGACAGCGCCAGCTACTATTTACTTCGTGCTGCAGATTCGTCAATTTCATTACAAAATCCATTTATCTCAGGACTTGTACAAAGAGGTCTGGGTAATTTATTTTTCGAGCAAAAGAACTATGAAAAGGCTTATAAATCGTTTATGCAGGCCTTACAAAAATTTAATGAAGCGAACTCCCGTTCTTATCAAATTGAAATGTATACTTCGCTTGCCGAAGTGCAACTCACCCTTAAAAAACATCAACAAGCGCTTAATCATCTGGAAGCAGCTCATTCGCTATTAAAAGATGCAGAATGGATACACTTGAGAAGATACTATGACATACGTTATCAAACACTTAAACAAACCCATCAGGTTGCCGGGGCGCTTCAAGCACTTGAGTTAAGCACAGCATACAACGACAGTATTAACAGTCAGGAAAAAGAGCGAACCATTCGAGAGCTGGAAGCACGCTATCAAAGTGCTAAAAACCAACAAATGTTACTCGAGCAACAATTAAGACTAAATGATTTGGAAATCAGCAGACAAGAGGATCAGCAACAGCTCAAAAAAGTTAATTTCCGCTTTTTGATTATTGCTGGTGCACTATTAATGCTTCTGCTATTATCTCTGTTAATATTTGGATTTTTGGATCAGCGACGAAAAAAACAAGCACTGCTGGCCGAACGCGAATTGTTTCATCACAAACTGGCGCTGGCTAAAAAACAGCTCGAACCTCATTTTATACTCAATGCACTGAATAGCATCAGTCTTTTGTTTCAGAAACAAGAACATGACGAAGCAGTTTATTATATAGGTAAAACGGCCAGTTTGATTAACTTAAGCCTTATGAATGCTGACAAATTCATTATCGACCTCTCTGATGAACTCAGTTTTATAGAAAACTACCTCTGCCTGCAAACACGCCTTCTGGAGTCGTTTACATTTCAGCTTGAGTATAATCAAGCTTCTGTTGAAGATCAGCTTCGGATTCCTTTCTCGCTTGTGTTTACTTTCGTGGAAAACGCCATTAAACATGGACTGAGACTGAAAGAAGGCCCCAAACATTTATTATTAAAATTAATCCATAAAGATGAAGCATATCAAATTGAAATCATCGACAATGGCATAGGGCGTAAAAAATCCAAAGAACTCAAAACAACTGATACAGGCAAAGGAATGGCCATAGTAAACATTATCATCGAAGCCTACAATAAAATTCACCAGGGAAGAATCACCTATCAGGTGAATGACCGGTTAGATGAGGAGGGGAAAGTTTTTGGTACAATTGTAACAATAAAGCTTTAGCATTAGCTTATTTTTGGCGATTAAACCGTCAAAATCAAAGTCAGGCACCCAGGCCATAGTGAATTGAACTAAAAGCTGAGATTAATTCTCCTGTATTCCCATATTATCCTTATATTAACCCTGTGCAACCATTGTAATTCAAGCTCCCTCACAATGCAAAAGCTACGCTAATATGTGCTGAAATCCCAACCCAAAGACTGGCTCTTCAGTCCCTTTTTACTGGCATTGGTGATGGCTGCTATGATTATCCTCTTTATTCCCAAACAGCAGCCTTTTGAGCTGGTGCAAACGGCTCAGTTTAAAGAAGAAAAAGTGGGTGGCTTTGTGAATTATATGGACCTCGACAGCGATGGCACCAGCGAGTTTTTGATCTCTTTTACCAACCGCGCTGATCAAAAAGCCTTGAAAATAACAACGCAGAATGGTAATGTCATTGATCAATACAACTTTCCCGGACAAGAGATTCCACGCCCGACAACAGCCTGCTATTTTAGCCTGGATTATAATCATGATGGCTATCTTGAGCTACTCATACCCTGGTGGCGCAACGACAGCATATTTTATGATTGCTTTAGTCCGCTCGATCCTGACGGACTGAACAGACACACCATTTTTATCGACAAGATTGGCAATTATCATCCTGAACGCGATTTTAGCACAGATTTGTTTGGCAGCTTTGATTTTGATGATGATGGCATTGATGAAGCTATCATTCAGATAAGTGCAGGCTTTTCGCTCCAGCCCAGGAAACTCTATATCTACAATTTCAAAGAGGAAAGTCTGATCAAAAGTCCTGCCAGTGGAATCAATCCCTCATTAACAACAATCTATGATTTGGATAATGATGGCCGGCATGAACTTTTTGTCAGTACATCAACATTGGGTAATATCAGCAAAAAAAAGCAAGATTCTGTGCCATGACAGCAGTTCGTATGTGAAGGTGTTTAACGACAGGCTTGAATTTCTTTTTTTAAGTTGGTCAATTAAGCACTTGTCATGTGAAGGAATAATTGAATAAAAATAATCAAAATGGAATTTACAGGAGAAAACATTTTAGAATTCGGTAAGCATTTTCCAAACGACAAGTCATGTCTTGCGTATCTTGCAGAACTTAAATGGTTTAAAGGGTTTGTGTTTACGAAATGTGGACATGAGAAGCACACAGTGCGAAAGAAAAATTATGCAAGAGATTGTAATGGCTGCCATCACATTGAAAGCCCAACAGCTGGGACTATTTTTCATCGCTTACGATTTGGCCACCAAAAAGCATTTGGAATCATGTTTGAGATGACAGCAACAACCAAAGGTATATCTGCATCATAAGCAGCCCGACGATATGGCATAAGCCGAACAACTGCGTGGGCATTTATGCAGCGAGTCAGAACAGCCATGCAAAGCAGCATGAAACATCCAATAGTAGGAGAAGTTCAAGTTGATGAATTTGTCTTTGGAGGAAAAGAAAGCCTGAAACAAGGCAGAAGCAAAGATGTGAAGAAGAAGAAAATCGCTGGAGCAGTAGAGCTTAGTGACAAAAGAAAGATAAAAAGAGTTTATTTCAATAAAATTGATGATTACTCTTCAAAGTCATTAAGATGCATATTTGAAAAGCACATTTCAAAAACAGCTTTTGTTAAAACTGATAAGTGGACAGGATATGCCCCATTATCAAAGGATTATAACATAGAGCAAAAATATTCGGATAAAGGAGGAAGCATGAAACAGATGCATACTATTATACATCAACTAAAATATTGGCTAAGAAGCACTTACTCATGGGTTCACCAAGAACATATTGAAAAATATTTGGATGAGTTCAGTTTTCGAATCAATAGGTCAATCTTCAAGCAAACTATCTTTCACTCGTTAATATTAAGGATGTTGATGCATAATCCTATTACCTATCAGCAAATTAAAATAGGTAATTAACTGTACACCTCAAGAAATAACCTATTGAAAAAGCCCCAATTACTGGCGTATCTTTGTCTATTCAATTTCATTTGTTTTTTCACCATTTTCAAGTTCTAACAAGTCAAGTTCAATGAATTCTTGAAGATGTTTTGAATTTTTACACAACATTTTCCTATAATTTAAAGGCATTCCCTACTTTTGCCAGCCTATGGAGGCAGCTTATCCAAATCTTGTGCTTGTAGCGCGGAAAAATCGTTTCCTGGGATGGATACTCCTGCCTTACCTCACCATCAGTGAAAACAAGAACTTCCTAACAGCAGAGCAAGCTTTTTCGACTTTGGAATTTGCTGGTCTTACAGCAGCATGGGAAAAGACGCTTTACGAACTGGCACTAAGTCTTGATACGCAGGAACTGGCCAATCGCTTCTCGAAAAAGAAATTGCAACCTACTCCGTTTTTTGAGTCGTTAAGTAGTCAAAAACGCGAAGAAGTCGTTTTGCCTTTTGTCTGGAAGCAGATGCATAAAATATTATTGGTGGCACTTCAATACGACATTCCGGTTTATGCGGGTTTCAGCTGGCCAAATCTGTATCCCGATCAGCTATTGCATTATCCGGCGCAGGCTGGTAAAACAGAACTGCATTTTAAGCGGACAGCAGAAAAAACCCTCTACCAGTTAAAGGTTTTTCATGAAGAAAAACCATTGAATCTTCAACTTGACACCCTGCTCTTAAGTCATGAACCCTGTCTGCTGATTCATCAGCAAAAAATCCTTCATTTCGATACAGTAATCAACGGTAAGCTGTTCCTTCCTTTCCTAAAAAAAGACACGGTTGAAATACCACGCAGGGCCGAAAAACAGTATTTCGAGCGCTTCATCAAGAAGTTTGCAAACCGAACCGAAATTTATGCCGAAGGTTTTGAATTGATTGACCTGATTATAACACCAAAACCCCAGCTGCGGATGGAACAAAACTGGGATGGCACTTATGGCCTAACGCTGAGTTTTGGTTATAACAACAAAATTATTTATCCCCAACAAAAGCAGCTGCGCTTTACGAGCCTGCATGCCAATCATGATGGCTTTGTTTTTAAGCGGTTTAGAAGAAATTTAAAGCTTGAAAACAGCTTTATAGAGAGCATAAAAAAGCTGGATTTTATGCAGGATCAGGCATTTTTTCAACTGAAGGAAACAAGTAAAAACGACCCCAACAACAACAATGAAAAGCAGCTGTATGCGCTCGTTACTCATATGCAAAATCTTCAAAAAGAATTTGAAAAACAAAATAT
>Ga0100390_10004826_pt1 | contig 11568 bp, 9 predicted proteins | sample CryGeymeta201514_FD_81540 | JGI IMG/M metagenome (GOLD analysis project Ga0100390, IMG submission 81540) | Groundwater microbial communities from Crystal Geyser aquifers in Utah, USA - Crystal Geyser metaG 2015-14 | ecosystem: Environmental > Aquatic > Deep subsurface > Groundwater | place: USA... | reverse complement strand
GGCGATCACGATAGCGCAACATGGGCCTGCGCGCGAGCGTGCTGAGCGCGCCGCTTGACCGCGCGGCCCGCGCAGGCGAAAGACCGCGCCCATGATCCCCGATGACAAAGTGCAGGCGCTGATCGCGCGGTTCGAGTTCCTTGAGGCGAAGCTCTCCGCCGGGGGCGGCGGCGCCGATTTCATCCGGCTGTCGCGCGAATACGCGCAGTTGCGGCCGGTGATCGCGCAGGTGCAGGCGTGGCGGCGGCTGACCGCCGACATCGCGGGCGCCGAGGCGCTGCTGGCCGAGCCGGAGATGCGCGCGCTGGCGCAGGAGGAGCTGTCGGCGCTGCGCGCGAAGCTGCCCGAGGCCGAGCGCGCCGTGACGCTCGCCCTGCTGCCGCGCGACGAGGCCGACGCGCGCCCGGCGATCCTCGAGATCCGCGCCGGGACCGGCGGCGACGAGGCGGCGTTGTTCGCGGGCGATCTGTTCCGCATGTATTGCCGCTACGCCGAGACGAAGGGCTGGCGTGTCGAGTTGCTCGACGAAAGCCCCGCCGAGCTGGGCGGCTATCGCGAAGTGGTGGCGGCGGTGCGCGGCGAGGGCGTGTTCGCGCGGCTCAAGTTCGAATCGGGCGTCCACCGGGTGCAGCGCGTGCCCGCCACCGAGGCGCAGGGCCGCATCCACACCTCCGCCGCCACGGTGGCGGTGCTGCCCGAGGCCGAGGAGGTGGACGTCGAGATCCGCCCCGAGGACATCCGCATCGACACCATGCGCGCCAGCGGCGCCGGCGGCCAGCACGTCAACACCACCGACAGCGCGGTGCGCATCACCCATCTGCCGAGCGGCATCGTGGTGACCTCCGCCGAAAAATCGCAGCACCAGAACCGCGCCCGCGCGATGGAGGTGCTGCGCGCGCGGCTGTTCGACAAGGCCCGCCGCACGGCCGACGACGCCCGCGCCGCCGAGCGCAAGGGGCAGGTCGGCTCCGGCGACCGCTCCGAGCGCATCCGCACCTACAACTTTCCGCAAGGCCGCATGACCGACCACCGCATCAACCTCACGCTCTACCGGCTCGACCAGATCATGCAGGGCGATCTGGACGAGGTGGCCGATGCGCTGGCGGCGGCGGATCAGGCGGCGCGCATGGCCGAGATGGAGACGTGACCGGACAAGCCACCCGCGCGGCGGCGCTGAAGGCGGCGACCGCGCGGCTGGCGGCGGCGGGCATCGAGGGCGCGGCGCGCGACGCGCGGCTTCTGATGCGCCACGCAAGCGGGCTGGAGGCGGTTGCGCTGTCCGCCGCGCTCGACGCGCCGATGGGCGCGGCGGAGGCCGCGCGGTTTGACGCGCTTGTGGCGCGGCGCGCGGCGCGCGCGCCGCTCAGCCATGTCACCGGCGCGCGGGAATTCTGGGGGCGCCGCTTTGCGGTGAGCGCGGCGGTGCTCGACCCCAGGCCCGAGACCGAGGCGCTGGTCGCCTGGGCGCTGGAGGAGGCCGCGCCCGCGCGGGTGCTGGATCTGGGCGTCGGCTCGGGCTGCATCCTGCTCAGCCTGCTGGCGGCGTGGCCGCAGGCGCAGGGCCTTGGCGTGGACGCCAGCGAAGCGGCGCTTGACGTGGCGCGCGGCAACGCCCACGCGCTGGGGCTGGCGGCGCGGGCGCGGTTTGTCGCGGGAGACTGGCTGCGCGGCGTCGAGGGGCGCTTTGACGTGATCGCCGCCAATCCGCCGTATCTGACCCGCGCCGAGATGGACGCGCTGTCGCCCGAGGTGCGCGCCGAGCCGGCGCTGGCGCTGGACGGCGGCGCCGACGGACTGGACGCCTATCGCGCCATCGCCGCCGGGCTGGCGGCGGCGCTGGCGCCCGGCGGCGCGGCGTTCTTCGAGGTCGGCGCCGGGCAGGCGCAGGACGTGGCCGCGCTGTTGCGCGCCGCCGGGCTGGGGGCGATCGGGATCCGCGCCGATCTGGACGGGCGCGCGCGCGTTGTCCGCGTGCGGCGCGATTAGCTGTTGTTTGCGCGCGCGGCGGCGTTATAAGCTGCATGGGCAGCGGATGCGCGCGAGGGCGTGCGTCGGGGGAACGCTGGCGCGCGATACAGATCGCGATATCGGGCATGCAAGGCGGATGGCGGGGCGCAAGGCGCTTCAGCGCGCGCGCCTTGCATCGTGCGCCCGGCCGACCCTCGGGCAAAAGGTGAACCAACAGTGCAGATGAGACCACCCAACAAGAACCGCAACAACCGCAACAAGAGCGGTCGCAAGCCCATCGGCAACGTCTCCAGCCGCGTCTATGAGAGCGCGGGGCCGGAGGGCAAGGTGCGCGGCACGCCGCAACAGATCATCGAGAAATATCTCAACATGGCGCGCGACGCCCAGACCTCGGGCGACCGGGTGATGTCGGAGAACTTCCTCCAGCACGCCGAGCACTACATCCGCCTGCTGAGCGCCGCGCAACAGGCGCTGGACGATCGCCGGGCGCAGGGCCAGCCCGGCGGCCAGCGCGAGGGCGACGAGTCGGGCCGCGACGACGACGATTTCGAGGGTTTTGTGGACCGCTTCACCCAGCCCGAGCGCCCGGCGCCGCAGCATGACGAACGTGCGGCGCCGCAGGCGAACGGCGTGGCGCAGTCCGCCGACCCCAGGGACCAGCCGCGCAGCCAGGATCGCCCGCGCCGGGAGCAGGGCCAGGAGCGCCCCCGCGACAATGACCGGCCCCGCCGCGAAGGCGGCGAAGAGAGGGTGCGCCGCGAAGGCGGCGAAGAGAGGGTGCGCCGCGAAGGCGGCGAAGAGAGAGCCCGCCGCGAGGGCGGCGAAGAAAGGGTGCGCAGCGAGGGCGGCGAGCAGCGGTCCCGTCGGGATCGCGACGCGGATCGCCCCCGGCGTGACGATCCGGCGCCGCGCGGCGGTGAGCGGCGGCGTGAGGGCGCCCCGGTCGCGCACACGCCCGAGGCGTTTGACACCATCGACACGCTTGACGACGCCGGCCTCGGGCCGGTCGCCACGCCGGAGAACGCCGCGTCAGACAGCGCGCCGCCGCAGAACGCAGCGCAGCAGAACGCAGCGCCCGCCGACGCCGCGCCCGTCTCATTCGCGCCTGAAGTCGCCGCGCCCGGCGATGCGGCGCCGCAGACCGCAGAGCCCCAGACCGCAGCGCAGCAGACCGCAGCGCCCCATACCGCGGCGCAGCAGACCGCGGCGCAGCAGACCGCGGCGCCCCAGACCGCGGCGCCAGAAGCCGCCGCCGCTGATGCGGCGCCGGAGAAACCCGCGCCGCGCAGGCGCCGCCGCCGCGTCGCCGACGCGGATGCGGCGGGCGGCGAGACGCCCAGCCCGGCGGCGGCCGATCAGGCGACCGCCGACTGACCTTGCGCCGCGAACGCGCGCGCCAGCGCGCAGAACGCCTCGATGGTCAGGGTTTCGGCCCGCGCCGTCGGCTCGACGCCCGCCGCCGCCAGCAGCGGCGCGGGCGCCACGCCCAGCGTCCTGAGCGCCTGCCGCAGCATCTTGCGCCGCTGGCCGAAGGCGGCGGCGGTGACGGCCTCCAGCGCCGTCAGCGGGGCGGGGGCCAGCGGCGCCGCGCGCGGCGTGAGCGACACCACCGATGAGGTGACCTTGGGCGGCGGCGTGAAGGCGCTGGCGGGAATATCGAACAGGATGTGCGCCTGCGTGCGCCACCCCGCCAGAACGCCAAGCCGCCCATAGGCGCCCGAGCCGGGCGCCGCGACGATGCGTTCGGCCACCTCGCGCTGGAACATCAGCGTCAGCTGCGTCCACCACGGCGGAAAATCGGCGCGCAGCCAGCGCACCAGCAGTTCGGTGCCGATGTTGTAGGGCAGGTTGGCCACCACCGCCGCAGGGCGGCCCAGCAGCGGCGCGGCGTCGAGCGTCAGCGCGTCGCCCGCCACCACCTCCAGCCGCCCCGGCCAGCGCGCGGCGATCTCGGCCAGCGCAGGCAGGCAGCGCGCGTCGCGCTCCACCGCCACCACCCGCCGCGCGCCGTGCATCAGCAGCGCGCGCGTCAGCCCGCCGGGGCCGGGGCCGATCTCCAGCACGTCGGTCTGGCTGAGGTCGCCCGCCGCGCGCGCGATGCGCCCGGTCAGGTTCAGGTCGAGTAGAAAGTTCTGGCCCAGCGACCGCTTCGCCGCCAGCCCGTGCCGCGCGATCACCTCGCGCAGCGGCGGCAGGCCGTCGGGCTGGATCATCGCGCCCGCGCCCGCGCCTGCGCCATCGACGCGGCCAGTCGCAGCGCCTCGATCAGGCTGACCGGGCTGGCGACGCCCTGTCCGGCGATGTCGTAGGCGGTGCCGTGGTCGGGCGAGGTGCGGATGAACGGCAGACCCAGCGTCACGTTAACGCCGCGCTCGAAGTCCAGCGTCTTGATCGGGATCAGCGCCTGATCGTGATACATGCACACGGCGGCGTCATAGCGCGCGCGGGCGGCGGCGTGAAACATCGTGTCGGCGGGCAGCGGGCCGCGCACGTCGATCCCCTCGGCGCGCAGGGCGTCGAGCGCGGGCGCGATGATCGTGATCTCCTCGCGCCCCATGGCGCCGCCTTCGCCCGCGTGCGGGTTCAGCCCGGCGACCGCGATGCGCGGCGCGGGCAGCGCGAAGTCGCGGCGCAGGGCGGCGGCGAGGATGCGGATCGTCGCGACGATCGCCGCGCCGCTCAGGCTGCGCGCCGCCTCGGCCAGCGAAACGTGGATGGTGACGGGAACAACCCTGAGCTGCGGCCCCGCCAGCAGCATCACCGCGCGCTCCACGCCGCCCAGATGGGCGAGAAACTCGGTGTGGCCGGGAAAGGCGAAGCCCGCGCCCTCGCGCAGCGCCTGCTTGTTGATCGGGTTCGTCACCACCGCCGCCGCCGCGCCCGCCTGCGTCAGCGCCACCGCGCGCGTGATCGACGCGACCACCGACGCCGCGTTGGCGGGGTCGGGCGCGCCGGGGCGGGGGGTCTTGGGCAGACGCTCGGGCAGCACGGGCAGGGCGTGGGGAAACACGGCTTCCGCCTGCGCGGGGTCTTCGATCTCCGCGACCGGGGCGCCCAGCGCGGCGAGGCGCGCGGGGTCGTCGATGGCGAAGAACAGCGGCGCGCCTGCGCGCCACGCCGCGACCGCGATCTCCCCGCCGATCCCGGCGGGGTCGCCCATGGTCAGCGCCAGCGGCGCCGTCACCGCAGCTCCACCACGGCTTCGGCGCGCAGTTCCTGAAGATAGCTCGCCGCAAAGCCCTGCAGCCGCTGGCTGCGCATCCGGCCGCGCAGCGCCTCGCGCGCCTCGGCGCTGGCGCCGCTGACGCGCGCGCACAGGATGAACGCCACGGCGCCGTCCTGGGTGCGCACCGGCGCGCTGATCTCGCCGACCTCCAGCGCGCTGACCGCGTTGCGCACCTGCGGCGGCAGGGCGGCGAGGTCGGTGGGTTCGGACTTCTGGACGCGCAGGCCCGCCGCCTGCGCCAGCGCGGGCGCCGTCTCACACCCGGGGGCTTGCGCCGCCAGCGCCGCCACCTGCCCCTGCGCGGCGCGCCCAACGCCCTGCACCGACATCACCTCGACCGTGGCGGCGCCGATGGCGTTGGCCGCCTCGCTGCGGGTCTCGATCAGCTTGAGCACCGCAAGGCCGCCGGTGATCGGGATCGGCGCGGTGACGCCGCCTTCGCTCAGCGCGCCCAGCGCCTCCACGATCGCCGGCGGCAGGCCCGATTCCGGCACCCAGCCCACATCGCCGCCCTGCGCCGCGCTGGGCGAGGCGCTGTTGCGCCGCGCCGCCTGCGCGAAGTCGCCGCCGCGGGCGAGCGTGGCGGAAAGCTCATCGGCCAGCGCGCGGGTGCGCGCTTCGCCGCGCCCGGCGAAGGGCAGCACGATCTCGCCGATGCGGAACGAGCGGGTCTGTCCGGCGGCCGTCAGCGCCATTTCCTGATCGATCTCGGGGTCGGTCGGTTCGGCCCTTGCGCCGAAGCGGCGGCGCACGGTCTCAACCCAGCCGAGTTCGGCGGCGAGGCCGTCCTCCAGCGTCTTGCGCGCGACGCCCGCGCGCGCAAGCTGCTGCTCCAGCCCGGCGACGGTGGTGTTGCGCCGCTTTGCGTAGTCCTCCACCGCCGCGTCGATGGCGCTGCGCGCGGGCGTGACGCCTGCGCGCTTCGCCGCGTCCAGCCGCACACGGTCCACCACCAGCTGCTCCAGCGCGATGCTGCGCAGCTGCGGCCCCTGCGGCGCGCCGTTGACCACCAGCAGCCGCATCCGCTGTTCAAGGTCGTAGTGGGTGATCACGGTGTCGTTGACCAGCGCGACCGGCGCAAACGCGGTCTGCGCCTGCGGGGCGGCCGCCGTCAGGGCGAACAGCGTGACGGTCATCAGGGTGAGAAGCGCGCGCCGCAGCATCGGCAATCCTTCGGTTTAATCAGCGTCAGTCAGCGGCGACCGCCGCAGGACCGCATACCGCAGAACGCGCCCCGGCGCCATCCGCCGCGCCGAACAGGCGCACCCGCACGCCGACGTTGGTGGACGGCGGCGAATCGGTCGTGTCGGTGAAATCGCGCTCGACAAACAGCTCTAGCGCCGCGCATTCGTTGCGGTAGGCGATGGCGCCGGAGGCGCGGATGAACGCGTCGTTGGTCATGTCGCGGCGCGCGAAGCCGCGCAGCGACCAGTTGCGGTCAAGCGCCAGCGTGGCGTCCAGCGTCGCCTCCTCGCGGTCATCCAGCGCGCCGGCCACCGCGTCCTCGGCCAGAAACACATAGCCCGCGTCGAGCGTGACCGGCCCGCCCTCCAGATGCCCCGTGAATTCGTTGCGCGCCACCGTCAGGCTGTCGGACACGCGAAAGCGGTTCGACACCGTGAACCAGGGCGCATAGCCCACCGTCCAGGCGCCCACATAATCGGACGCCTTGTCCACCAGTCCGGAGCCGGGCGAGAACGACGACTCCTCCGACAGCCGGAACACCCGCCCCATGCTGGCGTCGAGGATGAACGGGTCGTCGGCGATGCGGGCGTAGCGCAGGCCCAGGTTGACGCGCGCGCCGCTCTCGACCTGATCGAAGCCGGGAAAGCGGTTGGGGTCGAGCAGGTTGGTCTCGTCGAATTCGACGATCAGGCTGTCCTCGTTCGGGATCTCGCTGTTGTTCAGCCCGTTCGGCGCCACCACCAGCTGCGCCACCGGCTCCAGCAGATGCGCCAGACCCTCGCCGCGCGCGATCAGCGGATAGCGCGCCTCGGCGCCGACATGCGGCGCAAGACGGGTGATCACGCCGGTGTCGAAGGCGGGATCGTCCGCGACGTGATAGAAATCCGCCCGCGCCGCGCCAAAGCCGCGCAGCACAAGCCCGATGTCGGCGATCACCTCGCGGTCGTAATCGACGCCGAGCGAGAAGCGCGCCACGTCGCGCCCGTCGGTGCGCGTCAGCGCCACGCCGCTCGCCTCGAACCCCACTTCGCCGCCGGTCACCCGCTCGTCCACCACCTGGCGGATGGCGAATTCGGGCAGGGCGAACGGGATCGAGCCGCCGGATTCGCCCTCGCGCAGCGACTGGAAGCTCACGGCCGCCAGGCTGAAATAATCGCGCGCGCCGAACCGCTCCAGAAACACCTCCGTCGTCAGACGGTCGTCGTTGGTGAAGTCGTAGCGGCGCAGATAGCCGTCGTCGCTGGTCAGCGCCAGGTCAAAACCCGCGACCGCTCCCGCGCCAAAGCCGAGCGCGGAGACGTCGAAGCGGCCGTCGCCGAAGATGTGGCTGCGGACCTCGCGCCCCTGACCCTCCCCGATGTCGAGCGCGCCGACGCTGCCCGCAAGGGTGAAGCCGCCGTTGTCGAACCGCTGGCGATACTCGCCCTCAAGGATCGGGCCGTCCTTGCTGGTCGGAAACGCGGTGATGGTGGCGTCGCGGGTGTCGTCGAGCACGATGAAATACGGGATCCTGGTCGCGACGCCATAGGTCGAGGCGCGCTTGAACTCGGGCGCCAGAAAGCCCGAGCGCCGCTTCACGCCGGGGTCGGCGTGGCTGAAATAGGGCAGCCACGCGACCGGGACGCCCAGCACCTCGAAAACCGGGTCTTCGTAGTGCACGTCGCGCGCGACCTGATCGTGGATCACGCGGTTGGCGCGGATGCTCCACAGCGGCGTCGGCGAGGCGGCGCACACCACGCACGATGAATAGGTGACGCGGGAGAGCGCGGTGTAGCGCCCGTCGATCCGCCGCCCCTCCACCGCCGCCATCGCGCCCGCGCCGCCGCCGATCAGCGCGCGGGCGCCGGTCACGATGCCGTCGCGCAGCGCACCGTCGATCTCGGCGCTGTCGGCGAGCAGGGTTGTTCCCGCGCCGTCGCGCAGCGCGAGCGGCCCTTCGGCGCGAATGCGGCCCGAGGCGCTGTCATAAACGATGCTGGAGGCGGTCAGCGTGCGCGCGCCCTGATACACCTCGACCGCGCCGCTGGCGGTCAGCAGCCCGCTGCGCTCGTCGAACTCCACGGTGTCGGCCACCAGCGCCACCGGCGTCGTCTCCAGCGATCCGACAAGCTCCGGCGTCGATTGCGCGGCGGCGGCCCCGGCGACGCAGGCGCCAAGCAGCGCGGCGAGCGCGGCGGCGCGCGGCGCGGCGTTCTGCGGGAGGCGCCGCCTTTCGCATCGTCTGGCGCTGGTTCGGGGCGAGGGCGGCATGGCGGAAACTCCGGTGCGCGCCGGGGCCTCGGCGTCCGGCGCGCAGACCCTAGCCGTCTTCAAGATGCAGCAGCAAGCCTGCGGCGACAAGAACGGTCGATGCTGGCGGCGCCCAGGCCGCCAGCGCCACGGGTATCGCGCCCGAAGCGCCCAGCGCCTTGGCCAGATCGGCGATGAAATAGAACCCGAAACCGGCCAGAACCGCCGCCAGCGCCATCAGCCCCAGCCCGCCCAGCCGCGCATGGCGCATCGAGAACGCCGCGCCGATCATCGCCATGCCGGCGAACAGCAGCGGCAGCGCAAGCTGCGCCTGCCAGTGCAGCCGGTGACGGCGCGCCGAAAACCCCGCCGCCTCCAGCGTGGCGATGAAGCCCGGCAGCGACCAGAACGAGATCGACTCGGGCGATTCGAAGCTGTCGATGATCTGCCCGCTGGTCAGATCGGTCGGCGTGTCGAGCGTCGCGAAGGCGGTCGCCTGCGCCGACAGCGCGTCGGCGCCCGGCGTGCGCGTGATGTCGCGCCGCACCGCGTCGCGCAGCCGCCAGGCGCCGGGGGTGAGCACCGCCTCCGCCGCGTCGGTGCGCGACAGCACGATGCCCCCGGCGTCAAAGGCGAACAGCGTCACGTCGCGCAACTCCGTCGCCGTGCTGTTGGCGGCGCGCGCGTGGATCACGGTCTGACCGGCGCCGTCGCCCTGCCGCAGCCACAGCCCCTCGCCGGAGATCGAGAGGCGGCTGGCGCGCCCGGAAAGGTGGCGGGCCTCCAGCGTTTCGGCGCGTTGCTGCGTCGCCGCCGCGATGGGGTTGAGCGCGGTGACCGACGCGACGCCCAGCAGCGCCGCCGACAGCACCACCGGCGCGATCAGCGCCCAGGCCGAAACCCCGGCGGCGCGCGTCACCACCAGTTCCGAGGCCCGCGCCAGCCGCGCGAAGGCGGCCAGCGTCGCCAGCATGATGATGAACGGCGAGGCGGTGAGCGCCGTCGTCGGCGTCTGCAGCGCCGCGATGGCGGCGACGTTGACGAAGCTGGCGTCGCCCGACGCGCTGCGGCGCAGCATCTCCAGCAGATTGCCGAGAAAGATGATCAGGCAGACCACGGCGAACGCCCAGAACAGCGTCACCAGAAAGCGCCGCGCGATATAGGCGGAAAGCGTTGCGCTCATGGCTGGGCGCTCATGGCTGGGCGCTCATGCCTGGACGCCCGGCGTCGGCCGCTGGCGCGCAAACCCCGGCGGGCTGCGCCGCGCCAGCATCCACAGCGCGGCGGCGACGCCCAGCAGCGGCGGCCCGTAGAGCAGCGGCCACAGATCGGCGGCGCCGGCCGCCGCCGACTTGGCCGCAAAGCCGCCCATGCGCAGCCCGACCGCCAGCGCCACCGCCGCCGCCACGCGCAGCGCATAGCCGCTGCGGCTGAAGCCCGGCCCGACGATGGCCGCCAGCGCGATCAGCGGCAGCGCCAGCGCATAGAGCGGCCCGCTCAACTGGTCGTGGCCCTCGGCGTAGAGGCGGCTGAGCGCCGTCGCCGCCAGATCGGCGGCGCTGGGCGCCAGCAGGTCGCCGATGAACCGCTCCGAGGGGCGCGGGTTGCGCGCGTCGTCGCCGTTCATGAACTGCGACAGGTCGAACACCAGGCTGTCGAACTGCAGCAGCGACAGGCTGTCGTCGCGCGTCTCGCGGCGCTGCGCTGCGCCGTCATACATCACCAGCCGCGGGCCGTCGTCGGTGCGCGCCATCAGGGCGCGGCGCGCGGTGTAGGTGACTTCGGCCGCCGGGTCGCGCTGGTCATGCACGAAGACGCCCAGCATCTCGCCGCCGGGCGTGTTCTCGCGGACATAGACCGTCAGTCCGGCGGCGGGATGCAGAAACCGGCCCTCGAAGATCAGCGCGTTGGCGATGTCGGCGCGCAGGTCGTGCACGCGCGCGCGCATCTCGCGGGTGGCCAGCGGCGCCAGCCACAGCGTGACCACCGCCATCAGCGCCATCACGGCGAGGCCGAACAGCGCCACGGGCCGCGCCAGCCGCACGCCGCTCATGCCCGCGGCGATCATCGCCACGATCTCGCTGTCGGCGAACAGCCGGTTCACGGTGTAGAGCGTCGCGGCGAAGGCGGCGATCGGCATGACGATGCTCATCGCGGCGGGCAGCAGCAGCACCGAGAACTCAAGAAACACCCCCGCGCCCTGGCCGCTGTTCACGACGGTGTCGATCACCCGCAGCGACTGGGTGAGCCAGATCACGCCGGTGAACACGATCAGGAAGAACCCGAACGGCTTCAGCAGTTCACGCAGGACATAACGGGTGATCAGGGCGCGCTCCCATGTCGCCAGTGCTCCCGCTTGGCCGCGGCGGCGCAACCGGTTAGGCATGGCTTATCACAGATCCCAGCCGGAGCCAGTCATGACCAACCCCGTCGAAATCAGCTACGTCGCGCACGAGGCCGCGCCCATCGGCGGCGCAGGCGGGGCGGCGGCGGTGTTCGTGCGCGCCGACGGCGCTCTGGGCGCGGCGGCGGCGGCGGCGAATGCGGCCAGCGGCGGCGCCGTGGCGCGGCTGGTCGCTTCGAAGTGCTTTCGCAACAAGCCCGGCGACGCGGCGGTGCTGGCGTTCCCGTCCGGGCTGGCCGCCGAGCGGCTGGTGGTCGCGGCGCTGGGCGAGACGGCGGCGGACGCGCGCCGCGCGGGCGCGGCGGCGGCGGTGAAGCTGGGCGCGGGCGCCGCCGTGCTCTATGGCGACGGCGACGCCGCGACGCAGGCCGAGATCGCCTTCGGCGCCGCGCTGCGGCTTTACGACTTCGACACCTACAAGACGAAGCGCGAGAACGGCGACAATGGCGGCGCGCCGCGCAAGCTGACCTTCGCCACCGACGCGCCGGAGGCGGTGGCGCGGCTCTCCGGCCCGATGGCCGCCGTGGCGGAGGGCGTGTTCTTCACCCGCGATCTG
>Ga0100390_10004823_pt1 | contig 11574 bp, 12 predicted proteins | sample CryGeymeta201514_FD_81540 | JGI IMG/M metagenome (GOLD analysis project Ga0100390, IMG submission 81540) | Groundwater microbial communities from Crystal Geyser aquifers in Utah, USA - Crystal Geyser metaG 2015-14 | ecosystem: Environmental > Aquatic > Deep subsurface > Groundwater | place... | reverse complement strand
CCCTCAATTAACATTCAATGAAGGATAGGGTTAATATTTCTGACATCATCAAAAAGATTCTTAGGATCTTCGACAACAGATCTTCGAAGTGCTTCAGAAATAACAATAATAATTCACTACTAGACCCTACTACTAGTAGACTAGAGAGACTACTCCGTATTAATGTTGTTGTTACTTTAAACTACTCTTTAGCTAGTAGCCTAGTAGGAGTATTTCACAAAGCTTCTTGACTCTTGACTATACAGGCAGCCTTCAATTCATTCTGAATCAATCGCTTTTACTCAAAATTATAAAATTATCATCAAACATCATCATGACCGGTAGCAAACTCATCGTTGACTCTGCACTCAAGGCGGCAGCACATTTGCGCTCCTCGAAGCTTCCCAGTGAGGTCGCTAAGTCGTCTGCTGCTCTCTTTTCTGCCTACGGTGGAGCAACTCATACCCTTCCTGATCTCAAGTACGATTATGGTGCTCTGGAGCGTAAGTACCTTTTCATTGTAGTCGGTTGTTAAACGACTGCCCAATATTGCTCTCGTGATCTCCTTCACGTTTGCTTTACTTTACTGTACATGGCTTGCTGGACTGGTTGATTGTTGATTGATATGCAAATTATTATTTGCTATCATATTATTATTATTATCTGCTAACCTATCTTTTTTCTCTTTCTTGCTGTTTGATCACAGCCGCCATCTCGTCCGAGGTAGGTTCATTTTGCGTGTTACGTTACTGCAGCCAACAAAAAGGAAATTGATTTTGTTGCGCTGGTGTGGATTGGATGCTACACGTAGTATCTTACTTTTTGAGTATTTGTTTTGTGTTGTGCAATAATTATTATTTTTAAACAATTTCACGCAGACCATGACCATCCACCACACCAAGCATCACAACACGTATGTTACCAACTTGAACGCCACTTTGGAAAAACTCGATACTGCCATGACTGGAAGTGATGTTTCGGGTATCATTGCCCTTCAGAATGCTCTCAGGTTTAACGGAGGAGGACATTTGAACCACACTCTTTTCTGGGAGAACTTGTGCCCCGAAAAGAAGACCCCTTCTGGTGCCTTGGAGGCAGCCATTAACGAAAGTTTTGGCAGTTTTGACGCTATGAAGTCAGAATTGGGTGCCAAATCTCTTGGTATGTAGTGTAGAGTGTAGTGTTATTATTGTCTCAAGATTTTTTTATATTTCCAAATGTCCTCCTTTCACTAAAATACTTATATATCCGTTCAACGTTCACAGCCATTCAAGGAAGTGGCTGGGGCTGGCTTGGATACAACACCACAACTGGTCGTCTTGAGGTGGCTACTTGCGCCAATCAAGATCCTCTCCATGCTACCACAGGTCTCATTCCTATTTTTGGATTGGATATGTGGGAACACGCGTAAGTGATTGGGTTTGGAAATGAATAGAGTAATGATAATCCCGAATTGCCGTCTTACCAATAATCAATTGCATTATTTGTTTCCATGTCAAAAAAAACTTTCAACATACATCTTGCTTCTTTTCCACCAAACAGATTTTACGTCGACTACCGTAATGTGAAGTAAGTGGAATTTTGGTTACAGCGGTTCATACTTGTTTTCTCTTTTCCAATACAGTGCATCTAATTCTGAATGATTTTTCGATACGACAATATTTTGATATCTGAAGGCCTGATTATGTCAGTGCCATCTGGAACATCGTCGACTGGGATGTTGCTGAAAAACGCCTGGCTGCGGCCAAATAGATTTGTATACAGAACATATCATTTGGTCAAATTAAAATCCAGCATGTTCATCGGATCCAGCAGGCGACAAATTGCAAGTCAAAAAACATGATTGGAACGAAGTCTTGTGCCACACGTCGAAAGACCGCATTTAGGCTCCAGTAGAAACATAGTACTCTAAATTATACTGAAGTAGACTATAGAAAGAAGAATTACGAATTACTCCCCGGTCCTTGCGCGCTTCTCGCGAGCCCGATCCCGCTTGCCTTCCGATCGGTATTGGCGCTTTTTGTTTGCTTTGCGTGCTTCGTCTCGGGTAGCGTCTCTCTTCGCATTCTGAGCCGCCTTGTCATTGTTTCGATCCACCTTCTTTTGTTTCCTAATAGAAACCTTTTCCTTGCGGATAGAGTTAAGAGCTTGGATAAACGCCTTTTTCTTGCGCTCATCTTTCTCCATCACAACCGCTCTCTTGGCAACATAGGACTTCTTCTTTCGCTTTGTCGCTTCATTCTTTGGTTTGCTAGCGTAAGGAAGGGCCTCTTCCAAACGTTTGGGGATATGCAGCTTGGAAAACTTTTTCTCCGGTCGTTCAACTGGCTTATAGATAGAGTCGGGATTGACTTCAATGGGGGTACCAGTCTCAATTTGCAATTGAGCCTTAGACTTCATTCCTCGCCAGCCTTCAGTCCCCTTCTCGGTCAAATGATTTGTAACCGGATTGTAATAGTTCTTGATTTCTACAGGCATCCAGGTTCTGCAAAACACAATATCAGACAGTAGAATCTTGTCCTCAAAAGTAGCCCGAAATGATCCTGGTTGACCTTCGCGCAATGCTTTCTTAACTTGACCACGAATGCCACTAACCGTCTTGATGCTGGCACCTTCAAAGCGGCTTACCTCTAGATCACCATTGAACATACCAGAGATAAAGGCAGTGTTTTTGTAGATTTTTGTTGGATTTCCAACCAACTTGAGTTTCTTAACGACTGGAAACGATGAATCAAGTTCCAAGACGACACCGGTACCAGAGATACGGAAGCCTGGCATGTTTCCCGTCATTTTTTGGATGGCAAGAACACCTGTATTTGGAGGCACCTGTGGACCATAAAAGGTTGCCAAACAGTGCATGTGCTCAGGCGTATATTTGAGGTAGCGGTATCTACCGTTCTGATCTTCGGTTGAGAACACAGGTATGCTCTGAAAGCGGCGCCAACCGATACTAAATACAAGCGGATCGTTGCATTTCAAAATCCTTCTGTGCCAGCGATGTTTCTTGAAGCGGCAGCGAACGAGGCCCAGGCTGGTCTCTTGTGGAGTCAAACCTCCTATGACGAGAGGCATGTTAGGATCGAAAGCCTTTAGAAAGTCTGGTGGGATACCATTGATTTTGATCCGACAGTACAGCCCTTGTCGAAACCCCTCGTGTCGCAGCCGAGATCGGTTCCCATCTTCTCCAAACTCTTCTTGATTACGTTTCAGTCTGGTTTCCTTTTCTCGTTTCAATGCCTCAAGGTACTCGTTTTCCTGCTCATCGTCCTGCATTGAAGCTCCTGATTCCTTCTTTTCTTTATCGTACTTCTCGTCAAAGGCTGTTTTTTGCTTCAATTTCTTTTCTGCGTAATAGGCTCGAATTTCTTCATCCGTCATACCTTTTGTTGCCTCGGCATCGTCTTTTTCGTTTTCCTCTTCTTCTTCGGTGTCGGAAAGAACTTCACCGTTGGGGCCGAACTTTTCTCCCGTCTCCAAATCTTCAAAGTCGTCAAAGTCATTTTCACCGTCTCTCTCGCCAGCTTTGTTAGTGTCCCATTTTCCAGTCACAAATCTATCCCGAATAGATTCTAAAAGGCAGTCGTCGCCCTCTTCGAGCCAAACGTTCATGTCAAAGCCAGACGAGGCCTGTCCTGGAGCCAAACGAGCGGAGTCGTCTTCGCTCAGTGCAGTTGGCTCCAGGACCTTTCCGGGTTCCCCACGAATCCTTTTCTTGTCTTTTTGCTTTTTCAATTTGAAGAACTCGTCGTCTGAGGAATCACTTTCGTCGCCTTCTCTTTCGGCCTCCTCCTCCTCGTCGTCGGGGACGACTGATGTCCCGTTGGATCCATAGATCAGTTCCTGTAAATTGGCGGAAGCCGATTTTCGCTCCAAGAAGGAGGCAACCGCTCTCTCAGGCATATTTGCTTTCCAGCTAGCGTATTTCTCTTCTGCGTGAGCCTGTGCATTATCCTCTTCATCATCATCACCAGAATCCGTGTCCGAGTCTGAGACGGACTCTGCCGCGTCATCATCGTTGGTGTTGTCGTTGTCTTTGCCGTTATCTTCGTCAGAATCCTCGCTTTCACTGTCACTATCGCGATCGGTGTCATTGTCGCTCACACTCTTGTCGTCATCACTGCCATGGTCGCGCAAGTTGTCAGCTGACCGCCTCGGGATTTGTTGTGCCAACCCTGATGCTTGGTCTTTCAACGATAATCCGCTTTCTTTGTTTTCTTCCTCCTGGTCACTGTCCTCACTATCACTTTCGCTATCAGATTCCATCTGCACAGCTTGGCTTCCTTTGAAGATTCGCAGCGATGACCTGTCCATCTTCTCGTCGACGCCTGAAGATAAATCTTGTAATCCTTTCAAGAGGGTAGCCGGTGCATCTGAGTCGTAGTCTGGCTCGTCAATGTCCTCCTCTTCGCTGTTATCATTCTCGCCGTTGCGTTCGGTGAGCTCCAAATTCTCTTTTTTGGTATAATTTACTCTCCCAACATCAATGTACACGGCATCCTTGTCAAAGGAAACAGCGCCGACATTGGAAAGAGGCGCGAATAAGAGTGAATCCTTTTTGTTCAAGGTTTTGCTTTCACGTTCTTTGTCGGGTACGGGACATGGATCCGACAACACAGTGATTTCTTCCATATTGTAGTCCCCGAGTCCAATCAAGTGGACCCGCATACCAGGTTTCAAATGAGTACCACGGACGTATCCGTAAAAAACGACGCTTCGCTCACAGTCTTCATTTTCGTCAACGAGACTTGGGTGAGTAACATCTTCGTGTCGATCCACCAACACGTAGGGATGGGTGTTGCGCCAAATCAACGGACGATACTATAGCAATCATAAAAGGATAGGGCAAGTGTTAGTGGCTGGGATATAAGAAGGTCAGAGTACAACGGCAGCCATATCAAAAAATGTGATGTATTCTATGGCATTTGACGTCGACCAATATAACACTCGGTACCAGCCCATTTTTGGGTGGTTTTGCTTTTCTCGTACACGGTTTGATTCAGACAGAAGTCACCAAAGCATGTAAAATTCGTCATAGTGTTCTCGAACATGATCATCTTTAAAAAAAAGGAGGCAAACACGAACATCTCCCACTTCATAATCTTTGTGTCTCACATACCTTGACTCTTGACATGAAAAGTGCTAATTGCTTCGTTTCATTTTTTAAATATTTTCCATTGACAACTCCCGAAAAGTAGAACATTTTGGCTCCATCGTAAATCTCGGTCCAGAATCGGTTCTTCAAGAGTTTCTTGGTCTTGCGCAAATTCTTGGCCGTTCGGAACTGGTCAAGATGCGTAAAGACGGCCATAATTTTGGGAAATCCGTGAGTTTGCAATACGTTTAAAAACTCGAAAGTTTCCATTTCGAAGCCAAACTTGGCATCGACACACAACAAAACGAGATCGGCAATTTTGGCACAGTCCAACATGGCAGCCGTGTCGTTGGACGGGCATTCCATAAAGGTCACTCGTTTGTTCTTTCCCGTGACGACAGTAATCGGTCCTGTGACACTGGTCAAATTGTGATTCGTATATAGCTTAACAAGGGAACGAATGAGCGTGGATTTTCCGACACCCTGGGGTCCCATAACGACCACCAAGGCGGGAGGGGTCTCGTGCACATCGACGGCGCGCCGATCGTTGAGGGGAACGTACTCCTTCTTTTGGGAACGATCGGCATTTCGTTGAATTCTTCGCTGTGTTCGAACAATATTAGCTACCGAAAAAGCACGATGATTGTGCCGTTCGACGCGAGTGTTTTCTTTTTTAGCCTTGGCGTCCTTCTTCTTTTCCTTGGCTCCTCGCCCTTCCTTCTTTGCTTTGTGCCCATGATGGTCTTGAGTGAGAGCACCCAGATCCATCGTCGTGGCTTATTATTGAGTTGTTGGATTCGTGGGCTTTTTATTCGACTATGCTCGTTGTTCGTTGTTACTTTTCAATATGTCAGATAAAAATCAGAAGTACGATACATACGGTGTACCTGGACTACTCGCGATGAATTATTTAATGGCGACTTGATATCATTATTGCTAATAATCTACAGTAATTTTTTTTGGTTTGGTTTTTATTATCGTCAAGTTTGGATTGGTGGCAGAACAGGTTATCAGCCTTTAAATAATAAAAAGCACTAGGATTAGCGTTAACTGCTGCGATGACTATCAGTCGTGTGATATCAAAATTTTCTTTTGCTTTTAACTCTTACATACGGTTCATCAACATGAAATACACTGAAATTCACACACGGCTGCCTACCTGCCTAACCAAGCCTGCCCCCACTCCCCTCGCTGGTCACACTCGACGAAAAGGCATCCAAAATAATAAATCTGAACAGCAACTATGGCCGAAAATCTGACCATGATAAGCTTAATCGGTAGCCATTTATGCCATCTCTTAAAACAAATTTGGAAAAACAAGGGAAAAAAAGATTCGTCAATCAATTCGTTCCAGGTTGGCTGTTTTTCATCATTCTGTTGTACAGAGGAAGGTCCGCCGTCTAAGGAAATAAGGAAATCTATACCAGAAAGAAAACCTCTTGAAGGTGATCCGAAGCGTTCTGTTCAAGGTTGTCTTTTCCTTTTTCTCTTGCTACTACTAGCTAGCCTCAGCCGGCAAGAACAATTCTCGTGACTATGTCAACCTTCAAAAATACTACCATCCTCGTGTTGTGGATGTCACACGTCATAGCACTTGGCTCAGCTCAATCGGTAATGTCACCCGAATATGATGTTAATGCCAGCGAAGAAATCTATTTAGGTAAAACAACACTCGACGAAGAAAGCGATGCTCCTGTTCCCGCACCTCTGCCTCCTCCTTTTGATTACAGTACCTTGAATGGATCCAACCAGAACAATGATACTTCTAGACAACCGGGTCCCACGGCTCTGGAGATTCTGGTCGCCATTTTCTTTTTTGTGGCAGCAGCTTGGTTGCTTATTGCGGTGTTTTATGCCTTACTGGCACTCGTTGTATTGAGATTGCGATCTCGAGGACGATTGGATTTATACGACGAAGAATTTGGACGCATGTATGTTTGGAGAAATCGATACTACATTCCATGTGGATGTTTGCTGAGGAGATATGTGGTAACATTTGGGCACGATCAATCCGGTAATCGAGAGGGACGAAGTCGATCGAGGGATTACAAGCACATTACCCGAAGTGAACGTCGATTGGCCATCGAGAAGATTTTGTTCAATCACGATGGCTCACAGCCACCGAAGAAAAACCCAGCCACCATGGAGGAAGAAGTAAGCCCGGATATCGAGATGTTTTACGAAAAACGTTCTGTGCATGAAAATGGCATTGATACCCCCGAATCAGAACAATCGACAACCAATAATTCGGAAGAGCCTTTGTGTTCCATCTGTTTGGCAGAATATGGTAAGAAGAGAGGCCGAATACGGCTGGGTTGCATTACAATTTCAAGTCCAATACATGTATTTCGCTGACGCGAACAACTATTTACATCGATCTCTTAACCTGCAGATGACGGAGAAAGAATTTTCCAATCGACAGTCTGCAATCATAAATATCATTCCGATTGTATTTGTGATTGGCTGGAGCGGCGAAAGAATACGGAGTGCCCCTGTTGTCGACAACCGTTGGTAGATGAATCTCAAGTTTGGAAAGCCGTAAAAAAGGCCAGAAAAGCCAAACGAAGACAAGCTAAACGTCAGCATTTGGAAGGCAGCTGGTTTCCAATGTCAAAAAAGAGTTCCCTTGGGTCATTTTGGTCTGCACAGCAATTTGACGGCAACAGATCGAATGAAAATGATGGTGATGGCGAGGACAGCTACGAAGACGGCGATACTGACGTAGAAAGAGGGGCTGCCTCTCAGCATCATCGGAGGCAAGGAACCATGATTACGTTTAATTCACTCGATAACGATCAAGAGGCCAACCAGAACAGTGACGGATCAGTCAATCAAGTTCATGCGGAAATTGTCCATACTCTTCCTGCGACCTTTTTGTCTGCGAACGACGAATGTCCCGAATTGAGCACAGAAACGACTCACCCGGAAACAGCTAATTTTACCCTTCGCGATGCTATCGAGGTGCTGGCCGAGGGATCGGAGAGCACCCTTGATGCCCCCTTAGACGAAGAATCAAGTCAAAGACTCGATCCGGCTGGCTTAATTGCCTCTGAATAAAGGAAAGAACTAATAATTATCTTCATTAAACCATATCATTTCAAAAACTGGCAATTCGCCTCGTTTATCCAATCCACCACTTCAAAATACTTTTGTGACAACTAAAGTAATCAATGATAAGAAAACAAACGAAAATGAATTACCGGTACTTAGTAAGAATTTATTCGTCATCTTCAGCCTCAAGTTCAGCGTTCTTGGCATCCTTCTTAGCTTGAATAGTAGCTTTACGCTCGTCATGTGTCTTCTTGGCCTTGCGCTTGAAGGACTTGTCGGGAGTAAAGGGCTTCTTCTCTGCAGGAGAAGGGTCCTCACGAATCTTTTCGTGGACACCCTCGTACATTTCCTCAAGACCATCAGCTGTGACGTCGTTTGCGATGAATTGAGCAAAGTGCTCCTGGTATTTTTGGTTATCTTCCTCCTCTAGGTACTCCATGTATTCACCAACGTGTCCTCCAAAGATACGCTCCTTGTGCATATCGGCATCGTATTCCTTGGAATCACGGTCGTATCCCGGGAATCGCTTGTTGGAATGAGGAATATCAAGTCCACCATCAGCAGCACCCTTCAGGGCACCAAAGACGCGGTGTCCAGTGGTGGTAGGCTTACATCCGACATCCAAAAGGGCACGGAAAGGACGCTTATCTTCATCCACCTCATCGACGTAGTAAGTCTTCTTGTCGAATTCTGTCGTGATGACTTCTCCGTCAACTTCCGCGTTTCCTTCGTAAGTGGAGTCAAGACCAACCTTTTGCAGCAAACGCCGGGCGACCAAAAGACCGGTACAGTAGGCGGCGGCGTAGTTTTTGAGTCCGACCTTGAGTCCATACCGGGCAAGCTCGTCGGAAGTGGCCTGGGTCAGTACACGGTCTCCATCCACCAAGGAATAGATGATTTGGCAGATAACCTTGCGGTTAGTGAAACGAACAACCAGACGGTACTTGGGAGATTGGTACTTGTTCTTGTCTTGAGCACACAGGCGCTTGCGTTGACGGTAATCCGTCTTACCCTCGCGGCGACGTCGGTACTTGACCTGGTACCTAGAAAAGTAGGCCTTGGATTTGACTTGAGCGAATGGCTGTACGAATTGTAGTTAGCAGGGGAAGAGAGAAGAGTTAGCAGCATGTCTCAGAGTGAAGTAAATTACGTTTGCAGCGCCGATCGTACGTACCATTTTGATCTGCTAGTTTTTCGTTTGGTTTCACAAAGGATAAACTGGTATGACGCAAATAACAGATAAAAGGAGATTTACACAAGAGACCTAAGGTAGGGTTGATGCTGAGGAAGGACAAGGCTTGAAGTTTTAGTAAAAGCGGTAAAGTAGCATGACTGGATTTGTTCCCGCTCTATCTAACGAGGGTTAGAGTTGCGAACATTCGATTGAAAGAATTTCTTTTTTGAAAAAATAAATCTTACAGAAGTTATGACTCGAGTACAGCAGTAAAAATACTTTACTCGAGTGGTGGTAGTTCGTTGAGTACAACAATAATTAATACGATTATCTATTTATTGTTCGTTGTCGCAAGTCGAGTGTGTACTACTACTACTAGTAATGCACTAATACAATTCGTGTACTCAGTACTAGTGCTGCACCCACATCATATCCAAATGAGCGAGTTCAAAACCATCAGCAGTAATGACAGCAACAGCAGCAGCTATCCTGTCATGACCAAAGAAATTGTTTTGGAAATTTTGGAGTCTCCGGCTCCTTACAAGAATGACGAAGAACGAAATGTCTGCCAGCGCATGGTCGAGGCGTTGGTCCCTGACGAACAAGACGCTGCCGCCTGTACTTCGTATGCGTACTGGTTTGCCAAGACGTTCTTTTCGGACCAGGAAAAACCATCTGGCGATATTCAACTTCGCATGGCGATGAGAGAAGCACGTCGGCATTTGGTAGGGTCTGCCAATGACGAAAAAGCAGCACTGGAACGGTTTCGGTTGGCTTGTCAATCTCGTCTGGTACGACCATCGATTCGTTACTATTATTTATTACTCTATTTATTATTATTTCACGATGAATAAGTTTCCCAAGAGTTGGTGCTGTTTTCATCTTTGATACTGTGATGTAAAAGTGTGACATTTTTTTGGTATTGTGTATTGTCTCAATTCTCACTTCGCAACTATTTTCTTCTGACACCAAAGGAGCACAACATTGACCTGTTTCGGTCTAGTTATCCGATCACTGTGCCAGCGGACTACCAACAGCCACACTTTACTACAGAAGAGGAAGAAATCAAAGCCATCATTCGGGCTCGCCTGGAGAGCGAGTTATCGACCAAACAACCCTTCTTTGTTCGGGGACACGACAAAGAACACCGAGCCGTGGTTGTGAAAATGGGACGACAATCGCCTGAGACGGACCACGACGCTTTCGTGACGACACATCTCTACGTGGCGGAACGTGTCATTGCGTGTTCGGAATTTCTGTCGCGAGGCAGGCAAGAAAAAGTTGTAGCAGTGATGGACTTTGATGGATATTCTTCTTCCAATGCCCCTCCTATCATGACGCTCAAGAAATCGTTGGAATTGTTGCAAAGCAATTATCCAGAACGATTGAAAACTGCCGTCATCACGGAACCAGCGTTTTGGATGAAAGCCCTGTACAATGTAATCTATCCAATCATGTCGATCGATACGCGAGAAAAGATTCAAATGGCTTACGGAAAGGTACGTATGATTGATTTGAACAATTTCTTGGTTTGCAAGATCTTGTTGCATGACGTTTCTCTTACACTATTATTTTTATTTTTATTATTTTATGCTCTGTGGCAGGCGAAACGCGAGATTATCTGTGCACATCTGGAGCCAAATCAGGCTATGCCGTTTATGATGCCCGACGGCAAACTCGAGTCTTCGTTTGATGCAGAAGTCTTTCTTAAGACAGTGCCCTTCTACACGCCGTATCAATAATAAACTATATCTCCTAATGTTTTCGGGTATGGCACTACTACTAGAGATCAGGTATTTATTAGATAGGAATACAGTACGTACTGTGTATTATTATTTAGCATCATTTTTGAGTCAAAAGATTCTGCCGATTTTAACCAGTCAACACACGCCCATTGACCGAACTAGAAACACAATCTTATTAGTACTACTAGCTAGACTACTAGTCTACTAGTAGTAGTCTACTAATAACTAATACTAATGAAATAAAATACTTGACGAGTACTCTACTAGCTACTAATGAGTAAGAACACTGCTACTACTACTAGTGGTAGTCTACTACTAGCTAGTAGCTAGAGACCCTACTACTAGCTAGTAGTGTGTTAGTTCATTCAAAGTAGATTAGGGCTTGGGTTAGTCTAAGAGTAGTACAGTGCTACTACTACTACTAGTAGCTAGTAGCTAGCTAGCTAGTACTGCTATCTTCTACGGACAACAAGAAGTAGACTACTACTGAGGAGAGTCTACTCGATTAATATTTGAAGAAAACAGTAATAAAT
>Ga0100390_10004790_pt1 | contig 11621 bp, 11 predicted proteins | sample CryGeymeta201514_FD_81540 | JGI IMG/M metagenome (GOLD analysis project Ga0100390, IMG submission 81540) | Groundwater microbial communities from Crystal Geyser aquifers in Utah, USA - Crystal Geyser metaG 2015-14 | ecosystem: Environmental > Aquatic > Deep subsurface > Groundwater | place... | reverse complement strand
TATAATCATTAACGTTAGTATACCACAAAAAAAAGTGCGACCAAATGGCATCATCGCCTATCTGGTCGCACTCGTCCGTCTCGTCTGTCTGATTACCTCTTCATCGCGGTACCATGTTCAGTATCGCCCCTGTACGTGAAATGGTTCTTCTTGGCATCGTACACCACACCAACATAATGATCGAAGTCTAAGTACGTCCCCCTTTCACCTTCGGAGATCGTGCACTTGATCAATTCCTTTTTACCTTCCGCCCAAACTTGAGCGTGACCGGTGCCTCTTATCTCATACGTATTCTTCACTGGTGGGTCATCGGCAACCCCGACATAGCACTCATCGTTATCTCTGAAATCGAGTGACACCGATAGACCCATACCCGTTTGTCCCATCCAAACACCGATGTAATCAGCCTTAGTATGCGCAGGCACCTCGCTCCCCACGTTTTCGCCTTCACCTTCGCCGTCTTGCGGTTCTTGAGATTGCGCTTGTGGACGCGGATGCTGATAGTTTGTCGCACCGTTTTCAACCACTTGTTGTTTCTTTCTGTTCTGCTGTATCACAAATCCAAACACAAGAACAACCCCCAAAACAGTCAACAGCCACCCCAAGACATTCCCCGAACTTCTCTTTCTCAAACACATAAACGAACACCTACCTTCTACAGATTTAGATACTCATAGTATAGTCTATTATCGTCACCACGTCAAGTGTTTTGACTTTTTTTTGCTTCTGCGATAGACTTTACCTGTTATGCACGACGATATAGTTCCCGCATACGACCACCTAAAGCACGAGTCAGCGCTCTATTTGATGTGGGAAAAAAATCATGCCTTCCAGCCTAATTTTTCAAACTCTAAATCCCAAACTCACCGCCTGCCATCGACTTGGCATGTCGGGCAGGTAAACTCTAAACAAATTCCTAATAATAAAGCTCAAAGCTTAAAACGAGATGACCATAGTTTAGAATTTAGAACTTCGAGTTTAGGACTTCCATACTTTAGTATGGTGATGCCTCCCCCCAACGCCAACGGGAGCTTACACATCGGGCACGCGGTTTTTGTAACTTTGGAAGATATTATGGTGCGCTACCACCGCATGAAGGGCGATCTAACGCTATGGTTACCGGGTGCAGATCACGCGGGTTTCGAAACGCAGGTTGTTTACCAAAAAAAGTTAGAAAAAGACCCATCCTTCGCCAAGGCTAAGGAGGGCAAGAGGTCACGTGAAGAAACCTTTCAAGATATACTTGCCTTTACTCTCGCCAACAAAGAAAATATGGAAAATCAGCTCCGTCGGCTGGGTGCGAGTTGCGATTGGACGCGGGCAAAGTTTACGCTCGATGATGATATTATAAAAATCGTCTATCAGACCTTTAAAGAACTCTACGATGACGGCTTAGTCTACCGCGATTCTAAAATCATCAACTGGTGCACCAAGCACCAAACCACGCTGTCCGATTTAGAGATTACCCATGAGGATCGTGCGAGCGAGTTGTATGAGATTAAATATGACGATATAACCGTCGCAACAACGCGCCCAGAAACGATGTTTGGCGATGTTGCAGTCGCGGTAAACCCTGCCGACAAGCGCTTTAAACATTTGATCGGCACAACTGTCATCCAACCGCTCACAAACCGAGAACTGCCCGTTATTGCCGATGAACTGGTGGATAGGGAGTTTGGCACCGGCGCGCTCAAAATTACGCCTGCCCACGACGGGACCGACTATGATATCGGCAAAAAACATAGTTTGGCGATGGACCATACCGCATTTGATTTTTTTGGCAAGTTGGGTGGCAACTGGGTGCCTATAAAATATCATAATTTAAAAGGAGAAGAAGCGCGCAAAAAAGTTATAGATGACTTAGAAAAGCTTGGACTCCTAACCCGAAAACCGTATAAAAACTCTGTTGCCGTCTGCTACAAATGCCATAAAACGATAGAGCCGATGGTTCTGCCGCAGTGGTTCATCGCGATGACGAAGAAAACTAAAAGCGAAAAACTAAAAGCGAAAAACTATGGAGTGGCTTCGCCACAATCAAGAAATGAGGGAAAGAGTCTGCAAGAATTGGGGATCGAGGCGGTTAAAAGTGGAGAGGTAAAGTTTGTTACTAAAAAGTTTGAAAAGATCTATCTGCACTGGTTAGAAAATCTACGCGATTGGAATATCAGCCGACAGATTGTGTGGGGAATTAGAATTCCAGCGTGGTACTGTGAGAATTATCTCAAAAGTCAAATGTCAAATGTCAAAAGTGCAGATGAAAAATCAAAAATAGGCGACGGGATCTCCTCGGAAGTGGCGACGTGCCCCGTGGGGCCTCGGCAAAATGAGGTAGACTCTTCCGAGGTGGAGGAGGAGCAAAAAACCTGCCAGCCAATTATCACCGCTGGCGAAACGCCGGACAAATGCCCCACGTGCGGTTCAACACAATTGACACAAGACCCAGATGTCTTTGACACTTGGTTTTCTTCCGGTCAATGGACGTTCGCGCCACTCATGACAACAAATAGCAACCACCCCGAGTTAAAGGAGCGATCACGTGATTTTGAAACATTCTACCCAACCACTGTCATGGAAACTGGGCATGATATTTTATTCTTTTGGGTCGCACGCATGATCATGCTTGGCAAATACAAAACCGGTAAAGCGCCGTTTAAATATGTCTATTTACATGGTTTAGTGCGCGATAAAGATCGCCAAAAGATGAGTAAAAGCAAAGGCAATGTGGTGGATCCGCTTGGCGTTATCGACCAATACGGCGCCGATGCCCTGCGCATGGCGCTAGTATTTGGCGTATCCGCCGGCAACGATATTGTCATCAGCGAAGAGAAGATTAAGGGGATGAGGAACTTTAGCAATAAAGTGTGGAATATCGCAAGATTTGTGATATCAAATCTAGAAACTCTAAACTCTAAATCAGAAGTTCTAAACAAATCACAAATTCAAAATTCAAAATTACAAACTGATGCAGATAAAGTGATATTACAAAAACTGGAACAGACGGAGAAGTCAGTCAAAAAAGATATCGAGAACTTCCGTTTTCACGAAGCGGCACAGACCCTCTACCAATTCATCTGGCACGATTTTGCGGATATCTACATCGAAGCAAGCAAAAAACAGTTAGAGGATAAAGATTTATCCCTTAATACTTACTTCATACTTCTTAATACTGTAAAAGTTTCATTGAAACTTTTACATCCTTTCATGCCCTTTGTGACCGAAGCGGTCTGGCAGGAGATGGTTGCAAGAAAATTAGTCAGCGATAAGATGTTAATTACTTCTAATTCGTGATTATTAGGAATAATATTAGTGTTTGATTAGTGATTTTATATGCTCATTACTAAACTTCCCAAAACCATCAATCCGGCAATGCCCAAAGTTACATCGCCCGGGGCAAAGCGACAGTTTTTAACAAAACCAAGTAGCTGGGCAAAAATTGGCGTCATAATAAGTGTTGTGATTGTTCTTTTTGTGGTGAACCGATCGCCACAAAACGCTCCCGCAAAGGACCAAGCGCACCCTGCGGTTGAGCCGCAACCTGTTGCACCCACACCTGTCCAAGAAACACAAAAAGATACACAGGGTGTCATTGCTGGTGTCGAATCGGTGCGCGATGCCAAACCACCACCACAACCAAAAGAAGAGATCAAAACTGAACCGCAGCAACCGCCACAGCCAAGCAAAGCGCAGGTCGCGATGCAGGCAATTCTTGGTGATGAACAAGAGTTAGAACCGCTCCTTGTGCTCGGCAAAAAGTATCTTGATGAAGAGAGGTTAGACAGCGCCGAGTTAGCATTTATCCGCGCAACAGAAGTTGCGCCACAGTATCGCGATGCGTGGTATCTTGTCGGTTTTACCGCGCTCAAAGAGTTCCAAAAAGATCCTATTATCAAATCTCCCGATTACGCTGTCTCAAAACTCGACCTTGCGATAATCTACCTCAAACGCGCGCAAACGCTCGACCCGCTCGCCCAAAACGTTAAAGATCTCCTCAAAACCGCACAGGACATCCAGGCACAGGGGTAGTAACGGATTTCTAAAGAGCATCAGCCCGCACTTCTTCTCACGGTGTGGTGACACCATCTTTCTCTACCTGATTACTATCTATCCGCTAGCGGATAGATAGTGCATATTATTTCTGTCAAATAAAAACCCCGCCGTGTTCCAGGCGCTTAATACCTACTACTTGATACTTAATACTACTCATTCACAGCCCCAAATTATGGTCAACATCGATGTTTTTGTTGACATACCCATTGACAGATTATATATTTCTGTCATATACTATAAATATGACAAAACATACATTATCTGCCACAACAAAAATGGAACCCAATGGAAGGGTGATGATACCGGCATTGATACGCAAACGACTCAATATAGAACCGGGTGTTAGATTTGTTATCTTTATCAAAAATGATCAGCTTGTGCTGGCTGATGAACAAAAAGAAAAACTCAAAGCTTGGGAAAATCTTAGAAAAAAAAATAGTAAATATCGCTGGAAGCCAGGAGAAAAAATGCTTTCCGAGGAACTAATAGAAGATCGCAAGAAAGAAGCAATAAGGGAAGGTTATGTATGATTGTACTCGATTCCTCGGCACTCATCGCATACTTTAAGTTCGAAAAAGGTGATACCGTGGTAGGTGGACTTCTTAAGCAGTCGACCGGCATCAGTTGCGTAAATCTTGCTGAAACGCTTATAATATTTAAGTTTTACCATTTTCCCGGAGATGAAATTACCTCTCAACTATCAAGCTTAAAGTTAGAAGTGATTGACTGCTCTAAAGAAATTGCTCTTATCGCAGCAGAAATCACTCATCCCAAAAATATGTTCCTATCCCTCGGCGATCGCATCTGTTTGGCAACCGCTATCAGTAAAAAATGCCCCATTCTTACCGCCGACAGTAGCTGGGAAAAACTCAAGCTGCCGATCGAAGTTATCTCAATCAGGTAACGTTCCCTAACTTTATAATTCTAAATTCGGATCAACATCGACAGCCTTCCACGGGAAGGCAGATTTTAGATTATAGATTATAGATTTTAGAATGGGTTTAGAGTTTTGAATTTGAAATTTATTTGAAATTTGGGATTTGTTATTTATAATTTGCTTTTTATATCTATAAAAAGCAGCAAGTCCTATCATCCCCGCATTATCACCACAGAGCTCTACCGGCGAGATGAGCAGTTTGTCACCAAATCGTTCTTTAAACGACTGCCGCAAGCGTTTGTTGGCACTCACTCCGCCGGTTAAGAGAATAGTTGAAAGTTTATAGTTCATAGTTGATAGTTTTTGATATGCCTGATAGGATTTTTCGACGAGAACTTCCGCTACCGCTTCTTGAAATTCATAGGCGATAGCTTGTTTTTCACCTCGGAGGAGATCCCGCTTCGCTCCTCCACCTCCGAGGTGGGTTTGCGAGGAGATCCCGTCTCGATTACTTTCTAACTGCTTAACCAAATTCACTACAGCTGTTTTAAGTCCGGAAAAGGAAAAATTGAGGTCACCACTTTTTAGCATTGGTCGAGGCAACTTAAAACTCGAAGTTCTAAATTCTAAATTCGAAGCAAGTTCCAAGTTTGAAGTTTGAAGTTTTAAACTTTTAATTTGTTTAGAGTTTACCTGCCCGACATGCCAAGTCGATGGCAGGCGGGGAGTTTGGGATTTAGAGTTTTTCACAAATTCTTCCGCAAGCGCGGATATAGCCGGTCCGCCCGGGTATTCCAGCCCCAGCAAACTTGCTACTTTATCAAACGCCTCGCCTGCCGCATCATCGAGTGTCTGCCCGATAATCTCGTAATCAAACATATCTTTGATAAGCACGAGTTCTGTGTGACCGCCACTTACCAGCAATGCAATTGCTGGTAACAAATTCGAAATTCTAAACTCTAAATTCGAAACAATATTTAATTTCGAAATATCCAATTTTTCAAACTGTTTTGAATTTTGTACTTTGAGGTTTGAAGTTTGCTTAGAGTTTATGGTTCGACTTTGCTCACCATCCTGAGCTTGTCGAAGGAGAGCTTCGGGTTTAGAGTTTAATACTTGCTGCATCGCAGCAAAAATATGTCCTTCAAGGTGATTCACTGGTATTAGCGGCTTCCCGCCAGCAAACGCCAGGGCTTTGGCGGTTTCCACGCCCACCAAAAGCGACCCGACCAAACCCGGACCAACAGTTACGGCGATAGCATCAATGTAGGGCAGAACGTTGCGGATCGTCTGGTCTGACTTTTTACCAAAGAGCTCTATTTCGAGCGGAGCGAGAGATTGCTCGATAACCGGAATAATCGCTTCGCAGTGCGCCCGCGCCGCAACCTCCGGCACCACCCCGCCGGTGATTTTGTGCAAATCAATCTGACTGGCTATGATATTCGACTTAATAACCGGAGAATCCGAACCCTCAATAATTGCCGCCGAAGTTTCGTCGCAACTTGACTCAATTGCTAGAATTCGCAAGTTTTTTTGTTTCATGGGTGATTTATTATCAATTTTGCTGTAACATCATTATTTCAGTCTATCTGCGGCATTGTAACCCAAATATCCAGAGGAAGCAATTATTAACAAGGAAAAAAACGAATGTTTAAGGGAATTCGGGTTGCTTACCAACAACCAACTTCATCGGTTTACCCATGTAACTATTGCACGGAAACTAAAGATATCACCAATACCGTTGTCGCACCAGTCGTTCTTGATTCACACGGGAGGATACTCAAAACACGCATCTGCCATACCTGTGTTAATGAGCATGATGATGGTATCCTTTTCCTCGAGGTCCCTGGCGGCGATGTATCGATGATTGGTATCACCACCAAGGAACTTATCGAGAGACACCGAAACTGAATCCAAGGAGGTACCATGAACAGATATGCTAAGTGCCGGATATGCAAAAAAGAGATGAAAGCAATTTTGGCACGCTCACCTATGGCAAAATTTGCCATATGCACCGAGTGTGGAGCATTTACAAAAGACAAACCTCGGGCTTGGGACGACGAATATAGAGGTCCAAGGGCTGGAAATACAGTTAATTCCAAGGAGGAAACAAATACCAATGCCGATGAAAGTTGATGATGACGGGTCACTGGGCTATTATTCGTGCAGTTTTATGAACTTACTTTCCTCGTCTGCGGGGGAAGGAAGAGCTGTCTTGGGTTGCGGTTTTCGTCTGGACAAAGACAAAGACGGCAACGTCACGGTCAGCAAACAAGGATTCTCTCTGGCTTTCTTGCCGGAAGAGATGGTCAAGTAGGTCGTAGATTGGTGGAGAAATAAGGAGATGAAACGATGAACTACTACCAAATGTTTGAGATGGACGATTCCTGCCTCGTAGCATTTTTTGATAAAGACAAGGAAATTGGTAGTATCTCAATTCCCGAGGATTTGTCCCAGCAGATCCATGAGTGGATCGAGTCGGGAATTGATATGACTTTTCCGCTCGAATGCGGAAACAAAGTTCGCGATCTTCGTATCGAACGGAGAATCCTGTCCTTCGATTTCGAAGGAATATACTTCTTCCAACAGCAGGAGAGCTTATAACATCCATCTAATCTAATTATTGTATTGTCAAGCCGCCCAATGTCTCATGGGCGGTCTTTTTTTTATCCCTGAAATCGGATAGAATAAAGTCACGCGATAAAGGGTTAAGCAACTTTGCATCGCTTTAGCGTCATTGTAAGCGTAAAAAAATAGTCATTGCCGAGCCCACCCCGCCATTGCGAGCGAATCGAAGCAATCTTACGACTTACGCAAAATATTCTTTTCTGTTATTCTGCACATGATGCGGAATCTAGATAGTTTGGATTCCCGATGTCGAAGCGCTCCACTTTCGGCTCGAGAATGACGATTAAAGTGCGTAAGTCGTAAATTTATCAATACAATAGATCGCCACGGGCTAAAGCCCTCGCGATGACAGAGACTAGTCAAACCATGAATAAAGAATTAGAAAACGAAAGTAAAACGCAAACCTCATACCTCCAAACTCAAAGTTGGGCTACTTTTAAGAGTGCGTTTGGGTGGAAAGCCGACACTGTTGGCGATGTTTTTGTTTTGTCGCGCCAGTTGCCATACATTAACCAGTTGATGATGTATGTGCCGGAAGTAATGATACATGATTCGAGTTTACTGGAGAAATTAGTTTTATTTGCGAAAGAAAAAAAACCGATGTTCCTGCGGTTGGAAATTCTTAATAATGTTGACGGCGGAAATGCCGAGGCAATTAAACAAAAACTCAAAGAAAACCATTTTGTCAAAGCGTTCGAGGAACTCCAGCCGGAACACCGCCAAATTATCGACCTTACCCAAAGCGAAACGGATATTTTGCACAATATGAAGGAGAAAGGGCGTTACAATACTCGTTTAGCGCAAAAAAAAGGCGTCCGGGTAGAAATCACCACAGGCGACGATGCTACTGCGTTGGAAAAACTCAAAATAGTCTACGACCTTTATCAAAAAACCGCCGATCGCAAATCAATCAGCGGACGCAGTTATAGTTATTTCGAAAAACTGTTAGAGAACTTTAAAGATGAAATCATTTTAAGCATTGCCTATACCCCCGCCACTACGAGCCCACCCTCTGTCATTGCGGTCCCACCCTCTGTCATTGCGAGGAGCACTGCGACGAAGCAATCTATCACTTCCACCCCCCTCGCCGGCTCAATAACACTAATCCACGGCGGCGTTGCCAGCTATCTCTACGGCGGGTCCAGCTTGGAGCGCAAAGAACTCATGGCGCCTTATCTTTTGCACTACGAAGTTATGAAATACGCCAAAACTCAAAACTGCCAAACCTACGACCTACTCGCCATCGCCCCGCCCGATCAACCTAATCACAAATTCGCCAACTTAACCCGCTTTAAACAACAGTTTGGTGGCAAAAGCATCGCCCGCCTCGGCTCGTATGATTTGAAAATGAGACCTTTCTGGTATACTATCTTTAAATTGTTAGAAAATATACGACGAAAATGATTACTACCATCAAAAACCTTCTCCGCCCCATCATCCCGGCTTGGATGCTTAACATCTATCATTTGAAGATGGGGATTTTGGCGGTGTTTTGGTATGGACTGCCGAGTCGAAAAATCAAGGTGATTGGGATTACCGGGACCAATGGCAAAACCACTACTGCCCACCTCGTCAACTCCATCTTCAAAAAAGCCGGTTACAAGACTGCGGTGGCGACAACCATTGATTTTGAAATTGCCGGCAAAACGCAAAAAAACAATAATAAAATGACCACTATGGGCCCGTTTGCCATGCAAAAGTTTTTGCGCGAGGCAAAAAACGCCGGGTGCAAAGTTGCTATAATTGAGGTTACCAGCCACGCTCTTTTACAACATCGGCTGTGGGGAATTAAGTTTGATACGGTCGCGCTTACCAACATCACCCACGATCATTTGGACTATCACAAAAACTTTAACGAATACAAATATGCCAAAATGTTGTTGTTTGTTAATAACCCGCGGGTCAGCGTGGTTAATTTAGACGACCCCAGCGCTCCGGATTTTGCCAAATTAAAAGCAAGTAAAAAGTATCTCTACTCAGTAAATAGTAAAAGTATTCGCGATAATTCGGGTTCAAATTCGGGATTGATTGGGGAGTTATATACTCGTAAGATCATCGCTAGCCCAAGAGAAGTCATGTTTACCGCCGTCACACCAATCGGAGAAGTTGTGATTGATAATCAATTACCCGGCAAATTTAATATTAGCAATTCGCTCTGCGCGGTTGGGGTTGCGCTCGGAAGCGACATTGCTCTTGAAACTATTCGAGATGGAATAGAAGAAATTAAATTGGTGCGCGGGCGGATGGAAAAAGTCGATGAAGGGCAAAACTTTACCGTGATAATTGATTATGCCCACACCCCGGATGCGTTTGAGAAGGTGTTTGATGCCATTGCACCTATCGTGAGAGCGAAGGTAATTACCGTGCACGGAGCGACTGGCGCAAGAGATAAAACCAAACGCCCAATTTTAGGTACAATTAGCGCCAGGCACTCGGACATCTTAATCATAACAAACGAAGATCCATACCACGAACCGCCCATGACAATTATGGAAGAAGTTAAAAAAGGAATTCCTGTGTCATCCCGAGCGAAGCCGAGGGATCCCTCCATTTCAGTCGGGATGACAAAAAGCGCAAACTATAAAGTCTTAAATGAAACATTATTCTTGATCGAAGATCGTCGACTCGCTATCCGCACAGCGCTGGAACTTGCCGAGCCACGTGATGTGGTACTGATCCTCGGTAAAGGCGCAGAAGAGGTTATGGCGGTAGCCGACCCCAAAGCCGATCACGGCTACAAGCTAATACCTTGGAATGAGCGTGAGATCGTCAAAGAGGAGCTTAATAAAGTATTACGTAGCAAGTAGTCAGTATTATGCAGGGGTCAATGCAGGGGCGATCTCTTTTTATTTAACATTTACTCACGGTCGTGACATTTTGTTATACAAACCAACATAAACTCACAGTTTTTAAATAAAACCACCCAGTCGGGATTAAACCGAATCTGGATGGTTGCGTGGTCAGGAAAGATATCGTGGAATCTATTCCACCAGAAACAGGTGGAGCATATCGCGATGAGGGCTCTCCGTATAGTAGTCTACATGGTACTTTTTCTTGTTTACCAGTAGGTAATTGATGATCTCTTTTGCATTTGCCCATCGCCAAAACGGGCGTCCATCAACTTGGATCTCGACCGATTTTCCCGTTGGTCCGGAGATTGATGCACTCCCCATTTTGTTTTGGTACATAATCGAATGGTTCGCCTCGCGGATAATGAACACGGTGTCGTATTGTGTGTGGCAATCATGTGCAAACTGTTGCAACCCCTCCCAGAGCTTTGGGTTGAGAGTTTTGTACAAGTTTGTATGCGGTATGTCATACTCGCCAATACGTTTGTCAACAACCAGACCAATTTCTGGTTTGCTTGCTATAGGAACGACATCATTTCTGTTGATTCCTTTTTGGATGTCACGTGCTGTCATGTATCGCTCGGCATGCGCATAGAGATGTTGTTCCTGCGTAACCGCTTCCTTTTGTCGCGCGATCTCGCCATCGTACCAATCCGGTCGGTCCATGAATGTATAGATATCGGATACAGCCATCGCAAGATCTGGTCGAACGAGAGTTGCGTCAAACTCAACTCGAGGTAGTGTGCCTTTACCCCACAAACGTCTTACCTTGTCCAACGTCGTGGCGAGTGTATTGCGCTTTGTGTGAATATCAAGAAACTCACGTGCGGTGCTTACTGGATTATCTGATGCGTCGTTACGGAGAATTGTGACAAGCACCCCCATGCTGATATCGGGGTTAAACCGCGGATCGAGTGGTATCAATTGCTGCTCACCGATTTGTTTGAACGATTGGATTGAAAGACGTCCATCTTTGACATCTTTCGCGAGACCAACTATCTCCCAACCAAGGTCAAACAAGCATGCAGATCCGTTGCTTAGGTTATATGCATTGAATACATCGTTCGTTGTGAGTTGGGCGATGCCGACGTTTGACTGCCAGTTACCGAAGCCCTCGTTGAATATATCTTCTCGATTGTTAAACCAGATACGATAGAAGTATCTGTCGCCACCCAGCTCTACCATAAACGCACGGGCAAGACTGGGGTCCCACGCCAATT
>Ga0100390_10004744_pt1 | contig 11671 bp, 10 predicted proteins | sample CryGeymeta201514_FD_81540 | JGI IMG/M metagenome (GOLD analysis project Ga0100390, IMG submission 81540) | Groundwater microbial communities from Crystal Geyser aquifers in Utah, USA - Crystal Geyser metaG 2015-14 | ecosystem: Environmental > Aquatic > Deep subsurface > Groundwater | place... | reverse complement strand
TGCCATTGACAATTTGCTGCAGTTGACCAGTTTGGCTACTCAAAATGCATCCCTGATTACGGGACCATTTGCTCTGATGGATGCCTTCAATCAGTTCAAAGGAGGGACACCGGTGGACTACAATCAACACTCCCCTGGAATCTTTCGTATCTCGAAAGCGACAGAACAACTGTTACAAGAACGATTCCCAGGTCAAACTTGGATGATGAATCGAACCGTTACCGTAGTTGGAAGTCAACAAACGCCGCACATTTATGTCAAAACGGCCTTGAAAGGACCGGCCAAACGAGAATACTACCAATTAGTGAACATGCAAAAGTGGCAAAAGGTTGGGAAACAACACCAATGGGCCGGGTCTTGCAAGCGATGGTTGGATCATCATCGATCGCAGCAAGAACAGCGATAGCAACAATAACGTCAGTTTACTACTTTATCCTTCGAACGTACTATATTGTTTCAGGAATAGGCTAGGACTACTGCAGGATGCGTGTGTTGGCTTCAAAGCTAGCATGCAGTAAACTCATTCTTCTGTCAAAATGCTGCCCGAACAAAGGCATCCAAGCTCATTTCAGCGGCTTTTGTCTTATTAATTACATCGTCTTGGTTCTTCTTGGAAGCTGCCAAACTAATATTGAGGATATCCGTCTTGACTTGTTTGGCTTTGGCCTGGACCTCCTTTGAACTGTTAGAGCTAATCGCATTCAGAGTTTGCGCCAGGGTCCCCATAGGACCTGTAAGGACACCCTGTACTTGACTCCATTTCTTGGCTTCGGCTAGAGCTGGAATTTCATCTAATCGCTTAGAGGCTTCCAACAATCGTTGCAACTGCACTTTGGGGTCAGGTCCCTGGTACAAAAAGCTAGAGGGATCGGCGACGTAATTTTTTTCCAAAAGAAATTCAATATAGTTGGGCAGTTCAGCTTTGGGAGCCTCTCCGTACGCAGCCTCGGCAGTCGAAGGAAACAAAGATACGATGGGGGCAAGAATGAGCAGACCCGCCGAAGAGGTCAGGACCTCTCGTCTTGAGTTTTGGATATCCGTCTTAAGGAATGACTCTGGTATTGCAAACGAGTGTGCACGGTGTGAAATCCATGAAAAGGCCAGGAGGCTTGCGACCGCGGTCAAGAAACTATGCGAATGCATTGTATTGAGCCAGCTCGGGTAGGTTGTGAATTGTGAATGATTGCCGCGGAGGTGCGTGCTGTGTCAACATTGAAAGTTGAAGAAAGATACACATTAATTTTTCTCTTGATTAATATTTTCACTGAGCCTATCCTGAACGCTAATAATGATATTGGGTCGTAGAATACAGCCAAGCAATGCTTTCCGAAAAATAAAAAATAATGGCTTTCGTGCAGATGTACAAATGCGGCAGTTTTTATGCGAGTCTCGATGAACCCATGTGTCCTCCATCCGCCCACAAAATTGAGACACAACGACGAAAATACGGCGTTCTCAGCTTCTTTGGAGAGCAAGATAGCCTAACTTCTTTTCACTTTTCTTGCATCCATGCCAGGGGAGAAAATTCCTTGCTTGACGGTGCAGCAACATTTTATGCTTTTTTATTTGCACTCTGCGTTGTTACTGAAATTTACAATCCTGCTGCGGAATCAACTGCGAAGGGCCCACTTTAAAGTAATATTTTGACGTTTATGTACTATTTTGTACACGCATTGTTTCTACCTGCTTTTCCCTCATTATTTGACAAGTCAGGATCCAATCAACGCGCTATTTCATTGTTACGGTAGTTCGGAATAAAAGAGACAAAGGGTTCATCGAAAGTACTACTAGCTAGCTAGAGACTTCAGCAGGTAAATAATTGCATTCTGAAGCATCCAATTGACAGAATTGGAAAACACGACTTCTATTTCGAAGTTGTTACTACCAGTAAAGTAGCCAATCATAATTTTATGCGAACACTTCCTGCAGCAGTGAGCGTGCCCTCATCGGCCTAATTTCACTGAACGAACCTTAATTACATTGCAGACACTTAACAAAGTCATTTTCAAAGCTGTTCTCGGCTTACTAGTCACACTGTGCCATAATTGACGTACAATACAGGAGCTTGTACGGAGAATCGCAGAGCTTTGCTATGATTCGCCACTTTTTTTGGCACTCCGATCCTTCCTACAATAAATAATAATACTCTGAGAACTTTTACTACGTAGCTAGTAGTACAAAAAATACTAGAAGTGCACCAAGAACAAGCAATCCTTTAAAAGATCTGGCATAAACATTTGGAACATAGCCCTGCTATCCATCATTATTCTAAAACCATTGCTATATCGCTTAAGACGCCGAAACGATTTGTTTTAATCTCGAGATACATCTAATTTAGAAGTGTTCTTTCATTCCGACAGTCGGTCGATCCCAGCTCCCAACAATGTGTCGCATTTCAATACTTCTCAGAAGTAGCGAGGATCAAAGTCCCAGTCGGCTTGTCCCTCGTACTAAGATGAACACTTTTTGCTCGTCATCATCAACGTCGTCGTCATCGGCAACAACACCGCCCAGCTATGACTCCAACATGTTCTATAAGCTCCATCGACGCATGACGCGTATTCAATGGATATCGGTGGTTGTGGTTATATTATCTCTTCTCTGCCGATCAGTACTGCCTTCTACTTTAACAATAGCAGCTTTGGCAGATATTTTTGTCACTGCATGGTCCTCGCTGGCCAGTGTCTCGCGGGCCAAAGCTGTGACACCCGTCGTATCCGTCGACTTTACGGAGACGGGTCAAATATGGAAGGATCCACCCTCTTCTGAGGAAGCCTTTGGCAACAGTACGAAAATAATGTGGGGTTATTGGAATTCCTATCCTGACAACTTTCCCTACCTCTGTCAAAAGGCACTGGAAAGCTGGCGCGTGCGAAATCCCGATTGGCGCATCATTATGTTAAACGACGAGAACTTTCAGGACTATGTCAGTGTGAGCGATCTTCCCAGTACCTTTTATAGCTTAAAGGTCCAACATAGGAGCGACATTCTACGGTTGGCCGTTCTCATTCGATATGGAGGACTCTACATGGATGCTTCAACATTGGTCTACAAAGGATTTGATCACATTTGGAATTCGACCGAAAATGATCAACTCTTGTTGACGTCATTGAATCAACTCCCTAGTGCTGGATTGGACATGTACAACAATGGACTCTTAATGACCAAAGGGCGGAACAATCCGTTCTTGGTGGAATGGAGACGGCGCATTCTAGCCTACAGTGAAGCTCCTGCCTTGTCGCAGGACGACATGAAAGCTCATCCAAATTTTGCACGCGTCCATCAACACTGGGACGATCCAACGCTTGGAGTATTGGGGGCCATGGTTCCCTACCATTCCAACTTGTGGATTCTCAACGATATGATCTGGCACAACGAAAAGAATCTTTCTAAGCATATCGTACACTTGCCCAAGATACGGTGGGGATTTTACTATCATTCTCTACCACATTTCTTTGACAAGCTGCACAAGTCGGGCATTCTGGATAGCCACAATGTTGACGCCAACAAGCTGGCACAGTTGCGTGCCCTGGCACAAGATGAAAGTGACAATCCTGGCTTTGTTCAATGGTCAGTAATGTCTCTATTTACGAGCATTGTCAAGCATCTTCGAGAAGGATTCTTTGATCATCCCCAAATGACTCGAGGAGTGTTGGAAAGCGTCAACGTGTTGAAGTTCACCAGCCATGACATGCCATTGGTGGATGTAGGCATTCGTCGAATCGGCTTGGGTACAAGTACCGTGGGTCGGATTGTGGAAGCAGCCTATGAATTGGACGAATTTCCGTTGCAGCAAGCCACAATGGGGGGCGCTCTTCCGGCTGTCCTCGCTGCCCAGGAGGAAGTGCAGTAGATGTGATGTTTGTCGATTATGTCTATATTATAGTGATGAAATCATAAAAGTATTATGTTTTGTTTCTATTCAAAAAGATTGCTGCTCTTTCCACTCTTCCATATTTTCCGTTCAGGTGAAGTAGAGCCATTGACTCAGCTAATTTAGTGTTGTAAGCTGTCGCCGAAAGGGGAAATCGCCGAGACAATTTCAAAAGTTGAATTTTCAGCGCTTACTGGAGTGAAAAGGGTTCGGGCTACCAATACACTCCGCAAAGGGCTTCAGTTGTTAGCGGACATGAAAAACCAAGATTTTTGTGTAAAGAGCAGCAGATTCCCAACCACCATGCAAGATAACAAAACGAGAAAGTGGAATCGGCAGGGGCGTCGCACTCTTCATGTTATTATTTTCGCATCATCCGCACAGTACTATTATGAACATCACTTACTCGTCTTTTCCTGGCCAGTCGACCCAACGAGAACGCCAAGCCCCGCTACCAACGTCCAGTAAACTCAAGCCTGCTTCTAGCATTTCTTCTCGCTCGACTTTTTATTGGAGTCGAAAGACCCTGCGAACAATCTTAGCGTGGCGCAACAGCATCTCGTTGGCAAAGCTGCGATTCTGTTTCTCTGTGGCAAGGCCGTTCATCTGGGATAAACATTCAATCACGAATATGACGCTAGGTACGTACTTCACAAAGTGGAGAATGCAATTTTTTTTTTGAAATCTGTCTAATGGTTCTACTGTAGCTGGGCCACGTCCAACTTTCGTCGCTTTCCTACTAGTAGACGCAACATGCCGATCCTTTCTCTCTTGGTTCCACATCTATCTTCCTAACGGTGTTGCAGCAGTTCTAGTCAGTGCATTATCGGCGCACTTCTTCAAATCCAAGAAGCAGCAGCAGCAGCAGCAACAACAACAATTGACAGTTGGCTCTCGGGAATCGACTCCGTTATCCTCATTTTTATCTGTCCTATCAAAATGGTCCCTTCAAGTATTTCGAATTTCTGCCTCTGTCTTGTGGCGCTCCTTGTCGTGGTCAGCTCGGCATTTGCACCAGCTGGTGGATCCTCCTGCTCCCACCAATCTGGCCTTGTAAGCACATTTCTCTCGTCCATACAACAATCGTCTCATGAGGAAAATTTTGGACGACGCAATTTTATGCAACAAATATTGGCAGCTAGTGCTACGACTGCCATGTTTCCTACAACCAATGCCAATGCTGGTTTGTTGGATGATTTTGGCTCGGATCCTAACAAAATCGTTGTCAAGGTAGAGAAAAAGGTTGAGGAAGAAATTGTTCCCAGGATAAAAAAGAGTGTGGAAATTGAACCCACGCTGAAAGGATGTAAGTTGCAAATGAAGAGAGCGGGCAATGGTAGTGTATTTCATGTTTTATGAAACTTTTGTACGGCGAGATAAATCTCACAAAAATATTGATTACTATTTACAAAATCAAAAATGATTTGACGCAGCCTACTACTATCCTACGGCCAAGAAACGATACTTACCTCGCATTACCAAAGTAACTTCTGCCATTGATGTCGTTCCACAACAAATTGCTAATGGCCAATGGGAAGAAGTGGAAGAATTTCGCAAAACCGCAGACAATGCTATCTTACCCCTTCAGCTCTATGTCAGTAGTTTGGATGGTCAAGGTTTGAGCATGAACAATTCGTACGCCAAAGAAATGAAAAAGAATGCTGCGACGTTTGAAGCCCAGTACAAACTTTTTGAAAAGGCTATTAAAAAGAAAGATCAGGATGCTGCCTTGTCAGCACTGCAACAAATGGCCGTGGCTGTGGTGAATTACCGGCAAGCGGGACGTTTGACAGATGATATGGGCAATATTCCTGATATTCAAGAAATTCGACGATCCACGATGCGACGACCGACTCAATCTTCATTTGTCTTGACTCAATGATGGTATTTTTGGTAAATAATGAATAATTGAGTAAGGCACCGGCCACAGCTATAAGGTGGTTGTCAAACGTACTACTTGGAGTAAGCAGGATTCTCACATGAATGTGTTGGCATTCAGATAAAATTGTATTGTTCGTTTCGGAATGTATGTAATATGGTCTATGAAATTGCGCATAAATATATTATGGTGCAAGCTCTTTTGTGATTTTTATTGTTGACTTCTTCAGCTGCAATCAGAAGGCAAAAAAATATCTCTCCAGAGCCTCACGTAGTCGGCAATCATGAAATATTTGTGAAAAATCTCGTATTGCTACATTGTCTCGTTCTTGATCCAAGCAAAAGTTGTTTTTTGGTGGATCGTTATCTCGCGTCCTGGGGGGTCCAAGAAGTGGTCCTCTTGGCAGAGGTTGACACTGCTGGAAAAGAAAACGCTGTTGTGCAAAGGAGAAACGATACTACGCAGGAGTGAGTGGACGTTGATGGTCCATCTACAGACAATCCGGCATGAACGTTGGAAGTTGGAACGTGGCGAGACTAGCAATGACTGTACGGTTTTCTTCGATTTTTCGTTCTCGTCGAACTTGTGTTGGTCATACAACAGTCGTTGCCATCCGCCATTCAAGGAAGGCCAGCGTTGGCGACGTACGTGGGGTCTCAAATCATATTTGGGTGGAATTTTTGCATTGACAGGACAGGAGCGTCCTTTTTCGTGACTGTTTTTGAGGCGAGGTCCACTAAACAGCTACAGAGTATGAATAATCAATCTAGACAATTCCCAGCGAACGTGTTAGAAAATACTAAAGAAAAAACATACGCGAACGGATGGCTGGCCAGAATCATGGGTGCCAAGGTCGCGGCGACAACGGCGTGATAATGAAACGTCGCTGTTACCCTCATTCAATAATTCCCAAACTCTCAATTTACACCAGTACAGAAGACCAAATCCAAAACCGCAGAGGTACCTGCCAATCCCTGTTTCACACACATAACTAGATTAATATTGCCTCACTTAACCACAAGCAAGATTGGTGTGTTATTGGTCATCTTTTCGTAGACTTTCTAATCCAGTGATTGAGAATGTCCTTCTGATCTGATCGAGGTGAACGACCAATGCCAAGAGTGATACGACTACCTGGTACTTATCCCATACTAGTAGTGCTTGTCGTCGTTGAAATGTGATTGTTGTGTCGTGGTGTGAATCAACTTAGTTAAGCCTGGGTTGTGCTACTAGCTAATAGTAGGCTCAACACCTCGCTCTCTTTGTAAATTCCGTATTAAACAGATACTCCTAATAATCATGATGAAGAGTAAAGGTTGAACTCGGAATATCGACAGGTCTTTGTAGCTTTTCCTATTAATTCTTCTTTGAAGATGTTTAATGTCTTTGATGTCCTGCCAAACTTTAATCACCTTATCATTGGTTGGGTAGTCCCGATTACGACCTCGCATTTATTGTAACGCCCCAACACATTTTACTAGAGTCGTAAAAATACGCCTCTGGACACTTCGTATTCGCTACCTGGTACTCGAGTACCTGGTAGTAGACTGGTATGCTTGTTGTCAAACATCCAGGACTATGACGGCAGCAAAAGCAATACTAGCACTAGACTAGTAGTTACAAAAGCCGCTGCTTCAGTGCAATGTTTCCAGGATACTCGAATACCAGGTACAACACATGAAGGAGAAACGCGAACGCAATGGGACTCTTTAAAACTAGCTAGTTACATTTACAAATGTATGTATCCAGATACACTGGATTGTTTGTAAAAAAGCAGCCGTCGGTATGGAGTTTGCAACTTTCAGATGCAGCGTTTAGAGTAAAGTGGCCTAGCTAGTAGATATGTGTGCATCATCATTATCAGTAGCTAGTAGGTCTAGATACAGCACAACCAGCGACAAAATAGCAATAAAATTACAATACGACTCGTTATCCCTTCTTCCTGCTAGGCGGTCTCCTAGGCTGTTGTACTAATCTCTGCAGTGGATCTGTGCGGACATCATCCGAGGTCACAGGACCTAGAACATCGTTGATGTAGGATACGAAATCATCTTCATTTTGTTGTCTTTGTGGTTGCTGCTGTGGTTGTTGCATGTGTTGCGATCGTTGTGGTCGCTGCATTTCCTGCTGCTGGGAGCGAGGAAGGTGTTCCGATTGTCGACCAGAACGCTGCAGAGGTGCAGGCAAAAATAATTGCGTTGGTTGTTGAGCCAGCCGTTGTACTTGTTGCTCTCGGGTCGGAGCAGGGTCTTCTCGCAGTGCCATGGATGCAATTGGCGTGTAAGTTCCAGTATCTTCCTGCAATGCATATCCTGCTGCATGTAGTGGCATAGATGTTGGAAGACTTGGAGGGCTCGCACTGTTGCCAATATCAATGGACTTGAACGCGAGTCGTTCCTCATCTCCTCCGTCCATTTTGTGCTCTAGCTGGACCGATGGGAACCGGGAGATTACATGCGCTGCAACCTCTGCAATGGTAGAGTCTGCCCTTTCCCTTCTTTTCTTCATACTTACATTGGTTGATGTGGCATCCCGAATAGCATGAGAGACCTTTTCCAGACTTCTTTGTTTCCCTAACTCTACCCATTTCCCTTGTGTTGAATCTAACCTGAGAAATCGTCCCCCCGTGGCCAGTATTGCTTCGTGTACACGCTTCACCACAGCACTTTTTGCTTTTCTTGACCTCACCGAGTTGTAATCATCTATGGACTCGGCGATAATACTGCGAAATCTCTGATTCCCAACTGTCAAGCAAATTATTGAAAAGGTAAGGCGTGGTGTGAGGAATCAAGAAGCAATCAAGAATGCCGAGCAGCATTATTGGTGTACTGACTACTGACCATGGTTAAAGGAAGTTTTGCCCCGTCCACAAAGGACATCATTGTTAGCGTAGTTCACTGGCTCTCCTTCGTTTATTTTTTCATCATTGTCTGAATTGTAGGTGGACCGCTGTGGTGCATTTTCCATCGTAGAGTTAAAGTCCATTCCTGATGCAATGGTTTCTTGTGTTTCGTCTTAACCTTTATTTTGTCACAGTCATATCATTTATTTATTTTTGCTTTGTTTTGGTGTATGTGTTTAATGCTACTACTGTACGACTACTAGTACTTACGACTGGTGGTGTAGTAGACCTAGTATAAGACACGAGTGGTGGTTGATGGCAGCAATTCAATGAAACAAAAATTCTTCTTCTTCGATTACGCGCCCCCTGCTGATGAAGTACAAAACATAATAATAAATGTTTCTCGTTTGCAACCAGAATTGAAGTTCGACTCTAGTCTACCGTAGAGGAAAGAATAAAAAATCAAATAATACTAGCTACTAGTAGACTAGACTACCAGTACGGTACCTGGTACCTGGTACAGTACTATTCTACAACCAAGCAAGAACAGTAGCGAACCTTATAATACTAGTAAAATAATAATAGTCGTACTGTACGATTAACAAGGAACTTTTCATATCTAATTGCTGGTCTTCCTTTCCATACTAGTTAATTCTGGAGTTTTTAGCTCCTCGCTGCGTACCAGTACTAGCTAGTGCCTGATAGTGGTACGTAGGTCTAATAGTAGTACTACAAGTACTACTAGTACTACTACTGTAGTACCAGGTACTAGTAAAGACAATAATAATTATGACTTCAGTGCAATTTTATTTAATAATAGTGGTACCCCACTTCTTCTCAACCAGTACTACTACCAGGTACCAGTAGCCGCAGGTAGGTACTAGTGTACTGTACGTACTAGTAGTAGACTAGCTAGTAGTAGTCAACCAATATCCGCCAAGAGTAAAACTAAAATACATATGACGGAGTGCTCCCATGTTCCACTATCAGGGGTTTGCGCAAATCAGAACGCGGGCCAACAAGAGAAGCAAATCTCATGCACTGATTTGCAATTTCACAGATTTTTACTGGTAAAACTCTACGTGCTGAAGGTAATAAATACTGCCACTTGTAGCTCGACGAGGCAAGGCCTGTATAAGAAGATGAGGATCTTTTACATCTATTGTAGCTGCTATTGTAGAGGCGGAAACTTAAACAACAGATTTTGCAATCGCCCTTTTGCATTAAAAGTGCTATGCATCAATGCAACAATAGGTACCATTTCCTTTTCACTATGGCCTAGTAGTGCCGTTTACCGGACATCATCACAATTTACACCTGCAACTTTTGTGAAAACTCCAGAGTAGCTGACAAGATCTGGTTATTTGCTATTTTACAGGTGTATGCCAAGTCGAGAATAGTCCATGACAGGCAGAAGTAGAAGAGAAGCGAATGAACGTGCAACCGTGTAGAGATTTTTTGAAGTCTTCGTCACTGCCACTGATTCCGTTCTCGCCAACGTCGTATTTAAGCTAGCCAATACATACCAGTAACAAGAAGAGGTTGCGTGTTTTCGTCGTGTCCACGTGAAAGCTTTTAATAACGTCCCGCGCCCATTGCTGTCGATTGGTAGCTACTACAAGGCAAGGTCACTGTGATGTGACTGGCTTTTTTCAAAGCGCGTCACAAAGCACGTGCAAGCCATCGTCGTTCCGGCAGCCAGCAATTTTTACCAGTAAAATTCTATTATTTTATCAAAATCTTAACATTCTTACCCGGAGAAGTTCAGCACAAGACGAGGGTTTGAAACCGGAAAAGGCGAACGCAAGGGTTGTGCAGTAAAAACAAGAATATGAAGAATGCCTATTAGTGGGTCGCATGAAAAATGCCCACAATACTACGTTTTTTTTGTTTTGCGGTGATGGCGTGGGCAGTGCTTGGAGTGCTTTCATCTCATAAGTTCGACGCTGTATCTTGGCTTTCTTAATGCTGTGCCCCGGCCGACATCGGTTAGGTCGAAAGTCAAAATCCAGCGAGCGGTGGTAGAAGACGTTTGCACAGCAGGTCGTGTCCTTCTCTTCTCTTTAGGATGCCTTCCCACGACAACATTCTCGCCAATCAGTGCAGCGAACGTTGCGAATGACGATGCCTCTGGATTCCATCGCATCGCTGGAGTGGAGTCCCTCATCTCTAATACTAATACTTACTACTATTATTATTACTATGAATTTCTTGGAAGACGCATTGCTGGGTCTGTCCTACCACCCGCTACACGATTTTTTACACAATTTCAATACTATCGTACCTTTCCGAAGAATTTGTTTCGCCGTGATTTTCTTGGTTGATTATGATTATTTCAACAACTTCCCGACAACAACAAAACATACTCGTTCAGGGATCTTGTTGGTTGTGTTTATTCCCGCCCTTTCCAAGGCTAGTTGTAGCGATAGTCAGCAAAAGTTCCACCAAACTATTGTTAGTAACATGACAACGCCCACACCTGAACAATGGTCGGCCATGACCAAATTGGTGCAATCCTTTTACCAAAAACCTGATGCCGGTACGTGCGTTATTACGTTAGCACATTCTTGTTGTTGTTGTTGTTGTTGTTGTTCGTGTGTCATTCTCGAGTTTGGCGTACGACCATAGACTACTGAACGACGCAAATAATCATAGGCGTCACTCGCCTTGCTGCTGTTTTCTTGCCCGTCGTATTGTTAACACATAACAACTCACACAACATTACACCACAAAAACCAACACCACTACTACAACTACTACTGTGCTACAACAGAACCTTTTCGTGAACCCGTTGATTGGAAATTGATGGGTCTCTTTGATTATCCCAAAGTGATTAAAAAGCCCATGGATTTGGGAACGGTGAAACGCAACATTGTCGATCGCAAATACCAGTCCTTACCCGAAGCCGCCGAAGATGTAGCGTTGGTGTGGAAAAATTGTATGACGTACAATGCCGATGGATCTGACTTTTTTATTTTGGCTCAAAATCTCAATCGCAAGTGGCAAGAAAATTTCAAGAAGCTGTTGGACGATTTGGGTTTACCGGCTTCCACCATGTCTGCTTCCGAACTGACTG
>Ga0100390_10004693_pt1 | contig 11766 bp, 11 predicted proteins | sample CryGeymeta201514_FD_81540 | JGI IMG/M metagenome (GOLD analysis project Ga0100390, IMG submission 81540) | Groundwater microbial communities from Crystal Geyser aquifers in Utah, USA - Crystal Geyser metaG 2015-14 | ecosystem: Environmental > Aquatic > Deep subsurface > Groundwater | place... | reverse complement strand
CTGCATCTTCACCTATAATCTAAGCTTCGATGGTTTCTGGTTCATTCAGAACTGGTACGTTCTTGCAATATTCGTTTTACGTTTTGCGATTGGCCACGCGGCAGGATCATGACCTGTTTTTCATTTGCGACTATTATCAAATCTTCCAATCCGAATGTGGAAACTTCAATCCCGCTCGCATGGACAAAAATATTCTTGGAAGCGATTGCGGTGACCTCTCCAAAAGTAACATTGGATTGCTTGTCTGCAGCATTGATTTCAAATAGAGAATCCCAGCTTCCGACATCAGACCAGCTAGGGTTTACAGGAGTTACCGCGACCTTGTTCGACTTCTCCAAAACAGCATAGTCTATCGATTCAGAGGGCGCATTTGCAAATTCCGACTCCTTGGGACGGACGATGGAATCAACACAATCGCAATTCTGCATAGCATCGGTCGCCGCTTGCAAGATTTCTGGCGCATATTTGCCTAGAGCATTCAAATATGTATCGACGCGGACCAGAAAAATTCCAGCATTCCAGTGGAAACCGCCTTCTCGCAACATTTCCTCTGCTTTTTCGCGAATAGGCTTTTCAACAAAACGCTTCGTAGCAAAACTATTATCGCTGCCACTGATGGCATCGCCTTGTTGGATATAGCCATATCCGGTTTCCGGTCCGGCTGGCGCGATACCAAATGTTACTAGCCATTCCGCTTCCATGAGAGGCAGGGATTGTCGGACAGCGTGCTCAAACGCCGGAACATCCAAGATTACATGATCACTGGGCATAACCAGCATGACGTCTCGCGGATTTTCACAGGCTAACGCTGCGAGCGCTATTGCTGGCGCGGTATTGCGTGCACAAGGTTCAAGGATGAGTTTGAACGAATCGATGTTCATCTCCCCAAGTTGATCGGTCACCAATTCGGCGTGTGACGCACCCGAAACGATTGTCGGTGCAGTAAACAAGTCCTTATTCTTGCACCGCTCAATCGTCTGCTGGAATAAGCTGAACGGCCCCGTCAGGTTTAAAAATTGTTTAGGACGTTCTGCTGTCGACAGCGGCCATAACCGCGTCCCGGATCCACCGGACAATATGACGGGGGTGATAATTCCATTGTCAGACATTTTCAGTTGCTCATTTTGTTGTGCAGGCGACGATTGATTTGCGATTGTTTGACATATCGATATCCGCTTGGCTCGCACATATTCCACACTCACCGATTTCAATGGGCGTCCCACACACCTTTACGTTTCCGTCTAGCGATATGAGCTGCCATTCTGTAGCCTCTATGCCGGTCAATGGCTCAATGTCATCACCGATAATCTGAAAAATGCGAAAATATGGGCTGTCGACAAGCATAGCGGATTGATCAGCGGGAATTTTGGAATGGTTGTTCATATCATAGGGGCGGAGCGCGGCGACATTGAGCGCATCCTCGATATGCAGTTCACGTGGCCTGCCATAATCATATAACCGATAGGTCAAATCAATATTTTGTTGGACTTCGAGAAGGACGATGCCAGGTCCAATTGCATGCACCGTTCCTGCGGGAATATGAAATATGTCACCCGCTGAAACGGGTTTCCAATCCAGCAAATTTTCCATTTTTTCGGAGATGATTGCTTCTCGCAGTTCGCTTGGCTGGACTTCTTTTACAAGACCGATGCCGAGTGTTGCCCATGACTCCGCGTGCAAGATCAACCAGGATTCTTCCTTGCCATGAGGAAATCCAATTCTGCGGGCCTGTCGATCATCGGGATGGACCTGTATGGATAGCTTTTCACTGGTGAAAAGATATTTGACCATCAGCTGAGGGCTGATGCCTTTCGGTGCTTCAAACCAGATTTCTCCAATTTTCTTCCCGCTATCCGCATCGAAAATGTCAGGCAGAACTGTCTGCCCCCAGGGTTTTTCGACAAGCTTTCTCTTTAACTTCATAGACTGATGTCAAGTCTCACTGAATTTCCCCGAAGCTCGTGTATATCTATCCGGTTTGCACAACTTCTGATGGATTGTAAATGTTTCGTAAGTCGATCAGCACGTCGCCCTTCATTACACGGGCAAGCTTCTTCAAATCCAGAGCACGGAATGCATCCCATTCGGTGACGATGACGGACGCATCCACATCTTTTACAGCATCATAGCTGCTGTCTGGCTTCTCGACTGTGGGCATTATTTCTTGCGCCAGTTTCATTCCTTCGGGATTATAGACTGTCATATCTGTTCCTGCGTCAATTAATGTTTGCGCGATTGCGATCGAGTGCGCGTTTCTCATATTTTCGGTATTGGGTTTGAAAATAAGTCCCGGCAAAGCCACTTTTTTACCGCGCACGCTCCCATTGAGGGCGTGAACGACCTTGTGGCCCATCACAGGTTTGCGTTGATCATTTACCTGCACCACGGCTTCGAAGATGCGGACCGGGCTATCATTGTCCTGCACCGTTTTCATAAAGGCCAGCATGTCTTTGGGGAAGCAGCTGCCGCCATATTCTGGCCCGGCATGCAGAGACTTTGATCCAATACGGTTATCAAGGCCGATATCACGAGAAACTTTCTGAACGTCAGCGCCAATTTTTCACAAAGATCGGCAATCAGATTGATGAATATGATTTTTGTTGCGAGAAACGCATTGGCTCCATATTTGGTCAGTTCCATGATGCGTCGACCGGCGCATAATATCGGAGATTCATTTAGAAAAAATGACCGATAAATTTCTGTCATTGCATCCTTTGCCCAGTCATCCTCGGTTCCAATAACGAAGCGGTCGGGACATTTAAAATCCTGGATTGCAACGCCTTCACGCAAAAATTCGGGCTTGGAAACGACGGAAAACCGGTCCCGCGGTTGTTTCTTTTCGAGAATATGCTCCACTTCGTCGCGCAATAGATCCACTAGATAAGTAAACAGTGGGTGTGCGAATTCGTATATGCTCTGGAATATTTCTAGTTAGAATTTGGTATTTATGTTTCCTGACCCGCATCGTATAAAAGCTAAAAGTTTTTTTGTAACTTGAGCGTTCAAGGACCTAGCTCATCCGATGTGCTCTCAAATTGTTGTCTAACTATGTGTGGTTTTGAATTTATTTGAAGAGTGCACAAAATGCCATGGACATGGCAAATACTATCAATGTCCGACATGGTTTTCGTCTGATGGAAATTGTTGCCCAATTGGCACAATCGGACCTGATTGCCCAGGCGAAGAGCAAGCTTGCACTTCCTGCAATGGCCAGGGCTTGTTCAGGAGAAGCAATGATCGAATTACAGTGAAAGATTAACGATAGTAATTAGAGTTCAATTATATAGTGACAAAATAGCGTGATGACTCCTTAAACTCGTCGGAACATGCTCGGATCGCTGGCATAGAAGGTGGATAATAAGGAGACTTTTGATCCGGGACCTATCTCAAATATTTACCCGACAGATCGAACTGTGTCAGTCACAAGAATACGACTCGAAGTCCAACCAATCAGCTAAATATCCCTTGAACTACCCACAATTCCGGATAGGAATGGGCTCCCTTTATTAAATAGGCTTTCGGCCATAAGCGCTCTTTGATATGATAGCGCTTTACGGAGGGTCGCGAACATAGTTTCATCGACAAGGCAGAGCCTTTATGACGTTAAATATTCCGGCGATGATAATCGTTTCCTTCTTGTTGACCGTAGCGCTGATATTAACGGGTGGTGGCCTGGCGAATAAATTGGGCTTGATGGATGTGCCGGGTGGTCGCAAAAAGCACATGCATCCTACTCCGCTGATGGGGGGTCTGACCGTTATTTTGATTATCTTGCCCTTGATGATCGCTTACTCGCTATTCTTTCCAAGCTATTTTCAGAGCGCCATTTTGGCGATCGCCACCGTGGGAGGCCTGATCGCAGCTCTCGCCATCGTCGATGATCGTGTCCATATATCGCCAATAATCCGTTTGGCTATTTCCGCCCTGTTCTTTGGTGTTGCGATGGCATTGGTACCAGGCTTGCAAATTGGCGCTATCACCTGGGACGGAGGAGCCGAATACATATCGCTAGGGCGATATACCATCGTATTGACTGTTTTAGCGCTGATCGCGTTGATAAACGCGATAAATATGGCTGACGGCAAAAATGGCTTAGTCACTGGTCTTTGCTTCGGCTTTTCGCTCATCTTGCTTGTCAGTGCGCGATCCGATTTGGCACCGATCCTTGGCATTCTCGTCGGCGCTACATCAGCGTTATTTGTGTTCAATTTGAACGGCAAGATTTTTCTGGGCGACGGCGGAAGCTACGGACTCGCGGCATTCGTGGGCATGTTTGCTATCTATGTCTATCAAAGATCGGACATATTGATATCGGCCGATCAAGTCGGGCTGATGTTCATGATCCCTGTCGGTGATATGGCGCGGTTGATGATCGCGCGCATACGGGCTGGGGAATCCCCGATGAAACCGGATCGAAACCATTTACATCATTTGCTGCAAGAGCGGATTGGATGGAGAAATGGATTGTTTATATATTGGGGGATGGTATTTTTTCCGACGATAGTCGCATTCACATTGCCATCATCGAACTGGGCAATGATCGTGCTTTCATTTGTCTGCTATTGCCTTGTCCTGGCTTACTGCAAACGGGACAGAAAAGACGTTTTCCCCGTCGCGTGATCTGCGAATATCGCGATCTTGTTGGTCATCCGGGCGAAGGCAGCAAACCATGAAATGCAAATCCATAATGACGGGGAACCACAGAACCTCTGTGAATGCTGCCGCACGCCAAGGCAGAGATGATCCACACCTCAGGAAGGGACATATAGCGCTGCAAAGCATATATATGTTGATGTGATCCTATTTTAGATCATCGCAGTGGTAGCTTTGTTCGACACTCTTGTACCCGCGATTTCGCAGCTTCTTCCTGGTTGCGCCAATACTGATTTTTCCAAATCCATGACGCAACAGAAACAGTGAAAATTTTGTCCCGTCAAATCGGTTGTGGTAAAATTGCAATTGAACGAATTTCACCTTTAAGGTCTGGTTTGTCAGACCACGCGCGCGCGAATATTGAAATGTTGATCATTCCGCAATTCTCTGGGATGCCAGATACAGAATGGATACTAGGCGATCCTAAGAACGGTAGTTCGATCAGCGTCTCTTTTCTTTTTGCGCATTGTACTCGAATTTCAACATCATCGAGCTGCGCTAATGGTATCATATCATGTACTATTTTGAGATCAAATGGCGCTCTCGGGCTGACAATTAACCTTTCGGCAATGGTGTCAGCCTTTCCGCTTTTGACGAAGAAAATGAGCCGTGCTGGCTGCCCGCGGACTTCCGCACGCATACCTGGATCATCTTTCAACTGCCAATCGAACGGGGGCATATTGGTGCTCCAATCGACTTTTTGGAATTTTCCGGCTGAATCGAAAGTGCCGCCAGCAGATGGTTTAGAAATTCTTCTATAAAGGGCCGCTGCAGGTTCTATTCTCCCTGCCTTAACCAGTGCACCAATTATTGCCTTATCGGTATCACGTTCTATCGCCACCTTATCAAACAGACCCATCCGTACCTGAGACAGGTTGGGCAGCGTATCGCTGTCAGCAGAGGCAGCTCTCAAAAAACTATCAGACCAACTCGGGGATTTGCTCAGCGCCTGAACAAATTCCGGAATTGATCTTTCATCCTTTAGCGCTTGAATCAAGATCGGAAACATTGTTCCTTTCTGCTCTGGGTAAACGGACAGGATTTGATTGAGGACACCGATGCTGTTGAAAAAATCATCTCGCGATGCATGCAGCAGGAGCAGGTTTGACTGCAACAGAAGCGTTCTTCGATTGAGTTTAGACGCTGCCAGCAGAATCGCATCTTTTTTTGCGCCGTCCTGTTGAGCCATGGCCAATATTGCCCATGCTGCTGGCGACAATGGTTCCTTTTCCAGAACCTTCTTGACCAAAGGCGTGAGAGATCCGTCCTCTTGGTTTTTCATACGGTTCAATGCAACTCGCTCCAACGCGAATCCATTTAAGGGCGAAGCGTTTGCAGCTAATGCAGGTTGGTCATTTGCCAAAACGTTCGTGAAGGCTTGCATTGCCAGGACGCTGCCTAGAATGATGGCCCCGACGGATAGACCTGTGGCTTTCACCCAATTCATATTTGTCGGGGCAGCAAGTTGGCCATCATTCAACTGTCGTCGTTGTCACCATAGCTGTGGCCATAGCCATAGCCATAGCCGTAGCCATAACTCAGATTACGGTCATCGAGTTTGGTAACAACAGCACCGAATATGCGAGCGCCGCTTGTTTCAAGCCTGCCAAGCGCTTGTTGAATCGTACGGACCTTACCGCTGTTGGCCTCGATCACAAAGACAACGCCATCAACTACCGACGCGAGTTCAAGAGCATCAGCCAAACCCAGTACAGGCGGACTGTCGACGATGATATGGTCATATGTAGCACAAAGTTTCTCGAGCAGAGTCTGCATCCGTGGCCCTGCTAGCAGTTCGCCGGGGTTGGGCGGTTTTCGTCCACTTGTCAAAATATCGAACGGATGAGACTCCAATGAGACGATGCTTTCTTGGTAGTCGTCGCTGCCGGCCAGAAAACCGCTCAATCCCGCACCCTTTTTGGGAACATTGTCAAAAATCTCATGCAAGCCTGAGTTACGCAGATCGGCATCCAGATACAGCACCCGCTTACCCAGATATCCCAGACTTTCTGCCACGGCAACCGCCGTGAGTGTCTTACCCTCATCGGGCCGCGTACTGGTGAACATGACCGTTTGAGGAACGCCGCTATCCGTAAGAAAGCCCAGGTTGGTTCTGGTCGCCTGATATGCTTCGTTCAGTTCGGATTTCTTGTCATTCAATTGTGCATTGATATCGTCTTCCGGTATCAATGGAATGAGACCCAGCACAGGCAGATCGAGGATCCGTTTCACATCTGTCGGGTTGCGAATACTCTGATCCATTGTTTCGCGAAGGAACACCAGTCCGCCGCTGCCCAGTGCGCCGAATAAAAACGCCAACAGCAAGTTCCGGGATAGTGACGGTTCATAAGGCTGCTTCGGAATTTCAGCCTTGTCGACCAAAATCATATTGTTTTTGCCTGCGCCAACGACACCAATCTCTTTGTATCGCTGCAGCAGTGCATCATAAAGTTGACGGTTTGTATCGACTTCACGTTTCAATATTCCGTAGCGAACACCCTGGCCTTGCTGGCCCAGATAACCGGACTTCGCGCGGTTGAATTCTCTTTGCAGCGCCTGTTCCTGAAGCAATGCCTTGCGCAAATTTGCCTGCAATTCCCTGGACATGTCGTTCGAGGCTCCCTGCATGGAGGATCGTATCGATGCCTCCTCTGCGGATAGAGCGACTATTTGAGGATAGGACGGGCCGAATTGAGACTTGAGACTAGCAAGCTTGGCCTGCACCTCGGATAGGCGGGATTTTAAACCAGCAGAAGCATCAACAGAGCCGGCTGCCGCCGCATTTGCCCGTAACGCGCTCTCGGCTTCGATCCGGGCTGCTGTCGCACGGGCCAAGTCTCCACTCAACGCCGATAGTACAGATGAAGCCAAGGTCTGGCCGCCGCCAGTCGATCCTTCTTCAGTCGCTATCGGGGTGATATTCACAATTTCGTTTGCGTTGGCATAGTCGATCAGTTCCTGTTCAGAAAGTTGCAGCTTTTCCCGCATTTCTGAAATTTGGTCTGCCAAGAATTTTTGCGCCTCGACGTTGGACCCAAATCTTTTATCAAAGTTTGTTCCCAAAAATTCCATAGCCCAGAGATTAGCGATTTCAGCGGACAGCTTTGCATCGGGGCTAGAAAATTTGATATCGACCAGGTTCGAATTGGAGATTGGTTCGATGGTCAGGTTGGAACGTAAAATACTGGCAATAGTATTTTCCGAGGTTCCTTTTTCAGCCAAACCAAAAGCAGTTCGAAAAGCCTCATTGCGATCAAAATTGCCAGCACTCGCTACTCGGGTCGCGAGACTTCGGGATCGGAGAAGTTCGTATTGTGTTGCGAAATACTGCCGGTCCCCTGCGATATTTTGCAATTGTACATCACCAATATTGGTCGCGTCAGACTCAATCTGGCTGATTTCGATTCGAGCGGTCGATCTATAAAGGGGCGTCTGCAAAAGCGTTATGACCAGCCCTACGACTAGTGAAAATACAATAATGCCTAGAATCACATATCGCAGGTTTAAGGCTTGGCGCCAAAAACGCTCCAAATCATGGATGCTCAAGAAATCAGTATCTACCGCCTCAAACTCATCATGGTCGCCACCTGATAATCTTGCTTGCTGATTGTTCATTGCCATAGTCTTTACTAACCTATCGCCCTACTCTGTCGAGCAGGATCGCAGTTGTCGAGAGAAGCGGGACATACGCCAAGACACTCTGAAGGAAGCGTTTTGAAGGGGAATCACCAACGGAAATAATATCATTCGGATATATCGCAGGATCAGCATAATTGCCGCGCTCGATCGCCGTGAGATTGTAGACCCCGATATATTTTTGATCGCCTACAGTCCGCGATATTATGACCTCTTCGGATTTTGCATAATCTGACAAGCCACCCGCGTTATAAACGGCGCGGAGCAGAGTTTGCGAATTGGAAGACAGAAAAGTTCCCGGCTTTTTTACCTCGCCCCCGACGGAAACGGTAAGCTCCGGCAGTTTGGTTGGACGAACGGTAACTTGTGGTTGCAAAATATATTGCCCTCTCAACCGGTTTTCGATCACGTCCTCAACTCCGGATGGCGTCAGACCATCCGTTTCAACCGCACCGATCAGTGGAAAATTGATGCGCCCCTGTTCATCGGCAAGGTAGGTACCAGAGAGAGTTTCGGAGCCGAAAACCGCGATTTCCAAAGATTCAAGCGGTCGGATCTGATAAGAAATCGCAGCGGGGTTGGCTGGCAGCTCGCTCAATGTCGTCAACTCAACATCACTGGCCAGAGCGAACGGACCTGACGTTGCGCAGGCGCTCAACATAGCCCCTGATACCGCCAAAATGAATAATGATTTCAATTGAATTTTCATTCTCACTCTCAAAAACAAACGACTGAGTTATCCCGTAGCCAGCAATATTCGATTAGGCAACCTTGAACAATGCGTATCGCGGACGAACGGATGGTGCAGGACTGACCAAATTTATTTTCCCAAATTCAATCAATAACATGCCAATTTGGAACTTTATTCATGTCCGTTTCTCACGATGCGCCGGACCGGATAAGCAGGGGGCATTGCCGCAAATGCGGGTTGACCCTGAACGGACCAATCAGCGGCAATGATTCAGCCTGTTCGCCGCGCCCCCTGCTCGCTGAATGCCGGCAAAACCCACAATCTATGATTGCCTACTAATGCCGAATGACGCCAGATTGTGCCGGGCGGTAAACAGGAAAGCCACCATCCAGACGGTGACCGCACTGAATATCGGTGTCCTCAGGGGATAATCTACCAAACTGGCAATGCCGAGAATAGCCATGGTCCCGAACCAGAAAAACAAATGATTCAAATTTTTGGAAGTCAAAAATAGCTTCAACACACTGGCGATGCACCAAAAGAGACCGACAACAGCCAACAAGGCGACCGGAGCGCCACCTTCGATGAGAATTTGAAGCCAGTCATTATGTGCCTGATTGAAATAGCTAGGCATCAGCAATTCACTTCGTTCGTGAATAAAATAGACCTTGTCAAAGGTACCAAATCCAGCGCCGACCGGCCAATAAGTTTCAATCATTTCAAAAAGGGTCGGCATCGCCTTTGTCCGTAGATCCGACATAGGATCGCTCTCGATGAGGCGGCTGACAGCAGGTAGCCGGTCCGACACAAAAAACAGCAATATCAGCGTGGCGCTGAACATAAAGATGGCAATCGCGCCGATGATAGAACCAATTTTGTTGACCCGTGTTTCTTTATGCCGCGCAGCTTCGGGGGGCTTGAGGTTGAAAATTATCAATCCGACAAAGAGGGCTATTCCGCCGCAAAGCAGTCCGGCTCGCGATCCGTTTATAATGATGGACAGGAATATGACGATATAGACCGTTGCCAAAAATATATTGGTATATGCTCCCGAGAAACGGAAGACTTGCCATCTTTGCGCATAAAAATAGCTGATGATTAGTAACGACAATCCAGAAAACACGCTTGAGTGATTTCGGTTGGCAAAAAAGCCAACCGCATCCGAAGGATTGGTAAACTCATAAAAATAGAGCGCTCCGCCGCTAGGCCCGAGGAGCTGTAAAATACCAAGCATTGCATTGCCAGCTGCGATGATAATTATCACCGCAAGCAAGTCTTTTTTGCGGTGGTTAGGATATATGTGAAACAGCAACATAGCCGCTAGCGGCACAATCAGACTGGCCAAGGAATTGCCAGTTCTGGACGAAGATAACGAGATAGTTCGCCACAATTCTGTGAAGCCGCCGGCAACATCGAGATTTACAACCACCTCCCGGCCTGGAAGCTCGGACCATATGGCATAGGGAAGCGGGATCATTTGGAGGATCATCAACGAAGCGAGAAATCCGATGCCGGCATAAAGCGGCATAAGCCCTTTGACTTTTTGCGATCCTAAACGGTAAATTCCGTAACCGGCAAACAAGCAACAGATCGGCCTTAAGAAAACCAGTTGCGCCGCATCGCCGCGGGCGCTGCCCCCCAAAAGGCAAATAACAGCCACAAATGCGCCAAGCACGAACAACGGAGCGCGGTCCATAATATCACGATTGCGCTTTGCGCCGTTGATTTTCTTATCTTTCATCGGGGTCTACATAATCCAGAAGGCAAATTGCGAGGGCCTGCGGATTTGATGCTGTGGTGTGGATTGATAGTCAAACAGAATCATATGGCTGTGCGCCTGCGCAATCCGCCGGAAGGGTGCGTCTTCGATTCGGATCGTTGCAGCCAATATTGTGCTTATGATTATCAAAAAAAGGTTGCAGGCCTATGGCCTGCGTCCATCAACGAGCGGTAAGGGCAACTGCTGCGACAATGCCTTGGTGGAGACATTCTTTAAAACGATCAAGGCGGAGCTGATCTGGCGGCGGTATACTCGTATTGCCAAGCATGAGCATCCGTTTAAGGTCGCATAGTTAACTTGGCAGGAAAATTATCGATGCGTCTATTCTTTCTGGGGGTCTTTCTCCCGCTCATCGTGACAGGGTGTGTCACCGCGCCAACAAAGCAGACGGTCGGAAATATCAATGGTGCCGCCGAAAGTTCCGAACTGCGCTCAGACTCAGTTGAGGCCGTTGAAGGGCTGGCATTTGCCCAAGCGCGCTGCGCCGCTTGCCACAACGTGACGGATGGGCAAGTTTCACCAAACCCTAACGCGCCTCCTTTCGAGGCCATAGCCAATACGCGAGGGCTGACTGACAACACCCTGAAGGCTTGGCTTCGCGATTCTCACAACTATCCGGGGCAGATGGACTTTGAGATTGATGCGAGACGGATTGATGAACTTTCGGCATATATGCTGACGCTCAAAAGCCCCGATTACCGGCCTCCGTTTCAATAAACGCAGCTGTTTGACCCACAACCATTGCAGCACAGTCCTTCTCCCGCCCAAGTCATTTTCGGAGCGAGACGCGCACGCGGGTCATTAGAGGGCGTCGAAAAACCCATCCAGAATTGATTAGGGCGCGGCCTGTGAAAGGACGCACTAATCAAGCGGACACGATTTACAGAAGAACAGATTACCGGGGTTTTGCGCGAGGCTGAAGCAGGCGCGAAACCGGCGCTAGCAGACCGTCCCGTGCGTGCTTAGCGGCCGATACTCACGTAAGTAAAGCCGGCATCGCGCATCT
>Ga0100390_10004691_pt1 | contig 11770 bp, 6 predicted proteins | sample CryGeymeta201514_FD_81540 | JGI IMG/M metagenome (GOLD analysis project Ga0100390, IMG submission 81540) | Groundwater microbial communities from Crystal Geyser aquifers in Utah, USA - Crystal Geyser metaG 2015-14 | ecosystem: Environmental > Aquatic > Deep subsurface > Groundwater | place: USA... | reverse complement strand
GGCTTCGGTGACTACCAAGCCACACGTGACTGAAACTAGCACGGAAACTAAAAAAAAAGACTGTTCGAGACAATCATAGCCATCATTATTTCCGTGCCTACCACCTACCATTACTACTGAACCCGTTGTTTAGGAAGGTAGCTCGATAAATTCGAGACACTCCAATGCAGATGCTTCCGCGGATTAAGGCGTCATATCTTATGCAAGCCTGACGAGCTTCTTTTGCTGAGTACGCTCCCCAGCAATAGCATTGAATTCAGCACAAACAATTATAATATATATTATATCTGAGGCTCAAATTTCCTGGTAGCGAGCAAAACAGTTCTGTCTGTTGCTGCAGCCATCCAAGCACTACTAGCAACTTCATCATCTATCTTTGACTGTCAAGAGTTGGTGAAGTCTCGTGCACAAAAAGTGTCTCATCTGATTTTGCTGCGATGAACTTTGTTTCCACAGTTGGAGACTTCTGGAACAACTTGTGTCCTGGTGTGCGACACACTACTTCTACTATAGCTAGCTACTGTAGCCAGTAGCTGTCTCGTCGCTTGCTTTCAGTACTATTTCTGGATACTACTGGTGGTACTCCAGTAGTACCACTTTACCAGTAGTATTTTGCCCGACAAGTAGGTCTACCTGGTAGTAAGTAGTAGTAGTACTATCTGAAGACGTTTGTAGACGCATGTTCGTAGTGTGGTCTTGTATCATCTTATTGGTGAAACTATCAGTGACGATGCTACCGTCTATCAGGGTACAACCTGGTACCTGGCACCGCCATTTTACTACTAGAAGTACCACTTACTACCTGGTAGCTGGTCTAGCTAGTACTCCGGAGTACAGCCTAAGAATACCTGGTACAGTAGTATGGTACCACTACCTGGTACCTGGTAGTGGTACCAGGTAGTCTGTTACCATACTAGTACCTGGTACCAGGTACCACACCAGCCACTCCTCCGAGTATCACTAGATAGCACTGGTACCAGGTACTAGTACTTAATATTCGCTTCTTTTCGGTCAATGTTCGGCTCGATTGACTTATTATAAGTAAGTGCAACAAGATTCCAGAATTGAGTATAATTAATTCTTACAAGACCCACTTGAGTGTCACGTTTACGCTTAGTCCTCTTCAAAAGCAGTGCTTCAAACTACCACGGTATACAATTATATTTCTTGCTCGGATGTTGTCTATTGATTGCAGTATAAATAGCAAAGCATGTTAAATACACACCTATTTTGATAAGACTACACTATCCCATGACGCTTTCATGTATACCGGTGTATTTGAATGGTCAGAATATTTCAATACCAGGTACCAGGTACTAGTACCATACTCCGCAGTACCGTACCAGGTAGTATGTTCGTTTTTCTCTTCATTCGTGGCACTATTAAATCTTTGGTTCGGTCCCCTCAAATATTCACATCTTCAAGGAGTTCGTTTCGAACTCTTCCTCCGATTCCGGGTGAACCTTGGACATCGTTATTTAGACTTCTCGCTAGCTAGTCAATCAGAAAATGTCAGAAACTCCGCGATCTAGTTTTCGTTGAGTGCAATAAAGGGGCAAGGTGCAATCAGTGAAAAGTCACCTGACAACGAGCGAAGGTTCTATCGTGCGAGCACTCCATTTCAGACACAACATGATGATGGAAGGAAGAGACGTGTCTTTCTGTCCTGGAATTTCGCAGCTTTTCGTCCTGGATTACTGGTACCACTACTAGACTAGTAGTAACTGGTACACTGTGTGTGCAGAACGACGCCTTCACGCTGCTCAAGGACACTGGTTCAATTGTCGTGATTACCTGGTAGTTTACTTCTTGATAACATCACGCACTCGATCGAAACAAACAATTATTAAATAATAATACCTTATCACTTTCTTGCATACCTGCATATAATATACACTTTAACATTTATCTCCAAACCATGGATCCATGCTACCTGCCTACCGGAGCCAATACTGCGCAGAATAGTCTTGTGCAGGCAGTATCCGTTCGGCGTGCCGCTCAGAGAACCCATCGAAGGAGCCAAGCTTCGACTTCAGGACGAAGAGCGTCAACGTCCAATGTATTTTCCTCCCACGAACGAGCAGCCGCACAATGGTCTCTGGAGGATGATGATGATGATGAGGACATTTCTAGATCGAATGTGTTCGACACCAGAGAACTACAGGGCCCTCCTTCCCTACCTCTCATCGAACTTCTTCCGTCGTTGATGCTGCAGTTCCCTCGTCAGCCTTTCGAGAACCGAGGTCAAACCAGGCAGCAACAGCAACAGCAACAGCAACAGCGGCGGATGATGACGACGGAAGACATTATTTCTTCCATTGATGAAGTGCTGAATCTAGTGGCCGCCGATATTGATGCGCCCTCCAACGGAAGGCCTAACAACCAAGACTCTACGAGTAATCTGGACGATCAGCACAATTTGCAGCATCTTTGAGATTAACGTGTGCGTGCGTTGTGTGTGTTGATCTTTGGCACACGATATCTTGCTATGTTGGCAGCTACTAAAACGCTGGTCAGCTGCTGCCTTGGTGCTTTTTATCCACCCGTCACGCAGCTACTATTGACATACTCGTCGATGTTGTTCATGTGTTCGACGACCTGTCTTGTCTTGGCTCCCCCCTATACGCACAGCGACGTTTCTGAAAGAGGAAGCCTTTTTGTCACTTGAACATACACGTATACAACTGTAACCTTTATTAATACTGCAATTTTTTCCCTGCTTGAGCCAACCAACTACTAGATCTGTTTCTGTTGCTGCCTCGTACAAGCTAGACGGGCCGATGGAGAGGGAAGCATTCCTACAACCTACAAGTTACTCTATTGTCTCGGGTCTCAAGCTCCTGCTGCGACTACCAGGTACCGTAGGCAAGCAGCTCCTCGCTACGTAGTAACAACAATTCAGGAATGCCACAGCACCTTCCACCGAATGTGATTGCGAAGCCGTCGAAGGAGGGAAAAAAGAAGGTAGACTATGGAAATTCGGAATTCGCTGATAGAGTAGTAAACTGAGCCAGTATGCTGTGCTAATCGAGTACAGTAGAAGAAAGACTGGATGACAATCAAGTGGGATTCAAGAATCCGACGAAGGATGACAGTACTACGATAGTAAACTTCGCTAGAAAATGTATGTTGCAGTAGAGAAACGGCCGAATCGAAGCAGAAGCAAGGTCACCTATCTTCTAATATCTAATACTACTACCACGGTAATAGTAATTTGAATCGAAGCAGAAGCAAGGTCACTTATCTACTACAGTACCTACTCCGTACCTGGTTGTAATTATTTCAACTGCAAACACAGAAGAGCGTCGTCATCGGTCACCTTCCTCGGGCTACTACTCTGGCCTCAAGAGGAACACCAATGCGAGTTCAGCACTTCCGGCAAATAATAATATGTTTGACAATGCACATACCAATAAATCATCTGTCATCATTATTTTCTAGAACGAAGATTATCGTTATCTCCGAAAAAAAGGCCCATTGATATGTTATTAGTGATTCAGTTTGAAACACGCTTTTAGAACGCGCCAGCCTGCGCCATATCCAAGTCACCAGAAGCTATTACATCATACTCGCAATTAGAGCGCTCTTGCGCGTTCGACAAATGAGAACATGCTTCCTCCGCAGCTTGTTGGCTAATGTTGGACTGTTCCAATCGTCGCTTCAGGGCGGTAGAAAAGCGAGGCATTTGACAGTGTTCGGGAAACTGGGGCGCCCGATCATTGGTCTCGAACAATCGAACATCGCTATCCCGAACTTGCCATTCTTGTCCCAGGGTCATGACGTCCTCTTGGTTTTGAATGTTAAGTACCGTTGTTCCATCCCGCGCCAAGGCACGTCCCGTTTCATACTCGCCCATCATTCCCGTGCTTTGACCAAAATGGGCCTCTGTGGGATTCACGATGCTGATGCTAACCCATTGCTTAAACGTTTTGATTTCAATGAGTTCATCTTTGGTCGTTTGGATTTGGTAAATGTGTGTCTTCTTGTCGGACTTTTTGACTGACATGGGATAGCCAGCAAATTTTTCTGGCAGGTTATCATCGGTGGTTCCTAAGACACCATTGATCATATAGTTGCCGTGGCCACCTACCTCCAAGATTTCATCCCCAATCTGGAGGGCCAGGGCTTCAATGTAACTGTATTCGTATTGCGTTTTGGTGCGAATGTGAATTTCCATGGCGCGGCTCTGTTCGAAGTTTGGATTCTTCAACAGCACCATGTCACATTGGCCGTGGAAATCATAGTAAGTTCCAGACCAAGTCTGCAGAAGAAATGATTGCAAGAAAAAGTGAAACATGGTGAGAGTAAATGTTTGAGAAACGTGAATATCATTAACTCAATCGCAAGTAAAGTCTTACCTTAAAGTGGGGATCCCCACCACTTCCTGCCGACGTGGTAGTCGAAGGAGGAGGAGCACAGCAGATCTCCTCCGCCAATTCCGGGGTCAGTTCGCAGTATCGGCCAGGATTATCACACGGTGGCTGAATTGACAGCTTCCGAGTGCCGATACGGCCACCACTCGGATGCTCGGTATAGCAGTTTTCTTCCAAAAAATCACACGCCGTCTGGCAGCCATTGTCGCAACATGTCTGCAGCTGTTCGTTGTAGCCAACAATCTCGATCATAAAGATTTCTCTGGGAGAAGTACAAACAGGCACAGGTAGGGCTGTAACGACGACGACGGTGGAAACGCTTGAAATAGCAACTAAGAGAGCAATAGAAAAGGCTTTCATCATCGTTTATATATTTTTATTAATCGTGCGTGAATTTTGTGGTTTGGCGTATTATTATGCGTATGCTTCACAGTACTGTATTCTAGAGAAATCCTTGAGATTTTAACGACAAAAATATCTGGTCTTACTTGTTTTTTTTTGGTCGAACGGTCCTGGTCGGGATTGGCTTTTATCAATCGATGATGAAAAGGCAGATGCCTTATTTAAAGAACTACACAGAGGAATTATTTAGGTAGTTTGCACAGGTCTTAGGGTTGCCGTTCACTGTCGTCTTATTTGCCAAAAGTCATAGTGAATGACTTATCCGCAAGAATAGGCAGAGTAGTACAGTACTTTCCTACTCTAAAGAGCTACCTGGTATTCCGAGGAATGAGTCTGCATTGAATGCCGGTCATCCATCTAGTGAACATTGACATTTGAGCTGCTTCGGACGGCACACTCCAGCGGGCTACTACCAGGGTACAGTGTACTAGCTACAGTAGTACGTTACCAGGTAGTACTAGTAGTAGCTAGCTATCTCTGCCTCGCATCACTTACCGTGGTATTATAATAATACTTACGTCGACATGTGAGGGGTCATCCATCTAGTGAACATGAACATAATTATTTTTTGAGCTGCTCCGGACTCCCAGCGGGCTACTGGTACTAATGAGTAGCTAGCTCTGCTTCGCATCACTTATTATGATATTATTTACGTCGACGTGTGAGGGTCGATAGATTGCTTTCCACTCCCGGATCCATTGACGCATGGCTTGCAGTTCTTCCTGGCGGACCTGAACAACCGAGAGAGTGTCCATGGCATGGGAACTTCGCAAATCGTAATGGTGTGCACCATTTTCAATGATTCGAACAATGATGCTCTTGTGGGATCCTATTGGGACTGATTGGATTCCCGCAGCACGCCACGGATCTAGTTGACCAGATGCCAAGAAAATATTGGAACCCGCCTGAATGTTGTCACCCATAAAAGTCATTTCTTCCCAATCGGGACGAGGCGTAACTCCTTCCCAGCGTTGACGACAGTTCTCAAAATACTCGGTCTTGTTTGGCTGGAAAGGTAGCTCAAAGTCCGTGATTCCGTTGGTTGGCATGGGTTGATATACCTCTGTGCAACACTGGTACCCCCAAGCAACACCCGTCCAATCTCTGTCAGTTGCAGCAATCTGCTTGAAATCCATTCGATCGACTTGTCCTACTCGATTCCAATGCGATGCTCCATCATCTGCTTTTGTAGAAGAGAACCAATCATAACAGTTACCAGCTTGTCCCGTGTAATTGTAATAGACTTGGACAGCAGCTCGCAACGCTCCCAGTCCTGTGTTTTCCTGTAGCATGTTTTCGCATGCAACTCGAAAGGGATAGCCAGGAACGGGATTGTAGAAATTGGTAGGATATGGATATCCATACTGAACCATAGTCTCTAAAGCTCCCGAAATCCAGCCATGAATCATCCAAGCCGTAGATCTTGGATCGTCTTGATGATCAAGAGGCATCATGCACAAGTTGAGCTCCTGTTGAATATGTTTCCGTCCTGCTTTGGTCGTGACTTCTTCAAACAATTCTTTCCAGCCTTGACGTACTTTTCTGGGACATTCGCTCGATACATTTCCATAGGCTTCCGCCACAATTTTGTTGAACGCATTACTTTCTCGCAGCAAGTGTTTCAGAGGAGTAGCCGAACTTGCCAGGGCTCCAGCCCAAAGATTTGGATTCTTCAATCTCATCCATAAAGCTAAATTGCCTCCGTAGCTACCTCCTGCCACAATGAAAGCAGCATCCCTCGACATGTTCCATTTCTTTCGCATGTAGACTTGCAATGTGTGATAGTCGGCCATGGCTTGCTCGACGGTGAGATAGGAAATGTTGGAAGGGGTGGTGGCTGCTTCCGGCGATCCGAATGGAAAAGATTTGCCGTAGTAACGATGCTCGGCAAAAACTACCATGCCCCCCAGCTCGTTCGCTGCTTCCCACAAGAAACCACTGTTCTTGACAAATTGCATAATATCAGCCTCATTTCCTGCGTAGAAAAGAACAGGGCTGCTCGAATTCTGGTAGTACTGGTCGTTGACGAGATACCTCAAAGGAAATGTTGCTGGAGTTGTGGGACAAAAATTAAAGTGATCAAGTCTTGTATCAAACCAATATTCGGTAACATTTGGGTCGAAGTCTTGAACAGATGAGAATTGATTTTTAAGCTGTCGAGGGAGAGAGGGTTCCGCCTTCTTTGTTTCTGCAGTGGCAGCTGTGCTCGTATCCGCCAAAATTACAAAAATCGCGACAGCAAGAGCCGATAAGATGTCGGCTAGTACAAGTTTTGCACGATACCGTTTAGATATTATTAACATTGAAGTTGTCTTGTTTTAATACTGTTGATAAGTAAATAGAAACATGAATAATAATAATTGTCTTGTACTAGTTTACTAGTCTAGACTGCGTAGTCCGTAGACTAGTCAACTACTCGAGTAGTCTACCAGTACTCTACAGTAACTCCTGGTGCACGTAGCTAGTATTACTATTTACTACTACTAGACTAATCCACTCTTCGGGGTAGGTCCAGTCTAATACTGAAAAACAAACTCGTACCAGTTACTCGAGTACAAAATCTTTTAATTATTTGTCTCGCACACTTGCCTTGTGTGTCTGGGGTCCAGCAGTCATACTAGTAAACTGAAACCGTATCAAAATAATGTTGAATAAAAAAGCTGTAATTTTTCATCTCGAACTAATAGTAGCCTCAAATCAAATGACGCTATCTACTTTGTGCAACAATATATTATGATCGTAGGGAGCAGAGCAGAGACACTGTATAGAATAAGCAGAGCTGACACCAGAAACACCACACATTCCGAAGCCCAACACCACACATGAAAATGAAAACTGCGGTATAGGCCCCATCAAGTTGCTATTTTTGTTCTAGCTTGATATTGTTATTTTCTGCATCCATGGCGGAGGATTAATTATGGTGTGTCCTTTTTTGTTAGGGTTCCATTTTACTTCCCGGACAAAACATGAAGCGTCTTTCTCCGACTTTTTCTGACCAGAAGACCTTGTTGAGTAAAAAAAAGTGCTGGCAGTACCTTTGTAGAGTTCAGTGCAGGAAGTCATCATCAATGCGTATGCCAGCTCTCCGTGGGGTTCTCACCTTTAGTCATGAGTACTGAATCCCAGAAGGCACACCACCATGGAAAGATGACCCTCGATGGTACTACTACTAGCTAGCTAGTAGTAGTAGTATTAGCAGTAGTACTAGTAGTAGTACTAGCTAGTCTACTACCACTACTGGTAGTCCTCTACGTACAGTAGTTATCAAAGGAGAGTTTGTCCTGGCACAACTAACTTATTATTTGGATACCACAACGCAAGGATCCACAGCATTCCATGCCCCAAATAACTTGTATCTGGAAATCATAACTGTTAAGCTTGACGATTTCAGACTAAATATAACTTCTAGAATCTTTGAAGAGACCATTTCACCAGGCTAACCGCGCACGTTGCTTTCGATTTCCTGAAGAAATTTTTCCCAATACCATACCACCATGAGACTGCCTTTACATCTTCTAGCCATCGTGTTTTTTTGCATCTGTGCGTTGGCCTCGGGGGTGCGGCGTCATGACGACACTCCAGATGGACACATGCTTGCAGCGGATACTGTAGAAAAAGCGAAGGAAGCTCTCGCAGAGGGCGCTAATATAGACGTGCAGGACGAGCTCAATGGACAGACGGCATTAATGAGAGCCACACTCCATGGTTGGACATCGTTGGTGATCTTTCTTTTGGACCAAGGAGCTAATGTCAAGATTTCCGAAAAAGACGGATACACGCCACCTCATGGTGCCGGCTTTCAAGGACGCGTAGATATACTGAAAGAACTAAGGAATCGCAACGTGGATATCTTTGCGAAGTCCAAAAAAGATAAATTTACGCCATTCCACAGGGCTTGCTGGGGTCGAGAGGAGCGACACACGGAGACAGTCCGCTTTTTCATTCAGCAAGGAGTGGATGTAAATCTAAAGGGAGGAAAAGAGAAGCAGACATGTTTTCAAATGACCCCGAATAAATTGATAAAGGCTCTTTTGGTTGAGCATGGAGCGGGATCTGAAGAATTATAGACGCAGCACAATGCAACTTCATCGCACAAGGCAGGTCAACTATTTCAGCATAGTTTACCGTAGCATTATCAGCTGACTATCTTGAAGATTTGCATCATAGCACATCATATCCAATCCAACTTTCCTCTCACTTCCATAAATATCAACGAGTCTCGCTCTATGGTTTCACTTTGTAAAACGCGTATGTTGCTGCTACAAAAGAGGGCAATTGAGAACGAGACCTACAACGTTAAGTCGCAGTAATACTAATGAATATAGTCAACAAATTTCTGTATCGACTGCTTTTATTTATATCCTTGGAGTTGTGGTTCTATATTGTTTGCGAAGAAATGAACTGGGTATCGTCGCAACAAGGTTTCGCCAAAGATACAGACTGTTTACCCACCCTTCTCAGGGCTGTCCTAATAACCAAAGCAATTGTGTAGCACCGCCTAGCCAAAATAGCATCAACTTTCCGGGTTTCTGCCTGTGTCGATGGAGTTGCAGCCAAACCCAGCTAAACATACTCCCCAATAAAGAAGTGAGGACTACTAGACTACTACTAGAGTAATACTTTGAGAACCCCAAAAGTCCCGTTCGGGACTGATTTCGAAATTGATAAAGATTGATGGTTGTACCACCACCATAGAACTGAAGAAGCCTGCTGATTATTCGATTATTTATTGTACAGTTTACCCTCCTAGTACTACTGTACCTGGTACTAGCTAGTTAAGTGTGGTATCTAGTAGTACAGTACCTGGTAGTACTAGCTAGTACTCGAGTAGCTATTACTATGGTACTACTAGTAGACCCAAGTAGTATCTACAGTACTCAGATTAGGTGTCTTGTCGTTCATGGCAACCGTAGCTTGAGCTACGAAATTTGGTTTGAGGATAAACTGCAATTTTAGATAGTAAATCCAGAGTAAGGTGCACTAGTAGCAATCAGTAGCAACCGATTTTTGTCTTCAATAAAACTCCTTACGATTACAAATGTACTAGATTCGCTTGACATGACGGATCCCGAGCAAGTCAAAGCATTGGTGCATTGCCACAATGGTGGCGTGGCAAAGCAAGAGACGGCTCTTCATTTCAGGGCTTCCAAGCACCTTGCATTGGGTTACAAAGTCTGATGCCGCAATCGATACGTTGTATACGTATTCACAAACATGGTAGGGAAACAAGTCCTCCAACGTCATTTCGATCATGTCTGCAAAAAGATGGAGCTGCAACACCAAGTTACGCTCTGAATCGTGCTCCACTGTCGGTACTTCTCCCGCCTTGACAAGTTCCTCCACATCCACATCGTGGTCCTTCTTGGCACGAGCGCAGATACTCTCCAGCCGGACACGGGCATAAAGAAGATAAACGGCTGTGTTTCCTTTCGTGTCTAACATTTGATCGTACGAGAACTTATAGTTGGTAGTAGGGTTTCGTCGCAAATCAAAGTACTTGCAGGCGCCATATCCAATAGCTTCTGCTACTTCGTGCACTTCGTCCGCTGTAATCATGGCCTTGCCATCTGCAATGCGCTGGTTCAAACTTTCTTCCATTCGGAACACTGATTCGTCCAGGAGATCTACCAAGCGAACAGTATCACCGGATCGAGTTTTGAAGCGCTTGCCGTCTTCTCCCATGACAGTTCCGAATCCAATGTGATCTAATCGCTGGTTGCCTTCATCCAACCATCCAATCTTGCGCGCTGCTGCGAAACACATTTTGAAATGATCGCCTTGTGAATAATCTGTAATTACAATAATGCGTCGCGCATGCAGCGTTTGCAAGCGATATTTTAGGGCAGCCATATCGGTCGAATCGTACCCAAAGCCACCATCACTTTTTTGCAACATGAGAGGGACCTGAAACCCATCGACAAAGACACACTTGGCGCCTCCTTCTTCCACACTGATCAGTCCAGCTTGTTCGAATTCTGTGATAACGGGGGGGATCTTTTCGTTGTAAAAGGATTCTCCCTTTTCTTCTAGGGTCACATCCAACCGATTGTACACTTTTTGAAATTCCTTGCGACTGACATCACAGAGCATTTTCCAAATTTTCAGACACTCTTCATCTCCACTTTGTAGTTTGACCACGTTGGTTTGTGCCGTCTTTTTAAATTCCGCCGATTCATCAAATCGTTGTTTTGCACTTTTGTAAAATTCCGTCAGGTCGGTAATGTTGGGAATTTCTCCCGTTTCTCCCACTTCGGGATATTCTTCCTTCAGGTACTGAATGAGCATGCCAAATTGGGTTCCCCAATCACCCACGTGATTGGTACGATGAACGTGATGTCCAACAAATTCCAGAATTCGACACACGGCTTCTCCAATAATGGTAGATCGCAAGTGTCCGACGTGCATTTCCTTGGCAATGTTGGGAGACGAAAAATCCACAACACATTCGTACGGTCCCGATGCCAGTGGTGGTTTGGGCAATCGTCCCGTGGGCAACCATTTGGCAAGATGGGATTGTAGATACGACGCTTTGACGCGACAAAGCACGAATCCAGGTCCTTGTGTCGTCATAGATTCGACGACAGGATGATCGGGTCCTACCGCATCCATAATGGCTTGCGCCACATCCTGTGGCGATTGAATGTTGGCCGGGAGTGCACTGTCTTTTTTAAGTGCAGCAAAAATGGGCATGGCTGCCATGCACTGATAATCTCCGTGTTTGGAATTTTGACACTTGTTGACCATAACCGTGGGCAATGCATCCTCGTCACCATTTAACAGGGTAGGTCCCAGAACAGCCCGTTGAAACACAGCCGTCAAGACTTGCTGGAGACTCGGATTGTCCAAGTCGAGGGGTACCAATTTATTGGCCGCAGCCGCTTCCTGTTGCCAGGATTGTACGAGCGTTCGTGCCGATTCCAGTGCATGGGCGTGACTTTTTACGTAGGTCGCCACGACGGGAGGAACTGTCACACCCGGATAGTTGTGAAGCAATT
>Ga0100390_10004689_pt1 | contig 11773 bp, 12 predicted proteins | sample CryGeymeta201514_FD_81540 | JGI IMG/M metagenome (GOLD analysis project Ga0100390, IMG submission 81540) | Groundwater microbial communities from Crystal Geyser aquifers in Utah, USA - Crystal Geyser metaG 2015-14 | ecosystem: Environmental > Aquatic > Deep subsurface > Groundwater | place... | reverse complement strand
CCGCCGCGCCTGCCCCGGGGCGGAGTGGCTTCCGGGCTACGCCCTCCAGCCACTCCGCCCCGGATAAAAAGCGGACAATTCATTTGCTACAAAACCGGACAATTATATTTGTTGCCAACAGTCGTTGATTTTTTATTGCATGGTAGTAAATTTCGTACTATATTTAACGGCATGAAAAATGCCATCAATAAAGCAGCAACCAAAAACTTTCACGTGCCGCTGCCGGAGCAGTTCTACCGGCGCGTGAAGGAGACCGCCCAGCGCCAGAAAAAACCGGCGACCAAACTTGTCAAGGAGGCCTTGGAGTACTGGCTTGATGAGCATGACAAGCTGGCGCTGCACGAGGATATAGCCCGTTATGCCTCGGCAACAGCGGGAACCGGCGACGACCTGGATGAAACGCTGGAGGCGGCGGGACTGGAACAGTTAGCCTGCGGAGAGCACAACAGGTGAAAAGGGGAGAACTTTACTGGGCCAAGCTTGCACCACGTTCCGGTTCAGAACAGACCGGCAGGCGTCCGGTGATCATCCTCTCCCATGATGCGTTCAACGAAACGCCTGGGTGGCGCTCCATCATCGTCGTACCGGTTTCAACCTCGATAACCCAGGCGCGGCGCGGCCCGACCGTGGTCAGTCTGGCGACCGGCACGGCTGGATTGAAAAGTGATAGCAACGCCATCTGCCACCAAGTCACCACCCTCGACCGTGCCAAATTGGATGCGCGTATTGGCGCCCTTCCCCCCGACCTCCTGGCTCAGATCGAACAGGCGCTCCTCGCCGCGTTGGATATTCGGCGTTCCTCCTGACGGGGGCTACGGGACATCCTGCTTTATTGATTTATGCCATTTCTAAATCAAGCAAGGAAATTAATGAGGTATATTCAGGAGAAAGAGACGTTGGGGGTTGCAGCCCTAAGGTCTGGAATGGATGAAAAGCCGGGCAGGATGGAGGCTGAAAGCCAGACCAGGTCGGTTGTGAGGCCCGCCCTGGTCTGGCTGTTGAAAAATCAAGAGGATAGATGGCTGATCAATACGGGGCAGGTGCTGAGACCGATCACCCGTTCGGTGACGCTGCCCATGAGCAGGCGGGTCAACCCCTTCTTGCCGTGGGAGCCCATGATGATCAGGGTGGCTGGCAGCTTCGCCGCCGCGGCCAGGATCGCCTCATGCGGTTCACCCTCCATGACCACCGGGGTCAATTTGACCCCCTGTTCTTCAGCCCGCTGCCTGACGCCCTCCAGCATTTCTCTGGACTGATTGATCAGGTCATCAAGTATCCGCGGGGCCAGGGCCGAGAACTCGTCGTTGGTATAGACTACCGATACGGCGGTGAGCGGCACCCCGCGGGCCTGGGCAATGCGGCAGGCGTCATCAACCGCCATGTTGCCGTACTTGGAGCCGTCCGTTGCCACCAGGGGCCGGTCCCAGGCGATAGCGCCATGGGCCGGCACCACCAGCACATCCTTGCTGGTGGTGCCGATGACCCGGGCGGTGACGCTGCCCATCAGGGCGCGCTCCAGACGATTTAACCCTTTGCGGCCCATGATGATCAGGTCGCAGTTTTCATCGTCCGCCACATGCACGATCCGCTCGTATGGTTCGCCCTGTTCCAGGTTGGTGAGGATATGCACCCCTTTCGCGGTGGCGATCGTCTTGGCCTCGGCCAGCAGCTTCCGGCCGGGGCCCTCCATGGCCTCCTTGATGTTGGCCACCCCTACCAGTTCCAGCTCGCCCTGGTAGGAGGGCAGCACGGCCACCACCTTGATCCAGCTTTTGTCCTCATCGGCGAGGCGGATGGCCTGTTCCAAGGCGTTCCTGGCCGACTCGGAGCCGTCGTAGGCAACGAGAATCTTTCTGTATCTAGACATGACTTACGGCTGCCCCCGAGGTGCTGGTCGCGGACTCTTTTTTGGCCTGCAACATGCCTTTGACCATGGCCACGGCGATGATGAGTCCGGCCGAGGCCATGGCCGTCAACAGGGCCCAGAAGCTCACCTCTTCCAAGACATGAGCAAGCCGCGGGTCAAGGGGTGACCACAGGCCGACATCGACAAGAAGGCCGGGAACCAGAACGCCGCGGCTCACCGCCACGATGAGCATGGTGGAGGCCATGACCAATTTAATCATGAAATCCTTCACATAAGTGGTGCCCAAAGCGCCGAGCTGCACGCCGATCAAGGAGGTCGCCAGGATGATCAGGGTCATGCGAATATCGATGAGGCCGCTCAGGCCCCACTGGAAGGAACCATAGGCGCCCATGACAAAGGCGATGACCAGCTCGGTGGCGCTGGCCACCACGGCCGAGGCGCCCACCACGTAGATCATGCCAGGCACGCCGATGAACCCGCCCACCGCGATAGTGGCGGCCAGCATGCCGGTCAAAAGGCCAACCGGGATGGTGACCCAGGCGGAAATCCGTACCTTGGCGACCTTGAATTCCATCATGGGCCAGAGCTTGATCCGCTGCATCCGGAGGGCCAGCCTGGAGACCTTTGTCTCGCCGCCGCCCTTGGCCAGCTTGTAGGCATCGTAAAGGATGTAGCCGCCCACCACTACCAGCACCACCATGAAGACAAAGCTTACATAGAGGTTGGAGCCGGCATTGCCGAACTGGTTCAGAATATGTTTCTGGATACGGATGCCGATTTCCACGCCGACCATGGCGGTGACGGCCATGACCAGGCCCAGCTTGATGTCGACCTGTCCATACTTCCAGCGTTTGTAAGCGCCCACCATGGCCTTGGGAAACTTGTGGCACATGTTGCTGGCCACCGCCACCGCACCGGGCGCGCCCAGCGACATCATGGCCGGGGTGAGCACAAAGGCGCCGCCGGAGCCGATAAAACCGCTCAACAGGCCGCCGATAAGGCCGATCAGCAGCAGGGCGACGATCTTGCCGGGGGTCATGTCCATGAACATGACGGAGATATCCTTGATCACATGCTCGCCGGTGTTTTTATCGAGGCTGACCAGAACCTTCTTGTTCAGGACCACCTCGGCCGGGGTCATTTTCTCCGCCAGCGTGAGCACCACCGACTCCTTGGTGCCGTCCTTGACCAGAACCGCAGTCCGCTCCTGCTCACTCACGGAGGTGAACACCCCCTTGAGCATGTCCTTGGGAGGCCCGCCGGCGGCAAACGCCGCTGTTGCCATGGGCAGAACAAGAAACACTGCGAATACAAGAAACCATAATCTTTTCATGACAGATAACTCTCCTTAGCAAAAAATGGTAAAAGTTCGCATCCAACCCCTCCAAACCTCCCCTGATCAGGGGAGATGGGGGGGTTGGACTTAAATGTTACAGGGTAATAGTTGTGATCCGGCATGGCAGCCTTATTTATGGGCCTCAAGGCCCAGCACCGCCAGCAGGTTACTGGCAAAGGCGCCATGCACGAAAGAAAAGAGGAAGGCAGCGCCCACCGGGAAGACGGCGTGCCACCCCCCCATGGTAAAAATATTCATCACCAAGTCCTGCTGGGAGATAAGCGCCGCATAGAAGACAAGCGAGACCACGCCGAAAAAAAGCATGGCCCCTAGCGGTTTCTTTTTCACGGCGGGGCAGTGGGCCTTCCGCGGCCCGGCCGGCTCACCGAGAAATTCCCTGGCCGTATCCGGCTCGCCGGCCTCGGCAAAGGCCATGGCCACCATCGTTTTGTCGAACTGTGAAAGTTTCATGCTGTTAGACGCTCCTTTTGCATTGGTTAATGATTGAATTGCCTTAAACCTGAACGGCGTCCCCGTAGAAAACCACGGGGCAACCGAGCCGTTTGAAGATCGATGATTGTTTCCGCAAGGCGCCCGCTTGCCGCCCGATATCGTGGGCCCGCGGCGCCCCAAGGACCACGCAGATAATGTCCCGCCGCTTGTCGGCGTAACGGACGATCTCTTTTGCAAAGACATCCCTGGCAAAGATGATCCGGTAGAAGACGCCCATGTTCCGCAGCTTCTGCCGGAAGGCGGCCGGAATTTGCCCGACGGTGTCAAGATCCGGCTGCCCGCCGGGGGCCGCGTCGGGGCCGGGGAGCACCTGGAGAATCTCCAGGTTGCCCCCCAGGCGACGGCAGAGGTCGAGGGCATAACGGAAGAGTTGCGGATTGACCTCGCCACCCTCGGTGCCCAGCAGCACCTTCTTGTTGGCGGTCTTGCCCGCCTGGATCATCTGCCGGGCGATATCGAACTCGCCAGCCTCCGCAAAGGCGGCCGAGGTCATGGCCGCCTCGAATTTTTTGAGTATGTTGCCGAGGCGTTTCATGCCCGTTCTCCTGGCCGTCTTAACAACCGGCCTTCAAGACATGCCCAGCCAATGGGCCCTTTTGCCGCGTATTTTTCAGGGCCTTGTCACCCTTGGGCTGGCGGCCTTCCCGGGCAGGGATGCCGCACTCGGCAGGAGCGACCTCGCAGGCGTCCGCTTCCGCGAAGGTGATGGCCAACATCAATTTGTCGAACTTCGAAAGCTTGGTATTCATGGCGACCTCCTGCCAGCCCGGCGGTTCATGCACCCGTTTTTCCCTGGAACCCTTTCGTGGCGGGAAAGTGGGTGTTCCTTTGCCTCGGTACTAAAGCAACTGGCGTGCCAACCGTGAAAACAATTTTTTATATAATTATTACGAGTGGTTACCGCTTAACGCCCTTGTCAACCCGATGTTTCATCCTGCAACAACGAAAAATCATGTTTGAATAAAATAGAATGAAATTAGATAGTTGTGCTGGCGTTACAGAAATTGGTTTAGTGTTGCGAAATGCAACTTGCACACTGGCGCCGGAAATGGCAGAATCTTAGTAACTACTCAAGGTTCAAGGTTGGCGAGCGATGCGGATTGAACGGATTGACGATATTGAGGCTTGGTAACTGGCGCGTAACCGTGAACCGGTTACGCCGCCCGACCCAGGTTGATCCTGGAAAAACCATGACAATCTCCTAACCCTGGCTTACGACAGGAGCCCAATGCGCCTCTCCTTCAGCATCCGTCAGAAGATCACCTACGGCTTCTCCCTGCTGCTCATCTTTATGATCGGCACGGCGCTGCTGACCTACGGACTTGTCCGCCGGGTGGAGCGCAAGGTCCTGTTCGTTGAGGTGATTGACGATTTTTTCAACGCCACCCTGGAGGCCCGGCGCTTTGAAAAAAACTACTTCCTGTATGGCCAGGGAAAAGACCTGCGAGAAAACCTCTTCTACTGGCGGAAACTCGACGACCTGCTGCGCGACAACCAGGAGGCCTTCGCCGCCGCCGTCACCACCGGCGGCCTTGCCAACCTGCGGGAAAAGGTCGATGGCTACCACGACTCCATGCTGCGTCTGCGGCAGAACATCCTTGCCATCCCGGCCGAGTTGGACGGGGCGGAGAAATCCGTGCTGGAGGAACGCCTCCGGTCCATGGGCAAGGAGCTCACCGACCTCGCCGAGAAGACCTCGCTGACCGAACGCCGCGCCATCCGCACCCTGCTGCAGGCCACCAGAAACATCCTGATCTTCTCCACCTTCGCCTTGCTGGCCCTGGCCATCGCCATCACCACCATCCTCGGCCGCAACGTGGTCCGGTCCTTGAAAATTCTGGAAAACTACACCCGGCGGATCTCGAAGGGTGAACGCAAGGAGGCCGACATCAAGGTGCACGACCAGGAAATCGTCTCGCTGCTCACCGCCTTTAATCGCATGCTGAACGAACTGAAACTCAGGCAGGAGCAACTGGTGCAGTCGGAAAAACTGGCGGCCTTGGGTACGCTTCTCTCCGGCGTGGCCCACGAACTGAATAATCCACTATCCAATATCTCCACCTCGGCCCAGATCCTGGGCGAAGAGATCGCGGAGGGCGATCTGGAATTCAAGAAGAGTCTCATCGCCCAGATCGAGGGCCAGTCCGACAAGGCCAGGGACATTGTCCGTTCGCTGCTGGAATTTTCCAGGATCAGGGAGGTCCGCAAGGAAAGACTCCTGCTCGCCAGACTCCTCGCCGAGACGGTGCTGCTGATCCGCGGCCAAGTGCCCAGCAAGGTGGACATAGCCATCGACATTCCAGACGATCTGGAGATCGTTGCCGACAAGCAGCGCATCCAGCAGGTCTTCCTGAACCTGATCAAAAACGCGGTGGACGTGGTGGGCGATAAAGGTCACATCTGGGTGGCGGCCCGCAAGATTAAAGAAACCCCGGATCACAAAATGGAGGTGGAGATCCTCATCGAGGACGACGGCCCGGGCATTGAGCCGGAGAACCTCAAGCTGATCTTCGACCCCTTCTTCACCACCAAGGACGTGGGCAGGGGCTCGGGCCTCGGCCTCTTCGTGGTCCACGACATCATTGAATGGCATGGCGGCACCATCACCGTGGACAGCCGGCCCGGCCTCGGCACCACCTTCATCATCTGGCTGCCCGGCGGCCAGGAGGAACTCCCATGAGCAACCCGGTAAAACTGCTGGTGGTGGACGACGAAGCCATCGCCTTGAACAACCTCGTCCACGTGCTCAAGAAGGAAGGCTACGGCGTCGCCAGCACCCAGAGCGGCCCCGAGGCCTTGCGCCGCCTGGAAAAAGAGGAGTACAACCTGGTGCTCACCGATCTGAAGATGGAGAAGGTCGATGGCATGCAGGTACTAAAGCGCAGCAAGGAGCTGTACCCGGACACCGAGGTCATCATGATCACCGGCTTCGCCACGGTGGATACGGCCATCGCGGCCATGAAGGGTGGCGCCTACCATTACATCGCCAAGCCCTACAAACTCGAAGAGGTGCGCCGGGTCGTGGCCGAGGCCCTGGAAAAGAACCAGCTCAAAAAAGAGAACTGCCGCCTAAGGGAATACCTGAAAACCTTCCACGGCGAGGCGCGCCTCATCACCAGCAACCCCGGCATGACGCGCCTGCTGGAGATGGCCGGCCAGGTTGCCGCCACCGACAGCAACGTCGTGATCTGCGGCGAATCCGGCACGGGCAAGGAACTGCTCGCCCGTTTCGTCCACATGGCCAGCAACCGGAAGAAGGGCCCGCTCATGTCGATCAACTGCGGGGTCTTCACCGAGGAGCTCCTGGCCAACGAACTCTTTGGCCACGAAAAGGGGGCATACACCGGCGCCGATGAGACGAGGAAGGGCCTGGTGGAAATGGCCGACCACGGCACCCTCTTTCTGGACGAGATCACCGAGATGCCCATAGGCATGCAGGTCAAGCTCCTCCGGGTTCTCCAGGAAAGGGAGGTCATGCGGGTGGGTGGAACCCAGGCCATCAAGGTGGACGTACGCTTCATCGCCGCCACCAACCGCGACCTCATGGAGGTGGTGCGGCAGGAACGCTTCCGCCAGGATCTCTATTACCGGATCAACGTCGTCTCCCTGAAGATCCCGCCCCTGGCCGAGCGCAAGGACGACATCCCCCTGCTGGTCCAGCACTTTATGAAAAAGTATGCTACACTGACCAACAAGAACATCAAAGACATCGCCCCGGAGGTGGTGGACATCCTCATGAACTACGATTTTCCTGGCAACGTCCGCGAGCTTGAAAACATCATCGAGCGCGGCGTGGCCCTGACCAGCGGCGACAGCATCACCGTCTCCCACCTCCCCGAGGACCTGCGCGGCGCCTCGGTTCACACCTTCAGGCGCAAGAGCGGTGGCATCCCCACCCTGGCCGATCAGGAAAAGGCCTATATCACCTGGGTTCTCAAGGAGAGCGGCGACAACAAGAGCCTGGCCGCCCAGAGCCTGGGCATCGACCGGGTGTCGCTGTGGCGGAAGATCAAGAAATACGAGCTGGAATGATTGGCGCCTGGCCGGCCTTCAGCAAAGAAGCATCCAGAAAGATGTGGTTAGCGATCACCATCAAATTAATGCGGCCTTGAGCCGTCAAGGAGGTAGGCATGAAAAAAATCATGGGCAAGGTGTTGGGAACCGTGATCCTGGTCGGGGCGTTGTGTGCGGCTGGCGGCACCAAAGAGGCAACGGCCGAGGTCTATGTCAACATCAACCTGGGCCCCCCGCCCATCGTGGTCGCCGAGCCCCCGGAGCTGGTGCTGGTCCCCGGCTTGCCGGTCTATTTCGTCCCCCAACTGGAGTTCGACGTCTTCTTCCACGCTGGCTACTGGTGGTCACCGCGCGGCAATACCTGGTATCGCGCCAGGGCCTACAACGGACCGTGGGGTATTGTAAACAAACGCCATGTCCCGGCCGCGGTATTCCGTGTACCGCATGATTACCGGGGCCGCGACGAGCGGGAAGAGCACATCCCCTACGGGCAGTGGAAGAAACAAGGTCACGACCAGGGCAAAAGACACGGTGAGTGGCAGGAGGAAAAACAGGAACAAAAACATGGCCGCGGCCACGGCCACAAATAGGATCACGACACCCGCAAGCCCTCCGGGCAACGGTACCGCCGGCGCACGTCTTTTGGCGGCCGCCGGCGTCGGCCCGCGGCTGCCGCGGCGTTCCCGGCAAGCCAGGCTTACGTCAGCTTGTGGAGGGTATCGCTCAGCTCGGCAATGGTAAAGGGTTTGGCCAGGGCGGCCTGGAAACCATGCTCCTGGCAGTTGGCCATGACCGGATCATCTGAATAGCCGCTGGCCACGATGGCCCTGACCCCGGGATCGAGTGCGACGAGTCTGGCAATGGTTTCCTTGCCTCCCATGCCACCCTTGATGGTCAGATCAAGGATGACCGCGTCATAGGCGCGCCCCGCCTCCATGGCCTGCGCATACTTGGCCAGGGCCTCTGCCCCGTTCACGGCGCCTTCCACCCCGTAGCCCAGTTGCCGCAGCATCCGGTCGGCGATGGCGCGAACCATCTCCTCGTCATCCATGACCAGGATGTTCCCGACCCCTTGCCGCGGGCTGGTTTCTGCCTGGATAGCCGCCTGGATACCTTTCTCCGCGGCAGGCAGATAGATAAAAAAGGTGCTCCCCTTCCCCGGTTCCGATTGTACTTCAATGATGCCGCCGTGCTGCTTGACGATGGAAAAGGCGGTGGCCAGGCCCAGGCCGCTGCCTCTCTCTTTTGTGGTGTAGTATGGGTCGAATATTTTTTTGATATGCTCTGCCGCAATCCCTTGACCGTTGTCCTCGATGGTGATGCGCGCGTATCTGCCGGGCTTAAGGGTGGGGAATGCCTCTCCGTCATTGGTGATATTCCTGACGCCAATGCGTACGGTGCCGCCCGCCGTCATGGCCTCGGCCGCATTGATCACCATGTTCTGCATCACCTGGCTCATCTGGCCCTCATCCACCTCGACCGGCCAGAGAGGGTCCTCCATGTTGAAACGGCAGTCGATGTTCGAGCCGCTCAGGGCGAAACCGATCGATTCCTGAATTAGCGCCGGCAGCGCAACCACCTTCTTGATAGGTTGCCCGCCTTTCGAGAAGGTCAGGAGCTGCTTGGTCAGATTTTTCGACAGAATAAGCGCCTTCTCGGCGCTCTCGAGCAGATCATGCACCTCGCTGTTGGCGTCGGCCGTCGCCTTGGCCAGGGAGATGTAGCCGAAAACCCCCTGCAGCAGGTTGTTGAAGTCGTGGGCAATGCCGCCGGCAAGCAACCCGACCGATTCAAGCTTGTCGAGTTTGAGGAGTTCCTCTTTCAGTTTCTCCTGTTCGGTAATGTCGATGGCAACACAGGCGATGCCGCCCATGACGCTTGCGTCGTTCATCAGCGAGCCGGAAAAAAGCATGGGGACCTTGTCGCCGATCTTGGTCCGGTAAGCGGTTGCGATATTGTTGACAAAACCATGCGCCATAATCTCGTTCATCAGGGATGGGCAATGCGTCTCGCCGTCATAAAAGAGGATCTCCACTGGCTTGCCGAGCAGTTCCCGCTCTTCATAACCCAGCAGCCTTAGGGCGGCGGGATTGGCAAGCACAATCCGTTTATCGGGGGCAAGAACCACCAGGGTGTCCATCATGCTGTTGATGATGTTGTCGACATATTTTTTGGAAACCGTGGTGGTGTTGAGGTTTTCGGCCATATGATTGAAGGTGTCGACCAGCATCTGGATCTCGCCGCTGCTCTTGATATCCACTTTGGTGGAAAGGTGGCCATTCGCCAGGCGACTGGCCGCCTCGCTCAACGCCACGATGGGGTCCAGGACAAATTTCTTCGAGGCGATGAGCAGGGTGGCGCCCAGCCCCAAGGCGATGGCCAGGTTGAGCGAGACCACAAAGATGGTGGTGCTGGTGATCTGTTCCCTGACCCGTGCCTCCGACATGCCGAGGTGAACCATCCCCATGGCATCGTTGCCAAGCATGATGGGCACGACGAGTTCCCGCACCCGCCCGTGTTGCTGGATGGCCGCGATAATATCCGGCAGTTCGCTGTCCTTGGACAGTCTTGGGAGTATGTCATGCAAGCCCGGCCAGTTATAGTTGATGCTCTCGAACTGGCTGGTCAGGAGTTTGCCCTGATTGTCCGTGATGGTGGTGTAGGCGACTTCCGGGTCGGTGATCAGTTCGACCAGGACGTTTTCCAGGCGGATGCCGCCGCTGATCAGCAGGGCGTCTTCGTTGCGCCTGGCAATGTTGGTGGCCAGGCTTCCGCCCTTGCTGAGCAGGGATTCCTGCAACAAATGGCCTACGTGGTAAGCCATGGCGCCACTCAACAGGCAGGCGCCGCCAAACAAAATGAGGCAGACGCCCAGCATGAATCGGAAGCGGATGCTTTTGGTAAACGGGGTGGAGACTGAGGATGCCATGGTCTAGAAAAACTTTCCAGTCCTGAGGTTTTTGGCTAGTCTATGGTTTTCGTAACCTTGGCCCTGAAGGCGGCGGGGATGACAAACTGCCCCTCGGTGGCCGTTTTGGTGTTCAGAATGACATCAATTTTTACCGGCGTTCCAACCGGGAGGGAGGCAGGTTTGGCGCCCTTCAGAATCTGGACGATTTTCTCTCCCGCCAAACGGCCTTCCAGGTAAGGATCGGAGCAGATGCCGACCAGCGCCCCATTCCGGGCCAGGTCGTCCAGGTGGGTGATGGTGACGATCTTTTGCCTGCGCGCCGCCCCGACGATAACGGGCATGGCGTTAGCCACGATGCTGCTGCCGGTCAGATAGATGGCGTCGGCGGTATGGACCACCTCCTGCAATATCTGCTCCAGGCCCTGTCTCTTGGAGATGGGGACCGGTTCGACCCTGATCGGTGACCGATCATCAACCGCCTGCAGTTCGGCAAGCTGCGCCTCGGAATTTTTTTCACCGGGGGTATAGAGCACCGCCAGCTTTTTCACCGGCGCCAGTTCTTCCAGGGTAGCCATGATCTTGACCATGGGAATCTTGGTGCTGGTGCCGGTGGCGTTGTTGCCGGTTTTATCCCAAGCCTGGACGATGCCCGCTTCCACCGGATCGTAGACCACGCTGAAGACCACCGGCACGTCCTTGATCGCCTTGGTGACCGCCAGGCTGCCCTGGGTACCGAAACTGATGATCAGATCCATCCTGGCCGCCGCCAGTTTCCGGATCAGTTCATCGGCCTTGACATAGCTGTTCTTGGCGTTTTCGCTCATGAACCTGGTGGTGGGGGCGCTAAAACCGTCTTGTGTCAGTTGGTCCATGATGCCCCGCAGGGACTCGTCGTAAAGGGTCTGGTCAAATAACTTGAAGATGCCGATGCGGATTTCGGCCTTTTCCCGCACCTCCTTGCCATAGACCCCGGCGCCAATCCACACCTCGTCGTCGATTTTCAAGACATAGGCCATCTTGTCATCGATCTTGTTGGTAATGGGTGTAGATCTTTCAGGGCCACCCGGCTTACCTCTTGACCAAGCGAAGATGACCTCGGGACCGAACGTTCTTGGCTTCATTGTCCTTTAAT